>Ga0268246_10000579_pt1 | contig 14895 bp, 23 predicted proteins | sample AgamicOrSfe_FD_200242 | JGI IMG/M metagenome (GOLD analysis project Ga0268246, IMG submission 200242) | Agave microbial communities from Guanajuato, Mexico - Or.Sf.e (v2) (version 2) | ecosystem: Host-associated > Plants > Phyllosphere > Phylloplane/Leaf | place: Guanajuato, Mexico | collected...
ATGATTCCATCCAGTCAAGTGTCATCATTAACTCCGAACACATCTTGCTTACACAGCAAGAAAATCATGTGCGTATAGATCGATCCGCCGGAAATAACAGGGAGGGAAATTTCGTGTCACATCTCTTGCTGACGAAGAAAGCTGGCCGTTTCATGCATCTTGGCACGATCAGCCTTCGTTCCCCCTCGTTCCTGGTTGGTGATTACAGTTGTGCTTGCTAAGCTCGCGATGGTGTGCTGCGCCTACTGGAGATGTGCTAAGCGGCTTGGTCATGCGAGTCTGCAGTCGTACCTCTTGGTGCTGAGGAGTCGTACGGACGTAGACATAGTCATTACTATGTCCGCGTCCGCATCCCCATTCGCCAGTATACACAGCCTTTCCGGAGCGTGCTCAGTATGTCTGCTCGTATAGACAATAATGCTTGCAGAGTCAAAATGTCGAACAAAGCACGGCCCTCCCTAGACCTTCGTATCCGTCGTTTCCGTTTCCGATCATAAAGTTCAAGGGCTAGGACTGTCAATCAGCTTATCGCACGGGTGTTATAGGAAACTGTTCGTCCTCGTGATGTGAACAGCTTGATCAAAAACCGAAAAGGTGTCATTTGACTGTTGCCTAGCTCATTGGACATTCGGAGTAGGAGAATGTTTAAAGTTGGTCGGGCACCTGCATCACGCCGTTCCAATGCTATTCAGATCGCCAAGATCTCCCGGTTGTCGCCGGAATATTGTCCAGCTTCTCGCGCCCGAAACATTGCTCTCGGAACATAGAAACAACTTTCATATACCAGTATACCAGTCTTTGCAGCTCATTGATCTGACTCATAGAGTCAGAATAGTAGACGCCTCCATCAGCAGTATGCTCATCTCATCAATGTGATCAATGCCAGGAATCTACGCGAGGTAAGGAAAAATAAAGGAAGCTCAGCTCTGTCCTAAACAGGAAATCGAAGGGAAGTCTCAAGTCTTCTCGAAAAACAGATTACAGGTCCGTGCTTTTTTATGCACAACTCAGCCTCCACACACAGCGTAAGGTAGCCGCGTATCATATTATTGTGCACTATTTGCTCATTCACTTCGATTTGTTTCAGGCTACCACATTTCGCTTTGGACGCACAGCCTTGATGCGTAAACATGCTCTTCCCCCAAGCCAAGGATCAACCAAGTCAGACACCCCTTGCCGAGCAATCGCTAAGACGTCTGGCATGCATGACAAGCATAGGCAACGTATTTCGAAATATGCTCCTCGTGGCCAAGTACGTTTTGCCTAGAAACAGCTTTTGTATTGGAGACTGTCGTGATACCCCTTAGCAGCTCTGGCAGGAGCATGAGAATGGCCACGTCTTCCATAGCGAGATTTGACGTTGTCACAGCGGTTGAGGCTGAACATGCAGTAATAGACATACTACGGATTCTGCTCAGACTAATGTCCTAGTACAGTACTACCATGACCACCATCAGCCTCGCCCCTCGAAGTCTCTTTCTCCAGCTCTGCTTTTTCCGTCGTACGTACTTCGCCACTCACAACTTCTTCCGCTGAAGCCGGTTTCTCGAGCGCTATCTTCTTTGAGTTGCCACCCGCTTTAGTATCTTCCGCCGCCCTCGCTTTCCTGGACACGCGTATAGATGGCACACAGTCCGAGCCGTGTAATTCACACCGCTAACATTTCTTGAGCCCTCTCACCTTGCTCAACCTACATTGCTTCCCTTCTCTTCTGCAGTTGGTGCATGTCTTCGTTGCCTCGCCAATCTTGGGCTTCTTTTGCTTCCTCTTCTGTGGCAGCAATGGCTTTAATTGTTCGATCGGCTCTGTATCTCGAGATTGCATGGCGTCTGGGTCACTCGGTGGCGAAGGCCTTGCGATGACAACTGGGAGCGGTAGAGGAGGCGGGCTCGTAGTTGTTCGGCGTTTGGTTGTATCGAGTGTAGGCTCTTTGTAGGTGCCTTGAAGGAGTTGTGGATTGATCCCAAATGAAGGATCATTGAAGATTGAATCCGTTGCAATAAAGTCGTTGAAAAAGTCATCTCCAAGACCACTAACGTTGTAGCTAGAAGAATAGCCCTGCTGTGTGAGGGGGGGTGCTGAATATACTTGAGTAGGATATGCGAAGTCATGGGATCCGAAGTGATTGTCGAAGAGTGGTTGCTGCTGGGCAGGATCTTTCACTGGCTCTTGGATATCCTTCTGGGTGTTTCACTCATTGTAGTTCTGTGGTTGTGGCCTGGGTGGCAACCTATGATCATTGCCTTAGCCGGCCGCATGTTCACACGCTGCTTGGTAGCGAGCATCGCGTTGTGGATGCGGCTCTTTGTTAGCAACTCAGTCGTCCTAGGCTACTCTATCCCGGGTCTTATCGTTACCTGTTGTGGTAGACTGTCAGCTTGATACTAGAGGCGGTGAATTATGTTTACCTTTCTAATTGCGAAAGTCTTCTTCTAGCTTTAGATATGCCATAAGCTTTTCATCCTCTAAGAGATTGGCAAACCTTTGAGAGTATCTCTCGTGGAAGGTTATTCGCTTTGCTGTGGTAGTAGCACCGCGTGAAACAGGCGTCCGTGCTAAGCTTGTATTGTGTGACTTCTGCTGCTCGTTTTTGACCGCTTTAGGTGCGCGTCGTGCCATATCGAGGAGATACTGGATGAAGTGAAGTGAACTAGATCATAAACCTAGGACTAAAACCAGAAGAGTAGGACTGCGTGATGGAGAAGTATGGTGTACAGAAGAGAGAGATGTCGAGGAAGGTACGACGTATTGTCTTTTCACGTCCAGAGGCAATACAAATCATGGAGCAAGAAGAGGAGATTGTGGACAAGAGCCAACAAGGTCCAGTCTCATCTAGTATAGCACAGAAGTCTATTAGGATTGCCTCTTATCCACCACAACTTGCTCCTCTGCAGACAGTACAGTATGGGTTGTCACTTGACCTGAACAGACCACCACCATCACTTCCAGCGCTCCAGTGAAGCCGTCCTCGCAGTCTCAAGCCATCCACCAAAATCGGTGACTACCAATCTCCCCATACATCTTCCCTGTTTCCCCCTTACACATGTCTCACTACACACTCGTCCCCATAGCCAGACAAACCTCCGCACACACCGCAAACGTTCTATCCTGACCGGGTCCCTTGTGGCAGCGGTCCGCAATGCACTTGTTGATGCGGTCGGCCGCGGGTCCAGCAGGGGCTGGGGCAGAAGAACAGCCGGCGATGCAGCCGGCCGGGTTGACGGGGGGGCATTTGGCAATGCAGTCTTGGGTGGGAGTGAGCTTTTGTGCTGCGGCAGAGGTGGTGCCGAGGAGGAGGAGGGTGAGGGAGGTCAGGAGGGTTGAGGGTTGCATTGTGTGGTTTTAAGACGGTGGTAGTGTGGATGTTGTTGGAGATTGGTCGTTTTGGTAGTGATGGTAGAGTGTGGTTGTTTGATGGTGTGAGATATGGTTGATGGTGGGTGAGGATGTGATGTATACTGTGAAAGGATCGGGAAGGGATGAAGAGAGGTATATGATGTTTCGTCTGCAAATGGAGTTCAATACATCAAGGTTTCTCAACATGTTATGCTGAGCAGGGGCCTGCCTATGGGAGTGGCAAGGCTTATAATCAAACCTTGGGACGGCTTCAGGATCGACGACTTCCAACCTGAACCCAAAATCGTTGATTACTTTGATAGAGTGCTTTTTCATCTCTGAATGCATTATAAGCCGACGGACACTGCATGGGCTCACTCTGATCTGATATGGCATCTGAATAGTTGTAGCACTAGCCTCGTGGATTCTGTCAGAAATGCCTGATCTTGCTGCCATTGCGGCACAATGCGTCAAGCCAACTCGCGCTGTCGCTATTTTACTTTACTGATGCGCCCCTGGCGGGAAGTCTGGTGACGCTCCGTGCTTTCGGGAATCTTCATGATGGCTGTTGTTTCACATCCATGCCGTCCGATGCCTCGAGACATGCCTCGCTTTTCACTCTTTTCGATTGTCCAATTCGGGTATTGCTCGACTCGGTCCTTCTATGCTTAACTCTTCACGCGTGTCCTATTTCCCGTCCCTTAGCATGCTCATGCTCATCCCAAGGTCTGCATCATCCTTAGGATATTCCCAACGCCAATAACTCCAGTCATTAAATGGTATGCGGTCAAGGTTTCATCGTCGCTGTTCAGAGCGGACACGCTCGGAGGGGTCGTATCTAGTGACCGTCAGTGTATCGCCAATAACAGGGAGTGGAAATATTGACCTGAGGAGTTTCTCGATCAGATCGACGTGCGTCATGAGCATTCGGCGACAGCAGTAGCGCTTGAGCCCAAGAATATCCATAGCCTCTCTAGCTAGAGTCTCAGTCTCGTCTCAATCTCCTTCATATCAGGCTTGATCGTGAGCAGACATACCCATCTTCTTTGCCCTCATCGAGTAGGTGCAGGTATCGCTCCCAGAGATCGGCAACGACCTGTTCTTGACGTGAGTCTTTGTACTGCGTCAGAGCTCGTGGACATACCTTTCCACAGGAGAAGCACCGAATAGGGATGATCATCTTGCCGAGGATATATTGCACAGAGACCTTGCAGAAGCGCGACAAGATGAAAAGGAAGCTGTTTCATCTTCCACCGGCTTTTACGGGGATAAGACTGTTTTGCGGGACTCTCGTTTCGACTTTTTTTCCTGGACCAAGCGCATGTGACCATTTAGCATTCTGTCTCGACATTAACATTATCACGACAGCTCATCCAATGGAAACAGTAGGAAGCACTACGGCTTCCAAGCGGAAAAGAGACGACAATGATGAAGGTAGAGCTAAGGCAAAGCGGGAGCGAAAGATAGAGAAGAAAGCCGCGAGGCGGGCTGCTGAACAGAATGCGGAGGGTACAGGTGCTCGCGAACAGATGTCCGAGACAGAAAAAGCGCAGTACCGGGCGGACAAGAAGGCATGGCGCGCGGAGCAGAAAGCTGTCAGCAAACAAGTGAAGGATGATGCTGCTGGGACCATCTCTGCTGCTACCAATGGAGAATCGAATATGGCCAAGACTGCGAAGGATGACGGGATGTTCTCGAAGCAAGGTCCGCACGAGGCAGAACAGAAGTCCAAGAAGCAAAGGACTACTGCAGCAGAGATGTGGATGGAGCCGGAAGAGCGGGACGTGAAACCTGCAGCACAGGCTGATACCGTCAAGTCTGGAGACATCGCAACAAGTAAACGGGATAGAAAGACACCAAAGCAAGATTCCAAGGAGCGAAGGCAGCAGAGAAAGGACGAACAGAAGGAGAAATCAGAAAGGAATGAAAAGCGTAATGTCCAAAGGGAACTCCTTGCGATACCCCAAGACGAGGTCGCAAAGCCTGCTGTCTCGACCACACAAGCGATCAGTATCTCTGCGCAAACCACTGCGCCGGTCACTGGGACTACGACTGATATCGCATCGAAGCGCAAATCGACCGCATCGAGAAGAAAAGAAAGAAATGCAACAGAAGGCAAAGAAGTCGAGTACAAGAGCCGAAAGCCGGAGGGTCGTTCTGCTCCTTGGACAATCTCGAAAACAGTCGGGGGTCGCTACATCGACGCTGATCCTTGTTTTACTCCTGACGAGCAGTAAGTAGATGAGGATGTTCACTCAATAACAGACTGACTGACACATACAGGTACTTGATCATGGCTACGGAGGCGGCATTACTCATTTACACCATCCAGGACTCTCTACTCGCTTATTCGTACATCTCACAAGAGAACGGTCGCATATCGGCTTACACAGTATCCGCATCTCAGCCAGATGTCCTGTGGATAGCCACAGAGAAAGGACGTATCATACAATGGAACTTCAAGGAAGACACTGTGCTTGGAGTCTGGGGAACTGACGCGACGATACACCATATTCATGCTGTTGCTATTGGTGATGAGCCAACCGACATATTGTACACTATCGACCGTGGCAGGGGTTGGTTAGTTACAGCACATCAGATTGGCATTGGTGGCGACCTTGCAAAGACGGAGCTGGCAACATTGCTCAACATTGAGACACCGCTCCGGTCGTTGAGTGTAATGGATCAGGGCCGCACGATCATCGTCCTTGGCTTCGATGGCTTCTGGGTTGGAGTCAGGACGAGTCAGAGAGATTTGCCTTTTGCAGAGCAGAAATACTCATGGCGAGAAATCAGGACTACCGAGGCTCCGGCGTGCTTCTCAGTACGTGCTACTCCAGGAACGACGGCGACAAAGAAAAGCACAGTCAATGTTGCAATTGGTGGCATTCGAGGCTGCATCTACATGTACCAAGACGTCACAAAGAATGAAAGCCCTTCTGCATCGTCACAGCTCCACTGGCATAGAGAAGAGGTCGGAGCTCTGGCTTGGTCTGCTGATGGAAACTACCTCATTTCTGGAGGTCGCGAAACAGTCCTAGTGCTTTGGCAATTAGAAACAGGCTCGCACCAGTTCCTGCCTCATTTGGAGTCGCCTATCGGGAGCATTGTCGTATCTCCAACAGGTACTTCGTACGCTATAAGGCTAACTGACAATTCCGTCATGGTCATGTCCACCAGCGAACTCACTCCGACCTCGAATATTGCTGGAATTCAGAGCATGGCCTTTTCCAGTTTGATAGCCCCGAAACCGAAACTCGACACAGTGAGCTCGCAACGACGACAAGGCTCTCAGGGCAAAGACAGAGTTGTGGCTGTCATCAACCCACGCGATGTGTCACAATTGCTTATCGTTGTTTCGTCAAGCCAGACTGAGGTTGAGGACTCTCAGTATGGCGCAGCACCATATCTCCAGATGTACGACATTAACAATGGGAGGCAAAGCGGTAGACAGGCATTGACACGTACTAATGCAACTGATACGAACCTGGCGCCTGGTGGTGAGCGCATCAGAGAGCCAGACATGAAACTCGTGGCGGTGACACCAAATGGGAAGTGGATGGCGACTGTCGAAGAGTGGGCTCCACCATTACCTGATGTCCAGGATATAACATCTAAAGATGATATGGATCAAGAGCTCAACAGACTTTACGACACCAAGCTGAAGATTTGGACCTGGCATGAGCGAGATGGCGTTTGGATGATGAACTCAAGGATTGACTCGCCTCACTCCCTCGCCGATAGTTCGATGCGGATTTTGGACATGGTCGTCGATCCTAGTGGTAGCCGGTTTGCTACTATTGGTGCAGACTCTGTGGTAAAGCTGTGGACGCCACGGCATCTGACAAGTACAGGTCGAGCAATCAAGGGTGAAGCAAAAGAGTCAGCATCCCATGCAGCAGATCCCAGCACATGGTGGTCTCTAGACCTGATCATTCCATTGGAGAATTCTTATGAGGAGGAGCCTTTGCAGGTGACGCGGCCTACGCGTGCCAAGCTGGCATTTTCGGCCGATGGCTCAGTCCTCGCCGCTTATGAGTACTTCGGCACAGATGATGCTGGTGGTCTTATACACTTCATCGACCCAGAACAAGGGCTCATTACGGCAACGAGAAGTGGACTTTACTCTGGACCAGACGGGATTCACCAGCTCGGCATTACAGGGCATCATCTCATCTGCGTCGGAAGGAGTACAGCTCTTGTTTGGGATATCACGAACTTCGATCTCAGGGCCGAGCATCGTCTTCAGGCGGACAACAAGACTACAGAAGCGCTGTCTAAGCAAGCCGTTCTTGCGGACAGTACACTGAAGAAGCGCAAGACGTTCCAACTCCGACCCTCACCGCAGCTTGCGATCGATCGTGCAAGTGGTACGTTTGCTATCGCGACCGCAGCGGAAATAAATGATGCGCCAAGGTCCGACCTCAATCCTCTGCTCAACTACAATACAAAGCTGCACATATTCTCTGCTACGGACGACTTTCGATGCATGCATCGAGCCAACTTGCAGCGATTGACAATGGCAATACTGCCAGCAGGCGCAATGAGCCAAGGCATCGGCGCAATTGGCAGCTCTGAAAGCAAAGGCTACGTTATCCTCAATTCGGCCGCAGAAGTGAGGCAAGTGAGGCCAGATGCTGCAGGTAGAGCGAAGAATTTGCCACCTGTAATCGATGCCGAAGACAATATCAACACTGATGCGGCCGCACCAGAAGAGCCTGTATCGCTACTGGAGATGGAGTTGGATGAGGACGATTCTGAGCTTGAGGATTCGCAGGATCAGGATGTGTCTGCACTGCTGATCAAGGATGAAGACGATCGAGTTGTTGTCAGGCCACAGGAGCTGGCGCAACTCTTTGACTACTCATCGCATGCAATGCCCAGCATGAAGGACTTGTTTTCGAGCGTTCGGAATATGTTCAGTGGACGAAAGGTGGAGTCTTCGGACAGAATGCTTATTACTGCAGCGTAGGTACAGGAGATGTATTGAGGGGGCACATTTTGAATAGCAAATGTATCTTCCACTTCCACTTCATATTACTGTTTCGAATCTGTTTGAGCAAGTCATCACGTGTTCACCGGTGCCTACCCCGCGATATGACGTTTCTCTCCATGTTTCTGCGACAAGCTGCGTCGATCATCATCTTTCAGTATCAGCACTTTTACATCTAATCAGCAACTCAAGCAAATTGTATATCCAACATGTCCGGCCTCGAAAAGGCTCTCTTCAACCTCAAAGTATGATTCGGTCTCATCAGTGATGCTGCTGTCAGCCTAGTACTGATCGATAACCCCATCAGTTCACAGCCAAGCAACTCAACAGACAAGCAGCCAAAGCAAAGAAAGATGAGGATACAGAGCGCGCAAAGCTGAAGAAGGTATGCCCCTAGTTGTACCTCCGAACTTAGCCACCTAGTTCAGCTTGATATTCCATTCTCCACGGCGACGACAACCTCGAACAATCTCTAACAACCCACCTCTCCAGGCCATCCAGCAGAACCACTCAGACATCGCCAAGATATACGCACAAAACGCCATCCGCAAGCAGAACGAACGCCTAAACCTATTACGATTAGCATCACGCCTTGATGCCGTCAGCAGCAGAGTCCAGACGGCAGTAACGATGCGCCAGGTCACAGGCAGCATGGCGAATGTGGTGAAAGGCATGGATTCGGCGATGAAGGCTATGGATCTGGAAAAGGTAAGGAGCCTTTGTGCGCTGCTCGTCGAATTCACAACGTCCAGCAGCATGCATCGCGGCTGGCCACGGCATTGAAGCACAAACTTTAGACATGAATAGCTGCTAACCCCGTGTCGCCCTCACTCAGATCTCAGCTGTAATGGACAAATTCGAGACGCAATTCGAAGACCTCGACGTTGCAACTGGTTACTACGAAAACGCCACATCTTCAGCGACCGCAGTCGGTATGCCACAAGACGACGTGGACCGCCTCATGAACCAAGTAGCGGACGAAGCAGGCGTGGAACTACATCAGGAAATGGCCACGCCGGCAGCTGCGGTCGAAGACCTGAGCACTGCGAAGAGAGAGGAGGAGCTGGGTGAGAGGTTGAGAAAGTTGAGGGCGTAGATGGGGAGTCGAAGGGAATGCAGGGGCGGGGCGTCGGAGGCATATGACGGTATATTTGGGTCGAAGGCTGGCGTTTCAGGATTGGGCCTGTTGCACGATACACGATCAAGCGGGTTGGGCTGTACATCATACCCTACAGTGAAGGAGTGCGAACCTCGGGCACACAGTGTACATATTGTTTAACATTGGATTATTCTATCGGATTCTTCATGACACAATAATACCTCCAGCTGGTATTGGTCACACGTGCCGCATACTTGTTACATCTATCAGCTCTCCTGGAGGGTCTCTGCCGTGCATACTGTGCTTGAACACAAGACTACCCGGAAGAGTCCCGTGGAGAACCTGCTGAGACTTTTCCTTCTGAGTGGCCTACCTGTCCACCGATCCAGTCTAGGGGCGAAGGATTGTCCCATAGACCAAGAGATCATTCCACCATGCACAGATCCGCCACATCTATATGAAAGTACAATTCTGAGAGTACCTGCGGACTTGCGACCGCTTAAGGTAGCCGCTAGAGAGGGGCGTTCCTGAAACCGTTTCATGACGATCGCATCTGGCATCTGATAAGTCCGTCCAATTTCCTGTTGTCTCCGCGTCATTTGCCAAGCACACCAAGAACACCAAGACACCGAAGGCAAATCAAGGCGCAGCGATAGCAGTAGCAGTTCTCGCTTCACTACTTCCTCCCTGCTTGCTGCTCTCTATTCGACACTCACGTCTCTACATTACACACCACAACCTTCAACAACTACACACCAAGACCTCTGCACGCCGATGCGTAAGTGCCTTTTTGAAACACTGCGCTTGAATGTTTGAACTCGCCTGGCTTTCGTTTCACTTCTGAAACTACACCTCACGGAGCTTATGGAGGGGCATCCGGCCTGCCCTCCTGTACCTCGTCATCACGAGATGCCGCACCTTCAGATCTCTGCCAAATCCTCCCAGAGCTTCTCAGCTTACCATCGACACTCTCGCCTTCGCCAACACTCTGGATCTTGCTCACTGCCTTGCTCTGCGCTCTTGCTGTACCGTGCCGTGCTGTGACGCGTGCTGCTCGCTACCGATGGAAGAACAGCCTGCTAACAAAACTGTTCACTTTACAGACCGAATCAAAACTACCGCATGGACGCACGCCTCAGAACGTAACGTCCCTCATCTGCGCGACTTTCAGAGCACCTCTCCAGTCGTCCGCACCCCGCCTATCACAGACTCTCCTCGTCCAGTCGACAGAGCTCCTAGCTTTCCTCAGGACAGAAAGCAGAAGCAGCCAATCCTGCCTCAACCTGCAGCTCCTCCCAGACTCACTCAGAATGCTTCACAACCAAGATCCGTGTCCTTCTCTAGCTCAGATCCACCTTCAAATACAATCGAGAAAGAGGAAAGAGCCACCCCTGTTGAAGATGCCAAAAATCCAAAGCCTGGAATCGGTCCTCGCATGAAGGCTGGCTCTTTCAGATTTGCTCAGCATACGAAAAATGCCGTCTTTCATAGCTGGATCAATGTCTTGTTGGTGTTCGTACCCGTTGGTATTGCTGTCAAGTACATTCCGGTTAGTGAGATCTCCGGAGATAACCTCAGATCTCAGGCTAATTTTCACTTCACAGATGCCCGAGCCAACTCACAGTACTGTGATCTTTGCCATGAATGCCATCGCGATCATCCCCTTGGCAGGCCTTCTTGCGCATGCTACCGAGAGTGTAGCTAGTCGCATGGGTGACACCTGGGCTTCCTTGCTCAACGTCACCTTCGGAAACGCTGTCGAGCTCATCATTTTCATCATCGCTTTGATCAAGAATGAGATTGCTATCGTTCAGGCTTCTATCCTTGGCTCGATCCTGGCTGTACGTGAAATGGGAGACGCTGAAGTATCTCAAACAAGCTAATTCTCAACTAGAATCTGCTGCTCATCCTTGGCATGGCTTTCTTGTTCGGAGGTCTGCGTTACCAGGAGCAGATCTACAATTCGACCGTCACTCAGATGAGTGCTTGTCTGCTCAGTCTTGCTGTCATGAGTTTGCTCTTGCCCACCGCCTTCCATGCTTCATTCTCAGATGTCAATTTCGCGGACAGACAGACGACGAAAATCAGTCGTGGCACCAGCATCGTCTTGCTGATTGTCTATGTTCTGTACCTACTGTTTCAGCTGAAGTCTCATGCGTACATGTACGAAAGCACTCCTCAGCAGATTATCGACGAGGAGACTGTACCTGGTTTCTTGGCAGAATACCTCGACTCCAGCTCCTCAGATGATTCGGATACCTCGAGTAGCAGCAGTGACTCGGATTCTTCACTTGGATCACATACAACTGCTCGGAAACGCTTCAGACATGCCATAAGCAAGCGTATGCGTCGCAAGTCAAACGCAAGTTCTGTGCAGACCGCAGCTCCTTCCGTACCTTCTGTGATCAGCTCGCCAACTGGTGACAAGCGAAGCGTCGCCTCCATTGAGCCCGGCACGCCCCAGGAAGGGTACTTCGAAATGTCTGAACGTCAGCGTCGAGAGTCACATCACACTGGAGTTCCTCCTACCTTCAGTGGAAGTGAAGTAAATCAGCAGGTCGGGCTCGACCCCATGGCGCCTCGTGTTCGAGACTTCGAGACTGAGAATCCCAAGCCGAAACACTCAGACTCCAAGCACAAGGTCAAGAAGTACAAGGCGAAGATTCAAAAGTACAAGCAGCAGAAGGGCGACAAGAAGAAGGAGAGCAGAGACACAGGTCTTGAGCAGGTCAACGAAGCTACAACTCCCCTCGGCTTTGAGCCTCAGGTTGCATTTACGGAACCGGCTGAGCCAGTCTTGGACGGCACAGCAGACTCGAAACAACAGCCTCCTACTAAGCGAACCTTCACTGGTGCACTGCCGACAATTCCAATTTCGATTCCACGTCCTCCTATGCCAAGTGTCTTCACGAACACAGTCTTCTCTCAGACACAAGCTCAACGTAACACAGGCATGGTGCCCCCAACTCAACCACCTATGCAACGTGCCACGACTGGCGGCTTGAGGAGAACCAACTCTTTGCCAAATATCGCACGTCAGGCACAGCCTACCACTGGTCATGGTCCTTTGCAGCCGAACAGTCAGCCTGCCCAGCGTTCTGGTACACTTGTCATCAACGAGGCAGATGCTATTCGCAAGGATGAGGAAGAAGAGGGCAATGCGCCAACCATGTCGCGTACTGCTGCTGTTGTACTACTCTTGTGTACCACCGGTCTTGTTGCATTCTGCGCCGAGCTCATGGTTGATGCTATTCCGGCAATGATTGACGGAACTTCAGTCTCCCAGGCCTTCATCGGTCTCATCATCCTCCCCATCGTCGGAAACGCTGCCGAGCACGTTACAGCCGTCACTGTCGCCGTCAAGAACAAAATGGACCTCGCTATCGGTGTCGCTGTGGGTTCTAGCATCCAGATTGCTCTATTTGTAACACCTCTGGTGGTACTCATCGGATGGATGGCCGACAAGGAGATGAGCTTGTACTTCAACATCTTCGAGACGGTCAGCTTGTTTGTCACGACGTTTGTCGTCAATTTCTTGATTCTTGACGGTCGGTCTCAGTGGCTCGAAGGTGTTTTGCTATGTGCTTGCTACATCATCATAGCGATTTGTGCGTTCTTCTATCCTGGTGTTGCTAATGAGAGTACTGTTGGTGGAGGAGCGAATGGGACATAATGACAATGTACGGCACTCTCCAGATACTCCAATGGGGTGTTACATGGACATGGAAACGGTATGGGATGGGACAGGTATAGGACCGGGATGGTTATGGGATAAGGGACACGGATATGATATGGCATGGTAAGGGCACCGCCCCTGTAGCTCCTAGCTACGCTATATAAGCAAGTAAACATACTGCTTCTCTTCCAGAAGGAAGAATTATTATAATAAAGATTCACATGTACGATCAACGTCCAGATGCCCCCAGGAGAGTGTCGTAGTGATTCTACCCAGACTTATGTTCAGGTAATATACAGTACGATGTGAACTCTATTCTATCCTACATTTCACCTCAGCTCCCCGCTCCAAACAGCAACCCCCACCCATCCCCCTCCTAATAAACAGCAGGTCCGCTCCTCCCCAACGCCGCAATAGCCTGCTCCAAGCTAATAACACCACTCACCGGCAACTTGGGCAGCACTCCCTCCAAAATGGCCTGATTAATCCCCATATCCGGCCCCGTCTCAATGACATTATCCGCAATCACATAGACCTTGTAGTTTAAGTCAAACAGCCTCATCGCCGTGCTAATAATGACTCCGCTCGTCCGAATCCCACTCAGAATTACCGTGTCGATGCCCTGACTGCTGAGGATTTCTTCGAGCCCGTTGCCAGCGCCGGCATAATACCGCGTCTTCTGCAACTGGACGTCGTCGGCGTTGCCGTGCTTGAAGGCCGGATAGATCTGGCCCTCGACGGAGGATGCGGTGATATTGCCCAGGCCGGCGGCGACAGCGCCGAAAGGTGTGTTAGGCCCGATTTCGGGACGTTGGGGGGTCGAGAAGTAGATGCGGGTGTAGATGGAGAGAGGGGCGGGGTGTTGTTGGTGGACGTGGTTGATCCAGGTCGAGGTGGAGTTTATCCAGGATTGGCCAGCGGGAGTGGTGTTAACATAGGCCACGAGGGCATTGATCATATCCAAGTTGAGGACGCTGGGGGCTGGGTGTTAGTGGGTGGATGGGAGGGGGAGCAGGAGGAGCGGAGGGGGGACGTACGCATAGTGTTCACCGAAGGAGAAAGTCGAGTTGTCGGCGATGGTGCTGAAGTTGTTGAGGTAGCCGGGTGCCTGAGCAGATGCAAGGGCGGCGAAGCCGGCTGCGAGGAGGGAGTTCAAGAGCATGATTGCAGAGTGTTTTTGTGTCGAGTCGGCCTGAAAGTGCTGAAAGGATTGTATTGAATCTTCTTCTTCCGAGGACCGAGTGCAACACAGGACGACTTCACCTTATATACTCGACCCGACGCTACTACTGTAATACCCACCAAGCTCAACATGCTAGCGTCATGGCCGTTGATTTGTCATTTCTTTCTTGTTCCAATGGATACTGTACCACATCTTCACCTCGGACGCGGCTGAATTACCTATAGTTTGGCTTAGTTGGTTTATTTGGCTTACATATCTGGCTTATGATTCACGGCTTATACTCAAGGCTTATGCGCGAGCTCACCTCGATATATGCTCCTCTAGAAGGAAACTGCGATCCTCCAAAAATGTGATGATGCTCCAATAGCACGTGAGGAACCGTTTCCTTGTTCCTGCACGATCCCCGCGTCATGCCGTCGCAGGCCCGCTGTATAAAGTGATGATCGCCGCAAAAAGAATGATGATGATCTGACAAGATCCCTCCCGATGGCTCAAGCTCCGAAGCGTTCTTCATCTTCCTCATCTTCAACTTCATCTTCACTTTCATCAATCAACATCGCCCGAGTCGTGTTCCTTGCTAGCATCGCAGTCCTGAGCAGCTACCTCTA
>Ga0268246_10000580_pt1 | contig 14855 bp, 12 predicted proteins | sample AgamicOrSfe_FD_200242 | JGI IMG/M metagenome (GOLD analysis project Ga0268246, IMG submission 200242) | Agave microbial communities from Guanajuato, Mexico - Or.Sf.e (v2) (version 2) | ecosystem: Host-associated > Plants > Phyllosphere > Phylloplane/Leaf | place: Guanajuato, Mexico | collected...
CAAGCTCTGCGGCGATGCTGAGGGCGTCTGGATTGAGCTCTGTGACCATGTGGAGAGTGCTGTTCATTTCGTTGATACGAGCGATGTAGGCCTGTTCTGTTAGCAGAATCACCTGGGTGAGGTGTGAATATCCGACGTACAGTGACGAGGTCAACAGAGGTGAACAAGCCCGACTCGAGCCCAGTCTCGAGCTCTTCGAGAGTGGCATCGATGAGTTTGGGAAATGGAGTGCCCTTGACATCAGCAGTGTCCGGACATGAGTCAAATGAGTATTGAGCAACGACTCCAGCAGCAGCTAGCAGGCCGAAGAGGAGGTTGCGAAACATGTTAGTACGAAAGTCCTAGGCAAAGATGACAGGCATTGCAGCACGGAAAGGTCAGTCTTATACATTGTCACTGAAGATAGTCACACAGTGTCAGTATCTATCACGAACGATGATAGCTTGTGAGCTGCTGGAAGAGGCATAGTCTTCGATGCTGTGCATGAGATAAGGTGCTGGGCGTGCTCACTCTATCCGAAATGTCACGACTTGGCGACATACCCAGGCACTTCACGATCCTTGACGAACAAACGACAAGAGTGCCGCGCACGAATAGGATGTGATTTCGGTGTCGTCGTCGATGTCTTGAAGATAAGCACGCAGCATGGATATTGCCGTTATCAGTGTTGCTTGGCAAGGCTCAAAGAGGCAGGTCTCTCCTTTCACATCAATCACTCACTCGTCAACTACTCACTTCCAGTTTCAGTCGTCCTTCTTCTTGCATTGTCCCTGCCCACACAGATTTTGATTCTCTCCTGATTGCACACCACCCACAACTCCGCAGTTCTTGTATGGGTACCCCGCGGTTTCAGCGAAGCAATCTGTCCCCGATTGATCTCTACCCTTGGGATTGAGATACTTCTTGTCTGTGCGGCGATACCACTGCGCCAACTCCTTTCCAGGTACCCTGTCCTCGTCACAGCGCTGACGATCGTGGTGGTCTTTCTTGCCGAGACAGCCTTGATGGTGATCGCGAGAGGTACTGAAGCCAGTGACGTCGAGGAAGCCGGCGTAGTTCTCTACGTAGCTGATGGACGAGTCCGCACCGGGGGCGGGATGGCATTCGCATGGGTAGTCTATGGAGGGCATGGACGTTAGCGTACTTGGCATGGAAAATCAAAGAGTGCGAGAGAATAAGTATAACGTACTTCTTCCCTCCTGGATGTTCAGGCTTGAGACAAACTTTCCGTTTGGATCATAGCAGACGCCGATATTGAATACGCCGGCGCGAGCAGGCGTCCAAGCGAGTGTCGATACAGGATCATCGATGAATGAACGGGTAAGATTCTGCTCGTGCTCCAATGCAACGTTCTTGCCAGCTCGCATGAATGCAGACACCGCCGAGCGCATGACCTGAAGGTTGTGTTAAAACTGTCTGAAACGCCTCGTTGAAGTAATTGAGCACTACCATCATCTGATTAACACCGGCGTAGCCTTCGCCAGCAAGTTCATGCCACCCTGGTGGAACGTCGAGGCTGGAGATCTTGGTCTTACTCATTTCCTGGTATCTGGGTAGCCTGTGCTTTATGTCAGATGGGAGATAAGCTAAAGTTCCAGGAAGGTGGATGGCTGACGAGTTGATCCAGAACATGTAGCCAGGATACTCGTCGAGGCAGACTTTGTTCACGTCTGGACCTCTGTAAGATGTCTTACAATCTCCTTCAGTCATGTAGATGTAGACCTGCTCTCTTGACCAGTACGTGTCAATCAGAGAAGCGGTGAGTATAGTCTGGAAGATCGTCTCCACGGCCGAGGCCAGATAATTGACAGGTTCCGCAAAGTTCCTGAGTAGAAGTGGTCAGCAAAAGTGCAGTTACTCGCTACGATGCCTCTTACCCCGTCGAGAGGATTGATGCCAGATTGAACTCGTCGTCTGCACGTCCAGTAAGGTTATTACCCCTTAAGAGCGTTTCACCATTCAAGACTAGCTTGTGGCTGAGTTCCGCGATATAATCTGCGAACGCTGATTCGAAGTCTGCGAGTGAGACGTGCTTTATCGGAACCTGTATTCGACTACATCATATCAGCAGCGAACCAATCAAAGGAATGGCTGATTCTTACTCCAACATGTTCACCACATCTCTTTCTCGACCCCCATTTCTATCATATGACGAAGACAGAACTTTCAAGGTAGAAGCTCCGTCCTTGAACCGGTTCATCAGGACCTGTGCCGCTTTTTGGGCATCACCTGCAGTACCTCTGAACGCACTATTGATAACCTTGCCTGCACCGAGCAATTCTGGCTGCGCCAGCCCGATCGCGACCATCGAGGTCACAGTATCAATGATTGCAAACGTCATGGCAAGCTTCCGCTCTGCTTCAGCTTTTTCCCAAGCGCGGTATCCAGCAACGTTTTGATCCCAGCTGAACGTCTTCATCATGCTTGCAAGCTTTCCACTTGCGAAGGTAGACGCTGATTGGAGAGACTCTTTAATTATGTTAAGGTAGTTGGCAAGGTTTTCGACAGCTGTCAAGAGGGCGTAGCGCATTTCAGCATCGGTCGAGTTAGGTGTCGGAACCATGTCGCTACAACTACGGATAAGCTAATGTAATGTCAGCGTATATCGTAGGACAAGCTGCCGTCAGGCCGATGCATGAACACCTACAGAACACTGCTGTACAACATTACATGTCCCGGCAATTCTCGCTTCGAGGATGGTCCACTCGTCAAGCCAAGGGTACTCCAGGATAGCGTCGTCAGGACCCCACTGCGGACCGTGATATCTATCATATTCACGGTAGATGAATTGGACAAGGCCATTGGTGGTGTTGGTCGTGTAGTCAGTCTGTGTGTACTTTCTGAATCCACAGCCTGGAGAATCAGTGACGTTCGTGGGCTTCCAGCTCAAGTCCCGAGTGTAAGCGAGACCAGAGAAGGAGACGAAGAGCATGGCGAAGCACACCATATAGAGCATCATCTTGGCGGAGACAATAGAGACAAGAGGAGAAGGTGCAAGGATGTTAGATTTCGTAAAACACATGAGCTGAGGTTGCCTTCTAAATACGATCTGGAGTGCACTCGTCAATCCACTGCAACATTTGACATGTGTGCGCAATCACTCAACGCTTGGAGAATCGAGCAATGCCGCGCGTGCTCAGCTACCAAACATGGATATGCGCGTGCTCTATTACCCGATGTTGTAGTCGGAAGCAAGCACCCGGAGCCCTTCGAGACTACACGTGTGGGCGTAGCTGCTTGACATTCGAGCAGCCCCAGAGAAGCTTTTGACCCAGGAGGTGAACATACTTTGGCATCAATATTGATGCGACATGGTCCAGGCGGTCTGCATCAACGATCGACAACGACGTATGGTGAGCCTAACGGAGGACATCAGAGTTCTGGTGAGACTCAAGGCCTTTACTTCGTCGAGGTCGAAAGCACCAAGGTTGATGCTCAAAATGGTTCAGTGTAGCTGGTAGGTCATGAAGAGCATCGTGGTATTTCTGGACTCAAGGATGTTCACATGACACAGACATCCATTACTTAAGGTCGGATACGCCGAGATTGACGTTCCGAAGGTTGTGGCCGAAGGATGAAAGTGTTGTGGAAAGCTTGAGGTTGTTGTTTGGTCCGCACAACGCCGATCTCGGACAAGCCAGTCCGTTCGCATCTGACAGGCTGAGTAAGCACGGCACTCTTCACCTTCGAGTACATGCCATGACAGTTCGTTCGACGCAGATAGATGCAGGTGATATGTGACGCGGATGGTAACACAGCAAGGCTAGCCATCACTTAGGCACTGATTTAAACAAATGCCATACGATGCCCCGGAGATGGAGATGCGTCATGTTATTCATGTCGTATCTTCATATTCAGTGCTCTCTGTCCAACCTTGACTCCATATTCCCATTGGCGAAGTCGTTCAGCACTGCATACTGAAGAATGTCATCCTCAATACTGCAACGCTTCATAGCCAGCTTTCCCTCCGTATACCGCTTTCCAGTAAGTATACGCTGACTCGGTGCCCAACTCAGCCATTCTATCGGCCAGATAGTCCGACTTTTTCATATCGTTTATAAAATCTTTCATGGCCGCTGCGGCGGGGCTGAGATCTAAGTTTACTTCGAAAAAGGCGAGCTGTGCGGCGAGCTGTGCATGGAGTTTGGCGATGGCGGCATCGAGGTCTTCGTGTGTGATCTCGACTGGAGGATCTTTCATCTCAGCTGGTCTGCTGAGCACCAATCTCTCCTTTACTGTGGTGTCAGATGAAGATTTCTTAGGGTCCGAATTATGCTGTCTAGGATGCTGGATGGCAAGCGTGGTTGTCTGAGCTTGGGTGGCGAGGGCGAAGAGTCCGACGAGTGTAAGAAGAACCCGGACGACAGCGATGAACTTCATAGTGACCTGAGAATCTGCGAAGCTGTGTCAATATGCGGCAGGGTCGCTATAGGGCTGCAGTATAGAGCGTATAGTACCAGATCAGAAGTCCTTGGAAGAGTGTTGTAAGGGTTCCACTCAAACTCCTGCTCTTCGAGAATACCTGGAACTGTGGCTGATGAATGCTCGACGATATAATGCTGGGTCGATCTGATCGCACGTACTCCATCCCAGTGTCACTGCCGAGGAGATCTATATCTCAGCACAACATTTGGAGCGCTCGAATCTTTTATAAATATGATCAACGCTCAGACTCTAACCGTTTAGTTAAAAGTCAAAAGTCCTTTCGCGGGAAGATTTCACACTTTGTGCATAAGCGTCTTTGGCATTGCTGCTCGCGGGAGCCCTCAATGATAACATGTTCCCTCTAGGATGCGCACATGCATTCCATCAACAGCAGACAAGCTTCTGTAGAAGCATCACTGATCCTCGTTGTAGATGTCTTTCATGTTTTCGATCGCGTCAGGTACACCAGGATAAGCACACAATGTTTGATTCTTTGGCTTGTGATCACAATTCAAGCAACGAATACATGTCACAAATGAGGTCAGAAAGAATGTGATGTTGGTGTATGATAAATGCATGACAAGGTTCGTCGCGAGAAGAGTGAAGACCCTTGCCTCCCCGGACATTCTCAGGGTAGCCAAGTGTTGTACTTCTCGTCTCCAGCTGCTGTCCGTCCTACATGAAAACCTCATCACTGTCATGGCGCCAGGACTACATACCCTCCACAAGCTCGGGCTCACCCGCAGCACCACAGCCACCATCCGTCACTTCACCCTCGGCGGCGGCACTCCCACCACAAACCGCGTCTTCACAAGCGTGCGCAATGCTTCAGACTTCGACACCTACATGCTCCTTTCCTCTTCCTCTCGCGCACCGCTCATCACACTCTGGACGGCATCCTGGTGCACACCCTGCCACACGATCACGCCCATGATCAAGAAGATGATAGAAGAGGAAAAGGTCGGCGAGCGCAATGGCAATCCCATCAGTTTCGCCGAGATCGAGCTCGATGCACCGGATATTGGTGAGGTCGCTGGTCGATACATGGTTACGAGTATACCTATGCTGTTGGCGTTCAGTAGGAGAGAGGCGCAGATGGATACGAGGGTTACGGATGTCAATCAGATGAAGGACAAGAAGTTCTTGGAGCAATGGCTGGAGACCGAGGCTGCGAGACGTGGCGACGGTGGTTCGGGAGGGAGCCTATTTGGCTTTGGAGGCTTGAGCAAGTGGTTTGGTGGTGGAGGATCGTGATGTTGAGAAGTTAAGGCTATCTGCGTACCTCGACGAACACCTCAGGCACCTTATCCGCGCCATACACACTTGCATAGGACGATGCCGTCACAGCACATCCAAAGCCAACAGCTAAGAGGCTTGTCTCTGAGCTCGGGACGAAGCGCTGTCTGCAGCTCTCAGCGCTCAGTCGGCACATTACTCTTACGTATGGTTATCGTGACCAGAAGTCAAGGACTCAGGACATTGGCACGTCGGTATCAGCCTTCCATGCTCTACCAGACTACCCAACTGGAAGAGCAGCTGTTATGCTTCAGGCGCCATTAGACATAGTCGATGGAGTATGCAAGAAGGAAAGTGGGGGATTGATGATAGGATCATGAGCAGAGGAATGATGTGAGATGGGATGGCCTGGAAGGTAACGCTTCCATGTACGGCATCGGAGCATACAATGGTTTCTGGGCCCTCATAGTCGTAGCCCTGGAGGCAAGCGTAGCCCAGAACATTTGAGACAGTAAGACATGACTACAAGTCTTCAAAAGAGCCACAGATGAATTCCATCAGACGCTTGTCTCATGACTGTATCTCATGCCCTACTCGTGGCACCATTGCCTCCAAACAAGACATCCAGGCGGGCATGCTTGAACCCCCCCGTTAGTCTGTCTTCCAATTTCGTGTAAAGCTGAAACACCTTGGACCCTGTTTGACAGCAAAAACGCGGGGAAAAACAACGCGCAGGTCGAAAAAGAATCACGACATTACGCATCACGCAGCTACTTATCCTCACCCTCCACGACACTGACTCTGTGCGCACCAACGAATACACTCTTCAGGAGATTATATCACACATAGGAAAAGGATCCTCGACCCACCGAGTGCGATACCCTTCACAAAAAGATACAGAAGACGCTCAACATGGCTGGAATCTTTGAGACACCACGCGGCGCGGGCACGCTGTTCCTAGGAGGCGAAAGACTACAGGGGAGTGCTGTGCGCGAACAGTGTGTGCACGCCACGACGGCAGTAGCGAATATCATGCGAAGCTCACTTGGCCCATCTGGACTTGACAAGGCAAGTCTGACATCAGAGCTCGAAACATGCTGGACTAACGTTCAACGATAGATGATGGTGGATGACATAGGAGATGTGACAGTAACAAATGACGGCGCCACAATCCTCAGCTTACTTGACGTTGAACACCCGGCGGGCAAGATCCTGGTTGACCTAGCACAACAGCAAGACAAGGAAGTAGGAGACGGAACCACATCAGTCGTCCTCATTGCTGCGGAATTACTAAAGAGAGCAAACGACCTCATGAGCAACCGGATACATCCAACCACGATCATCACTGGCTACCGTCTTGCCCTCCGCGAGGCCGTCCGCTACATGTCGGAAAACATCAGCACGAAGGTCGACCAGCTCGGCCGGGACTCCCTGATCAGCATCGCAAAGACCTCCATGTCCAGCAAGATTATCGGCTCGGACTCAGATTTCTACTCAAACATGGTCGTCGATGCCATGCAAGCAGTACGAACAACAAACGGCAAGAATGAGGTCAAATACCCCGTGAAAGCAGTCAACATTCTCAAAGCCCACGGTCAAAGTTCTACAGAGTCTCTACTCATCAAGGGCTACGCACTCAACTGCACAGTTGCCTCCCAAGCAATGAAGACGCGGATCACTGACGCCAAGATTGCCTGCTTCGACATGAACTTCCAAAAAGAGCGCATGAAGCTTGGAGTTCAAATCACAATCGACGACCCCGCCCAACTCGAAAAAATCCGCGAGCGCGAGTCAGCTATGGTAATGGAACGCATCGACATGATCCTCAAAGCCGGCGCGAACGTCGTTCTCACAACGAAAGGCATCGACGACCTCTGCCTGAAGCAATTCATCGAGAAGGGCGCCATGGCAGTCCGCCGCTGCAAGAAGGAAGACCTCCGCCGCATCGCAAAAGCAACCGGTGCAACCCTGATTTCCTCCCTCTCCGACCTCAACGGCGACGAAAAGTTCGAAGCTGCATCCCTCGGCCACGCAGAAGAAGTCGTCCAGGAGCGCATCTCAGACGACGAGTGTATCCTCGTCAAGGGCACAAAAGTCCACACCTCCGCCTCTATCATCCTCCGGGGTCCTAACGACTACCAACTTGACGAAATGGAGCGCTCCGTCCACGACGCCCTGTGTGCAGTCAAGCGCACCCTTGAGTCTGGCCGCATCGTCCCTGGTGGTGGTGCTGTTGAGACTGCGTTACACATCTATCTAGAGGAGTGGGCCACCAGCGTCGGCAGCAGGGAACAGCTTGCCATCGGCGCCTTCGCACAGAGCTTGCTCGTCATTCCTAAGACTCTCGCAACGAACGCCGCGCTGGATGCCACTGACCTCGTCGCCCAACTCAGATCCCGCCACGCAATCTCCCAGCGCTTATCGAGCGATCCGACCACAGCCACATCCGCCAAGAACATGACCGGTGGCATTGACGCTGATGGGAGCACGGGTGCTGGATCAGCGAAGCCGAGACTGTCGAGTGCAGAAGTGGACGATGCGAAGGCTCTTGCACACAAACGCAACTACCGCAACTACGGCCTGGATCTGCAGAAGGGAAAAGTCACGGATAGTATTAAGATGGGTGTGCTGGAGCCATCTCTGAGCAAGGTAAAGCAGTTGAAGAGTGCGGTGGAGGCATGTATTGCGATATTGCGCATCGATACTATGATAAAATTGGACCCTCAAGGTCAGGGCGGTGAGGATGATGGGCATGGTCATTGAGGAGACGGAATAGGAAAAGTGAACCGTGAGTGAAACGACCGTGTTAAAGACTCTGACGAAACAGTCACGGCATACGATGTATGATGTAAATAGATAACAACAACGGACGTCCTTTCACGACTGCATGATGAGTCCACTGTGACTCTTGTGCCGATTACGGGAAATTGTTGGAGCTTATAGTGAGTGGCAAATGTTTGGGAAAAGTTATATCAAACATTCACGATCTACGAAGCGGTGAGAGTGTTTGAGATCTGAAACATGCTTGTCTTGACGTTGTTTGGGCCCCTTGCGTCATTGACAGCCTTGCCCGTTATACCCCCCTGTGTACTTTCACCCTTTCCTCATTTCATTCCTCTTAGCACAATTCGCTCTTCTTTCCATTTCCGTCTTCGGTAGACTCTCGACATTGCTCTCGACTAGACAAGATCAACAAATCGAAGCATATCAAGACACACGAGTGCAGAATTTCTGACTCTCGAAGCCATGCGATGGATGTCGTAAGAGCTTCAAGTACCAAACCTGGTCTCACAGAGATCGTCGAGCACACCTCGGATGAAAAAGCGGAAGTAGCTGGAGATGGAGGTACGAAGACTTTTACTGATCAGACTGCTTCGAACTAGTCGACTGACATTCAGCAAGCTATTACAAAAGAGGTCGAAGCTCTCATTGTAGACATTGAGCGCATGAGGAGCCGCCTCGTGCATTTAAGCGGGAAATGTGAAGTGCAGGCTTCAAAGGTGGTGAAGGAGATTGCCGTTCCTGCATTGGAATCTGCTTTATCTGCCGTGTGCGAAGCGTTCTTCGGGCTCGGAGTGCTGTATGAAACCCTAAACGGCATGAATGAGCACCAAATCGAAGTCGCGGAGACCACCGAGCAGGAAAATACGGTCGAGCCCGAAGATGGTATCTCAAAACAAGAGTCCGCGAAGCAGCTTGACGATGCTCGCCACATCAATGCCACCGTTGAGACAGAGAAGAATGAGTCGGCTAGCCCGGTCAAAGACGCAGCAAAGTCAAAACTTGAGCTCGAAAATCCTATTGACACAACTCGTGCTGGGAACGCAGATGAGAGGCTAATGACAGTAGCCGGCACTGACCAGATCGAGAGCGAATCGACAAATAATCCTAAGACTGTCACCAATCCTGTTTCGGTTTCGGCTGAGGTCTCGCCCAGTGTCGACGATGCTATTAACGCTTTCAGCCAGTTGATCTTGGAGAGGTCGGACACCCCACCTGTAGACGAGTCTTGGATTGTGGGCGGTTCCGATCCCGCAGTAGAGTCAGCGCGTCTTCACGAGGAGGACTTTAACTTGCGACACGAACTCAACGAATTCTTCTGGACGCTACTGGGAGACATTGACCGCCTGAAAACAGAACATCACCATGGAATTGACCGAAATCGATCGTGGATTAATACCGATGGGATCGATGATGAATTACCAAGAACGATAGCTCAGCGAATGTACTTGACTCCCATCGACCATGAGTTCAGAACAATGGCTTGCCTAGTGCGAGAGCGGACCCAACCATGCAAGTTCTCCATGAGTGGATGGTCAGAGGGAAAACATCCCTACACCGACGCAGTCCAAGGCGTGATCAATCGTGATCAGAACACCGACCGTGTGCTTGAGTTGGCAAGGATTCTCGACTTCGAGATGCGCGACCACAAGCACGATAAGAGAGACAGGCGACAAAGACCAGGCGTGAAGTATGCCTGCCACGCGGAGCTACAGCTTCTTGCTTATATGATCTGGAACAATAAGACAGCGCTGGCTCGGCTGAGATTCTTGCAAAAGCGTAAGCACACGAAGAGCTCTCCGCTATTGGTATTCAATGGTACTGTCCCGCCTTTCGACGTATACGTCTGTCAACCGTACTGGGGCGGCGGTGCCTGCCGTGAATGCCTGGAGTTCTACAACGAGGCTGCGAGGCGGTTGAGCTTGACAATACGACTGTTCGTCATTTCCGTATCAGGGCTCTATCACGAAATGTCTTGGTCGAATGGAAATGGTCTGCACAACTTCCATGCACCGGAGACCATAGCTCATCCAGACTCAGCTTCTTATGTACTCTTCCCTCACGCTTCCGGTCCACTTCTGGAGCTCAAAGCTGGCGCCAACGGGCAATTCTGGGTCGTTCCTAATCGGAGGAGTTTCACATATCTGACCGAGCAGCGGTGAATCAATTGTGTTCCAGAACTGCAGCCGGCCGGTGAGAAGATCGCAGCGGCAATCAAGAAGAAGTACGGTACTCCTGCGGCAATCACGGAGGAATCTCTCGAGGACGTCATGGAGAGTTTCGATGCCGTGCTCGAGCACGGCAAGCCTCTGGCGCTTGCGATGTATCTGCGCATCGCTTGGGCTACTGGGTGGGAAGTGCGGTCGATGGAGGGACTGGAGATGTGGGACGTTCCGGGGTATAGGAAGGTGACGTTGAAAGAGCTGATCGTTGATGGGAACTTGGAACGGTATAAGGAATTGCTGACGCCGGTCAGGGTGGCACTTGAGAAGGCATTTGGTCGAGCACAGTGAATCATAGAGAGATGGAAGATAGTGAGATTTTCAGGTTTAAAAAGAACACTCTCCTCATACAAGCATTATATAAACACATAAAAACAATTCGCACGACAAAGCTCACTTCCACTGCCTCCAGCCTAAGAATTTGCGCTTGCCTCTCTGCAACTAGCTTCTGACAGGGGAGAGTCTTGTTGGCCTGGCGTGGCACTCCGCGAGCATCTCACCCCGATCATGCCACAGCCGTGCTCACAAACGGACATCCCACAAAATATCTCGCAAACGTATCCAGTCCATCCTTTCCCAGCTCCTTAACCGGCTTCGCCACTTTCAGCGGGACGAATGGCGCCGCGACTGTCCCTGCAACAGACATACTCGCATTATTGGCCGCACTCGTAGTAGCAGCTGTGTCTGTCGTCGCCGCGATTGTCCCTGCAACAGATATACTCGCATTATTGGCCGCACTCGTAGTAGCAGCTGTGTCTGTCGTCGCCGGAGCAGGCGGCGCATTCTTGCCCCAACCACACAGCGCACTCCACGCATCCACTACACCCTGTGCACGTGTGTCGTCTGCTTTGCGCCAATCATCCACAATATCACGCCACGGCGTAGCGGACGGGGTGGCGGGTCTGCCAATCGTCTGTTCGTCCGCGGTCTGCGGCAGATACGGGCGCTCATCGACGTTGTTGGAATCCACGGGCAGCAAGGGCCGGCTGGGTGCGGTCTTGGATGGGGTGCCGCCGTCTTGGAAGACGCCTTCGGACATGGCGTCTGTGGCGTTGAATTCGGGGATGTTCATGGCTGGCAGACGGGGGAGGGGGGCTGAGATGATGAAGCCGGTGAGCAGGGGCCGGGTTGTGGGATTAGAGGGGTCGGGAGAGAGCATGGTATCGATCGAGTTGCCGGAGGTGTTGGGGTCCTCGGCAGAGTTGTCTGGTAGTTTGAGTTAGTCTTAGAGATCCTTGAAGGAAGAGGGGACGTGTTAAAGAGGCACAAGACTTACACTTATCCCAAAGAGCATTGGGCATGTTCCGTATGATAGGCGTCAGTCGGAAAGGATTCTCGCCCGCATCTGGCGTGACTGGATATGCGATGTCAAGGTTCAAGCGCAATCCATACTCACGATGAGCCGTGTCCGATATCAGAGGACTAGTCGCATGCATGAGCCGAGCATAGGCAGCATACTTCAAGTCATCGGGTGACGGTATTTTGACTTGCTCACTCGCCTTCCAAGGTGTGACCTCATTCGTGAGGATCATGTCGTTGATCGGGATCTTACTCTCAACTCGGAACTGAAAGCTACCACATCTCACAAACCATTTGTCTCCTGTCTTCTGCTGGCTTGACGTCGTTTTCTCATTCGCAGATCCTTGTTCGATAGCAACGACTGCCAGAGCCGAAGAGCTTGCACTAGCATCAGCACCTCTCTGTTGAAGCACGACTTCCACGAATTGCTCCCAGGTCAATACAGGAGGAGCATTGTTCTGGTCGCCAAAGTAGATGGAGAAATTGTGGATCCACAGGTCAACATAGACAACACCACCGAATGGTGGGCCTTGGAGATGCAGCGACGCGCCAATATCGGCAGAGATATTGATGTGGATGATGCCAATGTCACAGCTGAAGCCAACAGAAACAGAGACGCCAATATCTGCGATAAAGTAGAACGGCTTCAGAGTCATCAAAAAGCTCGCCCAGGCCTCGAAGTCCGCGTAGATAGGTCCAGCATTGAAAACTGCCTGAAGGCGACCGCCTCCCATAACTACCTTTGGTGTGATGGCGAAGAAGGACTGTCCAGTAATGGTGAGCACGTCACTCAAATTCCAATTGATGGCCTCGCAATCAACATCGGGGTAGTATGTTGGACGCTTGAAAGCTGGATGATAGCCACCGATCGTGAAGACCCAGTCTCCTGCGTACGGTGAGCCAGTAAACCAGTAAAACAAGGCAAAGCCACCCGTCAAGTGGCAATCCGGATAGAGAAGGAACGAGTTTGGTGTTAGGGCAGCACTGATCTGGAGTGTGCCACCAAGGATATCGAGTGAAGCTGTTATTCCCAGCTCGACGTAGACGAACATCTCCTTCCGATCGGTGACTTTGGGCGGCATGCTGGCTGATGCTATAGCTATGATATTGATCTTGGTGCTACTCGGCCCGAACTGTATGATAGCCGCGGCGTCTACGGTGAGAATCTCGAAGGCGTCGACTATAATTAAGGTTATTCAGGGACACAGTAATGATATAGAGACGAGAGCGAACCTTTGAAGCCAATGGCGAACCACATGGAATCCCTTGCAACAGAATTGTAGGCATCAAACTGTGTCAGTGTGGTCATCGGATTCTGCTGGTCCGCTGTGACTCCATGCACTAAAGGAAAGCTTGAAACGTCCTTTGGTGCTGGGGTAGCCAGCTGATAGTTGTATCCAAATCCTGTAGCATAACCATTAGCATGTTTCTATTACAAGTCCTTTGTTCCGTCAAGTATGGCTTACCTGCTTCAACGCCAGAGATCGCAGCAAATTCAAGCGTGAAAAGTGGTCCATCAAGCCGAGCAAACACAAAGACAGACTTGAGATCCGGGTCGAAGGTGTGCTCGTACTCACCAACCGCCAGAAGTGTATATGGCAGTATCGACACAGCGAGGCCGCCCTTGTAGGCTTCGTAGGTGGAGGTGTCTTCGTGCACGAACACACCAGCAATCATGACTGGTGGCGCATTGAAGTAGACAGACATGCCGGAGAGGATCATGCTGAAATCGTCGATGGTCAAGCTTTTGAGCTCATTGAGCTTGAGCATGGAAAGCTCCACGCCAATACCAAACTGTTCTGATGTTAGCACTAGTGCGCAAGGATAGCAGTGGGCGATCACCTACTCCTTCGAGACTGAGCTGGATAGGTCCCAGCATGATGATGGCACTGATGAGGATATACAGATAGCCGTCTTTACATTGCAATCCAATCTAGACACGAGTCAGTGAAACCCTTTGATCTCTCGCATGTTGATGCAAGGTTCTACTTACACTCTGGATGGTCAGAATACCCAAAGACTTGTTCATGGGCCCGTTCGTACTACCAGAATCTGCCGTCAATGCTGTATTGGTCGATGCAGCGGTGGGTTCGCCCGTCCCCGCCTTGACAACAGCCCGGCTGACGTTGATGCTTCCGGAAACAGGAGTTTGCTTAGGTATCTTCGAGACGACCTTCGAGGAAGCTCCTTCATCTGGTTTGGAAGTGCTGGGTGTGTCGCCTTCATCTGCTTGCGGTGTGCTGGGTTTATTGCCAAAGATGTGGTCGAGAACAACGACATGGTCTGCCGTCAAGATGAAGTGATGACCTGGCAGTAGCACAGCGGGATTTTCTTTTGTGGCGTTGTTTGGAGAACTGCTTTGAAGGTCCGACTTCGATGCACGGAACGGGATGTGGTCGTCCGCAGACATTGTACCGTTGATCAGATCCAGCTCTTCAGTTGTGAAACCACCTCCTGACGTGACACCGGGGGTAGAATCCGAGACGAAGACGTAATCAATTGCGTCGAAAGGCTGATCGATCTGACCAATGACTGGGATGTTAGGCAGAGTTGGCAGCTTGTCTAGCATGACGCGGAAGATTCGCTTGTACCCAGTTGGTCCATTCTTGGTTGCATCAGCATTCGAGATACCTGCAGCCGGCGCCGACCGTGCCGCCTGCATCTGCACATAGGAGAAAGAGATGGTACCCGCTTCGGTCACAATAGATAGCATGAGCCAGAGCACTGTCTCTCCACCGACAGCCTTCGTCACACAAAGTTGGATTGGCGGATCGTCGCCGTTGTCCGCGTTCGCGGCTGGAATCTCGATGCTGCTTACAAAAGGCACATCTGCCATTGCGGAAGCAATGGATGCATCGTCCGTGAGGTCACCGATGAGATCCGAGAGTATAA
>Ga0268246_10000581_pt1 | contig 14852 bp, 22 predicted proteins | sample AgamicOrSfe_FD_200242 | JGI IMG/M metagenome (GOLD analysis project Ga0268246, IMG submission 200242) | Agave microbial communities from Guanajuato, Mexico - Or.Sf.e (v2) (version 2) | ecosystem: Host-associated > Plants > Phyllosphere > Phylloplane/Leaf | place: Guanajuato, Mexico | collected...
ACCCTTCCCCCTACCAACCTCGCCCTCTACCACCTTTATCCCTACCACCCTCCTCTCTTCCCTCTCGGGCCGTCCCCCATGCCCCGTGCCTCAACCCTCCCGGAAAAAGATGCAAAAGATTAGATCAACTTACTAATCGGATGACTGCAGCTGAGCTGAGGTTTCTGTTGGTAATTCCCTGCATCGAGCTCGTTTCGGATGCTATTCAACAGCTGCACGTAGCTTTGCTGCGGATTCTTCTGGAGAGAGGTGATGAATGCGTACGACATGGCGCCTGTTTCATAGAAAACGAATATAAGTCAGTTACTGTGTTTTTCATGTTTTGCCTTTCTGGCATAAAAACGTAAAGAGGTATTTGTGAGAAAAGAAGAAAAAGAGATGCTTAGGCGGAAGAAAAGGCAAGCACGCGCACTCCTAGCCCGGCTTATCGCCCGCCCACCACGCCTGATTTATCGGCGCACCCGGTGCAAACGGCTTCGCACCAGCAGACAAAGGGAAATTCACCAACGCACCAGTCGCACTGCCCGCAATCTGCGCATCCGCACTCGTCTGCGTATCCTTACTGCCACTCCACATAATGACATCCGCCGGACTCGTCTTCGTCCTCAAATTCCGCTGGTACGTATCCTCCCCTTGTGTCGCCTTCTTGAAGAATCCCATCGCCGTGCTCGCGACCCCGCCGTAGTTGCCCGTCATCAGTCCGGTGGCGATGCCGAGGAGGCCTTTGCCGGCTTCTTTGGCGAGGTTGGGCTCTTTGAGGATGCCTTGCGTGCTGTAGATGTAGGGCAGGTCGAGGGCGGAGCCGGAGTGGCAGGAGTCGAAGATGCAGGTGAGGCGGACGCCGGGGGCGAGGGGTTGGACGAGGATGCGGTGCATTTCGTCGTCGACAATGTGCCCGACTTGGCGGAAGTCGAGGGGGTAGATTACTGGTTGAATGAAGTTAGCAGCTCACTCGAAGTCGGGAGCAGGTGCAGCCATACCCTCATCGTAACCGTCGTCTTCGTCTCCGTCGAGGTCGGGCGTTTGACCACCATGGCCGGAGTAGTGGAAGAATAGAGAGTCATTTGGTCGAGCATCGCGGACGAGCCAGGTCATGGCGCGGAAGATGTTGGCTTTCGTGGGAATGGACATTGGGTTCTGTTGGTCGTCTGTGAGGAGGACCTGTAAATGTTGAGTTCAGCAGCTTCTGATATGCACGCCGCTATTGGCAAATCTTACCATGTCTTCGCGCTTGTACCCAAAGTGGTTGTTGAGATATGTGGACATATTCTTGACATCGTTGATGCAGCCCCGTAACTGGCCTTTCTGTCCAAAGTAGTTGATGCCTATCAGTAATGCCTTACGACGACCTGTGCATGCGGAGTATTGGAATGAGTAGCCATTGGGAGCGCCAGTGCCAAAGGATTGCATCTGTTGGGGAGGAGGTGGAGGTGGGCCGCCATAGTTTTGCTGAGGTTGTGAGTAAGCCCAATTGCCTGCTGGTGGTTGCTGAGGTGGAGGAGGTTGTTGCTAGTGTTTGTCAGTCTTGCGCTGCTGCCGGACTGTTGTAGCGCACGAACTTGATAGTTGCCAGCATAAGGATCTTGATAGCCATATCCAGGCTGAGGTTGTGGCGGTCCGTTGTATCCATATTGTTGTGGTGGTCTTCATATAGCTCATCAGTTTCGCTCTGTGGCTCTGGTGCTTGGAAGGATGTCCTACGCTTGTCCATATCCTTGAGGTGGGTAGCCATATCCTCCTGGTCCAGCTCGATCACCTTGATATCCATCGTTGTAGCCTCCACCACCGCTACCCCAACCGTCACCCCAATTTGACATTTCTTCTTCGTGTTGTAGCCTTCCTTCTCTTTCAGGTCTTCAAGAAGCTATGACGTAGTCTTTGGAGTATTGGCAGTGGTATGAGGTTGGCGAGTGTTCACTGGACAAGGTAGAGCACTCTTCTAACACATTCGCATGCACGTCGAGTTGTTGGGAGACAGGATGAAGAAGTGGTTGTTTGGTCAAGGTAGTCTTGGATTGTTGATGTAAGGTTTGAAGTCTGTCTATACCAAGGCCCCCTCGGCGGGGTTGCGTGTCTTTTTATGTCGTGTCTGCCAGGCGCAGCTTCACCTTCACCTCTGATGACCTTCAATTCGCGTAAATCTTTAGGTAAGGAATAAAACCTCGCTATTTCTAGTGCACAACAGAGGTGCCAATTAGAATGGTATACGATGGTTCGCGAAGCAGTGGCTTGCAAAAGAGGCGTCCTCCGTAGAACGGAGCACGAGAAATAGAGATGCACATGGAAGATCAAGATCGTCTGATCGACGTAGCGATTGCTTGTTTAGGTCTAGTATTGAAACAACCTCTCTACAGAGCCGCATACAAACGCATACAACAACAGCCTCCATCGTCATAGCTGGAGAGGGGGATTATTGCTTGCCGTGCATGGTGGTGGTACAATCTTAGTTCTCAAAGCTTGGCTTGCATCGTGATGGTAAAGTCCCAGCTCACAAAGCTTAGCCTGCATCGTGATGAAGCACTCGTAGCTCTCGTCCACGCGACCACAGGATGGCATTTTCCATGGCAGATCATTGGCAAACCCAAAACACCCACATACAGTGACCTAGTCGTCGCATCGTTGTCCGTTTTGGCAGTAGTTGCAAGCAATCCACCGGTAGGGAGACGCCACCAACCTTACGCCACACGCCTTGTATAATCCTCCTATCCTCATATCCTCCTTCCGAACTTCCGAAGCAGTCTCGTGTCTTGTCATCATTCATGGCTTAGGAATGTGCAAAGTCTTGCTGACCATCAAGCACCCATGACCAACAAACAACAATGTCGCCAAGTGAAACTCGTACCACGTTCCCAGCCCTACACTGCCACCTGGCATCTGATCCAGGACCCATCCTCTGCTCAGCCAGAATGCCATGAGTGCGGATATTGACAGCGATGTCGGGATAGGTGTGCCTTCGAAGTACTTTGACTTTCCAGTGGCATCTTTCGGCAGGCTTGATACTGTGACATTAAAGCGGGCAAGGCGCATGAGGCCGCAGAGGACGAAGAAGGTGAGAAGAGCGTGGTCGACTGGTGTGCGGAGGCCCATTGCGAATGCAGCTGAGGCTGGTGCGGCACCGAAGGAGATCTTTTGAAGCCGAATATTAGTCTTGGACGTGAGATATCGGAAGGACAACTTCATACCAAGTCTGCGAGTGAGTCGAGCTCTTGACCCATCAACGAACTCTTTCCTTGCCAACGTGCTACCTTGCCGTCCATGAAGTCAAAGAAGAGGCCAAATGGCATGAAGGCTAGGGCGGCCCACATGTTGGAGTATTCATCTGGAGAGCCGAGACAGTAGCGCATGGAAGAGAAGATGGACATGATGCCGCAGAAGCCTGTTACGTGAAGTTAGCAGCTGTCTAAGCTGTTTGTAGCTCATCATTCTTGTCTCGGCATGTCGCAACTTACAGTTCAACGCAGTCACATAATCTGCTGCATGTAGCGCTCTGAATTTGTCGCCAAGTCAGTGAACCTGTATGGAGTAGAGCAAGATGTCTACAGTCACGACATACCTCAACATGGAGAAGTGGCCGTTGTCCAACGCCAGCGTCCTGACTTGCTTCTCTTGTGGTGCCGCGTCTTTCTTGCTCACATCTTGCATGACTTGATCTGCCACATTTCCGTTAGGAGTGCGTCGTGACATGATAAATCGTTTGCTTGGTCGAAGGCAATACGGAAGTCGTCTGATCTGTTGTTGTCTGTTTACGGTGTTGAAGATGAGACGACGATTGTTTCAGCCGTGACGCAGTCCTCAGAGCGTTTTTGCAGGAGGTCCGAGGTAATATAGATGTCAGCACCTGTCTCTCCGCGGGATATGAATGCTGGCTGCGGCAGATATAGTTGGTGCCTGTTGCGGTTGCGAGATGTTTTTGTTACACAAACAAGTCGCAGCTTGGTTCTCCGCCAAGCCTGGAAACCCGTGCGTCATAGTCCAGGAACAGCATCACGGCCAATACGTGCTGGAGCGCGCAGCGCTCCCGCTCCAGACCAGCAAAAAGATTGTGGTTCCAAAGATTAATTAGACGGTTAGGTCGCCCGAATCCAGGTCATCTCTGGTAAAATGCAAGAGGTGTGTTCCGGAGAAGCTGTATCATCGTAGGCAGTGATCAAAAAGGTCAAAACAAACCCTTGGAAACGCCCCGCCATGGATCGAACTCGCGACCTTCAAACCAGCAAAAAGATTGTGGTTCCAAAGATTAATTAGACGGTTAGGTCGCCCGAATCCAGGTCATCTCTGGTAAAAGGCAAGAGGTGAGTTCCAAAGAAGTCGTGACGCCCGTCAAAGAATCGTGCTTTTTAAATTAGTACATATACTTTTAGCTTGACTTACCGATCGTACTTGGCGCAAGCACCCTGCGGGCGCTTGCGCACGTCCTTCCTCCTACATCAACTTGGACTTATGATACACCACGCTTTGAGACATATGAGTGTAGCTTTGGCCGACTCACTACTCCTCGAAAGAAAGAACTCATACAGCGCACTTCGTGCGCAATGATGAAGAAATTATTGCTTCCCCCACTTGAGGATTCCGCATACTCACCCTATCATTGCAGGTGCATTTGAGCCGGGAGTGCATGGCATCAGCAGACATTATGTGTCGAAGACATGACCTGAGAAGAGTCATACCTCGCTAAGGCGAAGTAAGCAGATGCTGCATTTCGCTTACTTGTTTCAGAGTGCGGTTGCACACATCAAGCTCGGTGTTTCGAGTGTTTATCAGGCCTACTTCCATGCCATCGACCCGGTGATCTTCCCAAATTCCTCAGTGATTCACTTGACTTCCTTCTACCAAACCTTTGCACTCTTTCCTGCTTCTCAAAGTTCCTTTCCTTACTGTGCTTCTACTCTCCTTGTCAACCGCAGCGCTCATACTTCTTCACCACCTGGACACTCAACCTTACTATCAACTTGCGACCATTCACTGCCATAAATACTATAGCAGTCACATTGCGAAGTAGCTATGGATCTTGAGACCACAATCTCAATTCTGGAGGTCCAGCTGGCAGACACTCGCGAACTGCTTGCAGATAGAAGAGAGGGGACTACTGAATGGACAGACTATGAACGCGCTTTGCTACTGCAATATGATGAACTGCGTGCCACTCTGAGAACCTTCACCGACCTTCAGATGTCTCAGAGCATGAGTGGAGCTATGCCTGATAATCCACCGGTTAACGTATCCTCGTCTTTCGTTCGCGATTACGAAGGGATTCCACGCATAGATGGAGCTATCCCCAACGACGACGGCTCCTCCATAGAAGATGACTCTGACACTGGCATGTCAATTGACAAAGACGACCGCTCCGCGATAGATGATGACGCTGACACTGAAATGTCGACTGACAACGACGACCGCGCCTCGATAGACCATGACGCTGACACCGACATTGCCAGCGAAGCATCATCTCATCAGGTCTTCGGCCAGTGCGTAGCCTGCATCGACCGCTTTCCGGCTTCCCAAGGGTATACTGCACCTTGCGACCATATTTACTGCTCAGATTGTACAGTCAGACTCTTTGAGGATTCCTTGAGAGACGAGTCCCTCTTCCCACCGCGCTGCTGCCGACAGGAGATGGTGATCGATTCAGTCCAAGCTATCCTCGGCGCCGCACTCACTCAACGCTTCAATCTCAAGGCTATCGAGCATGCCACTGCCGACAAAACATACTGCTATAAACCGAGATGCTCCACATTCATCCTCCCTGACAACATACATGGCCGCCGTGGTCTCTGTACAGAATGCCGCAGACGGACATGCGTCAATTGCAAGCAGAAAGCGCATAAGGGACGGTGTGAAGAGCCAGAAGATGCTGTATTCGAAGCTCTTACCGAAGAGCAAGGCTGGCGTGTCTGCCATCGATGCCGTGCCGTTGTTGAACTGAGTACTGGCTGCAACCACATTACATGGTAGGTTAGAGCTCATTGTCATTGCACGAAATCTAGCTGACAAGTGTCTCAGCCGTTGTGGTGCAGAGTTTTGCTACGTCTGTGGCCTTCAGTGGAAGACTTGTGCCTGTAAGCAATGGAACGAGGCCCGCCTGCTTGATCGTGCAGAGGTGATTGTCGAGCGCGCGCCTCCACAGTTTATACAAGCTCAGTTCCCGGGAAGACCGGCCGCTTGGATTCGGCAGCAAGCGATACGATATGCAGCACAAAACCTGCGTGAGCGCCACGAGTGCACTCATGTCAGTTGGCGTTACGCTTTCGGTGGGGCTCACGAGTGTGAGGTATGTTCCCGGATTCTTCCACGCCGCATTAATGAATGTCGGCAGTGCCAACTGCAAGCCTGCGGGAGATGTCGGAATAACAGGCTGTGAGCTGCGTGGCTAGGGCTCATGGTTGAAAATGGTGGGAGGAGAACATCGATGATCACAAGATATGCGAAGTTGAACGGTTCAGGAAAAGGTAATCTTGCCATCGCGCGAATGATGAGTGACACTCAGTTAGATGATAGCGTGGAGTATGGTGCATTGGTGGTCAAACGATATATGATAAGGTCCTGGAGCTTGAATTAGAGGTGCTGTGTGAAGCCTGATGCTTCACATGAAAGTTTGGTCTTGTGTTTACATTTCACAAAGTTGCACTGCCTCATTCTCAACATGGCGCCAGAGTCACAGACATATGCCATGATGCCTGAAGTATGCATACAGGTGAAGATGCTGCTCTAAGGTAGCTAAAAGAATCCACCATACTACTGACTTTCATCCTGAAACATGATATCAAAACGGCTGTTGTTTCAGATCCTTCACGCTTGTTCTTCACACATATCCTTGTCACCTGCCTGCCGCACTCCCAAACCTGCAAGCAATAGCAACACTTATGTCTACATTCACATACCTTTGAAATCTCTCTGTCTCACTCGTTCGATAGGTCTGCATCGCGCCTTGCATCACGACCCCGATCTCTGTCAACACACTATCTCAAAATGTTGGCCTTATTCGCTAGGCTCTTCTCGAATGTCAAGCTAGGCGCGCACCAAGTACCGGCTTTTCACGATGCGAGTGAAGGATCGAGCACAGCTCAGCCTGAAACTTCTCCTGGGCTGGACAACTGGGTTGCCTGTACCGAGTCTAAGCCGGGTTCTGAGCTCTGCATAGCTCCTTGCAGCCACGCGTACTGCACAATCTGTATCACTAAGATGTTCGAGGACTCTCTGAAGGACGAATCTATCTATCCACCTCGTTGCTGTGGACGCGAAGTAGCTCTAGAGCCTGTAAGGGACATGCTCGGTTCTGAATTCGTCAGAGCTTTCATGACCAGGGCTATCGAAGTCGCAACCCCGGCCAGGACTTACTGCCACGTCGCTACATGCTCATCATTCATTACGAACGGCTTAGGCTTCTGCGAATCGTGCTCGGTCGCCACCTGTACGCAATGCAAGCAGGCTGCTCACAACGGCGATTGTGCAGCAGCAAGCCACACAGCGGTGCTCGAACTCGCTAAGAAACAGGGATGGCAGAGCTGCCCTAGCTGTCATGCTGTTGTCGAGCTGAGGGATGGATGTAACCACATCACGTAAGCGCAAGCTTGCTTCCGTTGTCATGGGCTAGCTAATAATTCGAGCCAGATGTCGTTGCCATGCACAATGGTGCTACAACTGCGGCGCCCAATGGAAGACTTGTACATGTCCGCGATATGGAGTGGACCGTCGTGTGGATCCGCCGAGACTGGTTCCTGATCCAGCGCCGAGATGGAACGCTCTTGTGACAACTGCAGTTCCTCCAGGGATGGTCCTCGGACCAGCTCCACCTTTTACGAATGGCCCTCCGCTCCGAGATGCTAGGCGACCTGTGCTTAGACGTCTCATAGTACGTATCACTGCTCGAGTGGTTCCTTCAGTTGCCCGCAGGCTTTGCGTCCACGATAGTTGGTGCGCTCTAGACGGTACGCACACGTGTGACTTCTGTGGGAATACGTGTGGAAATACTTTCCGAGTATATAACAACTTGTGCCGTCGTTGTGGGATACTCGCTTGTAGGAGATGCAGAAGGGCTGGGGGGCCAGCGTGAGAAAGGTGGACTAAGTATATGATCACAAGACACAACACTCGTGAGAAAAGATTGTCTGGAATGAAGATGGCTCGTCGGATGTGAAAGAGCTGTGATGAAGCTAGGTTGATGCGTAGGTGAAAGCTAGGTTGTCTCAAACATGGTTCTACTAGCTGTCTCACATTGACAAACAAGACGAAGTGTAGGAGGGTATGAAGCGAATACACACTCAGAAATCCCAGATTCTACCTCACGGCCCATACTGGCCCGGGCCGAGGTGGCGTGCTTGCATTGGATATTTCTCGGCGATAATTGCCAGCGCAGAATACTGATTTGTAAGAATGTGATGTGCAAGAAAGAGTCATCTATCATACCGAATTCCTAGTATCAGAGTAGAGTAGAGTATAATTACCCTCATGATCATGCTAGCAGGTAGCAAGTCGTAGTGATCGAACTCACTCCATCATACCGCTTTCCTACAGAAACCCCGCTCCCAAGAGTCATACAATGGCCACCACCACGATCGCGCCGGAACTCTCGAGCACCACTCACGACGTCGAAAATGCCCCGGAACCGAAGCACGAAGACTACGACGTCTCCGAAGCCCACGAACCCTATGAACCCTACGATACCACCACCAGCAAGGAACCAAATATTCAGCAACGGCCGCCGAGTCTGCTGAGGACACTGACAAATCGGTCCACGAGATCTTTCGATCCGGGACCGCCGCCGGATGGAGGCCTTAGGGCTTGGACGCAGGTAGCTTGTGCGCGTATGTGAAATTCTGTTTTCTTTTTGTGCGGGGACGAGGTACGTGCGTGGGTGAGAGGATGAGTAATTGAGTAGATCATTGATTCTGAGCTGAGTGAGAGCGTGAGACGCTTGAAGATTGAACGAGGCGAGGCGAGTTATAGGTCGTGGAGGCGATGGGAGAGGGCTTGAGTCGCGAACGGGAGACTAGAGATCGCACTTCTACACTATTTTATTCCAAAACGCATCATGATTGACAGATTCCATCACTCTTTCCCGGAAAACAAGCCTTCCCCAGCTAACACCCACCAGACTTCGTAGTCGCCTCTAGCTGGGGCTTCGTAACCACCTTCGGCGCCTTTCAAACCTATTACACTACCAACCTCCACCTCGTCCCCTCCTCCGTCTCCTGGATCGGCTCCCTCCAAACAACCCTCCTCTTCCTCATCGGCGTCGCCTCCGGCCGCGCTATGGATGCCGGCTACTTCAAAGCCCTCGTCCTCTGTGGCGCCCTCCTGCAGGTCGCCGCCGTCATGGCCCTCAGCGCCTGCACGCTCTATTGGCAATTTCTGATTACTCAGGGCGTGGTGTTTGGGCTGGGTGCGGGCATGAGTTTCACGCCGACGATGGCGCTAGTGTCGACGTATTTTGCCAAGAGGCGGAATATTGCGATTGGAATGGTGGCGAGCGGGAGTTGCACGGGAGGGTTGCTGTTTCCGGCCATTGTGAGGGAGATATTGCAGGAGAAAGGGTTTGGGACGACCGTGAGGGTGTTGGGATGTGAGTTATTGATTTCCAGCCTCGAAACACGCCAGAAGCTAATCAAACCACACCCTTAGTCATCATGCTCGCCTTCAACATCCCCGCCCTTCTCCTCATGCGCACGCGCGTCCCACCCCGCCCCTCCGGCCCCCTCGTCGAATGGGCTGCCTTCCGCGAAGCGCCCTACACCCTCTTCCTCTGCGGCATGTTCTTCGCCTTCTGGGCGCTCTACTTCGCCTTCTACTACATCGGGTCCTACGCCCGCTCCGTCATCGGGCTGGACTATGCCGCGTCTATAAACCTCCTCCTCGTGATGGTCGGCGTGGGAGTGCCTGGGCGGCTGATACCGAATTATCTAGCCGACCGGTACTTCGGACCATTGCAGTGCATGATGCCTTTTACGATTGTGTGTGCGGCGCTGTTCTTTGGGTGGACGGGAGTCAGGAGTCAGGGCGGGTTGTATGCGTTTGCGAGCATCTACGGGATTGCGAGTGGAGCGATTCAGAGTTTGTGGCCGGCGACGCTGACGAGTTTGACGACTGATTTGAGAAAGGCGGGGACGAGGTTGGGGATGGGGTTTACGATTGTTAGTATGGCGACGTTGACCGGACCTCCGTTGGCGGGAGCATTGGTGGCGGCGAGTCCGGCGGACAAGCCGTATCTGGGAGCGCAGCTTTGGGGTGGGTGCTCGATGGCATTGGCCTTCTCGTTCTTGCTAGCGGCGAGAGTAGCGAAAGTGGGCTGGGGAATCAAGGGGAAGAGGGTGTAGAGGAGAAATAACAGCAGAATGGACGGCAGATTTCCTGCTTCCGCAAGATGACCTGGAAGGTCACCTAGAAATCGAGAATCACGCTCGCGCGCTTGCAATATCGATAACATCTCCAACCGCGGGTGTCTATTGCCATGAAACTGTATGAACAAAAAGCCTGAAGATTTGCTAACTTCTCTTCGACCCAGCTACCGATTCGAGGGAAGAGTCATAGGAGAAATGAATATGCTTCCGCGAGAGTGCCGCGGGCTGCCTGCTCGATATCATTTGCCGCAGACGCTCAGTACAGACTTGACGTTGTATTCTTCCCCAGATTTCATCCTTCGACACGTGATCACCATTGACGAATTCGCGTTTCAAGAGTGTTGCGGCCCTTTGTGTGTTGTTGCCTATCAAGCCGCCTCAAGTCTCGAGCCTGTTCCTCTGCAAAGCCTCATAGATCGCGTGCTTCGGACACCTAGCTGCCTCAATTACCCTGTTTCAAACTACAAGTTCGCACACCAATAGCATCTCCAACCAGAACACAAGACTCAAGCAGGCCCTCGACCGTGACTTTTACTAGCCATGGCTGAGTCTACGCAACTAGCGTGTATGTGCTCCCCAATCATGATTGCTACTGGTTAAATATTGCGGAGCCCGAGCTGACTGGTGTTCTACGACAGACCGCACGCTGAAAGGCATTGGCATCCTAAACGCTGCCCCAGTCTATGAACCTCTTGCTGGATTCGAGCAGTAAGTCTACAACATGCCAATGGCCAGGCCGAGACCTGTCTGGCTATCAGCGGCTTCAGGACATCTACTTACAATCACAACAGGCCGTCCGGCAACCTCCGATGCAGTACTTATTCGCCTGATGGAAGGTTTCTCGCATGGGCATCCCCTGAGCAGTAAGCCAAGCACCATACACAATATGCAAATTGCACCAGCTCACACGGAATTCACAGGGTCTCGGTCGTCGACGCTGCCCACGGTAATCTCGTCACTACACTTCCTGCCGAAAATGTCTATGAGCTGGGATTCTCGCCCCTGGGAACATTTATCATTACTTGGCAACGACCTGTAAAGGATGAAGATGGCAATACCGGCAAAAATCTCAAGGTCTGGCGCACAATTGACGACAATGCTGGTCCTGATGGTCAACGTGCTGTTGTTGGACAATTTGTGCAGAAGTCTCAGACAGGCTGGAATCTGCAGTACAGTCATGATGAGAAATACTGCGCACGGGTTGTCACCAATGAGGTTCAATTCTACGAGAGTGGAAACTTAGCACAAGTGTGGAATAAGCTGCGCGTGGAAGGTGTTTCGGACTTTGCGGTTTCGCCGGGTCAAGCACATTCCGTTGCTGTTTTCGTGCCAGAGAAGAAGGTATTAAGGGTCATATACATTGCTGAAACAAGAGCTAACGTGATGCGTAGGGACAACCTGCTGCTGTAAAAGTCTTCAATGTCCCTCAGTTCGATCAACCTGTATCGCAAAAGACATTCTTCAAGGGAGACAAGGTGCAGTTCAAATGGAACGACCTTGGTACCAGCTTGATTGTGTTAGCATCCACAGATGTCGACAAGAGTAACAAGAGTTACTACGGAGAGACGAACATGTACATCCTCAGTGCCAATGGTGGCTTTGACTCGAGGATCCAGCTTGGTTTGTCTAGCTTTTCTCTGAGTGGAAAATGTGCTAACATGATAAAACAGACAAGGAAGGACCAATTCACGATGTCAGTTGGTCACCGAGCTCAAAGCAATTTGGTGTCGTGTACGGCTACATGCCAGCGAAGACGACCATATTCGACACACGCGCCAACGTTGTACACACATTCAACCTGGCTCCTCGGAATACCATTCTTTTCTCTCCTCACGGTCGACTTGTCCTTGTAGCTGGCTTTGGAAACTTGGCTGGACAAATGGATATCTATGACCTGGAGAAGGACTACAAGAAGCTTGTCACAATTGAGGCAGCTAATGCCAGTGTGTGTGAATGGAGTCCTGATGGGCGGCACATCCTCACAGCAACTACTAGTCCACGACTACGTGTTGATAACGGTGTGCGAATTTGGCATGCAACTGGTCCATTGGTGTACAAGGAAGATATGAACGAGCTTTATACCATCAACTGGAAGCCACAGTCGACGAGCAAACATCCACTCCGAGACCCCAACGTCCCACCACCTGCACCACACTCTTCCGCATTGGCATACCTTAGCACAGTAAAGACACCATCAAAGCCTGCCGGTGCCTACCGACCGCCTGGAGCTCGTGGTACATTGACACCATTGGCCTTCCGACGCGAAGACGAAGGAGGCGCAGCATATGTCAACAACGGTATTTCCTCAACAGCCGGCGGTAGCGGTGTCAACGGCTTCGGCCGACCAAAGACCAAGTACGTTCCCGGCGCCGAAGCTGCTGAACCCGCACTCCCCGCTGGGGCCGCCCCAGGAGGTGGTGTCAGTCTTGGTGTGCCGGGCGCGACCCCAGTAGATGCCATCGGAGACGAGAATCTGTCCAAGGCAGCCCTGAAGAACAAGAAGAAGCGGGAAGCGAAGAAAGCTGCGGCTGCGGCAGAGAAGACAGCAGACATCCCTCCACCTGCAAATGCTGCTGTGCCGAATCAGGCTGCGCAAGCAATCACGCCGCAATCGAACGGCCACTTGAACCCAGCAAACGCCGTGCCACAAGGCCAGCGAAGAGAGCGCAGCCGCAGCCGCAATCGCAAACCCAGAGAGATCCAACCACCGCCCGGTCTCGGTCCCCGTCCTGCTCAGCAACAACAACCCCCATTCCAAGCTCCTGCAACAACGCCAGCGCCAGCGACACCAGCACCAGCACAAGCGCCGGAACCCGACCTCAGCTCTCCGGGCAATTCTGGTGGTAGTCCGCATGAGAGGAAGTTGCGAGCGCTGACGAAGAAGCTGAGAGCGATTGATGAGCTGAAGATGAGACAGGCGGGGGGCGAGAAGTTGGAATTGAGCCAGTTGAGTAAGATGAGGACGGAGGATCAGGTGAGGAAGGAGTTGGCAATGCTGGATGTTGGGGAGTGAGAGGTGAGGGACTCAGTAGTGGAGAAGGGCGACTCTGGGTTAGGGAATAGGATTCAGACAGGTTCGTGGACGCGGTGGTCTTAACGGCTACGATTGAACGCTGCGATGAGGTGCGGCTACAGACGGGGAGAGGGAGATCACGCATATGGCCATAGACCATGTTACACTGGGCAAGCTACCAGGGGCATGTACTGGATATCATAATCTCATCATCAGATCATCAGATCATCAGACCATCAGACCTAGAATGTACTGTACACTTCGAACTCTCCATCCATGCCTTCCTCCATCATCATATTATCACACATTCTTTCCCACCTCCCAGCTTCCAGCCTCCCTCCCGATTCCCACCTTCCCGGATCCCACCTACCGCCTCGGCATCCCCCTCCCCCTCCCCATCCCCCTAATCGCCCTCTGCGCCGCCCCCGGCGGCAGTCCCCTCTGCGGCGCCTGCGGATCCGCGCTCTGCTCATTCTTAATCGTCTCATCCACACTGAGTATCAAACACGCCGCCTCCGTCGCCGCCTGCATCGCATTGACTTTCACCAAACTCGGCTCCCAGACATGCTTGCTCAACAAATCCGGATGCACGCCCGTGCCCGCAAAGCTGGCCGCTCCGGTGCCCGTCGACGAGAAAGTGGAACTGGAGCCGTACGCGTTACTCGCGTTGATTCCGTTGGCAAGGGGGTGCGAGGGGTCGGCCGTGTCGGAGGAGAAGTCCACACCTGCCCAGATATGCCCGTTTTGGCGGTGTTCGACGCGCAGGCGGTTGAGCACGTCTGTGGCGTCCAGGCCGGCGTTGTCGCAGAGTTGGCGGGGGATGATTTCGAGGGCTTTGGCGAAGGCTTTGATGATGGCTTGTTGTTTGTAGGGGACGTTGCGGTCGGCGAACTGGTGGAGGTAGGCGGACACTTCCATTTCGCAGGCGCCGCCGCCGGCGACGATGGATTTGTTCTTGACGCTGCGCCGGACTACCATTATGGCGTCGTGCAGGGAGCGCTCGACTTCGGCGATGAATTGCTCGGCGCCGCCGCGGAGGATCAGGGTGCAGGTTTTGGCGGAGGGGCAGGAGGAAAAGAGGTTGTAGCGCTCGGAGCCGATTTGGACTTCTTCGAAAAGCCCGCAGGTGCCGAGGTGGGTGGGCTGGATGTCGGAACAGGTGGATTGAATGGCGGCGCCGGTGGCAGAGCAGACGCGATCGAGGTCGGCAGAGGCGACGCGGCCCGCGCAGAAGATGTTGCGGTCGGCAAAGTACTGGGTTGCGAGGTCGCCGATGGGGAGTTTGGAGAGGACGACCTGGGCGCCGGTGGCGGAGAGGGCTTCCATTTTGTTGAAGATGATCTGCCATTCTGCGTCGACGATGGCTTGGTATTCGGAGACTTGCTCGACGCGGACTTCGGCGTTGTCTTTTTCAGACTTTAGTTCGAGCTCGACGTTGAGGCAGACGATTTTGGGGTCGGTGAAGCGTTTGGGTTGTTGCTCGAAGCCGGCGTAGGAGAAGGTCT
>Ga0268246_10000582_pt1 | contig 14851 bp, 19 predicted proteins | sample AgamicOrSfe_FD_200242 | JGI IMG/M metagenome (GOLD analysis project Ga0268246, IMG submission 200242) | Agave microbial communities from Guanajuato, Mexico - Or.Sf.e (v2) (version 2) | ecosystem: Host-associated > Plants > Phyllosphere > Phylloplane/Leaf | place: Guanajuato, Mexico | collected...
GCATGAAGGAGATCGCAGACCCGCCTCTTGACATGTTCCGCCTATACGTGCCCGATATTGCCTCATTCGTCGACTTCAAGATGAACCCAGGCGCAACAGTCGTCTGCCACGGAAAGATCAAGCACACTGGCAAGTCTACATATCTTCCCGCTTTTGAGTTCTTGAAGAAATGTGTCAGGCCCGAGGAAGTGAAGAACATTAAGATCGTAAGTATTGGGATTCATGAAGCTGCGAAAAGGATGTCTGACATGATTAGACTATGGCTGCACCAAACTGGTACCACTTGCGCTACAGGACTGGCAACGCCTTTGACAAGAGTGCATACTCTTCCGACCAGGAGTACTTTGCAGACTTGGCCAAGGCATACAGGGACGAGCTTCACCTGCTATACAAGGCTGGCGCCAGGAACATCCAGTTCGATGACCCTAACCTTGCTTGTAAGTCTAGACTCGTAGTGTTGGCTACTACAGTGCAGGACTAATATGTTAATCCTAGACTTCTGTTCCGAGAAGATGCTTTCCGGCTGGAAGGAGGACAAGCTGAACACAACGACGTCCGATGAGATGCTTGACAACTACATCAAGCTATACAACGACTGCATGTCTGGAGCCCCTGCGGACATGCACTTCGGTGTCCATCTTTGCCGCGGTAAGTCTCCCATTGTTGCATTCGTCAAGCGCACTCACTAAGACATCGTCAGGCAACTTCATCAATGCTCACCACTTCTCCGAGGGTGGCTACGACCGTATTGCTGTCAAGCTCTTCAACGAGCTCAACGCTTCCACATACTACCTCGAGTACGACACTGCACGCGCAGGTGGTTTCGAGCCATTAACCCAGCTTCCTAAGCACAAGAATGTCATTCTCGGTGTCGTCAGCACTAAGCTGCATGAAGTCGAGAAGAAGGAAGAGATGAAGGAGAAGGTCCTCGCGGCCGCCGAGACGATGGCCAAGGGTAATTTCAGCTCGAAAGAGGAGGCACTCAAGAACTTGGGAATCAGCCCGCAGTGTGGTTTCAGTACGCATGTGGAAGGCTACCCTCTCAGCCACGATGAGATGAAGGTCAAGATGACTGTCATCAGGGAGCTTTGTGATGAGCTCTGGCCTGGTGAGAAATAGATGTTGCATTTTTAACAGTAGCATTGATACGTGATGATGGCATTGGACGAGGAGTATGATGATGACTGGGAAAATGGGGCAATCGGGAAATGGCGCTCAACGCTGTCATGAAGGGATTGTTAAGAATGTATTCAACATTACGAATTATGTAGATACCCAAGCGAAATTGGTACGCCGAACAGAATGAAAAGCTTTTAGAACTGTTAGCATCATGCGTCGTCAAACAATACATGGTACATGGCGACAGGCAAGAAGACAGCAGTGGAATATCTACAATATCGCATCTGCTGAGGTGACACGATCGAAGAATGAAAGAAGAGTATGATTGGTGTAATTAGCCCCCTTTCCATGATTGATAGAAATGGATTAGCGTAGACTTTGGACCCTGGAAAACCACCACACAAGTCGAATTTGGTGATCGTGAACTTTTGCACGATCCACGACTACAACGACCACCTTGCCTAACGACGATTGTGCTAACGAGACTCTTTCAAAAAGGTACGACGAGACGACGGATGCGCAATGAGGCTTGGGTGCGGTGGACTATGAGGGCGTTGGTGGTGCAGCTGAACGAGGATGGAAGTCGGGCTGGAAAGATACACACTGGGAGCTGGACAAGTCGAAAGAAAGAAACAAAGAGGTGGATAAGCAGGGCGAACGTCGGCGTGGATGATTATCGAGCTCATTGCGCATCAAAAGAGAATTGGAAATGCTGATGTGAAAGATCAAGAAGCTGACTCTCAGTCTTTGCAGAAGTCTTAACATCACAACACCGCAAATATGGGGTTTGCCAACAATCCACCACTTCGTATCAAGAACACACAGCTAACACCATAACAGTATCTCTCGTGATTGGCGTCACAAGCGCTCGGCCTCTGGTGCCAAGCGCGCATCGTACCGCAAGAAGAGGTACATTCAATGATGCATAACCCGAAAGCTCTCCGCAATCTAACACCATTGCCCACAGAGCATTCGAGAAGGGTCGCCAGCCCGCCAACACCCGTATCGGTGCCAAGCGTATCCATCTTGTCCGCACCCGTGGTGGCAACCGCAAGTTCCGCGCCCTCCGCATCGACTCCGGCAACTTCTCCTGGGGATCTGAGGGCATTGCCCGCAAGGTCCGTGTCATCGGTGTCGCCTTCCACCCATCGAACAACGAGCTCGTCCGTACCAACACCTTGACCCGCGCCGCTGTCGTCCAGATCGATGCCGCACCATTCAGGCAATGGTACGAGGCACACTACGGTGCCGCTCTCGGAAGGAGAAAGCAGGGCAAGTCGGCGGATCCTACTGAGGAGGCCAAGAAGAGCAAGAGTGTCGAGTCAAAGCAGGGTGACAGAGTCAAGGCCCATGGAAAGGTCGAGACAGCACTGGAGAGGCAGTTTGAGGCTGGTCGTCTGTACGCTGTTGTCAGCAGCCGACCGGGACAGAGCGGTCGCTGTGACGGATACGTGCTTGAGGGTGAGGAATTGGCTTTCTACGCCAGGGCTATCAGGAAGTAGAGGGCTCTTTGGTTAGCATAGTGTCGTTGATGATGAATGACGGATGCTGCGTGGGAACGGTCTACTCGGTATCATGTTCACTTCGCCGATGTGAAGGCATACATGCTAGCAGTACATGAGGAAAAGTAAAGCTTGCATTTCACCCATCAGTCATCTGTCTCCCTTCGCTCCTGCCTGAAACACTCCGACTTTTCGATGCCCTACTCCGTCGTTATATTTTCTTCCTACCAACTGTTGGTCGCTTGAACAACTTCCGCTTCCCAACGCACACGCTCATTTCCACATTGCCAACAGCTTCTTGTTCATGCATCTGATTCCTCTTCCCGCCACCCTCCCTTGCGTCTGTCTTACCAGACCTTCGGAGAGGTCTACATTGTCCGGCTTGGACAGCTATGCCGGCTCAGATAGGCTGTCTCGGTTACACTAGGCTTCCTGATTTCACAAAGCGCCCACCATCTTAGCACAGACTACGAGTCTGGTAATCTCTCGGGGATAGTGCCACAAGGACCCTACTCAGGCTTTTGATCTAGTACTGTAGGTATGGACAGATATTTCAAAGGACCGCTGCTGACAGTCTTTATGGTCAGACATCACCTAAGATTATCCCATGGTTGAACGCTGCCTTTGGGTCGTTCGTGCTCGGGCCGCGCTTTGTTCATGCGCCTGAACCTGCTTCGAGCCGATTGAGTCGAGCAGTTGCATCGTGCTGCTATCTTGTCCCATGGCAGCCCTTGTGCGTACATGTTGTCAATATCTAGACTCTCCTCTGCGGTCCAAGTTCTGCTACGGTATGCTCGAGATTGGTTACTGCCCTTCCGAAGTTCGGTGATCTTCATAAGTACACTAGGTGTGCTTCGGTTTAGACGACTAGCCAATGCATGGCACTGCTCGTGATTGATCCTTTGACCTACGAATGGCTCGAGTTGTTTGCAATCCTCCTTAGACCATAATGTGCGGATACCGACCAATGCCCGATTTGGCTTCAAGTTCAAGGACCCAAGCGCTTCCCGTACAACACCCGCATTTCGTTTCAACGTCAAGGAAATGTCACGAACAGCTAGACCTCGGCCATGTAGCTCTTGTAGACGTAGCTTTTCCTCCACCGACCATAGCTTGCTTGTCCTGATATGGACAATACCCGGGTGCCGATTCGCATGCAATCTGGTTAAGCGCCTTTGTAAGGTAGTAAGTGAGCACTTCGGATAGGCGAGTTCTTGGATTTCTGCGACTGTCTTGCCTTGATCTCGAAGAGACATAACGTGCTCGTCATCATCATCTGACCAAGGCTGCCTAGGCCGGCGTCTTGAAGCTGGCATGGAAGACGTTAACTTGGTAGAATAGTTATATTTCTTTCTGCACGCCCGCAAAGTCCGGTCTGGAAAGTGTTTTGCCTGGATCTCCTCGAAGGAATCGCCTCGTCTCCGGCATGCTATCAGCGTCGAAGCATCTTCTGCCGACCAGCCTGCTCGTCCGAATGGATAGACGACTGTCGCTTTTATTTCCACGCTTCTTGAGAGTGCGGTATGGAAAATATAGTGAATGAATCTCCTTGGAACCCATGTCACTCTTACGCGCCTTGATCAGCGTATCGACTTCTCCATCTGACCAGGCATTGTATGCTCTCCGCCCGCGCACGCTTGACAGCTGCGGTACTGCACTTGTCGACTTGTAGGCTTTGAACACGAGTGGGACTCTAACTCGGCTGGTGGAAAAGAACAAGGCTGCTGCGTCCTCGACACATCGTGCCAATATCACGATGGCACTAGTCAGGCACGAACGTCTGGGCAGAAATGCCAATGTACTCTTTCGCTCAAGGATGCCAATAGTGTATCGGCATAACGATCAAACTGACTCGAGCACTTTCAACGACGTTTTGGATACATCTCGGCAAGCATACCCTATTTTGGTTTGCCACTTCAAATGACTTGAGGTCCTCTCCTTCGCATATTCATAGTCCAAAACCTAGAATAGTTTGTTGCCAACAGTAGATGTTGGAGAACGACGAGGTACTGTTATCATCTGCTCAATGACTCCGTCCCTGGCTGCTGGAATGCCAGCAGCTTCGATTGCAGTCCAATCTCTGTATTTCTAGTATATCTATCGTTAAGATAACATGATGCCTGGGCCCTCCATGTGAAGCCGCAAGGCCTGACTTTGTCATCATTGAGTCTTCTTTCCCTCCTCCCTCGTGTCCTCAACTGCACCTCCGAACCCCTTCGCCTCCATACTCCCCACCACCCTCTCAATCTTCTCATACGCCCACGTCAAACTCGGATACAGAAAAGGCCTCAAATCATACCGATTATCATCCGGGCTGTACTCCTCCGCATGATAGCTCGGCGTCAACGTCGTCATCTTGTGCCGATTGATTCCGTAATAGTAATAAAAGTGCCGCACCTTCTCGTAAATCTGCCTTGCACTCAGTCCTCTCGCTGTGGGCGTGGAGCCAGGCGCACCAGACCAGAGATGTAGCAGTTTCGAGAACATGCCCCAGGGTCCGAGGCGGTCGACTTTGCGCAGGCGGCCGAAGACGGAGAGTTCGGCGTATGTGACGCCCATGTCTGCTTCGTCGCTCTGGACGTAGCTGTCGGTGATGGGCTCGAGCTCTGCCGTCGGCGTTGCGGTGAGGAAGTCCTGCAAAATGGGCAGATCGAACTGCTCGCCTGCCCAGCCTACAAAGCTCTTGAGGTCGGTCTTGGAGATAGCGCCGATGGGGTTGATGTCGGCGGAGCTGCAGTCGTACTTTGTCAAATAGCCGCGCAGTGACTCGTCGACGTTGGCGCTGCCGAGAACGAGGAGGGCGCCGGGGGATTGGCGGCCGCGGAGGAAGGGGAGAGTTTGGGCGAGGAGGTAAGATAAGACCATGCGGAGGCGGGCTTGGATGTTTTGAAGGGCGACGTTTTCGGTGGGGGTGCCAGAATGCACTTTGTAGCGGAGAGTGCGGCCAAAGGTTTGGGAGAAGAGGGTTGTCTGGGATGGTGTAAGTGGAGGCTGATGAGCTTGACTGTTATCCATCGTACTTACCACGGCAGAGACGACGATGTCGATGTTCAGGTCTGTGTGATAAGCCCCTGTCATGTAGTTAGCATCTGCTCATGATTGCCACATTGAGGCTGACCTACCTATCGCTTTCGCAAGGTCTTTCGCGCGTCTGAGAAGGATTAGTATATCCTCGACTTCCTTGGATGACGTACATACTGTCTCGTCTCTTTACTCGAGTTCTCTGTGCCCATGTAGCAAGTGCAAAACAGTCTCCCACACAGCTCCTGCGGTGTTTTGGGTCTCCACGACGAGTCTTTGTCTTCATCGCATATTCGCAGCATATCCTCAAGAACCTGCTTGTTTCCTTGATCGAGGGCTTTGCACACTTCTCTGCACATCGAGAATACGATAGTGGCTGTTGATGCACTGTCAATACCTCCTGAAAGCGGCACGAACCAGCCTGCTTGTCTCGATCGGCGTAGGTAGTCCCATAGAAAACATGCAGGTCCACGAGCGATCTCTTCTTCTGGTACATGATATCGTGGCTCAATGAATGGTGATGGCTGGATTTCTGGATCCAGCTCATCACCACCGCTGCCCAATTCGACGTCCAGCGGTATGCGCTGGTAGACTGGTGCCTTGCTTGCTTGTTGTCTTCTACTTGGAGGGTATCTATAACTGCGCACCTCTGCAAGATCCACAGTCGCGGTCACCACTTCCACATCGTTCAAGCTGAATTGTGAGCCTTGTGCGACAATGTTGCCATTGATGACGATCATAGCACATCCATCGTAGTAGAGACGATCGCCGTCGCATCCTTGTTGATTGGCGTACAGATACACACCTCCGTTCTTGCGAGTAGCTTCGAGGATGAGGTCCATACGAGTGTTGAGCTTTCGGAGTTGGTGGTGACTCCCCGAGCTTGTGATAGTGTCAGTATTTACTTGAATGGACTGTGAATGTGACCATCTACCTGTTGGTGAAGATCTCGACGCCGTCTAGACCCATTGCTATATGTGGTGAGTTTGGTGTGAAGAGCTCCTCGCCTGATTAAGTCAGCGTCAGCGTCAGCGTCAGCATACTCATGAGAGGAGACTTACACGATTCGGCAGCAAAGACTGTGTCTAATGCCTCGATCACAGCGTCGCCGAAAGGGACGTGCTTCTGACCAGTCAAATCTCTCACGTTCTTCGGGAGCAAATGTTCTTCCGTGACACGATCCTTTGACCAGGCTGTGAAATAACGCATCTCTGCATGTTGTCAGACTCGTGCGTTACTTTAGTTAGCTCTTTACATACCTCGGAAATTGCCATCATTCGCCAGTGCCATCTTCGGTCTGATGAGTAGAATCTTCTTGTTCCTTGCAAGCACCCTGCAATTGTAGCTTCTCTGGTCAGCAACCGTCATGATCAGTATAACTCAAGCAGATGACTCACTACACCGAACGATGTTGTATCGGCATGCCAATATCTAGCAAAATATCCTGACACTCCTCATGGCCGATGATGTCCACGAAGACTTCCCAGCTCTGCTCATACAAGTCAAGCTCAAGAAAATGATCGAGACAGCCATATCCTGTGATCTCGAGCTCCGGACCCACACGGAGACTTGCGCCCTTCTGCTTTGCAACAATGATGGACTCAATGATACGCTCTTTGTTGCCTTTCAGATCAAGAGCCCATTGGCTTGGCACATTGTGAGCTCAAGCTGATCAAGTGAGCTTGCATTGACTTACTTGAGCGAACATCTTTATGTCATGGAATGTTAGCGCGTAGAACAGTCACGGAAGCACCGGCAGACATACGTACGTCGCGAGAGTAATGAGATGGCTCATGTCAGCTTCTCAAATGCTAGATGAAGCAAGCACGGGCTGTAGACAGAGCTGCTGTTTCACATTGGTTGCAAGTCAAAATGTGGTTGTTGTAGTCACATCATCGGAGCTCGTTCCGGCAGCAGATGCAGGTCATTCTGCAGGAACGGAATTGAGAAAATCATTATATTCGTACACTTTCATCAGCATTATCTATCTGTTATTGCGATCATCCTGCACACGTCGCGCTTGTTATACAAAGGTCAAATCTATCTAGCTTTACCAATTCCCATTCCCTGCTCTTCATCCCTTCTTGGGTATAATGTGAATCGTGACATTGGAGTCCTCACTTCCGTCTCGTGCGCATCCAGCTCGAAAGGGAATTCCGTCATTGCTGGTGGTGGTGGCGGCGCTCGACTCGCAGATGGCGGAGCTGTACCAACTCGTCTAGGTGGAGTCCAAGCTGGTTCCGGCATGCTCGGAGCTATTGGCAAAGTTGTCGTACGCTGAGGTGGCATGGGCTGAGTCAGAATAGGAACGCCATAACCAGTGGTAGAATCAGTGATATGGGTTGGTCGGCCGTCATTGTTGTATGCCTGTGGACTTGCAAAAGGATCACTGGACCGGTAAGTGTTCGTCCTGGAAGGAGACGGGCGATGCTCTGCAGGTGAACCAAATCCAGTCTGTGAATAGCTCATATTGGAGGCCTGTCTAACAAAAGGGTTCCTTTGCACTGGAACTGAAAACTGTTGATGCGTATGCGTGCCGAAAGTCGGACCATAATCGGAGGACAGCGACTCTTGACGACTCAGAGTGCGAGGCATGACACTTGCAGGCGGTGTCGTGTAGTCTTTATAGGAAAGCATGCGCCTTGGCGTTCCAATGACACCACCGCGCTCACTGTAGAAGCTCTCAGCTGAAGGAGGTCGGATCGGCATGCCATATGGAGGCATGCTTGCCATTGGAAGCGCAAGATCATCGTCCACTGGCTGCATGTGATGCATCGCAAGGTCTTCAGCACTCTCATCATACCTGTCAAAGTCGAATGCTCCAGGCATAGGCAGCGGTTTGTCGTTGTTTGGGAACGGTGGACGAGATTGACTTGACATCGTTCGGATAGGCTGCACTCTGCCCATACTTGCAGCTTTTTGTAGAAGAGGTCGATCATCCGAGTCAAGGCCGTTGCTTGATGCTTGCGAGATTTCGGTTGCAGTACGTGTCGGAGCACCAGGACGATCAATCAATGATGGGTGCTGGGCAAGTCGTTCTTGTCGTGTAGGCCTGTATGCTGGTTGACTTGTCATGCTCGTGTCTGTAGTCCTACGTGACAGAGGCAAGTCGAGCAGGCCTAGGTCTTTGACAGTGACCATGTGAGACTTGGCTTTCATTGCAATGTCTTGCTCGGACAAGGACTCGAGCGACACTGCCTTCTCCTCGATCTTCCTTCGTGCTTCCTCTTGCTTGCGCAAAGCTTTCTGTATCTTCACATCAACAATCTTCTCGAGTCGCTGATCAACCTTGCGCCTGCAGTATCTTGACAAGTTGCCGTCTCCACTCGGAATGTAATGCCATAGGAAGGTGATGTAGAAAAGGCATGAGAGGATCAAGCTGAGCGCTGAGAATACCCAGATGACCAGTGTGAACAACATGGAGAAGAGAATGACAGCTTGCTCAGTGTGCTCGTCTGCCAGGATCTTGACATTGTAGAAGAACTGAATGACAGGTGTGTGGCCATCTGTCGCGGCGTTCGCTCCAACAGGAATGAGGTTGGCACGCATCACAGAGTACAATGTCAAGGCATTGACGACCTGGCGTGGCCCTTCCGCGAAGATTACACGAACGGCACCTCTGAATTCGAAGTACGAGAACAGAGCCACATAGTCAGCTCCCTTGCGACTCTTTGTCAGCGCTGCAAAGACCAAGAACCTTCGCCAGCCATTTCCATCACGTATGCTCTGCAACTTGGCAGCTAACGGGTCCAGGTAGCTTTCGACAACATTGCGGCGGTGGATAACACGGATAGCTCTTTGCCATTCGTAGAAGCAGAGAACCCATGAGGCTATGATGCAAGCTGCAAAGAGCCATTTCGAGATCCTGAATGGAATGACGGGATCGACTTGCGACGACCACTTGTTGAAAGCAAGGAGGTTGACAGCAGTAAAGGTGTCAGCAGCGTAGACTCCTACTGCTATGAAGGCGAGAATCCAGAGCCATATGTAGGATAGTATCTTGCCACATGAAGATGTGCGAAAGTCTGACAGTGTCTTTTCGCCAAGTTAGTAGGGTATCACTGTGACATTGCGGGTATCACTAACGATGTAATCCCATTTCTGATATTTTGATGCCTTCCCGCCTGCAGAATCATCTCTCTCGTCATGAAAGTTGGCGAAAGTACTCATGGTGATTTGCGCATGTATCCAAATCTTGCACTCTCAAAGGTCCAGCCACAGAGACGCGCTTGTTGGAGCCGGCGCAGCAAGTTGTATGAAAGAGAGTATATGGTCCGTCCAGCGGAAGTAGCGAAATGTGAAGGTGAGAGGTGATAGCGACGTCGAGGTATGTGAAGTAGTGGCAGGAAAGGAAGAGAAGCGCCGACCAAGGGTTGCGCAGGAAGAGCCGGCGCAAAGAGAGGGCCTATTGTTGTGTTACAATAACGCGACGCGCCTATTGTCTTGCGACCGTGATGAAACAGGTGTAAGCGCTATTGAAGCTCTTGACGCACACTCTAAGTAGTGATGAAACAATGGGACCTGCCCTGTCGACGTGCTTGGATTGTATGTCTGAATGGCTCCGACCTCGAGCTGGTCGCGAAGGGTGAGTGCTGGCCAGATCGCGCTCCAAGCCAAGCATTCCAAGGGAGCGCCGTTTGGCCCTGCGTCGGCACGACATCCGCCTTGCAAGATCTCCAGGCTATGACACAAAAGTACAGCATACAGTCACAGTACAGAAGGCTGCACGGAACCCTTACAGCACTTTCATCAACAGGCTTTCAGACTTCTGTCCTTCATCTCCACAGTCATTGATGTTTGCAGTGAGCAGGCACAGTACACAAAAAAGGGATGTTTCAAGATGGCCTCCAGTGATCATCTGGTCATGCAGACTGTGTTATTACATTTTGCTCCCCGATCTATAGATTTTCCCGTACCCTCTCAGCTCCATTTCAATGCTTAGCCTTCGCAATCATGCCACCCTCGAACGTCTCACCAGGATCCAGTTTTTGGAACCCCTGAACAGTTCCCACCTCGACAGCAATCATGGACTTGTATCCATCCTTCGGCTCGAAGTCACTCATGCCCTTTGACTTCTCAATCCACGGATTCCACACCTGCCGATTCGTTAGCGATGTGCATCCTGAATCTGCTGGCACACAGAGTCCTGAATAGGTACTTACAACAGTATCTGTGAGGTTGTCACGAGTGACATCGATGTACGGCGAACCGTTTGCCTTGATGGTTGTTGTATCTTGGGGAATTGAGCGGTAGACCCGGTCGACTTCGCTTGCAATGTGGATGTCGGTGCTGGACTCGGTGTGCTCTGTTGCGTTGAGGACCTTGTCGACGTATTGCACACCCATCAGGCCAGCTACAGTGGTTGTGGAGATGTCCTAGGAGACCACATTAGCCTGGACGTATATGATATGCGCATGTCCTGCTCACCTTGACTCTGAAGTACGTGTGAAGAAGCATCTGGAACTCGAAAGCCTCTTTCCCCTCATTGCGCACTGTCAACATTGTCTGTAATGTCTTCTTGCCCAATGTGACACTGTAGACAAGTCCGAAGTCGAATGGCCAAGCCTTGCGAGTCTCCTCGGTGAGGTTCGAGGGTCCAAGACCAAAGTCGAGCTTGACGCTATCTTGACCGACATCTGAGCTTGATTTGCCAAGGTATTCCCATTTGCTGATGCGGGCGAAGCCATGTTGAGGTAGTTTGGATGTAGCGGAGTTTGAGGGTGGACCGAAGTTCTGCGAGATTTGGTGTCAGTCTCCTGTACTATACTGTGCTGTGCTGGCTCTTCTTGCTGCACCAAGGTCGAAAGGACGTGATTCACATACAGGAAAGCAGACTGGGACACCACCACGAATAGCTTTCGAGCCATCCATGACTGCATTCGAGCTCAGCCATAGGTGCTCTTCACCACCAGACTTCCACGAGTAGACTGTAGCGCCATGGAGGTGTACTTCGCACGACTCGCCAGATGGGAGTTTTGCGGTTACGCGATCTGCGGATGCATCGACTTGAGCCTGAGGGGCGTTAGGCGCAGCTGAGATGGAGGAAGGCTTGTTGGGACGGTCGACCATTTTGTTGTATGTATGAGAAGGAAGGTTGATGTGATTGATACGTACGATGTGGGATGTGTTGTTCTTGTGAGATGACGCAAAGAGTGTTTCATGTTTGCTCCTGCTGGCACAGTACCCTGCTATGCCCCACTACTAGCTCAAAAGTTGAAACATTGACCAAACGTCTATACGGCCCGACAAGGCATGCAGTATGTATTTTCTTTTGCTTGGTGTTCAGACGACTTTCAGGGCACACTAAGGTCAACCGATCAAGCGCTTACTGAATGTACTATATTCTATCTATATATATGGCGGACGCAGAGCTGTCTATTGCCGATGTAGCAGCAGTGACACGATCACAGTAAAGGCTTATATAGACATGGACAGGACTTTGATATTTTTTTGGAGAGGAGACCAAGATGCAAGCAATACAGATTGCTACAACCAGTGAAGGAAGCGATTTCTCGTAACAGGGTGCTTGGCTGTGGTTCTTAACTTCACATCACTGAAAACAAGTCCGAGCAGCATCAGTACTGCACCCACTTCAGAACACCCTACAAAAGACTTGGTATCAGTATCAGCACTGTTATTCTTCCTAATGATTTTGGATGCATCAAAGCACTCAGCATCTATAGTATTGCTTAAAGTGAATGATAGTGCATGCACAATCGCAAGCATCCCGCCGAGTGGCACTACCCCGCATTTTACGGACTTGATCTCCGTCGGTCGCATGCCACCTTGCGGCACATTCCTTGCATGAACCAGCCTTACCGGGTCACTCAACGACAATCTCATCTATTGCTTGACTTGACTTCACCTCTTCCTGCTTCAGACACTCCCCCTGCCTTCACACAGCTGCTATTGCTTGATTCCCTTCGTGATGTTTCACAGTGACTTACAGCGTCTTGACCCACAAATCGCAATCACAGAGTCGAAGTTTTCCTGCTCCCCACTTGCGAAATTTGCCAGTCCCCCAACCCCGCACCTCCAGACTCCATTCCCAACCTTACCTGGAAGTATATTCCAAATCAGGCAAATTCAAGCCGACCAACCTTAAAACACCTCAGATCAGGCAACTCCAAGCCGACCAACTCTAAAGCATCTCGCCGGTACTCCAGATCAGGGAATGATATGCGCAAACCTTCATACACATCATGGCTCACAGTCTCCTCCTTGATGGGCCCCTCGAATCCGCCACAATGCCCCAGTCGCAATCACAATCAGGGCAAATGTCGAGTATACCCTCGCCCATCCCCACTCAGCCTCCGGCTTTTTCTTTTCTTCTTCAATTGCTTTCAGAAAGAATATCAGTGACAGAAACGTTTGTGTCTTCACTCACCAGAGACTTTCCAAAGTTACATTGACGTTTCCGAGATACATCTGTGCAATTTCCGCTGCCTTTCTACAATCTTTCGACGTTCAGTTTCTTTACAGCGTCGACAACGAAAGAGACAGAACGTTTCTAACAAATTTTAGGCACGATGGGTTTTTTCAGATCTATCGTGAAGTCTTTGTCCGCTTGTTTCAAGGGAGACAAGAGGAGTGTTCTTACAGAAAAGCCAGAGGATGAGGAGGTCCTGCCTCCTCGGATGGTTATCCCTTGCCACACTAACGAGGAAGTGGTCCCAGGCCCTCACCAGCCTTGGTTGTATCCTTCTCCTCAATACCAGGTGCCACGCCCATCGAGGACGAAAAAACCGAGACGCCAAAGGCTCTCTTCGTCGTGTTACAGCGACGTAGATCCTTCCCCCTCACTCGGTGGGGATTCGTTGCCTCGGTGGCGTGGCAATCAAGACCGGTTTACTCGCGAGTGGACCGGCACCACTGGCAACCCCTACCTCAGCGTTGCTGAAGTGGAGGCAGAAGACCAGGCGTTCTATGCGCAATTCCAACAGGGACCTTATGGTACCCGGGGCAATTGTGTTGGGTAAACCGACGCAGCTGACCCCATGAGAGGAGCACACAACCTCTCCGAGCAAGTGCAACCCTCTTTGAGGCCGGGAGGATCCCTTCGGGGGGACCGGCATCCATGTCTTCCTCTGCGGAGGAGGCTTGGAGATTGTCAAAGCTGCTTCTTGTTCTTCTTCTGAGATGTAAGTTGTGACTTGACCAGGAGTCAAGTGTCTTTGCCATTTTCAGACTTCTTCGAGCTAAACGATTGTTTCACAACACTTCTGCATTTGCTCATATCGAGTCTTCCTCATCACCCATGTGAGTCTTCCTCACCACGGACATGATCACAAGGGTTCACTGACAGTGAGAATGAAGCAGAGAGGCTGGGAAGAACACAAGGCAGGAAGCGTGGAAGAAAGCAGGAGAGGAAAGCAGGTTGATCACAGCTGTATTCAGTGTCTTCTATACATCACAGTATCTCCTCTCAGCTTCAATGTACATACCAAATACCAACCACATCAAACATGCCCTCTTCTGACCGCCTTCGTGATCTCCCTACTCACATCCTGTGCTGCATCCTCCAAGTCCTCTCTATCCTGCTTGTCGCCCGGTCCAAGTACAAGTGTCTTGCAGTCAGCCAAGATGCCATACAATCTGCCAATGATGCTCTTCGCAAGGCTAGCCGGTGGTGATGTCGCAGCTTGTGTTGTCTGATTTGTCCGAGGCGTGGAAGGTACGGAAGTAGTCATACTCTGCAAGGTTGGCTTGACAGGCGATACGCTGCTCGGACGTGATTGGCCCTGAGGAAAGATGTGCTTCCGGTCGACATTAGCATCTCGCGCCACAGAGTTCGCCGGCGAGGCCAATGAGCTAGGTGTTCGCCCGAGGGCAGGGCGGCCGCGACATCGTTGGGAGGTCGGCGTCGCCATGGGCAAAGCTGTATCAGGCACGACGTCTTGAGATAGCTCATCCTCATCCTCATCTTCTTGAGCAGGTCGAGTGGGCGCGACTTCGGCAGCAGTGCTTTGCACGAGTCTCTGGAAGCGCCTCTTCCGTCGCGGCGTCTGCATACCAGTGTTGAGAGTGGAGACATCGCCAGAGAGACGGCTGCTTCGGCGTTGTGAAGATTGTGAAAAGGATCCCGAGGCTTGCGATTGTGACTGTGATTGAGATTGCGACTGTGAAGAGGCAGTAGCACGAGTTTGTGATGGAGTTGGGGGTTGGAGATCGTTCTCGATGTCACCAACTTGACTAAGACGTGCAGAGCG
>Ga0268246_10000583_pt1 | contig 14829 bp, 17 predicted proteins | sample AgamicOrSfe_FD_200242 | JGI IMG/M metagenome (GOLD analysis project Ga0268246, IMG submission 200242) | Agave microbial communities from Guanajuato, Mexico - Or.Sf.e (v2) (version 2) | ecosystem: Host-associated > Plants > Phyllosphere > Phylloplane/Leaf | place: Guanajuato, Mexico | collected...
AGTCTGGCACTGCCATGGTCAACCTGAAGAACATGACCGGCGCGCCTCAAAACCTTGCTTCAGGCGCTTTGTACGGTCTCCCACAAAATGAGAACCAGATTCCAAGCCACTTCTTCACAGACATTGGTTTCAACTTCGCTCGTGCCGGAGGATCTCAATTGCCTGCCAAAGGCTGGATTGAGAACGTCACGTCTTACGAGGTATGGATATCATTTACTCATGACAGGGAATGTGCTACTGATCATCGACTACGCAGACTCGCTTCACAAGTGCTCTTCACAACTACGTTACCACCAGGAAAGAAGGCGGGAAATTCATCTTGCTGTATGTCTAATCAACTTCGTCAACTTCTCTCCATGCTGACAAATTCACTCCAGTATATCTGATATGTGGGGTGCCGATGGCGGCCAAAGCGCCAATGCTGCTTACCCAGGAGACAATGGCGATTTCAGTGACTACGACAATTACCTAGACCACGTCATCCATGACATGAAAGCCCACGAGATGATCGATGAAGTATACATTGAAGTCTGGAACGAGCCTGATCTTGTCTACCAAGGTGTTGCTCTCTTCTGGAACCGCGATGAAGCTCAATACCTGCAGATGTGGGGACGCTGCGTCCACAGATTCAGAGCCGAGTTTGGCAATCAAGTCCTCATTTCTGGTCCGGCAAGTGCTTACGAGCCTTTCATTAATAATACTTGGTGGAATGACTGGGCTCAATTTGTGGTGCAGAATGACAGTGTACCTGATCAGGTTAGTGCTGATGATTGCTTTCAATATGAAGATGACTGACAGAACCCAGTATGTCTGGCATATGGAGGGTGGGACCGGCGACCTTCTCAGTGCTCACGACGGGCTCGTCCAAAATCAGCTGAAATATGGCCTGCCGGACCGCCCAATCAACATGTAGGTTCTGCAGAGCCGCCATCTTCTATCGACCTCATTGACTGAATCACCTGCACATAGTGACGAGTATGCTACATACACTGAGGTGAGTCTCGAGATTATTCCGTTCTTGCCGATGCGCGCTGACATAAGGTACAGATGTGCCCATCTGGCATCGCTTGGTGGATTGGCCAGCTTGAACGCATCAATGCCAACGGACTCAGGTTAGTGACATGGAGCGTATCGTAGGCTTTCCCTACAGAATGCAGTGACTGATGAACAATCTAGGGGCAACTGGCTATCCGGCTATGCCCTCCACGACTACCTCGCCTCACTCCTCGGCAAACCCCACGCCAACACACCGCAGTACAACCCTAAACAAGCAGGCTACTGGCCCAACGGCGAATGGCAGCTGTACAAGTACTACCACCAAAACATGACCGGAATGCGTGTGGGCACTCTCCCATCTCCCGACCTGATCCTAGACACCTACGCCACTATCGGCGACGATGGCATCGTACGGGTCATGGCAGGGGTGCGGGTTGTGTCCGGCTCTCGCTACGTCCAGGTTAACGGTCTCGCCAGTCTGGGATTGCCAAAAGCTGCGAACTTGAAGGTCCACCAGTACTCTTTTGACAGTAATGTCACGGACCAGCACTACGGCTATGTTGCTGGACCGACTGATCTTGGGTATGCTCAGTATGCATACTCTGGGAACTCGGTGGTATTTCCGATCGTGAATACTGCGCGCAATACTACTGCGTATGTGTTTGAGTTTGCGGTTGATTATAGGACGACCTTCTGATCACTGTTTGCTCGTATTGAAATGGCATCTTGTCATAGAACAGAAGTCTGAGAGGATCCTGGGAAGAGTGCCGTGGAGGTTCTGCTTGGATTAATGTCCTAGTACAGTATGTGAAGGTCGCGGATCATTAACAGGACGTGGATAAGTCGTCGAAGAATAATCGAGAAGTAATTTAATGCCCTAAGACAGAACCCCGACTTCAGGCGGAGTGACGTATGACTATATCTCTTCCAAGCAGCCCATGCCCATGCAAGCAGATGGCCTTCATGAGTTATAGCATTATAGCATATCATGAAGCTCGTGTGCCCGGAGTGACAGAATATACAGCAACGTCAGCGACCTGCCTCTTTGAGAGATGCGCCGATTTCGGCGCAAGACATTTAACCGGCAGCTCAATTATCCCCCAGACAAAACTCCCCGTCGCTAACATCTTCGAGCTTGAAATCACGCGATTCGTGAAACACACCTCAACTGAACCTTATAAATTTAGCTGGAGGACCATTCCTCGTTGCTGAATTGATTTGCTTTGCTGCTAGGAAGACTAAGTGAACCCGTGCTAACCGCCCAAAATGTCATCGACCTCATCTCCGCCCCTCAAGATCCTACTCACAGGCGCCACCGGCTTCATCGGCGGCAGCATCCTCGACACTCTCCTCGCCTCCTCCGCGCCAGCCCTACGCAGCTCATCCATAACCTGTCTCCTCCGCGACGCCGCGCGAGCCTCAAAGCTAACTTCGCACTACGGCGATCGTGTAAAGCTTGCCGAGTACAAAGACCTGGACGATGTTGAGGCTACAGTGCATTACGCATCCCAGCACGACATTGTCATCAACACGACGCTAGGCTTCCACCAGGCGTCTGCAGTGGCGCTTGTGAAGGGGTTGGGGAAGCGCAGGGAGGAGACGGGGAGGGATGTGTGGATGATACATACGTCTGGCACGTCGAATTTGGCGGATACGCCGTTCACGAAGACGTGGACGGATCAGCAGTATCCTGAGGGAAGGGAGTTCGATGATGCGAGTACCGATGTGTACAGCTATGAGAAGGAACGAGAGAAGTTGCACGAGTATCCGCAGAGGACGACTGGTGAGTTTGGGGGCTTGCATGTTGACGACGCGCGTGGGCAGTGCTGAAAGAGTTGGCAGAATTGGCCGTCATCGACGAAGGCATCAAACTCGACGTCAAGACGCTCGTCATCATGTCTCCCACAATCTACGGCATTGGCTCAGGCGTAAGTGTCTCCTCTCCCTTCTCATCCTACAGCCACAAGGGCAGAAGTCTAGGGGTCTTTTTGGGGAGAGTGCCGTTAGGATTTCGTTCGGACTGGTGTTCTAACACTGTATGCGATCCTCCACTAACATATCTCAGCTCTTCAACACCCTATCCATACAAGTCCCCGCATACGCCCGCACCGCCCTCGGTCACGGTCAGAGCATCGTCATCGGCTCCGGCGCCGGAATCTGGGACCACGTGCACATCGCCGACCTTGGCGACTTGTACACCTTAGCCGTCCTCGATATCCTCAATCATGGCGGCAAGAACTTCCCCCACGGCCAAAAAGGCATCATCTTCAGCGCCGCCGGCCGCGCCTCCTGGCACTCCGTCGCTGCTGGCGTCGCTGCTGCATGTGTGTCTGAAGGCGAGCTGGAGAGTGCCGAAGTGGAAGAGATGAGTTTGGAGGAGGGGAGCAAGGTGTTTTATGAGTTTTTAGAGAAAATCAGTCCGGAGCATGTAGAGGCGGGATTGTCGAGTAATTCGAGGACGGTGGCGAGTGTGGCGAAGAATTTGGGGTGGAAGCCGAGCAAGGGGAAGGAGGACTGGAAGAGGGGGTTTGGGGAGGATGTGAGGGCTGTGATTGAGAAGAGGAAGGCTAGTAAGTAGTACCGTCACACGACAAAAACCCCGCAGGGAGAGTGCCGTGGGGATTCTGCTCAGACTTCTGTCCTCGTGCAGTTGGCGAGATGGCTAACGGGCCGGCTGCAACGGCATGTCACGAACGTTATAACACAGTATTGAGCATGAAACTGGAGTTGCCGCCGTACGGTCTATTATCTTCTGTTTGAGTGAAGCGGAACGCGGGCTAAGACTGATTGAAGCAACCCTCTCGAATCATATAGTGCCTATACCGGCGATGCTGAGTTATACGGCGCTACGCCACGATAGCCGCCACTTTTTGCACTGTTGGGTACACATACGACCCGTTCTCAAAAGCCGGTGTCGGTGCGTAGAAACGTACTGTATTTGGTCAGCTAGTTCATTCTCCTGTTTCCATCCATGACTACTCACAGGTAAAGGACAACGGACCTCCTCCAGCAGGCGCTGGCAGCCAGCTATTAGTAGCATTAGTATGAGACCTACCACTTTGAGATCCAGGGAATACGTACTTGCTCGTCCAATTCGCAGGCGGCGCCACATCCGCCGGCTGAATCAAAACCTGAAACACTCCATCCGTCGCTGTCGCGTTCGTCCTATACACGATTCCTTTCCCTCCCTCAAAATTCAGGCCATCTGTGCGATCGCCAATCTCGTACCTGTCTAGCGGATTCGCCACCAGGTACTGTTCAGCATTATATACAGTCAGACTCCAAAATCCATCACTCAAAATCGGAGGTCGACCCGAGAAGGTGATCAAATAGCTCTCGTTTTTAGCCAGGCTCGTGCTACTGCCATTAGGGCCGCCAGCACTCCAGCTGGGGTAGATTACCTGCTCGCTTGTGAGCTGGAGATAGCCGGAATTCGCGATCAGAGCACGCGCGGCGTAGTTTGTGCCGAAATTGCCGCTGACAGAGGATTGGAGGACGGACCAGCCATTGCCTAAAGGAACGATGTTGCTGGGAAGACTGGCGACTGCGGCGATACTGGTGGCGGCGGATGCGCTGATTGCAGTAAGGTTGACGGATGGAGGCTGATTGTAAATGCCGCCTGCGAGTCCTGCGAGCCCGAGTGTGCTACCTACGCGGAAGGTATCTGAGAGGATCTCTGGGCCATTGAAAGGTGCGAAGCGCGCAAGCAAGTCGAGAAGCTGTGCCGGAGCACTGCTAGCATTGCTTTGCAGAAGTGCTGCTGTAAGTGACGATGCTGGCAACGTGTATGGTTGTGTTGTCGTTCGTGGCACAGCTTGCAAGCCGATGCCAGCTTGGTATTTGTGCACAGTGGCAAGCTCGGCAGTTGAGTTTCCTCGAACGAGTATACGAACTAGGAGAGTACCGTATGTAGTCGGGTAGTCCACCACGCCCTTGTACCTGGGAATACAGTTTGCGGTCGTCGTCGTGTACGCGATACCAGGCTGCTGGAGTGAGTCTGAAGCTCTACGGATGAGATAGTCACCCGGAGGACTATTAGCAATGATGGAGATGTCCGCGAAGTTGTTACCGTAAAGGTCGTAGAATGGGAATAGCCAGTAGCGGCCGTCGCTGATGTTGGGCACGGTGAGCACCAGGTCGTCTTGGGACAGATCGAGGATTCCAGTGCTGTATAGAGTGTCCACGTTTGGCCTGACGACTGTAGTATCCTGAGGCCCGGAGAGTGTCTGGGCAGAGACGACCTTGTTGGTACCCACTGCAGTGAGCACTGGGGCTGCAAGTTTGGCAAAGGCTGCAAGCGGGACAGCGTAGACATAGCTGAACACTGATGCATCGGTCACTGTTGTGATTGGTGCTGGTACTGAAGTTGCATTCTGCTGAGCAGCACCAGTGGCAGCATAGCTAGATTGAAGCAAGACCGATAAGGGGAGCAGGAGATTCGTAGCGGCTCGCATTGTGTAGCTTGCTAAAGAATGTACAGTATGTTTTGACCAGGAAGAGATACCTGTACGGTATAGGAGGGAAGAAGGGATACTTTTACAGACAGCCTCGATCCTGCGAGAGAGGATGAAATGGTAGGAGATATATGCTGACATCTGATCGCGAACGCACCGTCACATTCTAGCACGCCTTTGAGCATTGCTCCTGCTCTTGGGGTGAGTGGAACAATTGCCATCGAAAAGCAGATCATCGTAGAGGCCAAGACAATCTGAAGCGAGCAAGAGTACAGCGGCCCCAATAGCAAGCCGCCGTCGATACGCCCGGGTTCACGTCATGACAATCCTTGATCACGTCTTGATCTCAATCGGGGGATGCAAATAGAAATACCTGGCTTCCTTTACGGGCCTCGGTATCTTGTGCTCCGTAGCGGGATAAGGGACATCATACCCTGCTGAAAACCCACCACTACTGCAACGTCATTTTGTTTCCGGAGGCCTTTTCTTGCACCTTCTCTCGATACACTCATCGTCAGTCGAGGCGAGGCTTCCTAATGACCGTTCGCTACAGATAGAGCGAAGCAGCATGGCAAATGCAGCAGCCATCTTTTCTATCGAAGTCATCCTTTGTCTGATCCTGAAAAATCTCCACCCTGCAGACATTCTGATATGTCGACGTGTTTGCACCTACTTCAACAATGTCATCAAGACAAGCCATGACGTGAAGTATGCATGCTATCTTCCTATCCCTCCACGCGCCGGAGCCGTGCCGAATCATGCTCCGGCCATGAACCCGTTGACAGACGCAGAAGAGAATCTGGAAAGGGCACGTAGGAAACCCATCTTCGAAGCTATGAGTTACCTGACGGAGCATGAAGATCTCCTGAGCGATGGTCTTGCAACAAGCTCGGCAACCTACACTTTTCATCCTCTTCTTAAAGCCATATGCCCTCGCTTCTTCAGCACTCCCGACACCACCAGTATGTGGAAAAGATGGGACAGTCTTGAAGAGCACCGTGCTGCATTCATGCGTAAAGGCGCGTCCTGGGCTTCAATGACTTTGACTCAACCACCCGTGACCAGCCTAGCTATCGTTCACATCGAAAATGATTGGAGAGGTGGCAAGTCTTACCGCTTTGGGACTATCATCACTCCGACGGGCTTGACTATGGGAATGCTTTACGCCTATGTTTGCAAACATCTAGCCCAACCATACGCTTCTTTCGTCGTTGATTGGAACCATATTGATGAGGAACGTGAGTTCACCGACGACACGTGGCATATGCTTTTTCCACTGGGCAAAGAACAGGGGAAGACGGTCAATCTCAGTGACTTCCAAGTAGTGCTGTTTTGTATTGGAGTAGACGACGATCATCACCTTCATAACAATGGAGGTTACGACAGGGAAAGCAGTTACGGTCAGAAATGGCTTGCTAAGTGGACGCCTGAGGGTGAAGATATGCTGAAGGACGTACGAATCACAGGCATAGATGGGAGAGAGGTGTCCGCGACTCAATTCATGAATCGGGGAAACTAAAAAAATGTGATTATACCGAAATTACCAATCTTCGCTATCCCTGTTTTTCGAATCCTCATCCAGTCCAGGAGCCTTCAGAAAGCGTAGCCACATCTAGCACTTTCTTACCGTCCTTCTCAACGAGAGAAACGATCATCTCCAAAGATTGCACCTTCAGCCGTAAGCCGTTCGAGCCCGGGTGTGCTACTGCGAGGAGTGACATCGGTGGCGACCCGTTCAAACTGACTACCGGTTTCCCGTGCAGCTCTGAAAGCTCCCAGCCATCTTCATGCTTGCCAATCCAAGGTTTCCACGCATCCCCAATGTCTTTATGAGGATCACCCAGTGCCATATCCTTCGGTACATGCGCGAAATCCTTAGAGACCTGTCCCCAGCCTTTCAAATAGCAAATCGCGGACAAAAGGCGCCCTTGATGCTGGCTTCCACATGCCGAGTTCGTCATGATGGATATACCACAACCTGGCGGCAGCCCTTTCGTCTCCCCCGCGCTTTCAGCCACGGTACTCGAACCTACTACCATACATCTCCAGCCAGGATCATTCGACCCGCCGTGGCCAAATATGCCACCGACATTCATGTAGCCAGGGGCATGATTGGCCTGGACAGGCTTGAGCACATCCTCAGCCAGCGCCTGCGGAACGAATGCGCCTTCCTCTCCTGACAGCGACATTTGCATGCCACGTATGGCCTTGAGTAAGTCGCCAGGCGTCGTCCACAATCCAGCAGCTCCAGCCTCAGGCAATACGTGCTGTGGGACATCACACGGCATTCCCGCATTCAGATATGCACGCGCAAAGTTGCCTGTTCCCAAATCTCCTGGCTTTAACAACCCGTTGATCTCTTCATCACTTGGGTAGCGATACGTGCTCTCACTCATACCAAGCGGATCGAGTACAAGCTCCTGCACAATCTCAGCAAATGGCTTTTCCATCACGTTCTCCAGGATCAATTGCACAATAGTCGTGCCGCCACCAGAATAGCTGAAGCGGTGACCCGGAAACGACTGCAGCTCGACCTGCAAAGTGTTGACCGGCGGGCTTGACCCTGCCAGGATCTCACGAGTGGTGGGAATGCGAGATATCTTCGGATTGTAGCCTGGGAAGCCATGCGTTCCCAGGCCTGATGTGTGACTAAGAAGCTGTCTGATGGTAATTGTGCCTACCAGGTCGCGGGTGGCTGGTCCAGAGATGAGCTCGAGGTCTACAGCTGCTAGGTATGTCGAGATTGGCATGTCGAGCTTGAGTTTTCCAGCTTCCACCAGGCGGTACACGCTCATCGCTGTGCCTACGGGCTTGGAGATGGAACATGCTTGGAAGCGCGTATGGGTGTTGTCATTGAGAGTGGTGATCATGTGTGAGGTGATTTTGCCATTCTCGAGCAGGGCAAACGATGTGCTAGGAACACCAAGATGTGCGAGATATGATGATGCTGAAGGGAAGCGCGAGTCTTGACTTGCGAGGAGTTCTTCCAGTTGTCTGAATGTGTCCATTGTGGAGCACGCTGTATGAGTAAGCACTTTGCCTGGTGCCTAGCAGTATGAAAGTAATTATGTAATGAGCCTCGATTGCGATTTTAGCAGCTTTCCTCTTCAACGAGACACAAAGCGAGCCGCTATATAAGCCCACTTTACACAAGGCAGCCGCATTTACTCAGCTATGACAGGTATACTAGAGATAAGACTATGCCGAGACTCTTCACATTCCAACTCCGAGTTGAGCTGCGCCGACATCGGAATTGGCCAAGCAATGCCCCGCCACGCATCTGCCAGGAACTACCACCCATGCTTAAACCTGCCACCTTGTACTTTGTACAATTGCATAGTGCTTGACTCCATGCCATCATGCCTTCAAAATGCCTCCAGACAGCGCAAGACTACATAGCGCAATTCGGATCCCTAGACACTGCCTATCTCGGCACCTTGCTAGCCGAGAACTACCACCACACCTTCGCTCCATCCTCAATCCTTTCCTTACCCGGCCCCTTCGATAAAGCAGGTTTTCTCGCGCATCACAGCCATCTCGGCGATCTGATGACAGGCTTTCCTGTCACGGGTAAGGAGTACATCGAAAATGAGGCTGGGAATCAAGTCACAGTATGGGCGACCAGCGAAGCGTGCTTTCGTGCAGACGTGATGGATGGCGAGGACGTGGAGAAGTGGAGGTATAGTGGAGAGTATGTATTCATGCTTTGGATGGACGCGAGTGGGGAGAAGATTGTCAGGGTGGTTGAGTTTCTGGATAGTAAAGGGACGGCGGATGTGCTGATGCCGATGTTGAGGAGAGCGAGGGAGAATAGAGCGAAGCTGCTGTAGGGAGGAGAGTAAGGAGGAACAGTACATGAGTAATAAAGCTCACTGTTGCAGGCTATTACACTTATAGAGTCAAGAGGTGACAACCTATATCAGACTCTTTCATTATATGCTGCATACTACACACCACACCGCGCACTGCCCCGGTAGCCATGATTCTTTTACGGTGCAGGCTGCTGCTGCTCGTAGTTCTCTTGCACACCCCACATTCGTATAATGCTACGATACGCAGACACATCTTCTGCGAAGGCTGGAAAGACGTCTCATAGCAAGTCAGCTGGAACTCTAGGCCTCTTGTGCTATATCGGCGTTGCGACACACAGCGTGACTTCTGAGTACTCAAAGTATCCATATTACCCTTGTTGCTTACAAGAAACAGGGAACGGCCCTGCCAACACAGAATGTTAATAGTCACTATGTATAGTGACATCCAAGACACCAAGGTCTGGATTCGGAATAGTGGCTGTGTGCTTGGCAACATGTCAGCTGCTCATGGCTGTGTTACACTGATGAGTCTATAGACTGCCTCGATGACCGTAAAGTTATAATGTATTGCCCCGATACCTTGCCTTACAAACAAAATTACTAGCTATAATATTTGCCATGGTCTCCTTCGCATGGGTCCCGGAACTTCTGGCAATGTGCGGCAGTATCTTATGCTTAGCTGCATTGATTTTGGTACTAAGGATTTACGATGGCCACGAGATCTTCCTCTGGCACCGCATTACCCTCAACACAATCGTGTCCGTTTTGACAACAATCAGTAAGATCGGATTGCTGTTTGCGCTTGCTGAGACTACAAGCCAATGGATATGGATTTTATTCCGGTCACGACGGCCTGCTACAGACATGATTGCTATTGATCGTGGTAGCCGCGGCCCTTTCGGAAGTCTGCATCTTATTTCGTCGATCAGGAAAGCGTGAGTCACTGTATAGTCCGTGTCCTAAAACACTGTAACACTTCTAGAGAACTGTTCTGCGAGTCGGAACACTAGCTACTATATTTGCGATAGCTATCGACCCATTCGCACAACAGCTTGTCCAGCTTAGCCAGAAGACATCGTATACTAGCAATATCAACGCCACGATCCCTAGAGCAGACAGATACTCCAAGGGGAATGATGTCCGTCAGACAGGAGGTTCCTATAGTGACTACAATCTCGGTATGCCAGTATGCTTTAGCTCCACAAGGATCAAATACTGAAGGGTGGTCCAGCGGAATCCAAGCACTCTAGTATTATATCGTCGACAATAGATTACGCTCTACAGTCTGCATTGTGTCTGGTCTGACCCGACCCGTAGAGTCAGTAACGCAGCAGCTCGCATTTTCATGTCCGTCTAGCAATTGTACTTGGGATCCCTTCGATTCGCTCGCAGTTTGTAGTGTTTGCAACAATCTCAATGCCTCACTGTATCAATACGATGATAAAGGAGAACTGGCCAGCCGGCTAGCCGTCTATACAGGCTCGTCGCCTTCTTTCCGTAATGGTGGAACTGCTTTTCGACTCCCAAATGGTCACTATATCACTAACATAGATGGATGGGCCTTCAATCATCGTGCCAACGAGACTGTGGCCGAGACGGCTACTGGTGGCGTAGTATTCATGTCGACCTTCGGCACACCGTACGCTGTCTGGACCAACAGCTTTAAAAGTATACCGAACCTGATCTGGACACTGAGCATGATAAGGGTGCTGCCAAGTCTAAGTGATCGTTCCGCGACCTGGCCCAACCTCCCTGTGGAAGCAATGGAGTGTGCTCTAACATACTGTGTCAATCGCTATACCTCTTCAGTCATCAATGGCACTCTTGTGTAGGCCGTGTCGTACAATCTATCGAGTTATCAACGAGACCCGGAGTCTTGGCAGGTTAACACAGGAGGTTATGGGATCATGAATCAATCTGATGCCAATAGCCTCGCCTTCAATTCTTATTACTCCTGGTTTCCACGCACGGACTTGAGGCTCGGCGACCAGTTCAACATCTCTCAATCAGCAATTAATAGCATTGGTTCTTTCTTTGGAAGCAATTTTGCTACGGACCTGTCCGCACACAAATATTACATTAATTCCACTTATTCAGACGGCTGGCCAATGCTCAACGGCTTCTATATGGACAATGGTGATACTCAATGGGCCCCCGGGGTCATGGAAGCGCTATACGGCTCCAAAGACCTACCTCAATTCTACGTTTACCGCCATTGCTCGGAGCATGAGCAATTCACTCCGCGAGGGTAATGATGGCGCAGTCACCTGGGCAGGGCAGAGCGGTACCCAGATCATCTATTACGATATCGAGTGGCCCTGGATCTCCCTTCACTGCCTTGTCATAATGATCGGCGTCGTCTTCCTCGTCTTGACTATGATACGTAGTAAAAAAGTCGAAGCACCAATGTATGGGTCTTCAATACCTGCTATCTTCCCTCATGGAAGCTATGTGGATGCAGTGCAGGCAGTGGATATCAAGGACCAAATGTTTGAGATCAGGCAAAGCATTGCAAGAGGAGGTGAAACACGTCGTCGTATCGATCCCAATGACTCTTCGACTGAGCTGCATGACATGGGTGCTACAAACATACCGAGGGTCCGTCTTCGAGACAGAGACTCGTTCGAGGATGGGCTGTTGCAAGGATTACATGCGTGAATATCTAAGCGCTGCATTCCAATAAGACGTTCCAAAATGTTCATATTAGAGTGCCACAGTTCCACTTTCAATGCCCTACCATGGCTTGGTTTGCTGCACCACAACTGATATGGATCGGTTTCAGTCTGGGTATTCTCAGTGTATAATGAGTAGCACCCTCCATGACTTACCGATTGCTCCTAGAAATGCGTCATGCTAGTTCTACCATGTTGACACCTGTCCCGGTGCCCTTCGAATAGCCTTGGTCATGAGTTCCGGTCTGCCCATCAAGGTATGCTGTCAATCCGACATCCCGTTGAGCCTCTTCAAGCAGCATCTGATCCTCTTCACCGGTATGACTGCCAAAGACACGATCCATCTCTTCCAACGTTTTACCTTTAGTTTCTGTACACTTGTCAGCGATGTCATCCACCTTGAGCGAGCGTTACACATACCCGGAATGTATATCCAAACCCAGAACAGACCAGTGAGCAAAAAGCCCGAGAATAGATATACGGCAGCCAGATGACAGCCTTGAACATTGTCGGCACAAAAAAGGCAATGGCAAAGTTATTGATCCAGTTGGAGAATGCGCCGACGGAAGCACCTTTTGCACGGATGGAGAGTGGGAAGATTTCCGAGATCAGTGTCCAAGAGACAGGGCCCCAGGTTGCACCAAAGCCGCCGACATAGACCCAGATGAGAGCTGGCCTTTGTTAGCAAACGGCCCTCGAAAATTTGGCTTGATGTGGCACATACCGACGCAAATCCAGCCGGCAGCTCTGTGAGCTTCCCAGTCTCGGTGGAAGAGTGCGACCAAAATGCCGACAATAATCATGCTATAGTGCAGACGGGTCAATGCTGAAGTGGTGTTGACGCAAGGTGTGTTTACCTGATGAACATGACAGCACTTCCAATGATGAGCATGGGCTTTCTGCCTACCGAGTCGATGATTGCCTTGCACAAGTCAGCATATGAGACTTGAGCACTTGCTATACTGAGCAATACTCACCATAGCTGGCAATGTGCTGACGAAGAAAACGACACCAGTGACACCCGTAGCAAGAAGAGCTGTCGTGCCGCCAGTGAGGCCAAGATCTTGAAAGACATCGCCGATATAGTACAGGATAGCGTCAATACCACTCCATCTTTCAACATTGTCAGTATCAGACCTAGGCTATTCGAACACCAGACTTACTGCTGAAAGAACATGACAAGCCAAGCAGTTGCGATGCGCTTGAAGTTGTCCATGGTACGAAAGCAATTGGCATATTGAGCAAGCTGATCGAGCCAGACATTGCGCTTTCCTCTGCTAGCGAGGCCTGGGTACGACCTTGCAAAAGCTCGCTCTTCCGCCAGTGCCTCCGCCTTGATCTCGAGATACTCAATTTGAACGAGCTCGTGGTCAGTGGGAAGGTTTCGGAGGTATGATAGGGTCGCCAGGGCTTCTCCATTCCGACCTTGCTTCACTAGCCAGCGTGGCGAGAATGGGAGGGCGAAGATGCTGAAGGCAAGGATGATTGCTGGAATACCCTGGCACTCGTCAGTCTTCCGGTGCGTCCTTGGGTTCCGTTATTTGATAAACCTGAATGATGGAAGGAAGACGCCATGCTATGTTGGACTGTCCCACAGTGGTGCCTCCAATATAGTTGGACCCATAGCCGACCCTGTTCCTGTAAGCTATGCACCTCAAAGTTCAAGATCAAGCTTACCAGAACGACAGCATGATACCGAGGATAGTGGCGAACTGGTAGAAGGAAACTAGCATACCACGCATCTCAGGCGCAGCAAGTTCGGCGTTGTATAGTGGCCTACATCTTTGTCAATCGTTGTACAAAGTCACCCAGGCATCGAAAGCTTACCCAACACCAGAGAATGTGCCAACACCGAGCCCTGTGAAGAACCTTCCGACGTAGAGTAGCTTTGAATGACCGGCGCTCGCACCAATGTACAAAAAGCTTCCCAAGATCACCCACAGACAGCCGGAGAACATGGTATACTTCCGCGAGAAGACCTCACCAAACACGCCAGCAGAGAGAGATCCCACAATGCCACCAATTTGTAGGATCGAAGTCAGCCAGCCGGTGGCCGACGCGGAAGCAGTCACATTCGGGAAGTTGTGGCTGAACCGATACATGATGAGAGCTTCTCCGAGGACGCCTTGCTGGTAGCCATATTCGAATCCTCCGAATCTGAAATTGTCAGCAGACAGGACGGTGCAATAGCGGCCAAGGAGTACCTACGATGCTGCGGCTGCAATGAAGACAACTTTCTTGTTCGCCCAGATGGTAGCAAAGCGGCTTTTGCCATTGCTGGCCTGCAAGTCACGACGTCTAGTTGCTGTTGTCTTCTCATACTCGATTGGATATTGTAGATCTGCCATTGTGTCCACGCTGATGCGGCGACGCTGAAGATTAGTCGGCTGAAGATGCGGGCATGTAGAGCTCTTATGCAGAAGCACCTTTGCAGAGCCTCTGTATGGTACCAGGTACCCCGCACCCTGGCGTAGTGTACAATGGTCTCGTGACTTACTTGGCATTGGTCAGAACGGTGTGTTCGGCCTATGATCACCCACTGGCGCAATCCCTGATCCTTGTAAGCAATAATGTACACAGGTACATCGAATACTCGGAAGTTTCCCGAATGTCACAGCCTTCGTGCAGCACGAGGGGAGATGGAGCTAGAGCTAGCTGGCAAAGAAAATGTTTTCAGAAATGCTAAAAGCTCGGCTTGTAGACCGTGGTCATCCAAGGTAAGTATGCTGTTCTGTTGGCAAAGTGGAGAGTGTACGGCATATGGAAGTGCGGGGTGTGAGAGGTGAGGGGCATCATCCGAGCCAAGACCGACGTGAAATATTTTGTTGATCTATAGCAGCTCGCAAAGTGCGCTTGACTCGAGCTCAATGCCCGACCATTGCCTGATGCACTTTG
>Ga0268246_10000584_pt1 | contig 14828 bp, 18 predicted proteins | sample AgamicOrSfe_FD_200242 | JGI IMG/M metagenome (GOLD analysis project Ga0268246, IMG submission 200242) | Agave microbial communities from Guanajuato, Mexico - Or.Sf.e (v2) (version 2) | ecosystem: Host-associated > Plants > Phyllosphere > Phylloplane/Leaf | place: Guanajuato, Mexico | collected...
ATCCCGAATAATCTGGAGTGGATTACTGCGTTTCAGGATAGACTTCGAGATTCACTTCACATAGCGTGCCAGACACGAGGAGTTTCAGACGTCTCAGGTGCAAGCTAAGGTAGTTTACCACGCAGAGCCATCACACTTGCCCGGGCTCGCCCGTTGTGCTAGGGTCGCGTCCGGGGAGTGCTATAATTGTTTTTTAGCACACGAGAGAGAGTGTGTCACACGACAGGGTATCGGGATGAACTCAATACAAAGTTCGATACCGACGTGCCAGTAGTCGAAGAAATCGAATACAGTATCTCGATCGACGTCTTGAAACAGACCGGAAATAGCACTTCCTGAAGGATTAAAGTGCGTATGCAAGTCGGGAATTGCTTACGAATCCTATCTGCATAAAACCAATGCGCTTTGCTTCATTGAGCGCTGGCTAGACCGCATCAGGTTCAGCCTCATGACGTCTGTCTACCTCATGCGAGCTTTTTGAGAGAGCCTCGACCACCTCGACGACGACAACTTGCCCCGTCAACCTCGAACTTGAAACATAGTCGGCATTTTTGCTGCCGACTGTTGATCTGTATACAGTAAATGTTTAGTGACGTGAGGTTCTGCTGTTTCCAGCGACCTGCCGGCTATTGAGGCAGCTACATGGGCCGTGTTATGGTTTATAGCCAGGGTGGCGAGGTTGCAAGGGTGTGCTCTTTATCCACTTACGCGTGCGTGTGCGTAGAGGTCAGAGGGCAAGGTAGGAGGGCAGCACTGACAGCAGCGTGTTGCAAGACTGAATGAAACCAAGATTTGTGACTTGCGTGTTTCACGGACCTGTTTCGTATCTCGTGCTATTCTCAACCTCTTTTTTTCCCGATTTCACTCTCTTCAGCACACATATGTCCATCCTATCGCACTCTTACTCTGTCGGTACCTCTCTTATATGCGGTCCTTAGCACACATCCCTTCGGCTTAATTCACCATGCCACGCCGCGTGATTCCTAGCCAGTGCATGGCTTGGCGTTCTTCGCATGATTGGCACGCCGACTCTCCTCCCACGTCCCGCGCCGTAGGCGAGTTGCTAAGGTTACCGAGTAGCGATAGTTCATAGCAGAGGAGAGGTTCGAGGAAGACTTCAGTGCCTGGAAAGGTAAGTTTAGCCATTCCCTTCATTATCAAGCTGGCCATTTACTGTAACAGTCAGGGATGAGACTGGAAATACAGCCCGATGGGTTGATTTTGTAGCTGAGAAACGAACTGCTAAAGAAACGCTCCGCACTTTATGATATACGTGTGCTCTAGCGACTGGGCAAGAGATCACTCCTCAACAGTAACTACAGCTCCCTCACCTCTCGAGCGAGCGCCGTAGAACTTTCCTAAGCCACTTCACCACTTTCTTCCCCACAATCGCAGCAGCTGTATCATCAACATCACTACAACAGCCGGCGCCTTTCCCACCTCCATAGCAACTGCAGCTGCAGCTGCAGCGACATCAGCTCCTATCTCATCAGTAACCGCAACTATAGCAGAACATCGTATCTTCGTCCCACTACCCACAACAGCCCCAACAGCTGCCTCGGTCACAACCCTAGCTTCAGCATCACCTCCCTCCTCTGTGTCAATCTCAGCTGGAGATCTGACTACCACATCACCTGCCTCATTCGCATCAAGCTGGGCAAGACATCGCGTCTCAGGCCTACAGTCCCTTCCACGGCACTCCCCACCTCGCAATCACAACACTTCTGGCTACAACGTCGACGCTCTAGAAGTGGTATTAAGTGGTATTATCTGAAGAGTATGTGCCAGCAGACCCAGAGTTGCAAGAACCTGCGCTGGGCTCGACCTTGGATTCATGCGTCAACCCACAATTGCTTTTCGGGAAAGCAGACTTTGTATCCGATCAATAATCACAGATGCCTTTGTGTGGGACACACTCCACGCAGTCTCAAGACAGCTCGGTGGGCGTGAAGGAGAAACAGATCATTCAACTCAAATACTATATCACTCCGGCGCCGAAACCTCAGAAGTGCATACGCAAATTTCTTTAGGTGGCAAGGAAATAGACGCACATATCGATCGTCACGAGCTCGATTTGAAATGCAGACCAACGCCAGCGATGTGAGAAGAACGGTCTAATTTGCACGCGAATTGTGCGCCTGTGAAATCTTAAGAAGGCAGGTGTAGAGTAGATAGGGGGCCGGTGGTGGACTCGTTGATGTTGGCAAGATCGTGTTGGTGCTCATTGGAGATAGGAGGAGGACTAGATACAAGTGTGAAGAGAACTGGCAGAGCGCCACTGATGTGTGTTTTTGTTAACACGTCGAACCTCGGACTGGCCGACGAGCACGGGGATCTGATACCGAAATTGATGCACGACATTCCCAAGTGGACATAGTACAGACAATACTCGAGTAGTAAAATGCTCTCCTTTCGTACCGTAGACGATCCGGCATGTTGTCCTTGTCAGTTATAGTACGACCGCGATGCAACAACTGTGTCTTTGCTTTCGTGCAGAAGCCTATTATTTGTAACATCAGGTGGACTATGCCTCGTAGACCACGTACGAGCATTGGTTCTGGGTGCTGATTTGCGCGGAAAAGGATAGCACAGAGAGGTCTGGAGTACGAGTGCCGTGCAGAACATTTGAGCACTTGTCATGCATACTCGACATGGGCGAGATGCGCGAGATACACATTCCATTCACCCAGTATCACGAATCACGATCAAGAACTGCCATTCATCGTGCCTCCCAGCCTCAAAAGCCCTCTAGTATTTCAATGCCAACCCCAACCCCTCGTCCGACACTGCCACCCGCTCTACTCCACACCCACTACACACCAGCATTCGAGAAAGGATCCTGGACATTAGCATCCTCCGGTTCCTCCGTATGCATATGCATCGCCCCCGCTTCGATTGTTTCAAAGACCCCAAAGTTGTGGGCGTGCTGATCGAAGATTAAGCCGCGGACTCGCCACATTTTGCCGGATTGATGGGGCTCGAGGGTGATTACGACGGTTTCGTCCGCCATGATTTGGAGGCTGGGGTCGAGGGAGCGGTCGGAGAAGTAGTTTGAGGAGAGTTCGGCGCTGTGGCTGGGAGGGGAGAAGTGTTAGCGTGCGGGTCGAAATAGAGAGGGCGAGGGGTACCCGAATGTTGTTCGGGGAGGAGGGTGGTGGTGAAGGTGATTTCTCTGGCCCTTCCCTGGTCAACGAGTTGAGCGTCCCAGTGGCAAAGGGTGACAGAAGGGGGTGCTTGGGTGGTACCCTCCCGTCGATAGGGGGAGTAGGTGAATGGTGGATATGGTGCTTCTCAAACCTCCGCCGATCGACGACTCGGGTGTCTCATGGGGGACGGGGGTGGCTGAAGGGTATCTGGGGAGTACCGAAAGACTTACGTTTCGCCTGCCCGCATGAACAATAGCTCTGGATGCTTGCTGTTACTATTCGAAGTAATGCAGGTGTCTTTCCACATGGCCAAGCCGTTTTTGGGGTTGACGCCCTCCGTCTTGTACTGAAACAGCTTTTCATCCTCCTCGTCAAAGACGATGATGTCCAGAGTAGTTTCTGCACCTGGATCGCCAGCCATTGTCGTGGCGCAGATGCTGTGCCGACCTTGCCCACAGCGTGCCGCTCCAAGAGGTGAGTACGTAGATCGTGGATGGTCCAGGCCAAACAGACCGGCGGTCTTCAAGGAATCCACAAAGAGATGCTCTCCGTTCTGAACCAACTTACAGACGTGGAGTACATCCCCGGACACATCCACGTTTGACCCTGACCCTGAGAGGAGGAACAGGAAGATAGATAGTCCATCCTTTGCAACAACATGCTGGGTATGCAGGACTCGGCTGAACTCCAAAGAAAATGACTCTGAAGTCGAAGAGAGTATGCGCGGGATGTGGAATGATCTCAAAGATCCTGAGGCAGGTGTCCAAACCAGAATTATGTCGCTCATCAGAACTGAGAGGAAGCCATCTCGTCCAGAAAAGCCCCGGATAGCTGCTGAAGGCAAGGTGATGGAGCTAGTTCTGGAGCTTGTGGCGGGTGCTGACCTAGAATATGCATAGCAGTCACTGGATGGGATAGGGTTAGCCATGTACATGTCCTCGGCCAGATGACAGTCATACTGTCACAGGACAGAAGTCTGAGAGGTCCTGGGGAGAGTGCCGTGGAGGTTCTGCTCAGACTAATGTCCTAGTACAGTAGAAATACTGACCCTGTAATCGTGACATAGGCGATATAATCGCGAGTCACTGTCGTGGCAAGTATGATCTCCTGACCAAGCGTCCGCAATATTTGTTCTTCTCCACTCCTGAAATCGTGTATCCTCAGAGTAATTGATCTCCACTGTGTATATGCAGGATCTCGTTCTGTGTAGGCGAGTGCCCCATGGTCATAGTGGCAAAAGCGAAGCTGACTGTGTGTATTGTTTGCAAGGCTTGCAGCGCTGTTATCAAAAGTCCTCACAAAGTACGTACGTGGTTTGGCCACTAAAAACGAATGTACGTGATCGACTTTCACTTTGAAGCGCTCCAGGCTCGATAGTTGCGTATACCAAGGTTGGTGCTCGCCACACATAGGCAAATCGTCGGGTGAGATCCACTGTGCAAGAGTGGCGTCCTGCACGATGGACTGCCAGAAGAGGTTATGCCATTGCTTTGAAACACGCAGGCACGAAGAAACAGCACCAATATCGACAAAGGAGAACACGAGTGCCACAAGCTCGATAGGGAGGTGGCCAATGATATCGTATTGAAATGTTCTTCTGCTTAGGATGATCTGTAGTTCCCGCCATTCGTCAACTGAGAGTTCGCGCTCTATTTGTCTTAGCCATTCTCGTCTGACTGGCTGAGCGGCTGAAGAGGTCATAATCGACTGAGACTATGGTCCTATTTGAGATGGGGATGGTATCGTAGTAATCCGGGTAGTAGTATCAAGGTAGTCAGTACGATAGCCTTCGTGGTGATCGAGGTCGAGATAGAGGTAACTTTATCATAAAATAGATAACCTTGATAGAACCTGGAGAGTACCGATCCGTGTCTGACTGGCTAACTGTGTACCTGTTGCAATGAGATGAGATATAAGAAGTGGTACATGTATGTTTGACCAAGTTGTCTCGATGCTGCTGCAAGTGGTCGACCGCTTTGGGTCACGTGCGATTGGGGTCTGTCAGGGACAAAGGCGAGACGTGAGGCTTGGCGTGAAGATGAAACGGTTGTTCTGGAGGATCCAAATCACTCTTTCTAGAAGGCACAAAGCACAGAGCACGATGATCATTAGGATTACACAAAGCGCGAGTGCCTATGATTCCCTTCCTGGTCCATACCAATTTCATACCAGTAGTAGAAGCATCTACAGCAGGCAGAAGTGCTAGTATCACCTGGATTTATCCCGCTGAATGTTTGCGATAAGAGTAAACTTCTGACCGATAAGCTTACATTGTAAGTGCCGAGCTTCACCGGCGTCTGGACGCTAAAGGGGTCCTCAACATCGTTTCTCGTGTCCCTCGTCTGTTGTTTGCGATCTTCTTCGAAAGATACACTCGTCTGATCTATTTTGTATCCGCTCTCAGGCACAGCAGCCACAAGCTACCAAAGCTAAAGATCGACAGCATCGCCAACACCTTGCGCTGACCCAGTGCCTTGCAACAAAGTTGCCCAAGATCTAGGACATTCATTCACACGGAGACTACTCCCGTACTCTGCCGCATCGACATTCAATAGCCCCTCTTCTGCTGAGGCTTTGCGCGCAACCATATCAGGTTGATACTCGACTGCTTGAGCCCTTCGTACTGGACGCGGGTCGTCCTGGAATTCGCGATATCAAGACCCAGCGCCTCGCCTCGCCTCGCTCCGCCCCTCCTTAGTCCTGGTCTCGACTTACCTCACAATTGATCCCTCCTTTACACTCTCAGTTCGATGTTGTCAGTAATGCCACAAGAAGCCTTATTCCAGCGCCCAATACCTATGCATTCTGCAGCCACGAATGATCAGCCGATGAGTGGTGTTGGCAGTACTGGGACAATCGAGGGTCAACACGCCATGGAGACCGTGCAAGAGTCGGCGCAAGAACAGTCAGGCGCTGCTACCACCGGCGCGCTTGGGGCACCGGGCGGGCTACCGGCCAAGCTGACGCAGAATGTCTTTGTTCACAAGCTATACAAGTGTGTATCCTTGGACTTGGGCGGGCTCTTTGATTATCAAGTACTGACATTAGCATAGTATGCTGGAAGACACGAGTATATCACACCTGATTAGCTGGTCTAGCACGAATGACAGCTTCGTCATCACTCCTAATGCAGACTTCGCTAAGGCCTGTTCGTGAGTCACTATCCATTCGCAAGACGTGTAGGCAGTTCGTTGACAGCTCCAGGACCTACTTCAAGCACACGAATATCTCCTCATTTGTCAGACAGTTGAACATGTATGGATTTCACAAAGGTCAGCCCATGCGACTCCATTCAGTATATTCTGAGATACTAACAGCATATCAGTTAGCGACGTCTTCCACAATGGTTCACCAGAGTCACCACTCTGGGAGTTTCGGCACAGAGAAGGGTCGTTCCGAAGAGGCGATCTTGCACGCCTGAGTGCTGTAAAAAGGCGGGCATCCAGACAAGCGTTACCACATCGCAATTCTTTCTCTACTGTACAAAGAGTACCACAACAAGCGCTGCCTACAGGTCCTATACCCGAACTAGTACAAGATCCCATCGAGGTGCGACTGCTGCGAATGGAGAACAGTCTACATGATGCACATCATTGGATTGCACGATCGCAAGAGGCAAATGCCGCCTTGAGCTCGAAGTGCCAGATGCTGACCGAGAATTTGACGCGGGCATATCAAGTAAGAGGCTCAGCGTTATTGAAAATCTATGCATTTGCTGACACCATTTAGTACAACTACGACATCGCAAGTGTTCTTCTTGGCATGCTTGGTGACCCTAACCAGCAAATGCATCGAGATGGTATGCAAATCTTGTGCATGCCAAAATACGACACTAACAAGTTTCTAGTCTCCGGTATGCAAGCTGATATGTCTCGACATCTTGAGGCTATGCGTCGTATAGAGAGTGGCGTCCCATCCGAACCTGTCAACCCTTTTCATCGACCTTCTATCGTTCAGCCACATCTCGAGACCGCCCCGCCAATGTCTCCCTTCCAGCTCGCTCAAGACGACCAACGTCGAGGGTCACTCTTCGCCCGACCTGTCTTCCCACGACCCGTCATGCCACAACGATCAACAACAGAAACCACAAGACGATTCGAGCCCGCCACAAACGGCCCAGGCAGGATGTCTCCACCCCTTCGACCCATTCTGCTCGACCCGCTCGAACCGCGAATCCCCTCCATCGCCGAAATGGCACCTCAATACCCTCCCCACTCCGACTCTCACCTCTCGCCCCCAGCATTCCCGCGCCGCCACACCTTCGCCGACATCCGCCCCCAACCTCAAGCCTGGCCCTCATCCGAATATCTCCAACCTCTAACCCAAAACAACGCGCAACCTCCCAACGGCACATCACCTTACGCATCAGGCCAATCCTCCTCAAACTGGCCAAGTTCACCAAACAGGACACCGAACGGCCATCAAGGCCCCCTACCACCACCACCAGGCAATCCCGCCGGCGAACAGCAACGCTTACAAGACAGTCTTGCGCGCTACCAAATGCCCGCACCCTCCTCAACCCTCGGCCAACCCCGCAGCTCGCACACGCCACCTGCGGCTGCAGCGGGCGCGACCACAAATCTGCCATTACACAACAACCACAATAACCACAATAACCACCTAGACCCTCAAAGCGCCGCTCTCAACGGCACGAATGGCACAGCGCCGGGCGCGCCCAGTAATTGGACCGCGGGACCGCCGCGATTGTTGTTCAAGGATGTGTTTGCGAGCTCGGATCCGCCGACGAGAAGGAGCAGTATGGCGCATTTGCTGAATCCGGCGGATACGGCTGAGAGGAGCGATGAGGATGATTTGGGGCCGGATGAGTTGAGGAAGAGGAAGAGGATGGGGTAGATTGGATGGTGTGGATGATCTGGGTGAGGTTATAGGGATATGGATGTGTAAGGATGTGGAAGGATTGGGGAAGCAGGGCTGCATATATTTGGACGATAGGTTGGCATCTTCAACGACATTTACGATATACACCACATAGGGCCACAGATGTACCCAGGCATAGAAAGCGAAAGCAGATATGATAAGAAGATCTGATCATACTGGACCACTTCTTCCTTGCTTGGACGCACTGTGTATCGGATCTGTTAGCATCCATGCCTACCACTCCCCAGTTCCGCCCATCAGCCTTCCGAAAAAGCTCTTCTTGCTGGCGCCTGCCGATTGTGTCTTACTCAGCGCCAACGATGATGAATCAGACTCTGTGGTACTCTTCGTACTCTTCGAGCTCGTCATGCGGTTTAAGCCATTGCCTTTCTTGTTTTCCACTTCCACATAATCCGATGGCGCAGATTCGACGCTTGCAGCGCAAGTGCTGGCATTGCTTAGGCTACGCATGAGCGACGGATGAGGATCGATTAGTCTGGGCATGCGGTTTCTGAGTGCGTAGATACGCTGGAATCTCTGGATCTTGCTCAGCGTTGGCCAATAACGTTTGGACGGTCCAACAGTCTTACCTTTAAGCTGGCTTCTGCGATGGGTGTCTTGCAATACCCATAGAGGACAGCAAAGATGTGCCTTGCTCGTTTGAGCTCAAGCATGAGCATCTTATCTTCGTCATCGGCGTCTCGTGGATCGGGCAGGTCTCGTGCTTCTGCCATGTAGTGATCGTGAAGCGATACGAAACGTCCAGTCCAGTATGTATTTGGTTGGTCATCGAACACATGATGGATAGGTGGTTCTTCTTGTGCCGGGACATTCTCCATTTTTGCGTCTAAAGACTTCCTATTCGTTACTTTTTCGTGCGCTGAGTCACCATTTTCATTGCCAGCTCCGTCGTTCGAACGTAGAGCTAGGCTTGGATCGAAGGGAGGTGATGCATGAATAGGAGGTAATGATGGTGGACAGTCATCTTTGAGACAACTGCTAGCGCGGCCCCTTGTTGAATGTCTTTTGACTGGTGACGACGTCACGCTTTCTGAGACACTATCTCTTGGCGAGGCTTGCTGGTTTTCTGTTTTCGGCGACGCTATGAAGGCAGAGTTGCGCCGAGTCGCAGATGATGACAAGGCTGAAGCAATTGGTAGTGTCGCAGCTTGATCAGGCAACGCGTCCTTCGGCTTCATAAGCTGGTGGAGGACAACATCGTAACTTGAGTTGCGGTGTGATGATGGTACGTTCGATATTGTGACAGCCCGAGTTGGATTCTGTCGTTGTAAAATTGGTGCGATGTCGATTGGCTTTGCAGACTCGTCGTGATCCTGGGTCGTCACTGGCTTTCTGACCACGCTTGGAGGGTAAGTGGGACCACGCGTCTTTCGTGGATTGATTGAAGTCTCTTGTGAGGCCACTGGTGCGGGCTTTGTTGGCGAGCTTCGGCTTGCATTGCGAGATGTTGGCGTGGGAATCCTGCTAGCTCTGTTATTCGATGGATTTCGAGTACAAGAATCTGTAGCATGTCGTCGGTTTCCTGTAGGACTATCGGGCATTCGACTTGTGGACTGCGAAATATCTGAGCAAGTCGTGCTTCGCAACATAGGTCTCCGAGGTGGCCAAAGAGGTGGCTTGACCTGGCTGAGCGGCTCTTCGATGACAACTTCAGTCTCTGGAAAGCCTATATCGGCGAGCTGTTGACAGACGAGGCTTGAAGCTGACGGCGTAGCGAAGACTGCTGCGTTACTCCCGCGACGCTTGAAAGGGTTTGAGAAACTTGATCCACCGAGTCGACTCATGCGTTTGCTGTTGTCTTTGTTTCCAGCTGGGGTCATCATCGTGAAAGAGAGCTTTGAGATATGTACAAAGGAATATGTACAAAGAATGGGCTTAGTTTTACAAAGCGCGCGTCTCAAAGATGTAAACAAGGGAAAGCTGAGTCATGGACACGGGTAGGGCTGTATCATACTCGTTTCATAAGGAAGGAGCCAACGGCGGCGCACTTGCCCTTCCGAGCCGATCGTGTCTGAACACCATTCTCATCTTCATCGTAGACAACTCTCCATCATCTTTACCATCCAGCTTCTATTACCACATCTTCATTCCATTCTCGAACTCCATCCCAAGCTCTTATTATTCTTTCCTTGATCCAAAATCACCGAACAGCTCCAGCCTTCCAAGTTTGTTCGATTCGGCATGCAAGACATCATCACTTGCATGCGCTCGCTGATCTTCTTCACATACGGCATCTTCACTCTTGGCAGCTGCTTCATCCTGTGCAAATAAAGCTCGACTCTGAACAATCGGCATGTCTATTGGTGGCAACAGGCTTCGCAGTATCCTGGGTCACACTTGCGAAGGGCTTTCCTTAGCAGCCATCTTCGGACTTGCTTTTGCGTGGCTCTGTGACATGGATCAGTGGTCCTAGTGTCATTTCGGTCTTCTCCATTGAGCAAGAGTATGTTCACTGCATCTGGTAAATCTGTTCCACGCGCTGAGCTAACATCACATCGTATAGGTTTGCTCAGACAGAAACCATCAAACCAATATACACATCCTCGACTTGTCCCAAGCATCTCCTCAACTCCATCCATTATGGCGCTGTACACGTCTGGCAGAGCTGAGCCTGTTGTAATTGGCTTAGCGAGGGGCACAGCAGTGGCGCTCAAGTGCTTGTCATTGTGCTTCACTTGCGGAATTCTTTTCGGAGCTGCAAACCGACGCTGAGCGTGGCCGGCTGCACGCAAAAGATGATGCCCTTCAAGTCGAAGATGTATAAAGCTCAGGTATGCCACTTGTTATGGTCGAGAGGCCAAAGCCAATAGACTAATACGAGTAGAAACCCTTACCACTCTTCTTTCCCAGCCAACCTGCGTCTACCATCTTTCGAAGCAGCACAGCTGGCCTGTACTTGCTGTCACTCGTCTCTTCATACAAAACTCTCATGATCGCCAAACACGTATCCAATCCTATAAAGTCTGCAAGCTGTAGCGGGCCCATTGGCACACCGGTACCGTTCTTCATGATGCTGTCGATGTCCTCCTTTCCTCCAACACCGGTCTCTAAGCAGATGATGGCCTCATTGATATACGGCATCAAGATTCGATTGGCAAGAAAACCTGGAGAATCTGCGCTTCTTGATGCTATCTTACCCATCCTTTCACAAAACGCCACAGCAGTATCCATTGTATCCTGGCTGGTCTGCAAGCCCGAGATGATCTCAACACCCTTCATTACGGGAACAGGATTCATGAAATGCGTGCTGACAACTCGGGAAGATGCGGAGAGATCAGTTGGGTCTCTGGTAGTAGCAGCAGCTATCTTGGTGATTGAGATGGAGGAAGTGTTGGTCGCAAGGATGGCATGAGAAGGACATATTTGGGCTAGCTGGGAGAAAATACTGCACTTGAGATCTGGTATCTCCTGTGGTCATAGTTAGAGCTGGCTCTTTCTTTTGTATTCTACTCGAAAGCTTACTGGAATAGCTTCAATGACAAAGTCCACTTCGGAAAGAGCATCCATTGTAGTCGTAGTCGTGAGACGTCCTTTCACAGCCTCTGCCTGTTCTCTTGTGATCTTCTGTTTGCTGATATCCTTTTCCAGTAACTTGTCTGCAAACTTGAGACCTTTGTCGAGAGAAGCTTGCGATGAATCCACCAAAACAACCGGGACTCCTGCCTTGTGAGCAGCGACGAGAGCGATACCCAGTCCCTGAAATTATTTAGCAGCTTCTGAAGCTGAACTCGAGCTTGCCACCTACCATTTGTCCAGCACCAATGACTCCCAATTTGTTGACTTGCGCAGCTGCCGCGCACGCGACTGTAGTAGCAAAGTCGCGCCTTTGCGAGCCGAAACTCGTCCCTGCACGAAGTAATCTACTTAAAGACCTCGACATTGTGATAGATATGGTTTGTGTCGTTCCGAACGCATTTTCCGAAAGTCCATTGGCGGCGTTTCGAGCCTCGGTGCTCGGGTGAACGTCGGAAGTGGTTACAAGATGTCGACGCGTTCGAACGCGTCTACCGACGTCGATGTTCAGAAATATTGCACATTTGTTCAGCAGCAAGAATGGGCCAAACAGAGCTCGAGTATGAGGCAGACTCATCTGTAGAGCCCGAGGTTCGAGCCTGTGTCGCGAGTCTTGTCTCAGCTGTATGTCTGCCTCATGCTAGCCTTCACGTAACACTACTGACAGAACACAGCTCGGTGGCCCTAGTGCCATTGACAATGGTCGTTATGTTCTCGGAGATGACGCGCTGGCAGTACTGAAAGATATCAAGAGATGGTTGAAACTATGGGACGAAAAGACAGGCAGACTTGACGTGGCCAGGACGTTAGCTGAGTCGAACCTTGTCAAAGGAGACCTGCTAGAAATCCTGGCGCAATGGCCCGAGACGGCGACTGAAAGCTCGTTTCTGTCTAAGATCTCGTTGTTGTGCAGTATGACAACACAAACGAGTAGTACTATGGGAATACTGACACTTCCCAGTCGACCTCTTGACCATTCTCACCTGGCCTATCAGCACCGAGGGCGAGCAGAACCAGAAAATATACCGCTACAAGCATATTCCGTCCCTGCAAAGAGCTCAAGCAGCATATAAGCAAGCCATCCTCCACCATGATATCATCAAAGTCCTTCGCACAGCTATTAGAGTGGCTCTACCTGCATTGGCACAATCGCAGAAGGAAAGAAGTCCAATGGAAGATAACATCATCAAAGTCGTGTTATACCTGTTCAGAAACATCGCCATGATCGACGAGCCTGCAGATTTCGTGCCCGATGATTACCAGAGCGATATCTCACGATCTTCGACAATAGACGCGTTCCACTACCAGGATATTTTCAGCTTGATTCTGACAATATGTTCGGGGATGGGCGAAGACTTCAAAACACACGATGTAGAGATATTGGAGACTGTATTCTATCTAGTGAAAGGAATAGATGTGGAACGGCTGTTCATGGAAACTGATGAGCTGATCAGCGCAAGCACGTCAGAGCTAAAGTCCCTGATGAGCAAGGAGAGGAGTATGCTCGCAAGCTACAAGCGCAGCGGCCCTTCGCGACACAACCGATTTGGTACGATGATGTGGATGAAGCAGGAAGATGGCCCTCGCAGAACAGCTTTTGGTCAGAGGGCAATCAAGAGTGAGCAACAAGCTCTGGCAACTTTAGATAAGAAGAAGACTTGGAAAAGACCGTCACGACCTAAGAAGAAGCAAGACGATAAGGAGACACCAGCTGTGAGTTCCGCTTTCACGTCCAGATTGATAGAAGCAAGGAGCTGACAGTGTTGCAGACACAATTTGACAAGACTGTACCATTGACTGCGAAAGCTAGATCCCATCTTCGAAGTTTTGTCAGCAACTTTCTCGACTCGTCGTTCAATCCGCTCATGCTGTCGATTCGTAAGGCTATCGAGCGAGAAGCCAGCACAATCCAGGACGAACACAAACGACAGTACTTCTATCTTATCTCTTGGTTTCTACGAGCCGAAACTGCGCGGCGAAAGAAGCAGGCTCAAGATCGAAAAGGTCGTCCTACTAGCAGTGGACCAAATCCTGAGATTGAAAGCTATTCTCTTGTGGCTAGTGTGCTCAATCAAGAGACTTTCGTGCTTTTGCAGAGAACTATGCATGAGGCTGAAGGCGAGAAGCATTGGCTCGATCTGAATGCCAGCATGAAATGCTTCACTCAAATCCTGCTCACAGTACAGGACATGATGGAGTCACCACTAGATGAGGATCAGGAAATTGCTGAGAACATTTTGAACCGAATCTTCTACGAGCAAAGCACACATGACAGCGTCGTCAACCTGCTGCGGACATACAACAATCAAGGCTTTGGCTATCTCGACGCATGTACGCAGATGGCACATGTTTTCTGCAGACTGCTCGAAAACTATGCAAAGCAGAATGTGGATCTGCAAGTGCGCAGTAGACGGCGGGCGAGAAAAAAGGACAATCAGGACGCAGACGCGCAAGCATTGCGGAAGGAAGATCGTGAAATGCATGCAGAGGATGTCGCTACTGCCGAGCGGACGAGTACGGAGAGGAAGTTCGACTTTGCCAAATTTGCCGCAAAGTTCGTGAATCAGCAGACCATCAATACCTTTGTGGCATTCCTGCGTTTCTACAAAGACTTCAACCTCGATCAGCTAAAGCGAGCACATCGTTTCTTCTACCGAGCTGCATTCAAGATGGAGCTCACGGTCTACCTGTTCCGAGTTGACATCATAGCATTGTTCAACAAGCTCATCAAAGGTCCGGATGGCCTTGATGATGATGCTCCCATGTTCAAAGAGTGGTCTGAACTTGTTAGGCAGGTCTTTCGCAGGTTGGCCAAGAAGATGGAAGAACGACCTGCTCTGGCGGTCGAGTTGTTATTTTCCAAGATTCCCTCTACGATGTACTACCTGGAACATGGACACGATCGAGAAATACCAATACGTGCCAAACGCGCTCCAGCTGAGTTGGAGATCAAGCCTGGCATGGAGCTGGAACAACAAATTGGTGTGGTAGTGTCGATACTGGTCAACCAGGGCAAGTTTGACGTGCTCGCGTGGATCAAGGGTGTGCTGTCGAACGCAGCAGACGAGAGGCAGTCATGGCTGGATCTTCGCGTAGCACAAGCCCCTGAGGAAGCGGCGCTGCCGCCAGATCTCGAGGCTGCGCGACTTGCTGGCGACTACCAACCAGAATCATCTGACGCACCACGTTGTCCTTCAATTCTCGTTTCTGCCGAGAAGCCAGAGCAGAAGAAAGCAATGCAAGACGACAAGCACGTTCGACTGCTATTGA
>Ga0268246_10000585_pt1 | contig 14822 bp, 15 predicted proteins | sample AgamicOrSfe_FD_200242 | JGI IMG/M metagenome (GOLD analysis project Ga0268246, IMG submission 200242) | Agave microbial communities from Guanajuato, Mexico - Or.Sf.e (v2) (version 2) | ecosystem: Host-associated > Plants > Phyllosphere > Phylloplane/Leaf | place: Guanajuato, Mexico | collected...
GCAGCAAACGCGAAGAAAGAACCATCTCCTGCCAAGAAAGAGAAAGACGGCAAATCGAAAGGCGGCAAGCAACAGGCTGAAGCCACAGCACCTAAAGCCAAGGACCAAGTCGAGGTCAAGCCTGCCGACGCTAAAACTGCAGTGGCGGCGCCTGTAAATGCTCAAGCTACTACCGCAATGATCCCGGTAGATCACACGCCCGGTGGAGGCAGAGTAGTCAGGATGAATCGAGGATTAGTGATGCAGCGGCCTCATATACCTGATGGAACTCCTACTGTCTCCAATCGTGTCAGGCTACCACCTCTTTATACCCTACTTCCTTGTTTCGGTCAGACATGGCACCCACCACCACTACAACGTTTTCCACCATTTCAGGTCGCACAGCAACAGATGGTGGCAGCTCCTGTCACCCAGGTGGTTCCAGCGCAGGCGGCCCCAGCACAGACTGCAGCCCCTCCAGCCGCCGCGGTGGAGGAACCGAAAGCTGAAAGTCCGCCAAAGAAGGAAAAGGACAAAAATAAGGCTAAGACACCACCAACTTCCTCAGTGTCATCAGTATCCGCTAGTTCCTCAGCCTCCAAAGCTTCTAAAGCTTCCAAATCTGCCGCTCCCGCTCCAATCCAGCCAGTTGTGATCAACATCTACACCAGCAAAGATGAACCCACTGTTAAGCGCTCTGATGAAGAGCCCAAACCCCAAGAGTCCAAGGAGCCACAAGCAAGTCCGAAAGCCAAAGCGGAAAAGGCTGAACCTGCCAAGAAGGGCGTCACGACAGTGAAGAAGACAGTCGTGGTAGCTGAGGAATCTGATGTTGAGGAAGAAGAAGCCGAACCTGTCATCAAAGTGGTCAAAAAGGCCAAGAAAAAGGTTGAAGTTGTCGAGACGTCTGAGAAGGAGGAAGAAGAACCTGCACCGGCCGTCAAGGTTGTCAAGAAGGTCAAGAAAAAGGTTGAGGTCGTTGAAGAAACGTCAGAGGTGGAAGACGAAAAGCCAGCACACGTCGCCAAAGTCGTGAAAAAGGTCAAGAAGAAAGTCGTCGAGACGTCCGATGTCGAGGAAGAAACACCTGCACCTGTCGTGAAAGTCGTCAAAAAGGTCAAGAAGGTCGAGGTTGTTGAAGAATCTGAGGATGAAGAACCAGAACCTCCCGCCAAAGCTGTGAAAAAGGTCATGAAGAAAAAGATTGAGGTAGTAGAGACGTCCGATGCTGAGGAGGAAGAGGTTACAGTCAAGAAGAAAGGCAAAATCGCTCCAGTCAAGGTAACAGAGAAATCCAAGAAGACGAAGAAGACCGTTGTGATAGAAGACATAGTGCCAGCTACAAAGGCTGGCAGCACAACATCTGCGTCAACAGTCTCGCTGAAGTCGAAACACTCTGCCGCTTCGAGCAACACTTCCGCAGAAGCGCCACGTCCAGTCAATTCACGCATGCAAGGTTCTGGCCGCTACGAGGGCGGTAAGACTACAACGAAGCCTGTCAAGAATGACGACGAGAAGGAGAAGCCGAAGAAAGATGATGAAAAGAAAGAGTTGGATCCATACCGCGACACTTCTTCGGTCAACAGTTCCAAGCGCGGTAAGAAGCCGGCTGAGAAGAAAGAAGAGCCTCAAGCTGGAGGCTGGCAAGCCCCTTTCATGCCTGGAGGATACCCTGGACCTATGCCTGGAGGATATCCAGGACTAATGTATGGGCCCCAAGGCCCGCAAGCCTATCCTATCGGCATGATGCCCGGTGCTGCTCCTCATCCTGGACCCGCAGAGACGAAGAAGCCACCCAGCAGACGCGACAGTGCAACAACTGTGTCTAACGAGCCCGCGAAGTCAAACGCAGATGAGGCTCCAAACCTAGTACCAGCGACTCGACCACCACCAGCAGGAAGTAAGAAGTCGAGTAGACCAAAGTCGCACTCCGGATCCAGAACACCATCCGACCTCTCCATCCACATGCCCCACGACTGGCGCGGCACCATCACAATCAAAGATCCTGCTGCGCCAGCCTCCAAAGACTCACCATCCGATCGCCACGTCCGCTCACGAGCGCCCTCAGCAACGAGTCGCAAGTCTGTGCTCTCGGACATACGCACGGCGATTCTGAACGATACATACTCTCCCATCGTGGAAGAGGTGCAGGTTCGGCTGCACCATCAGCACGACAAACTATCCTCCCATTCCGCGCGTAGTCACACTCACAGTCATCGCCATGTATCCAGTCCTTATCCGCAGCCCCAAGGTGCCGCCCCATCTCACCGCTCGCGATCACGCTCTCGCTCAGTTCCCAGGCATAATCAACGCGTCTGGCAACACCCGGAGCATCCCGACGTCTTTGAGGTATATTCGATCAGCACGCGCGATGGATTCAGTCCGAGCGGCGGGGCCCGGCGGGATATCAGACCAGAGGATTCGGCGAGCCAGGTTGGGAGTCGGAAGCGTGAGGGTGGGGGAGGAGGTCGCCGGGTTGTTGAGGAAATTACGATTGAAAGGACGAGGATCGTCCCGGCGTCGAGGGAGGTGCCGACTGGAAGGGCGGAGACGGTGGTTACGAGTGTGGAGGGCGGGAATAGTGGTGGTGGCAGGCGGGAGAGTGGTAGCAAGGGTAGCAAGACAGAGGCAGCATCGAAGGTGGGTAGAGAGCGAGGTGCGAGTTATAGGGATCACCGGAGCGAGGATAGTCGGCAGTCGCGGGCGGGCGGATCAAGGACTGGCAGTTACAGAAGGCTGGAGTACCTGGATGTTCAAGATGTGCAGGAGGAGAAGCCGAAGTGGGATGTGGCTGATGGGAAGGCTGAGTGGGATCATGGGCAAGGGAAGGAGGATGGGCCGTGGTAGCGCCGAGCGTTTGTTTGCAAAGCCTGTCATGAGGCGTGATGCTTCTGATTCAAGCACTTGTGAGCTGGTGTTGTTTTCCAGCCGAGTTGTTGCGTGCTAGAAACATGTTTAGACTGCAAGACACGATACAACGAGCCAGCCCAAAGCCACTGAACTTGACCCCGACGCCATCTATCGTACACTTCGTGCCGAATACAGACGCTCTTGCATGTTTCCCCCCTCGCCGTGATCATGCTGTTGCCATTACCGTGACGATCGCCATTACATCCACCATGCCTCCACCACCACCTCCACATTCCACTTCCAAACCTACCAAGTCTACAAACCCTCTTTCCCTCATCACCATCCCTTGTCACCATCTCTTGTCCCCATCCCTAGTCCCCATCCCACATGCCCAATCTCAAATCAAACAGTCCTCCTCATCATCAACACAGCTCCCACCGCCATCAACACTCCCTGCACGCCCCAGTTCGCCAACAACTCGCGCACAGTCCTAATGACCACGTACCCACCACACAGCGAGAGGAGCATGATGACGAAGAGCTTAGCATTGTTGCTCGGCGGACTACCCACAACGTACTCGCCGGCCCCCACAGGAATGACGGTGATGGGCTTGTGATCGCCGTTACCGTTTCCCATGGCTGATGTTGAGAAGTACGCCTTCGTCTTTGTGATGCCATTGGTGACGTGGGAGGAGACGGGACTGGAGGCAATAGTGGAAGCAGAAGGAGCAGAACCGTTCAACAAGATTGAAGGTCTCCTCTGCCCAACAGCAAAAGTGTCGCGAGAGACTCTTCGGCTGTGGAAGGTGCGAGGAGCTTGGTCGTCCCACGTCACTTTCGGACGGGCTGGAGAATCAGCTGCTACGGCAGAATCGATTTTTGAGTTTTCGAAACCAGAGGTCGCGTTGACTGTGGCGGAGACCTGATCCGTGGTGTTCAATGGAGGAAAGTGGGTGTGGGTGTGAGTGGTTGCATCGGATGAGGTAGCGTTATGGGATGGTGTCTGCTTCGTGGCATCTGAATGATGAGGATGAGTGCCGAGTCCAGTGGAGGAAGCGAAGGTCGTGGCATCCTGCTTGGATTTGGCTATGATAGAGCTAATAGTTTGCGATGAGTGGGTCAGAGGAGTTTGCGAGGTGGTCGCATCCTGCTCGGTCCCAGGCTCCACGATGGCAGGACCGACTCCAAACATGGTGAAGTCGGAGTCGGCGATAGTCTGTTCTGCATCATCGAGGTCGGCCTTGTCGGCAAGAGAGGCTTGGGGGAGTACAAGAGGAGAGGGAGGTGCATCGTTGTGTGCATTGCTGAGACTTGCTTGCTCAGTGGTGGATGTTTTGTTATCATCGAGTCCGTTGTTGTGATCGGGCCCGTCGATGAGGGCCCGGGGAGAAGATGCAGCATGAGTTGTAGCAGATCCTGGGTGAGATTTTGAGGATGGTGCACCACGACTTGCGGCGAGTATCTCAGGCGAGTCCTGGACGTATTAGCTCAGCTCCCTTCCCAATAGTTCAATTGACACTTACCGTCAGGTTCAACTCATCCTTCGTAGCAGCACTTCTGTCAGGGCCATTCTCACCCTCGATCCCACCATCGCCCTCACGTTCACCAAGCGTCTTCAGATCATGCACCCCTCTCTCCATGACATCCGAGTTATAGCTCCACCTCTGATTCCTCAAATTCTCATAGCTCCATCTCGGGCTTGACATTGAAAGACTCTCACTCAACTTGGCGCTGTGACGGCTTGAGCTCAGACGTGGAGAGCCAATCTGGTCAAACGCATCGTCGTCGCCAGCAATTTCGGACGCGACTGATGGAGGTGGCGCTAATGCTGCCGCCGGCGAGGCGAGGAGTGCGTCAGATGGGTCTGAGGCTATTGGCGTGGACGGAGGGCGCAGGGCAGACGCGGGGTCGACGAGGTGCGCGGGAGGTTGAGGTGGTGCGTTCTCGTCGCTGGTCTCGTTCTGCGTGGCGTCGTGGTGGTGCTTGATGGGTGTGTATCTGCCAGTGTCGCTGTCGTTTTCGAAGTGATTTGTGAGACGAGCCATCTTGCGCGTTGTCGTAATGTTCTTTTGATGGGGTACGGAGTGGTTATGCTGATGCACGCTTGAGGGGAGTGCCTTACGACAATAGAGCCGTAAGCAGTGTGTTGAATGTGCAGATGCGAGAGTGAAAGATTAAGGGTGGATGAGTGAAAGGAAAGCGTGAAAGGAAAGAGGAAAGAGGGACGTGTTTGGATCGGCCAAACAACACGCACGAGTCATGACTGTGAAACAACAGCAATGAAACCACTCTCAAACTTTGACGTGATTTCTTGTATGACGCGTTCGGAGTACAAGCTTCCAACACGAGACACTTGGATATTTGCTCTTCTCATCAAACTCAAAATGAAAAGGCGACATAGCTTTTACATTCAATCATTTCTGCTCTAAGCAAAATTGTCCAAACCTCGTGATGTCCCATTACCAGTCATGCCTTATACCTCCCGTCTATGCAAACCGTCCAGCGATCACTACAAACCAGAGCCCGGGCCAGCGCCACTGGGGCCAGGACGATCATATCTGCCCCGGCCAGCTCCAGCAGTCACACTAATTCTCCTTGCAATTCTCTGAAGTCCGGCATCATTATCAGCGTCTCGTGATGCGCGCTCCAATGCCTTTTGTCTCTGCTCTTCATGACTGGCTCGGACCTCCTCCTCTGGTGGCGGTAAGCGTTCGTTCTGAATGTCGACTTTCCTTGCATCCTCGAAGTTTGTGATGGCTTGCTTAATACCCTCGGCACCAAGCATCAGTGTACCAGCAGGCAAACGACCACCAGAGGCGGTCTTGAGCTCAGTGACGCGTTCTGACTCCTCGCGCAATACCTGGAAGACACGTGAAAGACGACCGATGGCGAGAATCTTGTTCTTGATAGCGCGTCGTCTGACCTCGATAGATTCGGGCTCGACAACAGATGGCGATGCCGGACCACTAGACACAGGTGTGTCATCTTCAAGCTCTTCCTTCGAACAGGTGTTCAAGATCGCAATGAGCATGTCCGTGATCTTCTCTCCGACGAACGGCAGGGACCACGTGAAAACATCCATGAAGTTGGGCAGCCAATATGGATGAGGCGTGCAGTTGAATTGACGGATATTCATCACGTTGTTCTCGTACTTCAGCACTGCAGCCTTATTGTTGTAGACGTCCAGGTAGTTCGGCGCGCTGAAGATGGTCATGACACTGGGAAAGCCTGTCGTTCGTGTCTTCCTGTACATTCGGTATCCTGCATCCTGCGCCTCGTGTGCGCGAATGACAGATAAAAGGTTGTTCTTCTCGAGAAAATGACACGCTGCTGCATACGAGAAGAAGTACGAGCATCCTCGCACGTTGTTGTGAGTGAAGAATTCCTGGGTCTTCTCTTGGCCAAAGTCTTCGCAAGGGTCAGCCCAGAGGATATCGCACATCAGACCGTGATTTGGTGGTTCGCGGAATCGGTCAATCTGTCACTGTTAACATTGCATAAGATCAATTGGATGTCGGGACGTACGCTCTTGAGATCCTCCAAGGTATGTAGCTCCGGGCTCAATCCTCCGTGTATACACAGGAACTGTTTGTTCATAACAGCAGCCAGCGGCAATGAGCAGAAAGAGTCCATGCAAGCCTCGTAGATTGCCTCTGAGTATTTGTGCTTGCATTCCAGCTTGAATGTGAAGTAATCAGTCAAATGCCGACATTCGTGGTTACCGCGAAGCAGCCACAGTGTGTTTGGGTACCAGATCTTCAATGACCAGAGGTAGAGCACACACTGGACAGCATGTTAATTGGGCTAGCGAGATATAGGTTTCGTGCGAACATACCTCAATACTGAAGTAGCCACGGTCAACGTAGTCGCCCAGGAAAAGATATCTTGTCTCCGCAGGATCGCCACCGACTTCGAACAGCTTCATCAGATCGTAATACTGGCCATGTACATCTCCACAGACAGTAATCGGCGCATCCATCTCAAGCAGATTGGGCTCTGCTCTGAGCAGCTCAGTTCCTTTTTCCAAGATCCACAGCGCTTGTTGCTCTGTGAGACGTCCTTCCCGGATGAAGTGCTGTTTTAGAAACTGTATATCTGGCTTGGAAGGATCCGTCTTAGAAAAGAACTGCTCATCGGTCGGCGTGCGGAATGCGGGAGCCTGGACATCTTTGTGGACTCTTTCTGTTGTCCTGACAGTGGTGCCATCTTCCATCTCGTGTAGTGTAAAGTCTATCTCGGGAAGAGGACGCTTCTCTGACGCAGCACGCATGGCATTGTCGAAAGTGCCCTTGCCCTTTGGTGTACCGTCCATTGTGTATTTATCTGGTCGCGTGAGCAAGGAATGCCTGTGTCGTTGAGGCTCGCTATATAAGGACGTGGAGGAGGAAGGAGAGGAGCGCTAATCCAGCTGTCGTCCGTGTATTGTTTATAGCGTGACTAAAATGACGAACGTGGTGTTGCTGTTGTCGTGGATGTCAAGCGCTGATTGGTATCTTGTGGGCGTAGGATGTGGACGGCAAGAGCGAACCAATACTGCCGACCCAAGATCGTGAGGGAAGCCGCGAGCACTCAATCGGTCTGGGACTTATGAACTAGACGACTGAGAAGGACCTAGAGTGGCGAATGCGAAAACAAGGCTGTAGCGTCTACAATTGAGTTGGATAGGAGAGGCGAGACTCTTGCCTTGTTCTGAAGATTGACGCAGCCAAACTCCTTTGAATTGCGGGGCAGACAGGGCAGGGTCCAGTGGCCCTGCATGCTTCACCACGACATCACTGCCACCATTCCCTGCTATTCTGGGATGTAGTATGTAGGTGGGCCACGTCAGAGCATTTATTCGACCATGTACGATGACCGTGAGCTCTCCAAGGTTTATAGCTGAAGACAAGAGATACATACTGAGCGACTTCCCTAGAATCACACCATCCTCTGCTCGCCCAAGTCCCATTGACCGTCTCTCCATTCGTCTCATTGCCGACCGCAACGTCTCTACCCTACACCTACAAGACTCTGCCAACCACTTTGCCAGCCTCATCCACCGGCGACGACCCCACCAATGAACGGCCAAAGTTCATCGTCTCATCCAGTGGTCAAGCGTCACATCCGGACGACATCATAGCTTCCTGTAATGCCCTCCAAGAACATCTCAAGAAAGTGCAGCTCGACGCGGAAGAGACATTGAAGCAATGGCAAGCTGGAATTGCAGAGCGTGAGCTTGCAGAGAAGAGGAGACTTGCGCCTGGATGGCTGGATCGACAGGAGAAGATTCTCGAGCCCGAGAGAAGAGAGTCTTTGCATGTGGAGGATATCATGGATGCTCCGTCGCAAGATCAAGGTATCCAAGGTAGTGGTGCTGTGCTAAGTCCGCAGGAGAGTGCTGGAGCGGAGCTAGACAGAGCGTTTGGGGTCTTGTGAACATTGCAGTGCATAGGCACTCCATGTTCTGCTATGCGAAGCATGCACACCAGGAAATCACGTCTGGACATTGGCAGTGGCAGGCTGAAACATTCACAATAGAGGGTTTGCTGCTAGACACAGGTATCGATACCGGCACAGGTCATGATCGTGGGGACTTGGATTTCAATGCGTATTGAATACGACGACAACATGCTGGCTCGAGAGACATGGGAAGTGTGAGCACAACACGCGCGACGGGATTGGACATGTTCCAGGGCATGCGCGGAGCGGACAGAGTTGGCTTAGAGTCAGGAGCAGTGGAGGCGCAACATGTGCTCGAAGCCGCGTATGCTACGACAGCTGTATATACACACAGATGGTAGTGCTTGCAGCAGCACCGGGGGGGGAAGGAAGCGGAAGAGGAGGGAGAAGGGCGGAGGACAGACGAGTTGCCACCATCAACGTAGGATTCATTGCTGTGCAACTTCCGGCAACCGTACCGCAATGTCGCCAGACTGCGTGATATATCTAACCCAGGGCAACGACGGGTATTGTAGCTAGACAAAGTCATTAGCCGCACACTCTCCGCTGTCCAGTTCCCCATGGATTGACATACCTTTGGCTCGATAATCTTCAGATATCGCACCTGAATGCCACTCGTCGTGAAATACGGAATCTCAAACTTGACGTTAATCGGCCTCTTTCCCTTTGCGCTGACACCGCCCAAACTGCCACCAAAGCCACCCATCATGCCCCCTCCCTTCTCATCATCACCCCTGACACTGGGGAGACCCAGCTCAGCTCTCATGAGGAATTCTTTCTGTCCGCCAAACTGCTTGATCTTCCACACGATTGCGCTTCGCTCGGGCGCGTAGTGGACTGTGCCGACGTTGGTGCGGAAGCGTGGCGTATCTGCGTCTTCGGGGACAGGGATGCTGATTTCGACGTTATTGGCCGTGCTGCGACGTTTGAATTGCGCCCGTGCTTTAAGCATGTATTCGATACGTGAGCCGGAATGTGACTCGACCATACACTCAACCCAGATCAGTGGCTTGACCTGCGTGTTGAGGCGATAGGACATAAGTTCGAATTCGCCATCTGGCGGAATAAACGATATCGTGCGGTCATTCTCGAAGCGCGCCAGACGGACACACTGATGGAACTTCACGTCCTCCATCTCCACGGACTTGCCTCTTGTGGCGCGGCCGGTGGTTTCGAACATGGCTTTGTCGTTGAGCCCAAGGCGGAGCTCGGGCATGCCGGAGAGGTAGCACTTCATCTTGACGGCGCCGAGAATCTCCGAGCGCAGGACGTCGCCGGTGGAGCTGACGAGCAGGTTGAGCGATTCGACGACGTCGAGGAAGACTTCGTTTTTGCGGTAGCGGATGCCTTCGCTGCGCCAGGAGACGGCGTTTGTGACTGCGATTGGGGCGCGGGCGGGGGCTTCGAGTTTGTGGGATTCTTGGGTGATGTATCTGGGTGGTGACGCGGGAAAATTAGCACTACTGGGTGAAGTAGTCTCGATATCATCATTTCTTGGAGCACATACTCTTGTAATATCTTGCTTTCCGTAGTCTGCGGATATCCAAAGTCCATCATCTCGTCTAGCAATTCGTAGATGACCACGAAGTTATCTCGTATACTCTCTTCCTCGAGCTCTTTGAAGTATTCCGTAAAGACTTCGACAATCTTGTGTAAGAAAAGGAGAATCTCCATGGCATTGCTGTTTCGTTTCGTGAGGGCCAGGACGTATAGATTGTTGTGTCGAATGTAGAGATACTGTTATTCTTGTCAAATCGAGCCCATCGCGAATTGTGTTTCCGTTATCTTACGTTGATTCCTTCGTCTGAAAAGCATGGCGGTACTGCTGAGCTCTCCTCTTCTGCTTCTGATAGTAGGATAGGGAACTTGTCCACTGCAGACATTGGGATATCTCCCCTGTAGTTCCGCGCAAGCAAGGTCTAGTATATTATCTTGTCAATGAGTGTATCGAAGGCCTGCTTAGAGGTAGAGCGCACCTTGCCCTTGAGGTCTAGGAAGAAGAGTGCTGAGGCCATGTTGCCTATACTTCCTGCGTTTGGAGGATACAGTGTCTAATTTTCTTCCGTGGCTGGATTGTATGCTTCCTTCTCGGTGGTCGCCGTTCTCATTCGAAAAGTGTACTGTGCCCCTACCGCGTCTCCAAGCAGAGCAGAGGATCCAAGGATAGATCGCGGCTGGACCAGCAAGCCGACAAAGAAAGAGAGCGTAATCTAGTCTAATCAGTGGATGAGACCGGTCCGCGACGCTTTACAAGGAGCCTGGCGCAGTTCTGTATAGCACGCTGATAGTATATCTTGGCTCGAAGTACAACTAAACAAGCAGCATCATCGTCCCTCCTCTCACGATCCCTTTCCCCACACTGACAACGGCGGTGCCAATTCCGCCTCGACCTCAAAACTTTCGTCTCTGTTTCTTTCCTCTTCTTCTTCTTCTTCTTCAGGCACCCATCAGACAGTTCATGTCAACACATCCGCCTCTCCGCCTCATTCTGAGGAAGCGAGAGGCATTGGTCTATTGTTGCTTATGCGATTCAGCGGTGCCGAGACTGAGGCACATCCTACCCCATAAGAACTGGCCGAGTTAGAAATCTCAGTGACGCGGGCGGTGTCAGAGGGGTCGTACATATTGTTTGTTCATGAATCTGGTGATGTTGGCGTGGTGTGGTGTGGGCCGTCGAGTGCGGACGTGAGGACGTGAGCGAGCAAGAAATGGAACGACAAGCCTGTGGTATCGAAAAGACAAGTTCAGAGTCGAGATACTACGGCTGGAACATGAGAGTGGTGAGGCTCCTTGTGGCACGCTCCCCTGATCTCTGCCAGTATCATCCTGCATTTCAGTGTTTTCGTCTGTCACAACATGCGTCTGGGTGTAAGCTCTTCGGCACTCTTCACACATTTTCATCCTTGACCTTTAATTCTGAAAGTGCTTCAAGTCTCGAAAGGATCTTAGAGGTAGAAAGAGATTTTGTTAGCGTCTATATTCAAAATCATGCTCTACGGCACTCTCCACGAGTTTTGTCCTTTGACCTTTTTTAATAGAACTGTTTTGGGCAAAGAGCAAAGTCCACCTGGATAGTATAACTTCGAACAATATAAATGCAACTTTGGCTCGTCGGCACTCTCCACGACTTTCGACCTTTGACAGTGCTCTTAAACTGGAAGTACTCTCGCAAGGAATGTCAATCTACCTGCATAATATAGTACTGTTAACATAAGCACGACTCACGCTCCCACGGCACTCTCCACAACCTTTATCCTTTTTCTGGCAAAAGTACTCGATGTCGGCCAAAAATGCCCAAGATGTATGATACACACGCCAGTTGACTGCCCAATGAAGGGGGAAACGAGTCCCGGGAAGCCCAAAAGGGAATGGAGGATGAGGTGATTGAAACCTCGACCTCCTGCAGGCATTTTGTAGGATGCACTGCGATGTGTTAGTCGTATTCATGATGCCAAAGGCCATTTATTACGTACAAGCAGGCGCTCTGCCACTGAGCTAATCCCCCACTTGTGACTGTGCTGCTAATTTAAAGTGTTATCTGTGCATCCAGGACTCTATCCAACTCTCGGTCTATGTCTATTCCTTGCTGCAGCTGCAGCTGCAGCTTCCGCCTTGGCCCGCGCCATAGCTCTTTGTTTTGCCCCAGCAATCCCCTCTGCATTCCGCTGCGCCATCAGTTCCTGGTGCTTCCTCATCCTCTCCTCTTCCTTCTCCGCTTTCTCGCGCATATCGGCCAATATCCGCCTCTCCTTCTCCTCAGCCTCTCGTTTTCTCGCCTCCCTCGCCACCTCCAGCTTCCTTGCCTCCTCAACCCAAAACATAGACACCCGTCCAACCAATCCACTGGCACTCGCTGAAACGTCCCAACCCGGCATCTTCTTCTCCGCCAAATCCAACACCTCTCCCATCTGCCTCATCCCATCACCCGGCAGCCGAAGATGCAGATCCCCAGATTGCCACGCACTCTCCTGCAGTTGCTGGGTCGTGAACCCGTGAACCTGACCATCGATGGGATCCAATAACCCCTTGGTGTAGCTGTTGATCCACCGCTGAGGTAGATACGTTACGTTTGTGCTGAAGTCCTCGACTTCGTGCACCAGGATGCTGATGGCGTCCTGTGCATGCTTTGGTGGCGCGACGTGATCGTCCGGCGTGATCTTGCGCATCCCGAGCACGGCGGTTAGTAAGTCGTGCGACCAGGTGGTGACGCGGAGGAGGAAAATGGGACTTGTGAGGCCGTTGAGGTCGTTGGTGATGAGGAGGTTGGTGGCTGTGGTGTCGAAACTTGGTGGTGGGAGGAAAGTGTCGAGGGCGATGTTGGGGTTGGTGATGATGATGTCGTGGTCGACCCAGCTGTGCTTGTTAGTATGCATTACATTCGTTTCAGCTTCGAGTGGCACTCACGTCAACCACCGTAACCTTTGCGCCTCCGGCTTCAGCAGTTCCTGCGTAAGTACTGCAAGCATGAACGCTGGTTTATTCCACGATCCCTCCACCATTGCATCCGAAAGCAGATACGATTCATAGCCATGCTTCAAGTCATATTCAAAGTGCTTCCGCGTATTCCGCTGCACTACATCACTGTAGTCAATGCTCGCCCCATGCTGCTCGTTGTCCTGCTCGTCATTGTACCAGTATAACTTCGCAAGTATAGGCTGCTGTGGAAGTGCGTGAATTGGTCGCAGCGGGTTTCGGGTGCCTTTTGCTTCCTGTTCTTGCAAGAATAACAGGTCTTTTGAGGGTGACGAGAATGTGGTCACGAAGAGCTTCACGAGCAATGCAAGCACTATAAGACCCGCGATTGCTCTGCGGGCGGTAACCGAACGAAATGCGTGTTCAATGGTTGGTGAGAGTTGTGAACTTCCAAAAGAGTGCCGTCGGCCAAGAACGCCCATCACCGTTTATCGCTCATCCAAAAGGTGTGTTTGTCAGCACAACAGCAGCAGTGCTTGTATCGCTTGGCAAAGTGCTTGTGCTATAGATAATTCACAAGTCCTCGTGCAGCATCTTTGCCTTCATTATCCTTTCTATCGCCCCTGGCCTTGCCTTGCAGTAGGTGGGTCACGGCTCACTGATTTTATGGAGATTGGTGAAAGAAGGGTGTGTGCTCAACCATTCTTGGCAGCCCAATCAGGAATCACTCGTGGGCGACAGCGATAGTAACAACAGCATGATATGATGAGTGCACATCAAGCATGCTAGTTTACGGATCAAGATGGAGGGGCGAGCATATGACGACGTCGGAGGGCACACAAAGGTTATGTTGGCTGGAGTTTAGACTTCTGCGAAACACGCTTCACACTGTTCTCACATCAAACAGCAACGATGTGTATTAGGATTTATTGAGAAAGCTATAGGCTTGCTCCCCAAACTGAGCTACATCACCGCGAGGGCATCGTGCTTGCTCTCCCCATCCATTAGTCCTCCCTAACACACTCTTGTCAAGTTGTCGTTCATAAGTCCCAAACTCCTTCCATTGCCCAAACCATTCCACTCAATTAGTTTCCCTTGAAGGCGTTGATAGCGCCATTGACAGCATCTACCATTTGTCAGTCTCACATATCGTTCTCAAACAATTCGCGCTCAACATACCAGCACCAAGAGTCGCGCCAGCGCCCCACATGACAGCGTTACCCAGCGACTTGCCAATACCAGACAGGTGGTGGTGTTCCTTTTGCTCCTGATTCATCGTCTGGGGTGGCTGCGCCGTCTGTGCAGAGGGATAGACGTAAGGTCCCTGCTGGACTTGCTGACCGCCGAATTGAGGTTGGCCTTGAGGCTGACCATATTGCTGGGGTTGACCGAATTGTTGGGGCTGACCGTATTGCTGTTGACCGTACTGTTGAGGTTGACCGTACTGCTGAGGCTGGCCATACTGTTGCTGCTGCATTTGCTGCTGTTGTTGTTGATCTTTCTCGTGGTGGAAGAGACCCATTGTTGCTGAGGTTGTGGAGGAAGGTTTGTTGATCAGGTCTTCTAGGAGATTGATATGTGAGTGATCGTGAGATTCTCTAGAGGCAGGACGAGGTATGTATAGTGAAAGGTTATGATCGAAGAGGCAGAAAGGTAAGCTGAGTTGAAGATTGCGATACGACAAGCTTATGCCAATGTTTGGCACGTCATCGCCAAGATATGAGGCTGAAACGGCATGAACGACGGGATGAACTGCACGTGGCATTGAGTTCGAATGTTGTTTCAGAATCCGCGATCAGATAACGTCCGATGGGTTTCTGGCAGCTACCGATCACTGCCGATCTATAATATCAAGGTTCCCAGTGACTCATGACTGAACTTGCTAACACGAATGGGCATGATACTGCACAAACAGCATCTGATATGCCTCTTCCCCGCCAATCCCTCCGCGCCTTCCTCACCACTGCCCGCTCAGCTCTTCGATCCCGCATCACCTCAACCTCCACCACCAGCTCCCACCAGCCCCTCCACTTCGTCATCGGCAACGAATCCGCCGACCTCGACTCCATCACCTCCGCCCTAACCTACGCCTACCTCCGCTCGCACACCCCGCCCCATCACCTCCACATCCCCCTCCTCAAC
>Ga0268246_10000588_pt1 | contig 14772 bp, 14 predicted proteins | sample AgamicOrSfe_FD_200242 | JGI IMG/M metagenome (GOLD analysis project Ga0268246, IMG submission 200242) | Agave microbial communities from Guanajuato, Mexico - Or.Sf.e (v2) (version 2) | ecosystem: Host-associated > Plants > Phyllosphere > Phylloplane/Leaf | place: Guanajuato, Mexico | collected...
GGGGGGGGGGGGGGGGGGAGGGGGGGTTGCAGATTACGAGTAAGAGATTTATTAGGGAGGTCGAGAGGATTGGGAGGACGTGGTATCCGGGGGTGGGCGTGTTGTGAGCATGATGATAGGGTTGTGAGAGGTGATGTGGGAGTAGTACGGCACTCTTCAGGCTGGACCTGGAGCACCTCAGACATGACTGAAACACGCTCGACCACAAGATAGCTTCAAGGCGTTGAGAGGTCGTTGTGAGGAGGAAGACGCTATATTGGAGCAAGCGGAGGACGACAGGAGCAGATAGTAGATCATTGCGAGTTCAGCGACAGGAGGCATTCACAGTTCAGTAAGTAGCAAGATGAGGGACAAATGGTGTGCAGAAGTGATGTAGTATTATGTTCTAACTTGTATCCAGAAATGTTCCATCTGGTATTCTCCACATGATCGAGCGTTGTAATCTCTCCCCTCTGTAGCCCTGGCGCCAGCGAGCCCTATCTCTACTGGATTGCCGCCCTTTGTTCCACACACCGACTTCATGCGAAGCTTTCAAGATGCTTGAGCTTGGCTGTGAAGACTGTAAGGTATGTTAGTTGGTTGCATGATAACGCGTTCAACGCTGTAGAGGCATACCTTTTGGTGTTTTGTGGAGTGCCTTTTACACCAAGAACACCGACTCCATGCGAAGCTTTGTCAAAAGGCTTGGCTGTGAAGACTATAGGTATGTTAGCTGGATGAAAGTGCTTTGAATGCTGTAGAGGCCTACCTTTTGGTGCTCTGTCGGGTGCCTTTCTCCAATTGTTTGGTGTCGCTCGGCGACGTATAGATGCTCGAGTTGATGCGAGTTGTCGAGTGGCGAGTGATTGTTGTGTGTTTGTCGTGCTTGTCGAGATGCCTGTGGAGCGCCGTGTGCCTTTCTTATTAGGTTTCACACAGTCCTTCTCCAGTTTCCAGGTCCATCGCAAGGTCTGGCCTTGGAGGTAGCCTTGGACCTTGTGGCAGGAGAAGGCACATTGACGCTCATCAGAGCCAACGGCCTCCTCTCCGCTGGTGATGGTGATGGTGATGGTGATGAGGAATTCGAGGATGAGGAAGACGAGCTATCCCGTCTTGGAGATGCTGGTCCGTAGACCTTGGGGCACTCCAAGACAAGACGTTTGGTGGAGTCGGCATCTAGGTGGACTCGTTTCTTGGTCCAGGCTAGAGGCTGAAGAATGTGCGGTTCGATTTTGAAAATTAGTCCTTCGGTGATGAGGACCTCCGAAGGTTTCCTCAAGTCGCCACTGTTCACATGGAAGCGGTATGTTCTATCCAATTGGTGCTCGTTGGATAGCTCGCTCTTTTCCACCTCGGTGTAACCACGCTGTGGCTCGATACACACCCTGGTTTGCATCCTGTCTTTTCTCCCGGTTTCATTGTCCTTGCCTTTGGATGTTGTTACACTGCGGAAGGACACAATGTTCTCGTCCTTGTTGATGTTGACGATCACTACAGGGTGCCCAAACATACCTGCGTTGCGGTTGAGGGGCTTGGGCAAGGAGTCGACGGGAATCTCGTCGCGCTTTGGGAGCCAGAAGAAGTCTCCAAGGTGCATGTCTCTGAAAGTGAGACATGGAGTGCTTGCGCTGACTTTGTCGAAAGTCCGGCTAGGTGACGAGGCGGGAGAGTGGGAGTCCTTACGCCTCCAGGGGCCAGACATGTCGCGGCCTGTGGGGGACGAGGAGGAGTTGTTGAAAGACATGATTAAAGGATATTAATGAAGGTAATTAATAATGATATACGGCACTCGCTTGTAGAAAGCCGAGTAGAGGTATAGATGAAGAATGAGTGAAAGGAATGAGTAGTCGAATGATGGTGGTATACAGATGAATGATTGAAGAATGAGTGCTTGAGTAAGTGCAAAGAGCGATAGTCAAGGTTCTTCAGTCGGTCTGCGATGAGGGCAGAGAGAGAGGACAAGAAGGCGGGCAAGCGAGCCTTTTTATTATGAGTGATCATCATTCGCTCAGACGTGTTAGTGACAGAGAGAGTTTGGAGTATGTGGGAAAGTATATTGCCTGAGCGCAGGTTTCAAGTATGTTTGGGAAGTATGGTTCATTGGGAGCTCAGACTGCAGTAACAGCTGTTAGGATGGTGGCATGGCCATGGGTGGCCATGGGTGGCCATGGGTGACATCGATGAGACCAGCTCGAAGAGACATGGCGACTTTGAAGGCGAGGAGGGCTAGGCTGAGCTCGGTAAGCATATACTACTCCATGAAGCTCCCTCCTGTGCAACACGACCGGTGTTGCGACCGGGTTCAAGTCCGTAAGCATCTTTCGAAGGCATCAAGGGGCATTACAGTACTGCCTTGTGAGGAAAATGAGCCAGGTAGTACGACCAATCGTTTTGGGGTTACACTGAACCACCGTTGTATTGCGTGCAGATTCAGTGCTTGCCGGAATAAGCTTCGGTTGCTTGGGGATACTGGGTAGATCGAGTGGAGTATCGAAGACCAGGGAAGAGTTTCGAGCGCCGACTGCATTGGCATGACGTGGTGTAGTGGGCGGCGAGAAAGTTAGACTCCTGGTGAGCACTTTGTTAGCCTTTGAAGAGATATCCCATACGTCGTGGTTATCGAGTCATGGTAGCATGATGACAGTGTACTTACTCCAGGTTGACCTGATACCGCAGGTTAGTATCTGTACCGAGGGTCGACAATTGTTAGTCCGCAAGTGTCCGAGCTCACAGGATCAGCTCGGTGATGCGTGCCGGGATAGCCGTAGTCGAGGTACAATGCCACAAGCAAGTGAGGCTGCTTAGCGTCATGAGAGGTAGCACAGTGATTTGCCAAGGAGCACCATGCAGCACAGAGGCATAGCAGCATGCAATGGAATTTGCTTGTGACATGCCTCCCCGGACGGTCGGTGACAATGATGCTCCACGTGGGAGGCTTGGGCATGCCTGTGCAACTGCACGGCAGTCACGACCGATACGCGCACGAGCCATGCGGCATACTGGACATCAAGACATGTCCTTCATGGAGGCCACCATCGTGTACCAGCGAAGACTTGACGTCGACGACAAGATACATGATGCGCATATATCTGATGGCTTGCGTTACAATAGCATTGCATCGTGACGGAGGAGTCATAGCTCCAACCAGGGCCGACAAGGTCTGACAGGATACTATGCTTCAACACGTCACGTCTGACAGCAATCGGTATGGTCGTCTTCCAGCATCACGGCAGGCAGCACCAAGGTCCGACTCAGAGAGGTGAGATTGAATTGATTGTTCTATGGGCTACAGATGTGTATCTTCGATGTCTTCCGAAGGCCCAGTGCTCACACATATCTCTGCTTACCCACCATATATGTTACTTCTTCCTATGCTGATTTGATTTTAAATATAGGCATAAGCCAAATAAGATTCACAAGTGGTCTGGTAAATGGCAGAATAAATGGCATGATAAATGGGGAAATAAATGGCAGGATAGATGGCAGAATAAATGGTGAGAAGATGATTGATAAATGGCAGATATATCTTGCATCGAATTGGTCAGGAGATTGAAGGAGATACGAGATATAGCAGACACTTCCGCACGAGGCAGTAGTGCCTGGAAAGATTGCGCATGCCTGCTTCGGGTCGACAGCTTCGGGCGAGATCTCGTTCAATTATGTGTGCGGGTCGGTGATGGAGCCTACACCGGAATGCTAGTGTCTCTCTGCCATGACAATATCCAAGATGAGGTTGTTATGTATTTGCCCTGGCTTTAGAGCAGCTACAATCGAGCAAAGAATCCTTCCGCTTCGACTATAGCAGGAGACAATCTCGGAGCCCAGCCAGCGTCGCACCAGCGCGAACAGCAGCGGAGGTGCTCGCGAAAGAAGTTTGAGCTTGAGGTGCTAAGGGCGGGTTCCTGGCTTGTACGACCAGCGACCATGGGCTGTGAATGAGGTGATCTCTCAGCAGATGTTTACGGTTATTGGCCCGCACCATCTGCGATTGACCAGGTGTTGTACGGAGTTGGAGCGGAACATGCCGCGACAGGAAGTCCCTCTTCCAGATCAAGAACAAGAGCCAGAATGCAAAGGCTGACATGTTTCAGAGCGCTGTGTTATGACGGAGACTGCGCATTGTAGCGAGTGAAGAGTGCCAAGGAGTTTGGGGGGCAGCCTGATAGAGTCTGAGACTACCACTCAGAAGGACATATCGAGACGGATTGGGTAGTAGGTAGGTAAGATATGCAGTTAAGAATTGTCGTGTTTCGAGCCGATGTCTCAGGACGCACACTGCGCATTGTAGCGAGTAAAGAGTGCCAAGGAGCTTGGGGGCCTGCTGATAGAGCCTGAGACTACTAGTCCGAAGGACATATCGAGACGGGATGAGTAGTAGATAGGTAAGATATGCAGGTGTGTTCGACGTGAGAATATCTGAAACTCGCGAGTCATGACGGTGGCGTCATCGCCGAAACCATCATTGGAGGTTCATTCTTGATCAGTTCTTGATCATATCTTGGGAAGAACACGTCCACCAATGAAGGCGAGACGTGAGAAGCTTCTTCTTTTAGATTCGCGAGAGGATTGTCCCACTGCGCTGACTGTGTAGAAGCGACTGCGGCTGTGTAGTAGCTGACGCTGGGCTGCTTTATAGCTGCATGCACGCTATGTCTGAGCGTTGTATAGTGAATCTCAGTCTGTGCGTATTTTCCCGGTGATCTCTATGATTCAGCTGTCTATTTGTGCAAAGCCGAGGTCGGAGACCAACATTATATACTGTATAGTAAACCGTGGACACTGTAAAGAGTCTGAATTGAAAAGCTTCTTCGTCAAGCGCGAGTGATAATAATATGGAGTCACTTCGATGTGAGACAGGTGGGAAAGTTACTTTTAGTTGGTCTATAGTCTAATGATGAATCGTGGGTCTGAAACGTATCCTCACAACAATGTTGGTAAACAAACTCTTGATGCAAATCTACTCAACCAGTTCCCCCTTCATAGCTGAATATCATTATCCAGCAGCATGACGTCCTCACCAGGTTTGAAAGGTGGCAAGCCGATATACGGGCATCCGTCGCACCTGAATGCATCGCCCAGTGCGCAGTTTCCACAGCTGCCGACCTTGCCAGGCACTGTGAAGTCGAGCTCGGAAAGGTCATCCACTCCAAGTTTTGCAGCCGCTGGTCCCGGCCCGCCATTTGCCGATGATATTGACGCGAGCGCCTTGTCTGCTGTGGCGCGCTTTGCACGATCCTCTTTCTCAAGCCGCTCGGCAAGGCCACATGTGCAGTCTTTGCAAGCTCGGCGACGCTTTCCAACTTTAGGCAAACATTCTGCCGCTGTAGAATGTGTTAGTATCAAGATTCCAGCTGACTTACGCTAATGCGGTATAGTACTTACGTGGCATCATTGGCCTCTGCCTATCCTCCTCCGTCAACAGGTCATCCTCATCAATAAGCTCATCATCATCCAGCTCGACAAAATCATCACTGAATCCAACTCCTGCTGGTAGCGCAACAGCATCGCCTGGCCGCTTGCCATTTCCGTTTGTTGCTGGTACTGCGGATACCGTGACTGGCCCAGCATTTGATTTGTCTTTCCTGCCGAATCTGAGAGGTACAGACACCGCACCGTCATTCTCTGGCTTCACCATCCCTTCGCCCCCTTGGCTTATCAGACCTGCTAAGATCGCTTCTGTTCTTTCCGGTCCGTCACTGGTAGCATACGTTCCATCCTGACTCTGTAGTCGACCACCTGGTCTTTGAGCTTGTACGATCTTGGCAATAACATTACGGTCTAGTATGCGCTGGCTTTCAGTTCGTGTGCCGTCGACGTCGGTCAGGAGTAGTACGAGATCGTAAGTCGCAGGCGGTAGTGAGACGAGGCCCATCGCTAGTCGGTCGAGCATCTGTATGTCTGTCGTCGAGCGGTCATGAGCGGCGGCGATCTGATTGAGGGCTTCCGGTGCGCCTGCCACAGATGGTGGCGCAAGGAGGAGCGTCCGTGTCATGTTGGCTGTTCGGCGGAGATGACAAGGTGAAGGTTACAAGAGCCCTTGGGTCGTTGGATTGGAGCGTATGAGCTATGTTGTAGATGACGATGATACTGCAAGCCAGGTTGAGACGGGAAAGATAGATAGAATTTCCACGTCTGATTGATTTGTCAGGCCCGAGTTTCGCTACTCGGGGGTTACTTCCGCAGGCTAGCCTTGTGGAAACAGTGATCTGCGTTGCGCTTTCGTTATACATTCTGGTGTCATACTAATCAACTGACTACAAGCTGAAGCAATACTGACAGTGGACGGACTGCAGACTCGTTCTTGATGACTAGAAGACTTGTATTCTGATGGAAGCTGTGTTCGAAAGAGACGCCGGGAGCAGCGGCAGTGCCGAGCTTAGCACATCCTGTACCTGATTGACTGCCCCGCATCTCGCATTCCAATGGCGTGTACCTGAACATCGCGTGACCACGTTAAAAGTCCAGACGATATCTAGGTGATATAGGCAGTCAATACGAGCATACAACACAGATGAGAGTCTGCCTGAGGGTGTCGAGGGTTGTGACAGGGAGTGGCAGAAGCACCTTGAAAGCATTACGATAGACAAACGAAGATTACTATATGATTGTCTCGATGATGGTGGTCACGAGACCTATCTGCGTAATGGCAGTCCACCTGCTCAAGGCAGCTGATAGGAGGATGATCTGATTACTCTGCTTCTTATAACTCCTGCATTCCTCTGCCATTGGGTTTCTGTCTTCCTTTTTATACCTTCTCTCCTCCTCACTGTTCAGCAGTTCACCAATACACTCACACCATATCGGTCTATCACACCTTACATACCAGTAAGCCCCTACCAGTCCCGGCACAGCTCAGCCCAGACTCTCCACACCTCACTCTTTGAGCTGTTTGCTCGCATGCTTATTAAGCTCATTACACTATTCTACAAACTCAACTCCTTCAGCTCTAACCATGCTTTATTCAGTGACACGCTCTCACAAATGGAACGAGAAGCACCACGGTGGTGATGCCTCTGCCAGCATGGATCGCGAACCTGACTGGTTTGGAAGTAAGGCGGGCAACGTTGATGCCGATCCGAAAAAGGTCAAGAAGGATGGCGGTGGCAAAGCAAACTGGTAGGTCACGCCTTCCTGTTGTTTCAGTACCTGCTGGACGGTGTACTCTCTTCCTCAAACATCCTCTCGGAAGTTCTACAACCTCAGGGCCTGAGCTGAGCTGAGCTAAGCTTAGCTTGCAGCAAGCTTCCTGGTCCTCATCTTGCTTTTGTGATATAACTATCCTTGCTGACTCTACACTCTCTGACAGGGGACGAAGCGGAGACGAAGCTCTCGATTACGACATCAAACCTCGTCGTCGTTCCAACTCCTTTGTCGATCATACCAAAGACTTCAAGTCCAAGTTTGAAACCATCGAGGCTGAACCAATGTTTGACGAGCATATCCATGGAGCTAGTGCCATTGCTGAAGAGGAGGACCTGGCTGGTCTTGAGCTAGACAAGGCCAGCTCTGCCAGCTCTGGTACCAGCAGCATTGAGAGCATTGAAGAAGGAGACGAGGGTCTCCAAGGATGATGTGAACAACGAAGAAGCACCCCAGTCGCTGAGTAAGCAGCACACCACGAGATAGATGGAGCCTACTCGCCTGGGGATGTGTATGATATCACGCATAATATGGTGTTGAGTGCGTGCAGGGCACACCTTTCAGTCGGCGGGATCTTGACTGTGTATAATAGCTTGACAATGTCAGTGTACTTTACCAAGATAGAACCAGTACTTTGCTCAGTATTGATGAGTTAATGATGCTGCTTCGCGTCCCCTACAATACTGTGAAGCTAGGCTGTTTCTCCATGCAAGATTATATACGTCGTCTAGACTCTTCAGGCAGAATCTCAGGTACAGTACGCAGCTGGAGCTGTAGCGCGTTATTACGCTCGTCCTTGAGACGTCCTTTGACTATATCGTCGATGTCAATGTCGAATTGTCCTGCCCCTCGCACCGGATGCTCATCCGGAACGTGGTTGAAAGTGGGTCAGCGTCATCATGCATATTCGATAGAGCTCTCAATTCCCATCTTGGTGAACCGCTTTTCTTTTTCTTTCTCATCAACTTCCCCCACCACCAAATCTCAACCTCAAATACTACCACAATCATGTCTAGCTCTAAGGGACAGTTCGAGCAGGGATGGCAACCAGAGGTCACGTAAGTCGTCTCATGAGCATGCCACATTTATCACATTGGTTGACTTTCCCATAGCCACCAGGATTCAATCCCTGGAAAGCAAAGCGAGATGCCTCATGAGGCTCTCGAGGAGTACCTTCCAGGTCCTGATGGCAAGCCCGAGCTTTACAAGGCTGCTGGCAAGCTGAAGGGCAAGAAGGGTATGTGCACCTACTATTCCTCTTCGCTTAGGTATAGTTTGGCTAACTTCTTCTTCAGCACTCATCACTGGTGGAGAGTATGTGCATCTGAACGCTCATCCTCTGTTTGTCTCTAACGGATCCTAGCTCCGGTATTGGACGTGCCACCGCTGTACTGTTTGCGATGGAAGGTGTTTCCGAGATCATGATCACCTACCTACCCTCCGAGAAGAAGGACGCCGAGTCCGCGAAGACCAAGATTGAGAAGTTCGGTGCCAAGTGCCACATCTACGAGGTCGATCTTACGGAGGACGGTTCCAGCAAGAAGCTCGCCGATGAGGCTGTCAAGACCATGAGCAATGTGAACATCTTGTTCAACAACCACGCCTTCCAAGAAGTCATCCAGGACCCCATCAAGGACCTTGATGAAGATCATTGGCGCAAGACCTTCTCGACGAACATCCACCCCTTCTGGTTTGTTTCAAAATATCTCGCGCCCCAAATGAAGAGGGGTGACACGATCATCAACAATGCTTCCATCAACGCGTAAGGGTCCAGCAGCTCGATATCGGGTTACGGTGGACTAATAAAGCACCAGATACATTGGACGCCCTGATCTTCTAGACTACACCTCTACCAAGGGTGCCATTGTCTCCTTCACTCGTGGTCTTGCCAATGTCCTGCTGGAGAAGCAAGTCCGTGTCAACGCAGTTGCGCCTGGTCCCGTCTGGACTCCTCTCGTGCCTGCCACGATGGACGACGATGCCCAGGCTGGCTTCACTGCTCCGCTTGGTCGTCCTGCCCAGCCCAGCGAGATCGCCACTTGCCTGGTATTCTTGGCATCAGCCGACTCTTCCGCTATCACTGGTCAAACGTAAGTGCTCTAGCGTGCCTCTCCTTGGTTCGAGAACAGTACTAACACAACACAGCATCCACTGCAATGGTGGTACCATTGTCAACGGTTAGAGGAATCTATGAGAATACGACATGGTGGACGTCTGCGGACGGCAACGAACACGGTTAATGCTCAACGGAAAGATGATATGAAGAAGACAAGTATCTTAGTAATGCAAGTAGTGACGAGATGGATACTATAATCATAGAACATACTATAAAAAGTGTCAGGAGAGTGCCGTGTGATCTCTACTCGGACTGATATTCCAGTATAATGTACTACCAGATCCTCAGGTCGAAGACTGTTGTAAACCTCTCTTTGTAAACTTCTCTTTGTCTACTCCTAGCCAAGTGCAGTCGTGGAGAGTGCCGCAGGGACACTGCTCAACTCCAGCTTGCAATGTGGAACCATTGGCTCAAGCGCATGACAAATAGCCGCGCTCTGACCCTGAATTGCCTCAATTGGCCCGTGACCAACATCCAACAGACGACACTGCGTGCTCGTACTATCGTCAGCATTGAGACCTTACTTGTTCCTTTGTCTCGCACCAGATTGATGCCCTTGTTGCGATAGTCGCAGAAATCCAGTCTTTCCTGCGCGCATATAAACCCAATGCTTCGGCCGCCGCGGTCATGCTCGTGGCCCATTGTCGGCACAGCATTACTTAGTGTAGCCTCATTATGGCTACCTATAGTAGAAGCTATCTCGGCGTCTGACTTCTTCGTGCATTCCCTTCCCGGCGCTCCAGATGGACCTCTCCTCAAGATGCATGCTGGGTATGATATACTCCGCGCGCTAGGTCTTCTTGTCCACAGCTGATCACACGATCTAGACACCTCCCAGTCGACGAGCAGCATCACGGCAACCTCTTCTTTTGGCATTTTCAGAATAGACATATCGGGGACAGGCAAAGGACAGTTATATGGCTCAATGGCGGTCCAGGATGCAGTTCTCTGGACGGCGCGCTCATGGAAACTGGACCTTATCGAGTAAGAGAAGGAGGCAAGCTGGAATACAATGATGGCTCATGGGATGAATTTGCCAACCTACTCTTCGTGGATAACCCGGTCGGAACTGGCTTCAGCTATGTGGACACGGACAGCTATGTTCACGAACTGTCGGAAATGGCAACAGAATTCGTGACCTTTCTGGAAAGATGGTTCGAGCTCTTTCCGGAGTACGAGCATGATGATGTTTGTGATAAGAGTCCTTCGAAACACTCACAGATTGCTGACACTTCGTAGCTGTATATCGCGGGAGAATCGTACGCGGGACAGCATATACCTTACATTGCCAATGCTATTCTCGACCGCAACGCGGCTGCACAACATGCATGGAACATCAAGGGCCTGCTCATTGGCAATGGCTGGATCTCACCGGAAAGCCAATATCCATCATATCTTCAATTTGCGTACAAGAAAGGACTTCTGCAACAAGGATCTGACGCGGCCAAGGTTGTTGAATCTCAGCAGGCCGTGTGCAATAGCAAGCTCGCAGCCGGAGGCCTCGACCACGTAGACACACCAGAATGTGAAGCAATCCTACAGAGCATCCTGCGCTTGACGACGGATAGCAGCGGCGCAAATGATCAGCGTTGTCTTAACATGTACGACGTGCGGCTGCGCGATTCTTATCCCTCGTGCGGCATGAACTGGCCGCCGGATCTCGAATATGTGACACCCTACCTGCGCCAGACAGATGTCATAGCCGCTCTTCACGTATCTCCAGATGCCACCGGATGGACCGAATGCTCAGGTCCCGTCTCCTCCAACTTTCGCGCTCGCAATTCCGCGCCCGCAATATCTCTCCTGCCGCACCTCCTCGAGTCCGGCATGCCCATCGTCCTTTTCTCTGGGGCGGAAGACATGATCTGCAATCACGTTGGTACTGAAGAGCTCATCAACAACATGGTCTGGGCTGGCGGCAAAGGCTTCGAGACTTCGGCCTCCTCCGGTACCTGGGCACCACGCCGTGACTGGACCTTTGAGGGTGAAGCAGCTGGAATATACCAGGAAGCGCGCAATCTCACTTACATCCTGTTTTACAACAGCTCGCACATGGTTCCATTCGATTATCCTCGCCGGACCCGCGACATGCTCGACCGCTTCATGTCTGTTGACATTGCGTCCATCGGCGGTGCCCCAACAGACTCTCGCATCGACGGCTCAAAAGCTGGGCCAGAGACCAGTGTCGGAGGGCACCCCAACAGTACTCTCGCCGAAGCCACCGAGGCAGCGAAACTTCAACAGGCCAAGTGGGATGCGTACTACCGCTCGGGTGAAGTCGCGCTTGTCATCGTCATCTTGGCTGTGGGCGCGTGGTTCTGGTACATGAGCAAAGAGCGGGCACGAACAAAAGGGTACCAGGGCGTGTGGCAGGGCGGCAGCAATGTGGTCACGCAGGGAGTACGAGATATGGTCAGTGGTGCGGGAAGATTGGGGAGTATTGCATTTCAAGGTGGATTGATTGGGAGGGGGACGAAGGACTTGGAAGCTGCAGATTTTGATGAAGCGGAGTTGGATCAGATGGACCGGCGGCGGGGTGATGATGATGGTTATGATGGTGATGTCGGGGGAGGTCGAAATGCGCACGGCAATGGGAAAGGCAGGCAAGGCCAGGGAGTATATGACGATCCGATGGCCGGACTGGTGTCTGATAGCGAGGATGAGGAAGGCGAGGATGGTGATGTGGGCGGAACAAGGCAGGCGAGGGTGAATGGGCGGTAGGGCATTATCGACCGGCGCATAAAGAATGCGCTACAGTCCCTTTTATTCACCCTGACGAGCACATAGATATGGTTGTACGAGTTTACTGTATAAGACAAAGCGACTGTCCATCGCCTTAGATTGTAATGCGGCTCCTGTTGCTCATAATTATGCACTTAAAGGCAGCAGCGCATTCGACGCCTTCCGTCAGAGTGATCTGCCAAGCCGAGGACCACCAGCAAGCACACGACGCGGCTGCACGACGTCAAAGTCGCGTCAAATCAGTGAGGCAACTCGGCATAGCAGCAGTAGATAGGATGTTACATATAGAAGACGTGTGCTAAGTCACACAACAATGTTGTATGTATCTATACGAGCTGAGCTGAAGTTGTGACAGAGAGTGGATCGGCGCTGCCCTATGTTTTGAAACATGAGGTGGCTTGTGACAGACCTCCAGCGAGATTCAGCACTACATCAGCGCTACATCGCGCATTGACATGCATCAGACATTTCCGCCGACACTGTGACACCTGTGCACTCCTGGTGGACGCCCACCGGACATCCGCCAGCACTCGCTATGGCGCTGCAGATGGCAGACGGCCAGGTCTACGATGCCGCCGCGACAGACGACGAAGTCCTCCGCAAAGCGCGTGAACAAATCGCACGAAACCACGAGCAGCAGCAGACGGCTTTGGGAGGACAGGCGGTCCCTGATGCGGTCATGCATGGTTGTGACACCACCTTGTCACACATGGGGCTGACGAAGCTGCCCTCGGAACTCATCGACGTGATTAAGAATGAAACATCGAGACTGGCTCTCGACCATAACCGCCTACCGAGCTTGAGTGGACTATCGCAACGACTGCATGAATGCACAAACTTGAGATACCTTGTGCTACGAAACAACAAGCTGCGGGAGTTCCCCCGTGAGGTCAGCTGACCTGAAACTCGCTCTTGTCAAAGTGAAACGCGGCTAACCTTACCCCTCGCTCTCCAGGTCTTGAACCTCCCATCACTCGTTTACATCGACATCAAGATCAACCGCATCGAGACATTGCCCGAAGATCTCTCTCGCTTGACCAACCTTCGGGTAATGGCCGTACAGAGCAACAACATCTCTCGAATACCAATCTGCGTTGGGCATATGCAAAGCTTGGTTCACTTCAACGCACGACGAAATCCAATCATCTATCCACCGAAAGATCTTTGGACATTGCCTCATCTCGAAGCTTCAGCTGTCGACGGCGACAAAGCGAAAGCAGACGCGATTATACTACACGAGACGAAGAACCTGAAGGAAGTACTACAGAAAGCTGCGAAACAACTTGAGCTAGACGAGATGACAGCCCGCATGGAAGCGATCAAGGAAGTTGAGGTAGAGAGCGAAGAGGATCAGCGCAGGTCCGTGAAGGAAGCATTATTCGGAGACAAAGAACTAAAGTCGTACAATAGTGACGGAAATCTCGCAACCCCGCGACCCACGCGAACTAGACAAGTCAGTGAAACGAGAAAACGCTTTCCGGTCAATGTCAGTGTCAGTGGTGTGGAGCTGAGACAAGAGACCTCATTATCGAATATGCTGAAAGCACCGCCTGTCCCAGCAAGGTCATTTGCCAGAACCGGCACGCATCCTGCTGGCAGCTCGACCGCGCTAAACCGCCCAACTATCAATCCCTTGCCAGGTGCTCTAGGAGAGCGAAATCGCAGTTACAGTGAGAGTGTTATGAGCACAAGCGCACGAAACAAGCGAATGGGGGTAGTCACACGCAAGCCAGTGGAAGAGAAATCAGCTTTGCAGGCACAAGCTGAAAATCGTTTGAGTCATCTGCGAGGATTGAGTGATAATTCAGCTCTGCAAACTGGCATCGTGCCCACCACGAATACTGATAATACAAGCCCAACAAGCTCCGTCGAGGGTGCTGAACACCGCAATCCTGGCTTCTCTCGTCGCTTGTCCAGTCTCCCAGAAGGAAAGAGAAAGTCGCAAATGGAAGATCCTTATATTGGAATTGGGCGCAATATCCTTTATGCGCTTGAGCAAATACACACTCCACTCAAGAAATTGATAGAGTCTGCAAGAAACAGCACAAGAAGCGACCATGAAAGAGCTCTGCGTCATGCCTATGGCTCTACGCTTGAGCTTACCCAGGTGCTTGAAAGGGCAGGCACATATGATGAAGATCGAGCGGAAGAGGAGTATGCAAAGGTTGGATTGGCAGTGCGCAAAGCTTGCGAAGCATGCCTCGAAGACTTTGAAGCGCTTGTCGAGGGAGTGATCCGGGATACAGAGAACCTTGTGGCAGAGAACACCCCACAGAGTGTGCGCACGGTGATGATGTTGACCTTCGCCAGTCTGATTGAGATCAGGAATGCCAGCACGAAGTTGTCGGGTGAATCGAAAGCGCAACCTTCGCAACCAGAAGAGGACATTGATCGCGGACGATTCCTGTCGCCAACGCTGGCACCAGCCATCACCAGTTTACGTGTCAGAGATCGGACACCGCAGCCTGAAATTACCAGATCGACCTCGACTTCCAGATCTCGTGCGCCTCCGTTATCACGAGCCGTCACTGCTATCAATATGAGCAGGAATGGAAGTAGCAACAGTTTGACGTCCAGTACTGCCACGCTGCAGGTTTCGAACGTGCCAACCACACGAACCTCCCGCAGTAACACGCTCAAGAGTGTTGATGAGAGAGATGAGGAAGTACTGTTTGAGCAGATTGCGACGAAGCTACTGAACGTCTGCGAGCTGGCTCAGCACGCGCTGCCACGTTGCGAATATTTTGTGCAAACTGCGAAGAAACAGTTCAGTGAGCGTGCGGCAGGTGCCATTC
>Ga0268246_10000592_pt1 | contig 14702 bp, 16 predicted proteins | sample AgamicOrSfe_FD_200242 | JGI IMG/M metagenome (GOLD analysis project Ga0268246, IMG submission 200242) | Agave microbial communities from Guanajuato, Mexico - Or.Sf.e (v2) (version 2) | ecosystem: Host-associated > Plants > Phyllosphere > Phylloplane/Leaf | place: Guanajuato, Mexico | collected...
CATCGAAGGGATTTCCAGACACCAACCACATCTCCTCATGCTTCCCCTTCTTTCCCACCTTCCCCGCCAAATGCTCATACACCTCCGGTGCGGGCTTATACCGCTTCACCTCCTCCACGTCGACCAACTGTGAAAAGGTTTTGGCATGAGGCTCGAGATCTGGAGACTTGTTGACTGAATTTGAGATCATCGACTGAGTTCCGTTACTGAAGACAACGGCGGTGATATTCGATGTTGAGGCAAGGGATTTCAAGGCAGGCGAGACGTCCGGGAAGGTCGAGAGAGAGTCGTAGGCGGCCATCATGGACTTTATGGCGGAGTCGTCGAGAGAGAGTTTATGCTTAGCGAGAGTGTGAGTGAGGGAGCGCTGCGTTACGGTGGAGAAGGGTTCATATTGGCCTGTATCTTCGTCTTAGCATATCCTGCCATTCCAAGTGCATCTCAAAGCTAATGAGACCCTTTGGCTTCACACACTCATCGAGTTCAGCCGCCACGTGTATTCGAGCTGGTACTTGCGCCAATCCGCAGCAAGAGTAGCTGCTTTTTCCTCGCCAAAGTGCTCGGAGAGCTTCTTGGCTATGCTCTCGGTTGAAAGGAGAGTCCCATAGAGATCGAAGGCGACGATGATGTCTTTGCTCGCTGACATGGTTGCTGTCTTTGTTATGCTGTACAGGAAAGTGCCACTGGACAAGATATGAGGAACTGCTAAGATACAATGCTGAGGCACTGCGGGAGGCTCTCTCCAACGCTGATGACGCATTTCCGCCGGAGCTCTTCCCGGCCTCGGCATTGCGTTTCGTTCGCCTGACTTGTCCATCTCCTACTAGTACACAGTAAGACACATAGCATGCGCCATGCCTCAGCCAAATCTTCCAACGATGCCTTTGTCACGGACACCAGCAATGACGACGAAGATACCGCCTCCACCGTGAAGGAAGACAACTATGCCATCTTCCGCGACTGCGTGGCCGATACTGTTATTGAGCGACTGGCGCCACAGCCCACAGCGGTGAAGAAGAAGCGAGCCACAAAGGCACGGAAGAACCAGATCAAGCCGGTGGAGCGGAGCGTGGAGGAGGTTGAGGATGCCAGGGTGAATGATGCGGAGGAACTGGGCGACTTTATTGAGGTAAGTGGTCTACACTAGTAAGAGAGCTGACACTTCCCCGCCGGCCATCTTACACGATCCCACCGCCAGAACCCTCTGCATACACCACCAGGCTCATCTAGTGATCCCACGCATCACTAACCTCCATCCCGCTTGCTAGTACATCGCCACCGACCTCTTCGCCTCCCTGCCTCCCGCAGCCGTCACTTTGAACTACGCCGCAACCCGCGCCTCTTCAGATCTGGACGCTCTTTACACGCCGCCCCTACCGCTCTCAACCGTCGAAGCAATCGCCTCCGCCCTGCCCGCCTCAGCCCTCGACTCCCTAACCACCTACGCTCTCCTCCCGGTTCAGCACGACACCCACGACCTCCTCGCCCTGCTCACCCCCCTCTTAACAGCCTACTTCACCGCCGCCACAACTCCTCCCCCATCCACCGTGCTCCCCCACACGGCGGCCCAGCGGCCCGATGGTTGCGAACTGTGTGAACGCGACTGGATCCCGTTGACATACCACCATTTGATTCCGCGGGCGATGCATGCGAAGAGTTTGAAAAGGGGCTGGCATGAGGAGTGGGAGCTGGCGAATGTGGCGTGGTTGTGCAGGGCGTGCCATAGTTTTGTGCATAGGACGGGGAATGAAGAACTAGCACGGGAGTACTACACGGTGGAGAAGTTGATGGCGAGGGAGGACGTCGAGGCGTTTGCGAAGTGGATTGGGAAGGTGAGGTGGAAGAAGCGGTGAGGATGTGAAAAGGGGGAAATTGTCGGTTTGAGCCTGGGAGGAAGGCGATGCTCGAAAGATGGCATGGGTAGAACAGTTCACGACATTCTCCACTGGCTTCTTGGCTAATTCCGCTAGGTGAGTTTTCAACTATACCTTGACGCGATATTCAAGCATAGCGAAATACTCACTTCATTTTCTGCTATCGTTTTATGAACGCACAGCGCTCTTCACAGCGCAGTCCGAGGGCTGGTCATACGACAAGAAGAAGGCCGATGGCAAGAAGAAGTCCAATGACGGATCACCAGCACTTCCACCGACTTCTGATTGTACAAGCGCGGTCATTGACACCACAGAGGACTGCCCGGCTAGAGCTACGTCTATTGAAGCTTTCCTCATAAGACTGGACCTCTACAACCCTAGTATGACACCCGTCAAGCTTGATGCCTTCGGACGCTTTTGCAACAGCATTCAGCCACCGGGACCAGCGAGAGTCACCCAGACACCAGGAACTTGGCCATACTGGGGCGACGATACTATTGATCGGCACTTCCAAGAGCTTGTTGACACAATACCGGAGAGGTTTGACGTTGATCGAGCAAAATGTGTCAAGCCATCAGGCACATTGGCGGCCTCTCTGTTGATCAATTGGAATTACCCGCCGCTCAACGGTACTGAAGTCACGCTTGCATTGTCTGGAACCCCAATGGCGAAGATACCAGGATTCATTTCTTCGTTCATCATACTAAGGCTGGAATGATTCGTACGCCGTCCCTAGCGTTCGCCAAATTCCTCGCTGACAGCTGGGACACTGCAGCCATGTTAACGTACTTTACCAATGGAAACCTGAACTACTTCCGGTGGAGGGCGGCTGAAAACCATAATCATCCATCGAATACGGAGTATTGGAGTACTTGCAATGGAAACACTCTTACTGTCTTGTCCCAGATGCGGGAGACAAGATCAATGTCCAGCATATACTAGCAGATCATCGGGCATACATGTACTTATCTTGATAGGACACAAGTCTGCGCAGAACGCCCACGGCACTCTGCCTTGAACTTTTCTAGACCAATGTCCTGTGACTGTACGTGCTTGGAAAGATGTATATAAACCTCACGTCGGTCCCAAGATCGATCCTTCACTATGTAGTATACTAGGACACGAGTCTTGACAGAATCCTTGCGCTACTCTCCCCGGAAGACTTTAAAACTTCTGTCTTGTGACTGTATGAATCAAACAGTACTATGAAAAGGTCAAGGTACTATGGTGGGTCAAACGCCAATCTATCACAACCACAGACGAGGCTTAGCAGCTATACGAACGACTACGTTGAAGACTTGTTGCAACTCAACGCGACTTTCAAAGACTTCAAGCTTAAGAATCTTACCGCTCCAGTCGTTCTCGACCTTAGTTAACGCAATTTTAACACCTTTTAAGAGACTTGCCAGAACGTTCCTGCGTATGAGTTCGTCTCATTGGCATCATGTAAAATCTACAGCAAGAAAAGGCAGAGGCAAGCAGCTTATCCGGTCATTTCCGCAGAGAAATGAAACCTGGTGTCGAATGTGAAGACTTTTGACACTTACGGTACCCTCTACAGTCAATCCAACTAGTTCCGTCAAATGCGGACCTGTTTTGGATAGCACCACGCTCGAAGTGTGTCTCTGGGGAGTGCCGTAGATATTCACGACCGTGCAGAAGAAGGTCTTTTTGTTTCATACTAGTACAATTGTATCATTATTTCTGCTCATTCCATTCATGTCATCTTGCCAAGCCACGGTAGCAAGTCTATGCGGCCCATACATCCTTCCCTACACCCTCCATCCAGGTTCCGAGCTGATTCACGCTGGAATCCCATTCCTGCAGTCTCAGCCTCATGTTCTCAATCTGCTTCATATCGAGCACCTTTGGCTGGACCCAGTTGATGTTTGCAACTTGTGCTACCTGATCGATCGTTCCCCTCAACTGTCCCAAGCTCAGTGCCTTCATGATCAAATGCTCAATGTCGTTTGCCTCAACTTTTGTCTCATCGCGGATCGTGCTGAATGACATGGATCGATCGTGGGGCGGACGACGGAACACAGCCTCGGTGAGTGCGGAGAGCGAGATCTTTTGATATAGGAATTGTTGATGCTCTTTGAGCAGATCGTTCTTTGTGATGTTGCCGGCCAGCACGTCGTATGCGCCTAGGTCGCCGGCGTTGAAAGTGAATAGAAGTTGTCGTAGCCATGAATGCGGGGAGTCTTTGAGGGAGTCGAGGATGGGATGTAGGAGAAGTTCGCCGAAGTTGTAGATGGAGTCGGACACTAGTGCTGCTATGCTCAGGTCGTATGCTCGTAATCGCTGTTCTTCTGTTGTGAGGTCTGACACGTTGATGCACGCGAGGTAGAGTAGTGCATTCCTGTAGTACGATGCAAAGTCGTGTTTGGCCTGACAGGTTAGCAGCTGCACTAGTCGACGACAAGACATTCAATGCCATACCTGATAGTAATCGCTGTTGACCTGATAGAATGCAGCGTGTACTGAAGTCTCCACCGAGTCGAACGTGTCTAGAATGGCTTCACATCTCGCCAGGTCTTTCTTCGCTCCATCCGCGTCCGACTTTTGCAGCCTCACACTCGCGACTGCTGTTCTTGCGTAGACGTAAGCATCTTGTGATGATGGCTTGTCAACCTTGTCCGCGAGCTCGGAGAGGAATGTGAGTCGTTCTTCTTCATCTGAACAAGCTGTCAGTGCTGGCTTCGCGTAAACAGCGATTCATTCTCACTTTGACATTGTGTTGCTGCTCGTAGACCAAGTTCGACCAACTTCAGCTGATTGATCTTCTCCGCAAACGTCTTGATGAATGTGTTGTATATTGGCAGTCTCTGACTTGCACTACCGGGCTGGTTGAAGAATTCGACAAGGGTGTTGGTAAGTTCATGCCATAGCTTTCTCTCCCAGTAGTCCTCGAATGTGATGAAGTAGTGCTGAGAATCTGCGGAGGCGTTGTCGCGCTGGTCGGCAAGGAAGTTTGGGATCACTTCAGGATCCATGATGGCGATTGGACTGGAAGTTCAAATTACGCTTGTGATCTGTAGGACTGTATGGACGTGTCCGGAGAGTGATATGTGTAGAGGGAAGGGTCGAGTTGTTGTTTGTCGAGTGATTGACTGCTGTTTCAGACCAAAGCAACAGGACACTGACTCGCTCCTGCACGTGATGCTACTCCAATGCGACCTCAGTACATATCCCATTGATCAAGTCACTGAACAAGGGCATCTTCCCGTCGCCGCCCTTCTTCCCACCACAGCACACCCTCCGGCTTCACGCCATGCTCCTCGCAAATGGTTGCTCGCGTGCGGGCATATCTACTCGAACCCTCACCAGCTCCCTCCGAACGACCTCATTCATCAGACCTCAGCAAAGAAATCTACAAGACATCGCTATCACGCGGACTGGCAAGCCGATCATCAGAGTACCTGGTGGAAGGTGAGATGGACCGGCTTCAAGCGCAAACTCTCAAGCTAGACTAGATGGCTGACGACATACTTTTACGAGTCTAGGTCTGCGCTGGGAGGTCACACCTGCACAGTATTCGGAGCTACTGGCTTTCTCGGTCGCTATATTGTAAACAGACTCGGTACGAGATAGTGTTAGACGGAAGACTTAGAACAAAGACTGAAGATATACTACAGCTCGAGCAGGATGCACAGTAGTGGTTCCCTTCCGGGATGACCCAGCAAAGCGACATCTCAAGCTTGCAGGAGATCTCGGCCGTGTAGTCTTCACCGTATGCCATCACCCCCTCACCACCCTTCCACCCAACTGAACAACTCCCCAGGAATTCGACCTCCGCAACACCAATTCCATCGAAGAATCCGTCCGCCACTCCGACATGGTTTACAACCTCATCGGCCGCGACTACGAAACCAAAAACTTCACCTTCCACGACGTTCACGTCGAAGGCACCGCGCGCATCGCCGACGCCGTCGCCAAATACGACGTCGACCGCTTCGTCCAAGTCTCCTCCTATAACGCCGACCCAAACTCCGAGTCCGCCTTTTTCCGCACAAAAGCCGAGGGCGAGCGTGTCGCCCGTGAAATCTTCCCGGAAACGACAATCGTGCGCCCGAGCCCGCTGTTTGGCTGGGAGGACCGCATGCTTAACCGCTTTGCTGGCGAGTCTACCATTTGGGCTAGCAACCACCTCCGCGAAAAACTGTATCCCGTGCACGCCATCGATGTCGGCGCCGCCCTCGAGCTGATGCTGCAAGACGACACGACCGCCGGGCAGACCTACGAGCTCTACGGCCCCACTCAATACAGCATGCGCGAGATCTACGAGACCGCCGCGCGCGAAGTGCTCAAGCGCCGCCCCGTGCTTAACATCCCCGCCGCGATCCGCAAGCCCATCACATCCATCCTAGCACGTGTCTTGTGGTTTGTGGAATCGAGCCCGGATATGGTGACGCGGGAGTTTATTGATCAGAAGATTGACCCACTGGCGAAGACGTTTAGGGAGCTGGGTATTGATCCGGTGGAGATGAAGGCGTGCACGTATGAGTATTTGCAGGGGTTCAGGAGTAATGTGTACTATGACCTGCCGGCGATGACGGAGAAGGAGAAGAGGGAGGAGAAGAAGTATGTGCATGTGTTGGATGACCAGTAGATGGATGGGGAGTGCTATGGCGGAAGTTACGGTGCTTTTACATGGTGTGAAGAAGACTACGCTCTATGGAAGCAGGGCTAGCCAGGCATCAGTCTCTCCTGTCGCTGTAATGCCTACTCACATCCGAGCCCGACGATTGTGTATGCGGAAGTATACGGAAGGGAACAAATATACAACAACATGCATACAATCCCTGTCGTTGTTCCTGTTGCCACTGACATGACCCTTGAATCACGAGATAAAGATGCTTGACACATATAGTCCAGGCTTCGAAGTCTGTGTTAATGGTGATCCTTAGGCAAGCGTAGTGCGGTGCGGTGCAGTACAAAGTGTACATGCGATTTCAGAACGGCTATCGGGAATCCCTTGACCCTTTGACATCATCGTGCATGGCAAGAGCTAGCAAGCTTCGACACCTGTACAATTTTCAGGTCTTTCACTTCTCAATCAATACTAGGAACAAGTCACACTCTTCACACATCGGAAAAGCAATCTTGTAACAGGTACGTACAGTGGTGCTCAAACTCCCCAGCCTCGAACTTTTCTCTTAACACATCTGCGCAGCTTCTTCTCTTTCCACCACAACCTTAAACAACCACATCACAATGTCTTTCATCCGCCAGACCCTCTTCCGCCAAGTGCGCACCTTCTCCAGCACCCCAGTCGCCTACAAGACCCTCACCGAGAGCGTCAAGGACACTGCTGCTGCCATCAACCAGAAAGTTGGTCAAGCCGCCGCTTCTGGCATCCAGGCCGCCCGTACGTCTAGCATCTTCCCCATCCCTCCCCACCCTTCCTACATACAACTTGAAGAATCAATCTAACGCAGACCAGAGGACACCACCGGCACCGCGAAAGCCGACGCCAGCGCCAACGCCAGCCAGGCTGAGGGTGAGGCACACAAGATGGCCGGTCAGGCTCAGGGTAAGGCTGCTGAGCTCAAGGGCGAGGCTAAGGGAACTGCTGCCGAGTACGGTGTAGGCAAGACCCACGCTGCTGCTGGGGGTGAGGACAGCATTGTCCCGAAGGCGGCGCAGAAGGCTGTTCCCGAGGGTGTTGAGAGGGCGCTTCCTAACAGCGTGCACAACACCAAGGACTAGATTTGTCGGGATCGATGATTGATGTACGATGGAGTGGAAGTGAGTGAGGTCGATGATCTCGCTGGAAAGTAGAGGGGATACGTTAAAGTAATGGAATAATGAAGATATGGAAGCATGATTATGAGAGACTGTCTATTGGTTCCTGCCCCTCGTCGACTCCGAGCCCGGAGACTGTTTTGGTTACTGCAAGACTATTATCGCCTTGTATGCCTGCTGCTCTGCTTTTCATATTCGATTGCCAGCTTTGGCACCATCTCTCGTGCTCCGAGCTCGCCTAATACGGGCCATCCATGATTGCCTCCTCGAATCTGCAAGCTCTCTAAGGCTCAACGCAGGTACTAGTATGATAGAGGCTCAGATTTGCTACATGCACCCTCGGGAAGTGGGCAGCACCAACTTCCAGTTTCCCCAATCATGCCTATCCATTAGTGACAGTACTAGCAGCCTGCTATTTGTCATAACTGTCCCGTACCTGGCTTCCTCGCCTGTATTTAAGCGAGCAGGTGCGAGCTGGAGGGGTAAGTTCTTTTTGTATAACACGGCCGATTCTCGGACGACGTACGCTTCTCCAGCTTCCCAGTTCTCTTCTTTCTTGCTTTCAAGTGTGAAAATGCCGTGTCGGCGTTGAAGCGAGCAGCCGCAGATCTAGATGATAAGTTGCTACTACTGCACTACTGCAGTCAGTGATGCTTGATCAGCGCTCATAACCAAGCACACCACGCGATATGCGAGACGTTGTCGCCAAACACACCAGTGAACACCAGTGAACACCTCCCACACCTGCACCGTGATGACCACCTCGACCCAAATTTCCATGCCGTCGACACTACCAGTCAGGCACGACAAGCGATGCGTCAAATGATAGGCTAGCAGGTATGCTTAATCTGCTTCCGCGTCACCCTGGTCTCGGTTCCGTTCTGGCTGCATCTGTATCTGATCTGAAACGTTCACAGAGTGCCGAGAGCAAGATGTCCACTCTGATTATGCTTATACCTTCGTGCCCCAGATGATGTATTTGAGACAAATCTTTTGTGTGCGAAAGCAAGATTCAGATGAACGTCCTGTTTCCATCTTTGACGACTAGAGTTTACGACCAGTGAGCTTGTGCCGGCACTGTCACGTTCAGGGCATCGACTCGAGGAGCATGGCTATCTTCACCTCGGTCTCTACTCTGCTGTTGACTGTCTTCGTTTTGGTGCGTGCCTCGGTCATGTTATCCGTGATAGTATTGCTGCCAGGTTCTGATGAGAGTGTCCCTGGTGCTCTCTAAGTACATCCTCAGACCTTTGTCCTCGGTATACAGTGTATACACCTGACGTGCTTCTCTCAGTGAACTTCGACCAAAGACTGACTGCATCTTTACAAGTCCATCACTGCACTTCTTAGCCACATCCTCTACAACATCTACCTGCACCCTCTCTCCTCCTACCCCGGCCCCAAACTCTACGCCGCAACCCGTCTTCCCCTAATCCGGAAAAGCATTCAAGGTCACTCCGTCAAACTCATCACACAACTCCACGAGCAATACGGTCCTGTCGTCCGCATCGCTCCCAACGAACTCTCCTACATCACCGCCACAGCATGGAAGACCATCTACGGCCACCGCGGCGCGGCCGAGGAAATGCCCAAGAACCTTAAAGGCGCGGGCTTGACACGTCCGCCGAATGGGCAGCATGGTGTGCTGACGGCGGACCGTGAGAACCATGCAAGGATGAGACGACTGATTTCGCATGCTTTTTCGGAGAAGGCATTGAGGGAGCAGGAGGGCTTTTTGCAGCAGTATGTGGACTTGCTGATCAAGGGATTGAAGGAGAATGTGGCCGAGCCGCAAAATTTGGTCAGTTGGTATAATTGGTATGGCACAAACGTAGGCTGTTTTAGCTGGTGGCAAGATTGCTAATGAGATGCCCAGGACCACCTTTGACAGTATGTCGTGGGGCTTGTTCGATGTTGCTAGAATTTATAGAAACAACTAACCCATGCAGTCATCGGCGACCTCAGCTACGGCGAACCATTCTCTTGCCTCGCCAACCAGTATCCAGATCCGTGGATCACCGGTCTCTGTGCGTTAAAGGCTCTTTCCTTCGTACTGCAAAGCACTACAGACTCTCTGCTGACACCTTACAGTCACGGCTATCAAAATCATTCCCTATATTCAAGCACTAACATACTACGGCCTGCTCTTCATCCTGAAATACGTCATTCCTCGCTCGATCCTGCGCGCCCGAAACGCCACGCAAGCACGTCAAAAAGCACGGCTTGACAAACGACTCGCCCGAGGTCTAGACGAAAGCAGGAAAGACTTCCTCAGCTATATCCTGCGACATAACCACGATCTCAACACTGCCAAAGCACCCGACGACAAAAGCACAAATACTGTGACCTCAACAACACAAACCTCGCCTGACGCACTCACCCCCGGCGAAATCTTCACAAACGCGCAAGTCCAACAACCCCTCGCCATCTTCTCCTCCGCTAACACACCCACCAGTTCCCTCCTCATCATCGCCGGCTCCGAAACAACCGCAACGCTCCTCTCGGGCGCAACCTACCACATCCTGCGCAACCCCCTCGTCCACCGCCGTCTCGTCTCCGAAATCCGCACCGCCTTTCCCTCCTCCTCGTCTCCATCCCAAATAACCCTCTCCCGCGTCTCCGAACTCCGCTACCTCTCCGCCGTCCTCGACGAAACCCTACGCATCTACCCCCCGGCACCGGTCGCGCTGCCACGAATCGTGCCAAAGGGCGGCGCGGTCGTTGACGGGCGGTATGTACCCGAGGGAACGACGGTGGGTGTGCATCAGTATGCTGCGTATCACTCCGCGAGGAATTTTGTGAGACCGAGTGAGTTTGCGCCGGAGCGCTGGATGTCTGGGGTGGAGGCGGAGGCGGAGGGGAGCGAGTGGAGGAGGGACGATAGGGCGGTGTTTAACCCGTTTAGCGTGGGCCCGAGAAATTGTATTGGACGGTATGTCTTCTCTTTCTCTTGTCTTTGTCGTTTGTCTTGCAGCTTTTCGATCTGAGGTCTGGCCGTGAGCGTGCGCGTGCGCACGTGAGATCGATTTGGAGGAGCATTCCTGCAGCCTATGCGCTGGGTTTGTGCTGCAGCACATGAGCCCATCGATTTCTTGAACAGAGTCGACTAACACTCCGTGCCCCTGCCTCCAGGAATCTAGCCTACGCCGAGATGCGCCTCGTCATGGCGCGCATTCTCTGGACATTCGATCTCGCACTGGACGAGTCGACGCATCCGGAGGATGTATCCACCGCCAGCGCCACCTCCACCACCTCCTCCTCCACCACTGGGACTACAGAGGACGGGAAAGAGGGTGAGCAAGGACCAGGCGAATGGCAGGAAAAGCAGCGCGTGTTTCTGATTTGGGAGAAGAGGCCTTTGATGGTGAAATTGACTGTGAGAGAGGGGCTTGGCGAGGAGGAGCGTGAAAGTGGTGGAGGATATGGTGGTGGTTCTGGTGCAGCTGGTAGTGGCAGCGGCAGTGGCGTTATGCCCATGGGTCCAAATGTGGCAGAATCCGTTGCGTGGTCGGCATAGGGATGGGCATTCGACGCTATTTCGGATACTACTTGAGCTACTATTGGACTCCCATCTATCTTTCTCATGTTCAGACTGCTCGGGCTTGTGCTCACGTACACATACATGCTTTCCACAGGCGTTTTCGTTTCTGGTCGTGATTCATATCTCATTACATCCGTCACGTCGCATACCATACCGTACCATAACGTCCGGGCATCTACATTATACTCCTCGTCGCTTCGGCCTCAAATCCACAACCTCAAACTTCAGCGCATCGTGTTCGATGACATGTCCCTGCGCATTATCTGCATCCGTGTAGATGTGCTCCTCACCATGCGGGTGAAACGTGGCTGACTCCCTGCAATTTCTAATCGCCTGTAACCCAGGCGGATCGGTCAGCCTGAAAACACCGTAGTCTGGCTGATGCGCTGGTGCGCACACAATGGCAATGGCTTCGGCAAGTGTTCCCTGATAAGGGAAGTGAGTATGCAGGTCACGACTGCTGAGGAAACATGTCTGGGAGGGATGCGTGTGGATCCAGCCCAGCACGATGTCATCGGCTTGCGTTTCCGTATACTCGAATAGAGCCAATTCGTCCACCATCTCGCAGGTATCGGATGTGGCGGTCTGTTCTGGGATGATGAGCTTGGTGACAAATAATGCGTTCTGGACAAGAGTTCCTGCCAGGATTCCGCAGGTTTCGAGATTGGCTCGAGTGTTGGCGGCAGCTATCTTCAAGAAGCTGTGGCGTAGGGGCGCTGGGAGAAAGAGTGTGCGCAGTTTTTTACCACTCTCCAAGGATGCTTTACTGGCGAATTGGTGTAGACTTCCTGATGCGGTTTCCTCCCTTTCCTTCCGTGGTAGTGGCGGTCCTGATGATGTGTGAGAGCCGGTAGAGAGTTCTTTAGGAGGTCGCTGTGGTGCAGCATTCTGTGGCGATTGATACTTTGCAATGTGCTCACTCTGCGATGAAGAGCCATCTTGCTGCCAGTGAGGAATCTCTGGGTAATTATACTTATCAGAAACAGACACTACCTCGTCTTCTTCCACAACGTGACTTCGTGAAGCTTTGTCAATTCGTTTCCTTATCTGCACGAGTTGCGCATTGAGGTCTCCTGACGCCTCGTCCGCTACCATTCCACGTTTACGGCGGTTTACCTCCAGATTCGCAAGCTTCACAGCGAGATCTTGATGCTGGTGCGGATCGACTGCTTGTGCGGCTTGCCTCCTACGTGCGTGTAGAGGTGCATCGAAACTCGAGTCGAGGCCATCGAACATATTATCATGCTGTGACACAGCAGACTTGGCTCGAGCCTCCACGCTCGCAACATGACTTTCATACTTTTTATTGATGACCGGCTTCAGCAGTTCGAGCTTTGCTAGATCACGTTTCACCTTCTTTCTTGCCTGTATCCAAAGCTGCTGATACTGAGCATCTTTCGACTGTGGATGTGTAGGAAGAAAGTCCAGCATGAGTACAACGTGACGGAACAAGAGGAAATAGGCCATCTCCAAGTTTCCCTCGCGCTCATAGATGTCAGCTTGCTTCACCATGAGATTTGCTGTTCTGAACCAGCTCAGCATGGGATAATTCGTATCAAAGAATGGTTCTGAAGCGAGCTTCACGATTTGCTCCACGTTCATCGGGTTCTCCATGTTGGCGATTGCCTAGGAGTGGCACGGAGAGAGGAGAGAGGTTATGAGCACACATTGAGGATCGAAGCAGCTCGTATGAGGGTATGAGTATAGCACGACAATCAAAAAAGAAAGTGTCTCTTAACTTAATGATGAGCATCTGGGGGTAGGGTGTCGATGAGGGTCGGTGACAAGTATCATCATGTGACACAAGCAAGCAGCAGAACCAGATCACTAATCGACGTCCCATTGCTCGACCACGACTTCTCTCGTCTTCTCTGCTTCAATGCTCTGTGACCTCCGTTGCGCTGCAAATATCCTGGCGGCGCCCAGGTAACACACACAGTGATGATCAAGTCCCAGTTTGCCTCTCAATAGCCTCCTGCGCATGCGCCTAGACGTACTAGACTTGTAATGCTCAAGCTGGTCGCAAGATGCTCATGGACCAGTGGGCTTCATACGATTCCAGCATCGCAAAGACGGTTTCTTCACACTTCATGGAACAAGAACCTTGATGTATTGAAGCTCAAGAGATATATACGCCCTACACTTGCACAATCCCAAGATACATCACCCCTCGCTTTCGGTCCTGTAAGCGAGGAGCTGTGTGGTGAGTTATTTCAATCAATGCGCCTGGGTACAGGAGACTGATACCGTCGCTTCCATAGACGACATTCTCACCCTCCTCAAACCTTCGCTGGCGAAGCACAAAGGATGTACTATCATTGATCTATTCCCGGGCGAGGGCCTGTGGTCCCGCAAACTGCACGATGCCATCCGACCTAAGGCACATCACATTATCGAGCCAGTAAACAGTATCCATGCAAAGTCTTGGGAAAAGAATGTCAAAACGCTGGGACCAGAGTACATTCTGTCTCCAACCTCTGTCGACATGAAGAAGCAAATCTATCCGAGCGATCTCCATACACTCCTCCCAACAAGCATCAACGAGGGATCCCCTGATATCTTCCCACCAGGACCTGAACAACAAACAAATGACTCCGTCTTGCTACTTGTGAACTTGGCTCGATTTCCGCATAAGGCTACGACCAACAAAGTCCCAAGGAATAAGTCTCCTAACGATGCTTTCACACATCTCATGCTCGAGCAGTTTCGGCACCGTTCTGGTTTCCAAAGAGCCGGTGCGATTCGCGCCCTGATGTGGACCACGCAGAATGACAAATACACAAGTCTACCTAGAAGTATATTGAAACGATCAGCAAAAGACGTGGACTTTCAGGAGGTCTATTTTGGTCAAGAGGTGGCGTGTCAACACGGACATGAGTTCACGGGTCGTAGGCCTCCCGTACAAGATGTCGAGAGTGCGTATGGGGCTGTGATCCGTATGAGGGAGCAAGGCATCGAGATACCAGCCCATCGACGTTCGAAACTGCATCAAGCACTTCTCGAATCCTTTGCTGATGCGGAGGCGAAGAACGAGCTTCCGCAACTCATGCAGGAAGTACAGGAAATATATGCACTTGAAGAAAAAGAGGTCTTGGAGGTCTCGGGAGGATTCTCTGGACACCAACGAGTTGACGAGGGGGACAAAAGGAAGCGAAAGTACAGCGACGAAGCAAAAAGGCTGGCAGAACTGAGGCAGAGGTTGGACGATCTGATGGACATGAAGCCGTTCACAGCGTCGCAGCGGAAGAACATCATGTGCGTTGTAGTCGCTACACTCAAACTGTTTGCCTATGAACAGTTGATGCGTCGCAAATACCCCGACGGTCCCGGACTCGAGCTGCACACCAACGAAGACAAGGCCCAAATGAAAGGTCTCGAAGACGCCCTCGAAGAAGCCTGGAACAGCCACTCCGGCCGCGAACGCCGCCGCGTCAACGACATCGAAGCCATCGTCGACAACAGCGAAGCCCTTCGCCTCAAGCTCCTCGACTGGGACAACCGGCCCTTCGAGCCCCTGGGCGCCCTCGACTCCGAATTTG
>Ga0268246_10000593_pt1 | contig 14660 bp, 15 predicted proteins | sample AgamicOrSfe_FD_200242 | JGI IMG/M metagenome (GOLD analysis project Ga0268246, IMG submission 200242) | Agave microbial communities from Guanajuato, Mexico - Or.Sf.e (v2) (version 2) | ecosystem: Host-associated > Plants > Phyllosphere > Phylloplane/Leaf | place: Guanajuato, Mexico | collected...
TTGATCCTCTCGTTCAATGCAGCAAGATGATGCTCGTAGTCTGCCTTGGGCAGGTCTGGCAATATATTCCGGGAGAGACACTGAGCCGGGAGCGGCGCGGGCGTCTCACCTCTGCAGTAGGCTGACAGGATCCGCAGGAACACGGCTATGCTTGTTAGGTCGAAGACGAGGTGGTGGAAGTTTATGGTCATAGCGAGACCGCCACGGAGGATCGCTACAGTCAAGCGTAGCGTGGGAGCCTCGCCGCCTGACTGTAGCGAATATGGTGGTACAGCAGACAGCAGCCGGACAACTTCGCGGATCGCGGGAGTCCTCCTTGCTGCGGGATGAAGACAGGCAGATGTGAGGTCTTGGTAGTCGACACTATCGGCGAGATTGTGAACTGTGAGCATTTTCTGGACGGAATACTGGCCGTGGAATATTACAGGAGGGCGGCCATTCGGGGTGACGGCTAATTTGCCGATGAATATGGGAACGAGGGTACATGTGGCTTGTAAGGCTTGCTTGAGCGTGTCGATGCATTTGCTGGAAGTGGAAGTGGTCTTGAAGAACAGAGTTTCGTGTGAATAGGAGTTTGGCAAGGAGAAATCGAGGGGGGAGAGAGTGGTTCGTGGCATTTTGGTATCGAGCACTTGGTGCCGGAGGAAGTGGTTGAATGGTAGTTCACGGGATATATGTAGTGCAGGGGATGACGGGATGAAGTCAAAAGAGAGGAATATGAGTCATTGATAGATGAAAATGTGGAAAGACCATGACTTCAGCTCCTTCTCTCAAAGGATGCTGTCAACGCATTAAGCAGATCAACACCATCGAGACGTATGAGGGTTGTAGGCTACTTCTAGACTTAGTGAGTATGAGTATGAGTTGTTAGATTGATTGAGGCTATGTAAACAGGGGGAGACAGTCGCGAGGCCATATCACGTGATCGGCGAATCCAGCTGGGTATCATATTGACCTTCCAGTTATGGCCAAAAATGACCTCGTCGACAAGCATATATCTACCACGCACCCGTTCTCGTTCTCTCCTGGTCCAACCGTCTTCGCTGAAGGACCTCGAAGTCTTCGTCCTGAGCTTGGCGAGTCTCATCGACACTATAAGCCCTTTATCATCCTCGTCGGTTTTCTTTCAGTCATCTCGTGTCTCCTCCTTTTTGACGGCAGTTGGCTTAGGTACACTCATGTCGGGCTTCTGCTCACCGAAGGTGTCGCACGCAGCCGTGTGGTGTTGCGGTTGAGGAAGTCAATGGACTGTATGAGCAATGTGCCCTGCGTCAGGTAGAGCTCGGAACGAAGAGCTTGGCTGTTGAGCTCCGGATGGCGGCTTCCTCCAAGTGATAGAAGAACCTGTCACGAAGTCATTCAGCGCTACACGACTGTGGAAAGGCTTGGCAGCTGGAGGCGGTGGTACAAATGCTCTAGCCACAGTGTTCCTTGCCTGCGAGCCCAGAGCCGCTATATCTAGACAATGTTGACATGTAGTAACTGGTAAGTCTCTCCTTGGCGCTGTGAGATCTGTGCACTCAGTGTCGTCTTAGCGACATTCTTCGCAGTTCGTCCTTCGAACTACACCAGTCTGTAATTGATGTGCCTGTAGACTCGATGACAATTGGTATTGGTGCTCTTGATCTTCTGAGGTATATATATGTATGAGCCATATGTCTGCCGAAGTCATAACCAGCCGGCGGTCTCAAGAGTAGCCACAAAGTTGATGTTGATCACAACTGTGGGCGCACCCGGACGACACATCATCCGCACGCGCGAAGTTCTCCGCTGCGGGCATTTCGCCATGATCACCACTTCCGACTTTTCACAGAAGGTAATATTGACGTCAAGTGGCGAGCATGCTGTTCCAGGTCGAAGGAGGTCGAGACCATTCTTTGCGATGCTAAGGACCGCCCTAGTGGAGTTGGATATTGTCCATGAATTGGTTTTGACGAAGTGGCCTGTCGTTGGAGTGGAAGATCTCTTTATCCGCGAACGACATCAGGACCCATGACCAGTGCAGGCCAAGGGTGTCGTCGGCAGAGATCTTGGGCGCTGAGATGCAATTGCTCTGTCGTCTTTGTCAGGTCCTCCAGCTGCTCAGTCGTTCGAAGCAAAAGAACTTTTCCTTGGTCTGAGTTCTTTAGCGCGACACGGCGTTCTTTAAGAACTTGCAGGTCGTCACTGATAAAACGTATAACAATTTCGACGGAACCCACAATCAGGTTCGGAGGTGTCGCCATAGTAAGCAGTTACTAGTCGAAATCAGGCGCGGAGCAGCCCACGCACCGAGAAATAAGGTCTGCTGAGTATCACAGGATGCGAGCGACGTGGGCTTCTAGACTGTTGATGAGTGTCGTGAGCCTTCGAGTCCTCTGTTTAACACACAACACGATCGTACTGATCCACGTCGCGCTTTTGACCGAGGCAGTAGGCGCGCTTGTATATTTGTTCATTCAGCGATTTGTTCCACCAGAGGCGGGTGAGAAGAATCTAGGCAGCAGCAATCAAGCTTGAGACCAGTCCTGGATTATGGTTGCCGCCCTCGAGCAGTACAAAACAGCCAAGGACAATGAATCAGGGCGTGTATGTTAGCCTCGGAGTGAGTGATGATCTGCTCACACGTCAGTCGCAAACTAGAAAACAATGCACGAGAACTTACATGACGAGGATCTAAAACGACACGACTGTTGGCGCAATGGGTGGAGGAGATGAGAGGTTCATGATGATTACATTCTGAGCCTGACTGATACATATTGTTAGCTCCGGCAATTTAGACCTCAAGACATCTGGAGACAGACTAAGGTAATAGCACGCCCCTACTCCAACACTTCCATTCCATACTCAAACCACGTTCAGCTTTCTTCCACCCTTTCAGTGTTCACGTCATGCCCGACGCCAGCCTCTTCTCTGTGCAAGCTCTGCCTCAGTCGCCTCCGCACGTTGCGCCATATTCAGTATGATACTTGCCGCCTCAATCTCATCGTATGTTCTGCCATTGTTTCGAGCGACCCGCTCTTGAATGACTCTGCGGTCATCCTCAATTTGCTTCTCACGGGCGCTGCTCGCAGTCATGCCCCAACTCTGCGTAGTATTGACATTGCTCACACTTTCCGGAGTCTGGTATGCGTTAACGCTCGGAGCCGCGCTCTGTGATTGAGCTGGACGTGTGGAGCGTGCTTGATAGCGTCGGCCACGGTCAGTCAATGCTGGATCTATGTCTTGGTGACTGTTCGACGTGTTTGGAAGATTGGTCTCTGGACGATCAGCAGGTGGCTGGTCTGCGCCGGAGGTGTTTGCTCTGTTGGTGAGATTCGGGTCCGTAGAGTTGATGTTGGTCGATTGTGACATCTTGATATTGGTGGGTTCTAGGAATGTTGAGGAAGAGGAAGAGCATAGGCTCAGCTGCGCAGTAATATATATACGGATGAAGACACCGCATTGTGCAGGCGTGGTGTCTCTCTGCCGTGAACTATCAGCATGAATTATGTACAATGTCGTTATTGAAGTGCAAGTTGTAAATTTGTATCGAATAGGAACATGAATCGTGATTATGAATAGGAACAAAGAATCGAGGATAAGTATTGTTGCAGAAGAGAGAGTCTGGTACAAACCAACATACCTGTAGAACTGCAGAACCACTGCCAATCAGCCCTGAAAAATCAGCAGACATTTCGCGGAAAAGTAAGGTGTTCGAGTGTGTCCTTCCTTCCCATGATCTCGATCTCATCCTTTTCATTCACCCGCTCTCGTACTAGCGACCTCAATCTCATCCCCTGCGCCATCCCCTCTTCTGCGCGATTGCCAGTTCTTCCTCCTCGACGGCTTTGGCACGGCGGGGCAAGTTTAGCAGATTGCCTGCGGCCTCAACGTCCTCGTTTGTGCTCCCGTTACCTCGAGCATTCCTCTCTTGGCTGTCTCTGAGCTCTTCTTCGATCAATCTGAGAGCAGCAGTGGAGACGAGCTTCTCCCATTTTGATGCGTTGCCACGGTCTTCATCGACCTCAACTTCGCGACCGGCTTCAACTGCAGCCATTGGCGACGTTCCTGAACGGTGTTGCTGGACAGACCGTGCTTGAGCGCGCTGGCCACGAGCTGTCAATGGGGCGTTCGTGGTCTTCAGAGTGCCAGTTTGAGCCAAGCTCATGGTGGATAGAGGGATTTCGGGAGCATTGGCCGAGGAAATGTGCTGACCTGCAGCATACTGATTCGCGACGGTTTCGTTCTTGGTTTTGAGTGACTCGAGCATGATATTGTTGATGACCTTCGTGTTTGTTGACAAAAGGACCAGCATCCGCAGCGTTGCTCGACGCCATATACATGATGGTGGAGGGTGGATGGTATGATGACTCTGCACTGCAGACATGAGATATCAGTAATCGTGCACAATGTCTTTATGTGATCGTGCCTTTGTGTGAATATTCATCGTGAATCCGTCTCGTGGGGACAGTAAAAGGACGTTGACGACAAAGGTAAGAGGGCAGCAGTAGTGCAAGGAGGCAAGACATGGAGCAGACTAACATGCTTGCACGGGAGCAAGATTACCATCACCTCAGACACTCGCTCGTTCAACCTCTCTTCCAGCCCCGCTTCTGCGCAACCCAATCCTCCATTCCCACGTCGAACACTTGCTTGCCCTCATCCTTGCCCCACTTGATACCGAGCAAAGCGCCAGCTGCGTCCAACACTTCGGGTGAAGTGGTGACACTGTGAGACGTTCCGTAGACCGTGGCACTTGCAACAACAGTGATAGGTGCCTCCTGCTTCTGCAAAGTAACAGAACCCAATTCGCAGTACAGGAGATCGGTGGGACTTGCATGAAGAGTTTGACTTGAACGGGTCATGCGGGCTTGGTAGCGCTCTTCGCGGTCAGTCAAAGGTGCGGATTGAGCAAGATCTTCAGAGGCGACAGAGGATTGAGGGTGACTCTGGACGATCAGCATGCGGAATACGCTTTCAATGAATGTGCTGTCGCGTACTTGTGCCATGGCTAGATGTTCTTGATTGTGAGAACGCGAATGAGAGGAGGTGGTGACAAGAACACTGGACGCCATGGTAGCACTGGAACTTGGTGGCTGAGAGCAAGACACAGGGAGCCTGATGACCAGGTTCCGAAGCCTGACTACGTTGAGGTTCGTCAGGTTCGTGAGGGTCGATATCGTGCTTCGTATTGTTGCGACAATATACTGATGTAAGGAAGAGGAAGGAAAACATTGGCTCACCGAGATGCATTGTGCAGATGACCTGTGGTGTAAATGTGAACTATAAGAGTGAAACGTGGACACCGTCTTTGTGCACATGTCTCCTGAATGACCTTGGCACTAACAGCAGGCCAAATTGCCGGCAGAGAAGCTGGGTGCAATCCTTTATGCTCGTGGGTACCTGACAGACCAAAAGCACTCCTTCGTCTCGGGGTGAGATCGCTCGTGAGTGTGTCGCATTGCAGTCCACTGAATCTTTGACCACATCCTGGGGATCAGCAGTCTTCATCTTTGAATTGTACAGCAATGTCATTGACTTTGTCCATGGAGTAGGTACATGCAGAGCTGCCTCGATCAGCTAGCCTGAATCGTGCCTTGGTTTTGCCGTCAAACAGTGTGATGCGCAATGTCTCGTAATCGAACAACTCGCGGAGCAGGTGATAGACGTGTGGATCAGCTGTCAAATCGTCCTCATTTCTACGACATCTCTTTGCTTCCCAGTCATTTGTCGTGCCACAGACAGACGCCATGATACGCCTCTTTGTAATGTCTTTCTTTCTTGGCTATGAAGCTCTTGGTCGTGCTCCCTGCCACTAACTGTGCTGTGTGACCATGATGTTGTCGCTCACACCCTCGGTCTGGTCCGACTGCAGTGTTATGTGTCAAAGCAACGTTGTCTTCCTTCACGCTTTCATGTGCTCTTTGCAGATGGCGCGATGGACCAAGCTATAGATCATTGACAGGTTTCGAAGAACGCTCATGCCAACTTCTATACGCCAGTCTTGTTATTCTACGAGAACCACTATACTGCCCGGGCTACTCCCTAGAGTACAGTAGTAAGTATGAATTAGCTCGAGTTTTTAGGATACGACTCACCTGCTCTACTCCTCCTGGATCTTTAACTGTAGAAGCTTGAGCGTAGCAGGAGCCTGATGATGCTCTGCACTTCTAGGCGACCTGTAAGCGACTTCTGAAGCTTTCAGAATCGTATCCTCGATAAGATCCTCCAATCGGGGAATTGGATGTTGGATCCATATTATGCACGAGATATCGAATCTATCCCAGCTTTCGTTGCAGCTACTCCCTCAACATCCCCTCGCACATCTTCACGATCTCCTTCGTTAGCAGCTCACGGGCATCGAAATCCGACTTCATGATACAGTGAACGATGCAGCCAAGCTCGAGGCACTAGCGGTGAAGCATATTCGATGAAGTCCTTGGGCATCTCTTCGACAAGGTAGGACTTCAGCTCCTGGCGGGATAGTTGAGGTCATCGTCCGATGGCACGGGAATTGTAGCATCCTGACACCAGCTTCATATCGAGGGCCAGCTGGTCCTTGAGGGCCAGCATGTCCTTCAGGTCCAATAGGTCCGACAGGAGCAAGCAGGATAGCATTAGCGGTTTGTGCAGCCTGTCGTGCCTGTCTCAGAGCGTTCCTGTGCGTCAACCATGCGGTGAAAGCGTTTGTATTGAGCCTCGCCGCGCTTCTGGCAGTTGGCAAATCCCGGTCGAAGCGGGAATCCAGGAGACGAGTAGCATGTCTTGCAGCCTGCAGCTCTTGATTTTCTTTACGCACATCACGCAAAGCCCTTGCCGTCGTCGATACCTCACCTGACGCACAATTGAACTTCTTCATGCTGGGCTCTTTGTCACAAGGTCTAGCTGGGGAAAAAACCGAGCTGGTCTCGATCCTGTATTGTATTAGCAGTATCAGCAATTTCACGAGAGGAGATGCATTGGGGTGGGAAGGGGGTCCAAAAGACAAACTTGTTTTCATGAGAGGCGCCCAAAACCAAAAATCCAACTCCAACTCCAACTCCAGCTATATATACAAACCCGTCTTTATACGCTTTCAGTTTCTCTCTCCAGCCTCCCGCACGTCACTCTCCTCACTCCCCGCGCTCGACCCTCACCCTGTCGGCCCACTCACTTCGCAATTTCTGCTTTCCCTCCTTCCCGCCGTGCGCCAGAGTTAGCAAGGCAGCTGCACCACCAACGTCTGCTCCAGTAGTCGCCTTGCGACGTCTCATGGGCTCGCGGTAGAACGGCTTGATATCTTCCAGGAGGACCTCGTGACCTGCTGCCAAGTGCTTGTCGATGGCTTGGTCGAGGTCGACTTCAGTCACATCCGGGCCAAGTGCGGTGAGGATGTCCACGATGTGCGGCGCAGCAGCAGTAGTCTGGGAAGTTACGAGCTGTGAACCAGATGGTTGAGCAGCAGAGGTGCCTGTGCCCGAGGACAGACTCGCCAGACGAAAAGATCTGCGCAGACTTTGGGCCTGGCGAGTCTCTGGTGCGCGTGGGGTTGCGGAAGAGTTGATGTTGGATGGGTCAGACATGCTGTTGCTGGTAGAGAGTGTGAGTTGTGTTAAGGTGCTTTGGTTCGAGTTAGGTTGAGCTGAAGGATGGAAAATGCAATGAAAGAGGACATACATGCTTTATAGACAATACGACATCGCATTGTGCAGATACAGTGGCTCTGTGCAGGATGAGCTCAGAGACTGAACATTGCACAATGTCTTTGTTGTGCTCCTCGTTGTGATTTATTCAGAAGCCACGACTCATTGGCCAAGATATAGACTCGCTACTCATTGCGCCCTCCTGTATTGTATGAATCAGCAGTGTCACAACAAGAAGATGGGGACGGGAAGAGTGGGAGGGATAAGTTAATACAAACATTGGTTTTCCAAAGACACCTCAAACGCCAAGGACGCCCTGCGAGCTATATACAATACAATCTTCGATCTGCAAGACTGAACATGTAGACATTGACCTTCTCCTTCTATTCTTCTTTCGTAGGCTGCCGTTGCTGTTGCCTTCAGTTGCTCAACGCCACGATCGTATTCCTTCTTGGCCGCTTCTTTTCCCTTGGACATGCCCAAGAGAATGAATGTCGCATCAAGCTCGCCCACAGAAGTGCCAGCAGTCTCGCCTCAGTGTCTTGATAGTACGGTAGGACAACGTCCAGGTAGACGTAATCACCTGCAGCTAGCACGGCTTCCTCACATGCATGGATGTCGGCGTGCGTGAAGTCTGGCTTGAGATGGCTCAAGAGTTTGAGCAGCGATGGCTGAGGCTGACCAGCGTCGGGTGAGCGACCTCGAGAATGGCCAGCGCCGGTCAAGCGGATGTGAGTACTGGACATACTGGACTGATTGACGATCGCCGTGGCAATACGAGTGGAACGTCGACAGGCTGGAACGTTGATCGCCTGATTCGACATGGCCTGTATATGTCAGCAGTGTGAGTAGAACACGGTATCGGATTGTGACTTACAGATGAGCTGCTTTGAGCGTCGGTGAACATCACAGGTTGAGTAGCGTGCTGACCAGCATGGTGACGGTGGCCAATGCGAAGCTTCGTGATCGATGACTTTGGCTTGTCTCTAGACTCTGCGGTGGTTGAGTTCGACATCGTGATGAGTGTCTTCGAGGACAGCTGATGTATGTTTGTGGTGACTTGATGAGAGATGAAGAGAAAGAAGAACATATGAGAACTGCTGCTGCCTGATATAGTGGAACGTGCTGCATTGTGCAGAGATGGCAAGCCTGCGTGAACGTGAAATATGAGAATGAAAGTGCACAAGGTCTTTGTCTTTGTGATTGTCTTTGTGCTCTCTTCGAGAGCCCAAGAGTGGTAAGTCAAGAGCCAGATTCACATTTCGATCGCGTCAACCTCTATGAGTCGTGTCAGCAGTGTCACAAAGGGATAGATTGGGACGGCAAGGGGTTGCTACAGACATTGGTTCCCAAGAAACACCCGATACGCCCTGCCAGCTATACACAATTTCATGCTCGATCTTCTCGTCCCAGTTTCACAATACTCCTCCCCTAAACGCCGCAGTACGATTCTCACACTCTGGCACTAGCATTCAACCTCCTCTCACACGATCGAGTTCTTTGTCACCTGCCTACTTCCCGTGAGCCATTCCCACTAAAATTGTAGCCACATCGTTTCGTGCCTCGACATCGCGATAGTACTCCACCACGTCATCCAAGTACACATAGGCACCAGTGCCGAGTACAGCATCCTCGACTGCGCGGATGTCTTCTTGGGCAAAGTCTAGTGGTAGACGGCGCAAGAGATCTGTGATTGTCGGCTGAGGCTGGGCGGCAGAAATCGTGTGAAGTTGATCGCGATCGGCAGGTGCAGATTGAGCCGTATGGGCGACAGCGGTATGCATCGTGAGGTGTTTGGAAGTTGCGGTGGCGATGCGGGCTGAACGACGACGCGTTGAGGTGTTTTGTGCTTGATTTGGTACCTTGCGCGACGCATCAGCAGTGGAAACAGAACGCGAGCTCATTGTATAGCTTACAATTGAATTGGCTTGGGCCTCGGTCGAGACGACAGATCGTGCAGCCAGCTGAGCAGCAGTTCGATGGCCGATAGATAGTTTAATGATCTGTGACTTCGGAGTGTTTGTAGAGGTAGTGCTGGTAGGGTTCGACATTAGGATGATTTGTATTGGTTGTTTGATATTGGCGAGAGTTTTGGAGAAGAGGGGGAGGATGCAGGATGCAGAATGTATGAGAGCAGCTGGTGGCTCATATAGTGAGCATAACTGCATGATGCAGATGTGCTGACCCTGTGAAGTAAAGCTGTAAAACTGAAAGTGCACAATGTGTCTTCTTGATCCCGTTGGACAAAGACGTCGGATCGCATGCGCATGGATCGATAGCAAGACATTGCCCACGTTGACGTTGATGTCAATGGTCGTCTTTGTCCTGTATTGAGTCAGCAATGTCACGGAGGGATGATGGGATATGGTGGGAGTGTGAAACAAACTTGATTTCTCCCCGAAAATGCCCTAAACGCCAACGCCAGCTACATAAACACCGTCTCCACCTACTCTCTCCCACGCGCAGTGCGTCTTTGCCAATCAAGCTCCTTGCATCTTGCTTCTTATCAGCCCGTCCTGCGAGCTCGTGCACGAGCTCTCAGCTCGCCGATACCCTTGTCCAGCGCTTCCTCCACCGCTTCCTCACCGAGTGTGAAGCTCAGTAGAACTTCGGCAGCGTTCACTTCTTCGATGGTAGTCCCGATGCTGCGCAAGGCAGCTGCCTGGTGGAAAGGCAGAACGTCGTCAACATTGATGTAATTACCGGCAGCCATGAATGCTTCTTCAGCCTGGTTGAGCATCTCGATCGTCGCATCTGGCCCAAGCTGAGTCAGGATGTCTTTGATAGTTGGTTTCGTCTGTGGCTGCGCAGGACGAGCGGCACGAACTGGGGTGCGACAGCTGGGACCAGGCAGACCTGTGCTGGTGGTATTGACAGACGTGACAGACGCATTGACGATGGGCTGATTGGTGAGGGGACCCTGATGATTGTTAGCATTAGGAGGATTGACAATGTATAATTGGGCGTTACTTACATATTGACGCTGTCCAGCAGCATTGCGGTAAGGTGCAGATTTCCTGTTCATGCTGGAGCCGGTGTTCTCTGTGTTCGAGTTGTTTGATGGAGACACCGCAGTTGATTCGTGTTGAATATGTTTGTGGGTGATTGTGATTTGAGTTGAAGTGTGTTGAGAAGAGGAAAAGGTTTCGTCGAAAGCTGCTCATCTTTATAGGCTGGACGAACATGCATTGTGCACATCGGGAGCCTCTACCGTGAAATTTTAGCTCTGAGACTGAAGGTGTACAATGCCTTGGTGTAGGAAGTGGGAAAGGCAAGACAGCTGTACAGCTCTTTTGTGCCATGCACAAAGGAAGTCGTTAGTGATACGTCTGGGGGACTGTTTAGCACCACAGCTGACTTACAAGGTCTTCGGCTGCCATCTCTGCTGTCGCTCGGGTTTCAAAGGATACCACCTTGGGAATAAAGAAACCAGGATTGAAATAAGTTCCTCATCATCGCAAGCTTCCACCACGACGCGTAATGCAACAATCCTTACCTTCCTCTCTGAGGTCCTCCTGGTCAGCTCATTCTCGATCTGGAGAACGATCAATCAGCCTGAAGATACGAGAAGATCTCAGTCCAGCGCAGCAGCAGGCAAGAAGGGTAAATCAGTGTAAGTAGATGGTTGTGCAGAGCTGCCTGAATGACCTTAATGACTGCAAGGATGCTTCCGACGGTTGGCAGGATGATCAGGGCGATAGATTGGGAGCACGAGTACTTTCTCAACAATACTGTCGATCTGTCTGACTGCGAAGAGCGAAGCCGTCGGGTGCAAGAAGGAAAGGCTGCCTCTGAGACAGCAATAAGCCGCCGAGTGCAAGCAGAGGGGTATTGTTCAAATACTCCGGTCGCTGCCAGTTGGCAACCCAACAAGATCACCCACGATCCGTCCCGACATAACCCCACAGAAAGAAGAACTCAACCTGACGGATTGACTTGGGAATCGCGACGACCCCATACGCCAGTCTCGCCATCCTGATTGAGTCACCACAATGAGGTATGTTAGTTCGTGGATGCAATCAAGCATTACAGACGAAACTTACCCGCTCCATCACTAGCAGAGCTTCGACTGAAGACACTCGAAGGGTCGCCTCAGCCTGGCGATACTCAGTGCTGTCAGGCGACTTAGAGGCGAATTCCGAGACTCCAAGGCTCCATAGATCGCTTGCTTGATCAGCTGCTCAAGACGCTGTCGTGAAACGATTCGAGACAGGTCGTAGACAGGGCAAGTTTGAGTGAGCCATGTGTTGTCTCATGCTCTTGTGGAGAGTACCATGAGTTGCCCATCCATTGAGCGATGAGCAGTGGCATTATGATGGCGTTTTACCACACCGATCTAGGGCAGCGGACCAGAATGACGGCGCGCTGGCATCGTGTCTGAGCCGCTGGCTTGCTCTGTCAGACTCCTCCTCATCCTCTTCTCTGCCTTGCTTTTGGCTAGCAGGGCGATTCTGCCCTGCTATGCCGCAGCAGGTTCCAACCCGATACTACAGGTACACCTATTCGCGTTTCCAATGTCAGCCAGGTCTTTCAAATCGCCTCCAGCAGCACTTACCTTCTGACGTGCAGGCATGAAGTACAGAGTCCAGCAGTCCCGGTCACCGTCACGACCAAGATCTTCCTCGATATGGTAGGCTTTGAACTTCTCTTCGACACCTGGTCTGCGTAGACTGTCATATCAGAATCTGGTACTCTGCAAGTATTGGTAGGCTTGACACGAGGATTAGTAGCTCCGGCTTCAACGCAGCCTCCGCTGTGTCATATCGATGTCGAGGAGGTGGAAGCTTGATCTGCTCAGAGGCGAACATGCTTGCAGGGTTGGATACTTGGTGGTGAGGGCTTGCAGTCGCAAACATTTCTACTGTTCCAGCAGCAACCTTGAAGTCCAGACGATAACCCTCTCTGCTGAATCGCTTGTGTATGTATCTATCTGGAGTCAGCGATGACCACGTCGATGACTCTTCGAGTGCACTTACATATATATGAGTGCCCGCCAACTTGGAAGAGTAGTCGTATGATGAGAGAAGGGCGAATTCGCATGCTGCAGTCTCTGTGATGGTCATCTTGCTCTGTTGATCTTTTAAGCAAATGGAATGTTCGCACTCCAGCTGAGGCTTGATCAAGACCAGAAGGACAGATCCTGCAGCAAACATGTCGTAATTCTCCATCTACCGTGTCAAGATCTTCGGCAGGTTCTTGCTCAGGCCAAGTCGAGGAGAGTGGCGGCGATGTTTCTGTTGCTGCTTCTGTCATTGCAGTCTTTGTCTATTCTTAAGTTTATGTGTGGTGGTTGAGCGGACCTGACAGGTATTGTAGAGGTGCGATAAGTCGGACAGGACCGGAAAGTGACAAAACAATGTGGACGCATTGGTGCTTCGAGCCGGTGAAATATCGACTTTGTATATGCTCTGCTGTCGTAGAGTTTCTGAGATCGACACAAGCATGATTAGGTTAGTCCTGTTTCGAGATGAACAGCAGCAGAAGGACGGTGAACCAACCTTTGCGTCCACAGATGAACAAGGGAGGGCATCCTCATTACACTTCCTCCCACACCCACAGCTTCCATTTCACACCACCCACAATCCTGCCTTCAGTGGAAGCTCTCGATTGTTCCACTCCAGCTGGTACTAGAACGTTAAGAGAACAAAAGATGATCAATTGACAGGAGAGAAGAAGCGAGGGAGAAGGAAAGAAACCGGAGAAGGCGTCGGGACTGTTTGACAAACCCAACGGATGACGATATCACGAAATCACACCAGTCACGAGGTCCCTACTGAGCTAAAGCCAGGGTTCGGTAATGGAAGCATATCCCAAAAGAAATATCATTGCTCGTTGAAAACGATTGGGCCACTGTCATGTAACCCCTGGCAGCGTTTGCACTCAGCCAGGACACGTCCACAAAGACTAGCCTCTGCTAGCCGGGGCGATGGGACCTGCTAGCATCCGCCAGCCAGGCCAGAGGTTTCCATCCTCGTAGATTCAGACTGTTCTATTGGTTCTTTTGACTTCAGACTGGACACAGACCTATACACGTCACGGCTTGTGAGCTTTCCCGGTGCAAGGCAAGCGAGGAATTCGCTCAAGCTTTGCCAGCAGACTGCTCTCGTTCGAGGTCAGCTCCAAGGCTAACAATCGTTGTAATCAGACTGGAGACTGCATACTTACTGCTCCTTACGCAACTTTCTTGCCAATTGCATTGGCGAGCAGTGAGGTCTTTCTAGATCACGTGACGCTTTCGATTGGACGGATAGTCGCGAGATCATATACTACCCGACACAGTAGGCTATGGCAGTTTACACCGCCACGCGTTCAGTCTTCGCCTCGGCTTGCTTCCACCAACATCCATCACCATCCTCCAACATCTCGCTCCATCTATCGGACGAACTGGTTACTGCCAAGTCTGTCGTACTTGCGTGGACTATTGGTCCGAATTGCCTGGAATGCTGACGACGCTTCCAGTCGTGCCTAGTTGTGACTACGTGACTGCTGCGTGTTATTGTGTTGCCTGAATGATGACTCTTCTTTTGTGTATATAGTGCCCTGTGTCCTGCCGCATTTGTGATTTCTTTTCCTTCTTATAATCTCATCATCATCACTACTCTACTCAACCCAACACAATACCATCTTATCATGGCCAACTTCACCAACTTCTGGGACTTCGTCTCCGAAATGAACCAAAACAACAACAACGACAACACCACCTCCGACCGCCGTGCGGATCGTCGTGCAGCGCGCCGCGAATACCGCGAGGCAGCCAGAGACTGGGAAGACAACCCTCTCGCATACATGTTCGGCGGCAACTACAACGGCCGTCGTGGTCCTCCAGGATACTCTGGCTTCCCGTTCGGATCACCAGCACCGCCTGGTGACAACCCGCAGCCGCCACGTCCACACTCGCCGCCTCCACCTCCTCCACCTGGTGAAGGACCGGCTCCTCCCAGCGACGGACATCTACCACCTCATCCGCCCCATCCAGCTCACCCAGCTCATCCGCCTCACCCAGCTCACCCTCCTCATCCTCCTCATCCTCCTCATCCTCCTCATCCTCCTCATCCTCCTCATCCAGCTCACCCCCCC
>Ga0268246_10000595_pt1 | contig 14644 bp, 17 predicted proteins | sample AgamicOrSfe_FD_200242 | JGI IMG/M metagenome (GOLD analysis project Ga0268246, IMG submission 200242) | Agave microbial communities from Guanajuato, Mexico - Or.Sf.e (v2) (version 2) | ecosystem: Host-associated > Plants > Phyllosphere > Phylloplane/Leaf | place: Guanajuato, Mexico | collected...
CAGCACTCAGCACTCAGCACTCAGCACTCAGCACTCAGCACTCAGCACTCAGCACTCAGCACTCAGCACTCAGCACTCAGCATTCAACAATCAGCTTGCACTATCACCACCTCGAACATTCTCTAGAAGAGGAGCAAGGCAGCCTCTCCAGCACGTTCGTCGAGGCGGTGGACACCTAACAAACCTACCATCAATCGTACGACCTCCACAACCAAGTGTCCGACCTCGATCACCAAACGCACGACCTCTGGTTCAGCCAGGTATGACATGCTAACTGGCATAAGCGGCTGCGCTGTTGGACAGTGAACTAGCGGAGGTAGAGCTACGGAGTACTACTAGGAGTCTAAGATGTCTTTTCTAAAACTCTAGAAAAGCTACCTAGTTATGCAATATATCTCGATTGCTGCCCACGTTCCCGAGGCTTGGAGTTAGTAAGCAACAGATTGCACCCCTCACTGGAGGCTCAATATAGCCTACAAGCCCTCCGTCCAAGACTGTACCATGTCATCGCCACAGACGACAGCTTTGGGCATTCTAGCAATTCCACGATCCAAGGACGATTGGGCCGAGTCCACTCCATCACCACACACAGATCGCGGTCAAAGTAAGAGCCTCTCCAGGTTAGACTGTATCTAGACTAGGCAACACCACTCCGGCACGAGCCCTCGCCTCGATTGAGTCCATGCGCAATGAGGCCGGACGGCGTATCACGCGCTAGTATGTGCGAGTCACATTGAGATGGGACGATGATGTGGAGTGCGAGAGATTCACGAGTAGATCGAGGAACAAATATGAGCATAAGAGATAAAGATACATTCATGTCGTGCAATTAAGAGCAGGGACTATATAGCAGAAGTATATAGCAAGAGTGAGAGAGTCATTAGCTATCCATCCCCAAAGCGGGTGATGATGGGCGTTAAGAATCAGAGCAGCAGCCATCAGCCATCCTGATACACCACATAATCCGCGCCCCAACCCAGCCCAATTGATTAATCCTCGTACCTCATCAATACGTGCCCGCCCTGGCCCTCCTCCTCTGTTCTTCCTCTCCCGTCCCATCGCCGAGACTCAACGCTCCCGTCTGCACCGCCAGCGCATGAGCCTCCCTATACCTCCCAAACGCCTCCGGGTCGCTCAACTCCATCTCCCTCAGTCTCGCCCCATCACTAGCAATCATCGCAATCGTCGCCTCCATTCCCTGCTGCACCACCATCTGTCTAAACTCGTCTCCACCCCAGGCCTCATATTTCTCTCTTAGCGCCGCAAGATGCGCAGGATCGACGCTGGAGGCGAGCGTGTGGTGCAGATGGTCTGTGATACCGACGGGGGGCAGGACTTCGCGGCGGATGCGCTGGCCGAAACGGTGCATGTGGCCTTCTTCGTTGACGAGTTGGCGGTTGTGAAGGTCGACTTCGGATTCGCGGCGGGAGAGGCCGGTGCTGGTCGAGATGTTGGCGGGATTGTTGTTGTTGCCGGAGGAGGGATCGTTGATGAAGGGGTAGGTGTGGCGCCACTGGGTAGGACTGCCGGTGTCGGTGATGTAGCTTTCGCCGCGGGCGTGATGCGTGACGGAACTGATGCTGTCGACGGAAGAGGCGCGGCTGAGGGCGGGTGAGGACCTTTCGACGAATTCTTGGTTCGTCGTTGTGTTGGCACGGTCAGGGCCGGTAGGGCGGGTTTCGGGATATTCGATCTCGAAACGCTCGATGATACCACGGAGGGTGTCGTCGAGGAAGGTAAGACGACCTGTGGTGCTGTTAGTGACGTACTGTAAGCATGCATGATCTGTCACTTACGAAGCACATCGATATTGTTTGCATTTGTTTCTCGTACCAATACAGGTTGAAGACCCGCCCTGTATTTGCGAGCACTGTCCAGCAATGTCCTAGACATATCCTTCGCTTGCGCTTTGCCAAGTTCGGACTCCAGTGCATCTTTAGGTGTACCAGGACGGCTATATTCTACGTTGCCAGTCTGAGAAGCGCTGAGGATATAGCTGAGAGCTTTCACCACACCGGTACCACCAACAAAGTAATCTTCTGTGGCAGCTTTGCCAGTGGTGTCATGAGCAGCAGCATCTTGATGTCCAAGGAAGTGTTGAAGAAGCTCAATACCACTGTCATTACTCTTGTCGATATCAGGAAGTGCAGCAGCAGCGTCTGCAAAAGTGACAGCATCCGCTTCAGTAAAGGCCTCGATATTGCGAAGACAGTATGCGACGACTTGTCTCGCAAGTGCCTTTACCACCTCACTCGCTGTAGGTCCTGGTATATCAATATCAACACAAACAAGTGTCTTCGACAACCGTGCAGCTGTCATGAGTGAGGCGAACAAGGCGCACGCCTCTTCTTGGTGTGCCTGATCGGCAGCATCAGAGATGACTGCCTTGATTGCAGGATTGTCTAGCACGTTGATATGAGCTAGATTGCGACACTCAGGCAGGATCTCGGCTATGTGGATGACATGCTCAGGCGTCATGGTACAATCTGCCAGATGTATACGTTTCAATAGCTTGAAGCGTGGGATCTGCTTGCGCAGGGCCGCCAGAGTTGCGTTCCCATTTCTACCAGAGAAGAGTTGCTTGTTGTGAGACATATCCAGCAGGCGCAGGTCCGGAAGTGCTGCTAGGGCAGGTAGCAACTGATCAAGGTCAGCTGGCAGGAGATTGCAATTTGCAACACTTAGAGCTAATAGACGTTCATGAAGTCCTTTCGTGAAGATGTGTGTCTTGCCACGTAAATTGTTACCGCCTAGATCGATACCGTGGCATGAGCCCGTCTGGACGTATCGTGCGACGAAGCCGAGACCCTCCTCGGTGAGGTTGTTGTTTGCGAGGCCTAGACGTTCCAAGCCACGGGATGCGGCACGAGTGACTCTTTCGACTTGTTGGGTTGTGAGACCACAATCAGCCATGAGCAGCTCATACAGCTGATTGCCGGCAGGTCTTTCCACCAACGCTTTGCAGAAGATGTCATCGATTGTTCTCGCAGATGCATCCGCATCGTGAGCAGGCTTAGGAAACGGACAAAGCGAGACGTCAATTGACCTGATCGAGTTTGACATGTTGATGAATAGACAGAGATGTTTCCAGCCTTCCTCTGTGATCTTACGGTTACCTTTAAGACTGAGCTTTTCAATGACACCCGGGTTGACCCTATCATCACGGTTGCGCGATCGAGTTGGACTTGTTCTTCCACGTCTGCGTTTGGCCACCTCGGGTGTCTTAGTGGCAAGTAGGCCAGCAAGGATCTGGCGAAGACCATCATCGGGGATGTTAGCATCTTCCAGAAGGAGCCTCTTCACAGGCACAATGGCGAGGAAGTCACTGAGGCAGACCATGTCTGTAGCTTGCATGCGAGACTTGTTGAGGTTGAGTGTCCCTACGATGCCTTCATTGAAGTTTTCCACCTTGCTCAACTGTTCACTAATACGCTTGAGCACAGGAGCTTCTCGAAGCTGACAACAACGACGATAGATTCGCAATGGATCTGTGGTAGGTCGATCTTGCGGTCTCGTTCCTGCTGGCGAAGCAGAAGTGCCTCGACTAGGTAGGTCTTCTGGAGCAGCAAGCTGCCCAGCTTGAAGTAACGACTTGACCGGATTTGGCTCGACCTTCGATTGACCTGATGGTAGTCCTGCCTGGCCAAGTGACAATGGTGCTGGTGTGGATTGTGCCCTGCCCAGCGCTGGCTTCGGCGACCGAGGAGAACGTGCGTCAACATCGTTGGCACCAGTAGGTTGAGTCTGAGGTCTCGGTCCGGCAGGGGAGCCTTTCATCGGAGAGCCTTTCGTTGGGCTCGGTCGTTTCGTTGGTGTACCACCTTGTGCAGGCGAGTCTCTCTGATCACTCCAGTCATCATCGGCCAAGACCGCCATCATGTCCCGCTTCGGTTCGGTACTGTTTCCGGACCCTCGTCGTTGCGAAGACTCCGAAATACTTCTATTCCGTTTCGGTCCATTGTCAAAGTCACTCTCATCTAGATCAAACGTATCGAACATTCCATTGCCCGCAGATCCAGTTCTGGCTTTCTTCGGCTTCGAAGTTGCAGTTTTAGTCTTACCGCCCCATTCATCATCCATACCAGAGAGATGTTTCAATATGTCATGCTCTCCGCCCTGAATCTTATCACCAGGCCCACCTCGTTTTGCAGCAGTCTTCTTAGTAGCCTCACCCCAGTCGTCGTCAAAATCGTTAAAAGCGTCCTTTTTCCTACCGAGCTTAGGCTGACTTGGACCAGTCCTTTTCGCAATCGACGGTGCAGCAGGTGACATTGACCTCTTACTGTCCTTCTGTCCCATAGTCGGTCCACCTGGAACCTTGGGTGATCTTGGCGGTGTACCCCAGTCGTCCTCGGTCATGGACATTGAGCTCCACATCCCAGCATTATTACCTCTCGTCGACGCCCCTAAAACTTGACCCTCTGCAAGTTCCGGGTGTTTGAGAGCCTCGCCCTCGCCCCGTGCGGTTGCTCTCTTATCAAGTGCCATTCCATCTGCATCCACATCGTCTTCCGGAATGTGCGTCGATACACCAGCAATCTCAACATCCACATTGAATGCCACGCGGCGAAGCTTGCCTTGATTGAGTTCTTTGATCTGACATCTCTCTCTGTCTTTGTCGATGTTCAATGTCATGCGGGGTGCAATGACGCCCTGACTGCTTCCAGTGGTAGGTGATCTCCCTTGACTAGTACTACTAGACGATGAGAGTCTTCGCAATGCTCCCGAAAGAAAGCCGGAGCTTGAGGTCTTAGGCTGCTGCGGTACGTAGGGCTCCAAGACTTCTTCATCCTTGCTGGACCTCGGCTGCGCACCCGATGCATTAGGTACTACTACTGTCGACCTTGTGGGACTCTTTGCGGTCGAGGAGCTTGACTTTGCTGAGTTGTCTGTGATGATGATTGGGGCTGGAGCTGGAGAGGACGAAGAGAACTTGGAGCTTAAACTGGACATCCATGATGACTTGGTTGGCGTCTTTTCAGCAGAGTTAGCCCGACCAAGAAAGCCTGGACGGCGAGTAGAGGAGCTTCGAGATACTCCCGCGCTAGGTGCAGGCGGTGCTGTTTCTTTCTCGGGCTCTTGCGTCTTGTTCTGAACCTTCTCTTGTGGCTTCGCCTGTTGCGGCGGCTGTACTGGCTTGAGGGGAGGTGTCACTGCTGGCGATGGTTGACTCGAGTTGGTTCGGGAAAGCGGCTTGTGCAGCCATGAAGTATCGACGCCATGTATGGCCTCCATTCTGTAGGTCCGTAAGAGCAGAGCTCTTTCAGTAGACCAGGCGCAAAAGGAAGTGCTGCGATCAGAGCACGTGGGAGCTCATGGCAAGGTGAATGTGATGGCGACACGAGTGAATTTAACACAGGTCAGCTTATCTTCGACGAGGATTACGCTGAGGCGGTCGTGAGATTGCTTGTCAGTGAGCTTAGCTTAGCATAAGGTTGAGGTGATGATTGCTGGGCAGAGGCTGTGTGCCACCGCTCACACATAGCGGGCCAGATGGACTTGGCGAAAGTGCATCATGACCGAACCCCGCACAACGATGCAGATCGTCACCTCATCTTCGGCAGTTAGTACAATGGCTTTGTATTTTCGCCTAGTTGCGTGATGACAATTTCGTGATTAGACGACCATGTTCTTGTTCTTAACTTGTACTGAAGGATCGATCACTCACGCGGGCTATCGAGTTAGCATGACTGAAGTGAACATTCGCAGAAGCGCCTGCCATTTTCGATACGTGGAGAACCTGGCAATGATCACTCGGACGAGTGCCGTTTGATGAGCGATTTGGCAGGCGTCATGATATCAAGACTAAGGCAGCGGCAGCGGCATCACATTAGAACTGAGGCAGTGGCAGCACGAAGCGTCATGCATGGATGACAACGGCAGGAAGAGACATTGGTAGGTTGTCATTAAGAGATTCAATTCTTGTCCAACCCATCGTACGCCTGCGGCCTAGCCTGGCCATTGCTTTTCGTCCTTTGATGACATGGAAACGGGGTATCTCATTGCAATCATAGATACTCTATGCCTGGATCTCTTGGATCTTGGCCTTGACGTTCTCCCTGCGCTGGTCAAGCGTGAGCTTCTTGCTCCTGTACTTCTGCGACTCGGCCTTCCACTCCTCCCTTGTCTTCTTCTCACCCTCGTCCTCATCCTTCTTGTTGGGGTCCTCACGGATCTGGCTGTGTGCCTCGGAGTACATCTCCTCGAGAGCCTCAGCATCCTTGTCATCGTCGAGGTATCCCTGGAACTGAGACTTGTAGCGCTCCTCATCGTCGTCGGCAAGAGTCTCCATGTACTCAGCAACGTGACCACCGAAGATGTACTTGCGGAGGGTCTCGGCGTCGAGCTCCTTTGTCTCAATATCGTAACCGGGGAATCGCTTCTCAGAGTGGGGGATGTAGAGACCACCGTCAGAAGCACCCTTCAGGGCACCGAAGATACGGGCACCAGTTGATGTGCGGACGAGACCGACATCGAGGAAACACTTGAATGGTCGGCGCTCCTCTCCATCAACCTCAGCAGCCTCGGTGAGCTTGTACTCTCCATCAGCCTCCTCGACACCAGCGAAGCTCTCGTCGATGTTGAGCTTCTTGAGAACACGGCGGGCGACGAGCAGACCAGTGCAGTATGCGGCGGCCCAGTTGGTAAGACCGTGTGTGACACCGTAGCGCTTGAGCTCGTGGGAGTAGGCGACAGCGAGGACCTTGTCACCGATGATCTCGGATGAGACAATCTGGCAGATGATGTCGCGGTTGGTGAAGCGGACGACTAGGCGGTATTTTGGCGCATTGTACTTGTTCTTGGCCTGGGTGATGAGGCGCTTGCGGGCGTAGTAGTCGGTCTTTCCGTCACGGCGACGCTTGTACTTGACCTGGAAGCGGGAGAAGTAGGCGCGGTTCTTCTTTTCCTTGGTCTATGGTGGGAGTCAGCAACCTTCAGGAAACCCGAAGCATTTTGCTATCGACTCTAGACTTACGAAAGGCATGTTGTCGTTGTTGTCGTTGATGGAGAGGAAAGGGAAAGGAAGATGAAACAACCTCCACACCACAAAATTGGTCGTGCGTCCCGAAGTTTGCGGGTGGGCGACATTTTAGGTCACGTGTCTCCAATCTAATCGCTTTCCCCAAGACATCCAACTTGAAACATCATCAAACCTGGCTGCCCTGGTGGTGGAACATTGCTCCCGGATCTCTATGTAACTACAGAGTGTGCTGTCCAGTTCACACGCTTCGTAGCCTTCGAAGCTTGCCACGTGCATCACAGATTGTTCATGAGCGATAAAATGAAAGATCGCGATCCAGTGTCAGATAGTCAACACAGTTCACTTCCTTCACGACATGATCGTTCTGTTTCAAAAGCATACATGGAGCATATTTTTTCAGATCTCAAGCTTAGCCCATGTTCATTGTTACAGGAAAAAGTCTGCACATCATTTTCCCAGATGATGCGCGGGGATTCTGCTTAGGGGTTTGTGGTATAACAGCACTAACATGCTTTCTCCTTGTGAAGCTTCGCGGAGAATCCCGTCCCTGCTCACTTGGTGACCGGAACTCGCTCAGGTCTCTACGTTAGCTTCGTCTTATTGAGCGCTTTCCTGCAGCAGGTCGTGACACGAGACGCGATACTCCGTTCCAAGCTCACCCCCTGCTCGATCACTGTGGCATTTGATCTATTGCCTGGTGGTCTAGACTCAGATCAGCACTAGAAGCGCTTTCGGTTCTTGTCTGCCTGGAGCTTTGAAGAGAATGATTAATCGTATACAAGCACTCTGTTGTCTTGCTATTTCTAGGTTTTAGCCAATTTGCACCGGGAAGGAGTGGAGGTCAGTCGTAGTACTACAACAGGCTAGAAATGTCCAGGGAGAGTGTTGTAGCAGTTATGATCAGAGTCTACAAGGTAGTCAGATCTGGTACATGTAAGCGTATAGATTTGACGGTGTTGAAAGAGTTCGATGACAATTAGCATTACTACAGTTTCTGCTAGCTACAACTACAAGTACACTTAGATCAAAGATCATGATGATACAAAGACCATCTCAATTCTCCTTCGCCGCGAATTTCTTGAACTCATCCAGGCTAACCTTGTTCAACGCCTTCTCGTTTGTTGCGTTCAGGAAGACTCTGCATCGTGATCATCATTAGCAAGCTAGTTCTTAATACCCTCTTCACTGCACAATACTGTGACATACCTAGGAACAATAGCATCATTGTCGTCCTTCCTCGCGTCGAACGCCTCGCGCCACCTTAATGAAGTCATTAGTCGTCGGGCACGAGTGCGTGAAGTCTACAGAGCACATACCTTGAAACACAAAGACACCACTTGCATCCTCCCTTAAGCCCAATTGACCTCAAGTCATTCCCCCTCGAGGCAGAGAAAGTGAGGAACTCCTCGCTGACTTCAGCTGCGACGGCGTGGTTGCCATGATCGGATGCTGGAATGTATAAGCTTAACTCCATGCCATTGACGGATACTACGTACGAGGCACATCACAATAGCCATTGCGCATGAAGCCTGTGGTCGTTGGAGAGCCACCGAAGTAGGCGAGAGGTGCCTTGAAGACTATATACAGATGAGTTGAGCTCGCTGGAAAGCTGTATGGCGTGTACCGTTCAAGCTCTTGGACATGATTGGATGCTGGTGGTGATGCTCGGATGCGTTTCCCTGTGCGAATAGTACGAGGCTGATGATGAGGATGTAGAGTGATGTTATACTGAGCATTGGCAAGAAGATGAAGGTAATTGTAAAGAGTGAGGTACCATAAGAGTACGGCACTCTCCCGGGCCATGACGACTTACATCGTCGCCGCCAATTGACCCGACGCGAGCAAACGTGCCAGGGGACTAGCTTCACGATGGTGGGGTTCGTGGCTGCGATTACCATTTTGGGCTCTTTCTCGTCTAGTCATTGCTGCTGTTGTGGTGTCAAGAATACATATACCGTGTTCCTCGTCCTTCCCTTCATCTTCCTCGACCTTCACCACATACGGCCTCCTTGAGAACACATCTGCAATCATGTCCGCAACCACCACTCTCCTCGACACAAAGGCCACCAAGCCAAACATTGGCGTCTACACCAACCCCGCTCACGACCTCTGGGTCGCACCAGTAGAGCCCAAGCTGGAAGACGTGCAGAACGGAAGTAACCTGCAAGTCGGCGAAGTCACAGTCGCTATCAAGAGTACCGGTATCTGCGGCAGCGACATACACTTCTGGGTTCGTCTACTCTTTCCCCTCCATCTACATCCTTCCCCTTCCCCCGCCACCTCTTCAATCCTCTACCCTCTCTTTCTCTCTCCAAAGCTAACCCTCCCTCCTCCCACCAGTCCCACGGCCGCATCGGTCCCACCATGGTAGTCGAGCACGACCACATCCTCGGCCACGAATCCTCCGGTGTAGTAATCGCCGTCCACCCCTCCGTAACCACCCTCTCCCCCGGCGACGCCGTCGCAATCGAACCCAACATCCCCTGCCACGCCTGCGAGCCCTGCCTCATCGGCCGCTACAACGGCTGCCTCAACGTCGAATTCCGCTCCACGCCCCCCGTCCCCGGCCTCCTCCGACGCTACATCACCCACCCGGCCGTCTGGTGCCACCGCATCGGGCGCGTCCAATCCGATGGGAAGACGAAGATGGACATGAGTTTTGAAGAGGGCGCGTTGTTGGAGCCCCTGGCGGTGGCGCTGGCGGGGATGCAGCGCGCGGGCGTGCATTTGGGGGATAGTGTGATGGTGTGCGGCGCTGGGCCGATTGGGCTGATGAGTATGCTGTGTTGCGAGAGTGCGGGGGCGAGTCCGTTGGTCATTACGGATATTGATGAGAAGAGGCTGCAGTTTGCGCGGGAGCTGTGTCCGAGGGTGAAGACGCACCTTGTGACGAGGGAGCAGACGCCGGAGATGTTGGCGGAGGCGGTGGAGAAGCTGACGGAGGGGGAGAGGCCGCAGGTTGCGCTGGAGTGTACGGGTGTTAGCAGCAGTATTAGTGGGGCGATTCATAGTGTCAAGTTTGGAGGGAAGGTGTTTGTGATTGGGGTGGGAAGGGATGTCATTGATATTCCGTTCATGAGGTTGAGCACGCAGGAGGTGAGTTTGGGGGGCTCGTCGTGAAAGATGAGCTGTTACTGACTGACATCTCTTTTCAGATCGACCTCCAATTCCAGTACCGATACGCCAACATGTGGCCTCGTGCCATTCGTCTGGTCAAGGGCGGCGTCATCGATGTCAAGCGTCTCACTACGCATCGTTATAGCCTGGAGGATGCCACTGAAGCTTTCCAGACGAGCAAGGACAGTGCCATGACTGGTGCTGTCAAGGTGATGATTCAGAGTCTGGAAAAGGGCGAGGCTTGATGATACTCATTGACGAGAGTATGGAAAAGGGTGGGCCTTGACGCTCACTGATGGGACATGATATCACAACACTGCATGGTGCAAGATTGCAATTGCGAGGGAGGTGCTTACATTCAAAACATGTTCATTGCATCATTATATCAAACTCCAAAGCCTGTAATTTCCGAATAGTTGTGCGACCATCATGTCTTCGCACTACAAAGCACATGTCCGTTCGCAATGCTCCTCCAACCCATGTGCCTTGTACCCACTTCTTACGCCTGATCAGGCCGAAGATTCCGACCACTCGCCGTCGCTGTAGCGGCTTTATCATTGTCTGCAAAGTGCAGGTAAGAGTGATCACCCAGCTTCCTCGGCTTGATCAAATGTGTGGCAGTGAACACCGCACCGAGCAAAAGACACAGTCCACCAACGATCAGATACGCAATACCAAGGAAATCGTTCTTGCCACCAATGACCGTCCGTGTGGAAATGAGGATCTCCTTCGTCCCGCCATACTTTGTGACTGGAAAGTCTGTGCAAGTAGCATATTAGTAACATGCCCGAGAGTGCAGGCTGTTTGGAAAAACATACAGTCATAGATGCTCATCTGATATGTTCCCTGCGGCATCGCTTGGTCATCGCTCCTCAGAGCCAATTTGCTGAATGTCGGCAAGCCTGCCGTGCGTAACCACACCTGGAACTCTTGCCACTTGCTGATGTCTGGAATTGGAAAGTCGTCGGTGTAGCCATATGGGTACCGCAGTTGCCAGTCGGGTGGCGGCACAACCTGGTCAACCGTGTACGGAGCCTGCTTGTATAACGCAGCGTCGGAGCTCCATGCAATACTAGAGTTTGTCATCATGTAGGTGGTATTCGAGTTGCTGCCTTGCGGGTTCAATAGCTGCGGGCTGAAGAAAGTGTCGTTGAACATGGAGTTCGCAATCAGACCACAAGGATAGTACGCTCTGCCATCTGGTCCACGCGTGAGAGGGTCGCAGTTACTGCTGGCGATTGAATCATTGCTTCTGAATGTGCCCTGCAGCTGGTCTTGGTCAAGCGATTTGACATAACGTCGGTGGTTCTGGTAGAACTTGGTAAGACGGTAGAAGAGGAGGACTGGAGCGCCAATGTCGTTGGGAATGTCGAATTGCAGTTGGCATTCGTTCGTGAGGACTGTGTAGGAGCCAGAATTGCCGTAAGGAGCTTGTGTTTGTATTGTTCGCCAGAGGTAGGGACTGCTGCTGTTCTTGGTCTTGAAGTCGGCGCTGATCAGGTTGCTTGGCATCTCAGTGAACTCCCCAGTCGCCTGTGTCGCGCAGTTGGTATAATCAATGGACATTTCTTGTACCTAGAAAGATGAAGACTCAGTTTCGGCAATTCGCATTGCAGTTCGAGCTGAATTACCAAAGAGCTGGCATAAAGTAATAGTCCTCCAAGCGGCGCGAATATAACACCGAGCGCGAAGAATATTGGTAACACGGTTTTGGGTGTGAGGATAGGTCTGAGATGAGGCGCATATACATGTTAGCCTGGTTGTGCACTGATGATGATTTCTTGAAATGTGCACTGACTGCCATGCCTTGAGACGTTGTTGGCGGAACGCGGTATCTAGATATCGTCAGTCCATATGATCCATGGTCAAAATGATCTTACGCATACTCGGTGGTCTTCTTGACTTTGTCTTCTTCTCAACTTCCTCATCCTCGCGATTGATCGAATCCGCGGCGTTCATCTCCACGGTCTGCGCCATCGCGATTGCCCAAGCTCGGAAGATACGCAGGTATCGCTATACTAGGTCAAGAAGAATTGCTGTTGTCCCGCGAGTCTCGAGCTGTGCCGTATTCACAGGATTGTTGGTGAATGTGAAAGGTGGTGAGCAGTGTTCGGTAGAGATCAAGTTATGTCGTTATGTCAGCCTGACTTCTCGGCTTTAGCGACGCGCCTGCATTGCCGGAGAAGAGCCGGTATGCATAATATCGAAGTATCGTGAAAGCAACACTTCTTCATCGCCTTGCAACCTCAATTAGTGAAAGTTCGTGGTGATATGGAGGACTTTCAAGTCTATTCTCAAGTTCTGTTTCCTTTGTTGACGAGTTATATTTCTGCAATGATGGTGAAATGCTAGTTTGATACTACTCAAAATGCGAAGCTTACTGCCCGATTGCTGTCTTGACTTGCTACGATACATACACTACCATTGTGCTTCCCTGCTCGTGTCACTTGCAATTCCTTGTGCTACCTTATCATTTGCGCAAAGACGGTGTGGTTCTCTATCTCCGACTTTTGTCCTGTGACTGTATCGTAGAACAACCTTTCAACTTGTCTCACAGCATGGAGGATATCAGCATCGAGGTGTAAGTACAACTTCGGTTTCGCAGTGCTGTGGTGTACAACTCATCTCATCTACCCAGTAGACAACTCCGGTCGGTCACTGACTTCTAGAACCATACAAGACAGTCCGAAATCAAGAGAAGTACCATACAGGCAGTCTGTGCTGATCCGAAATGGATCATAGATCATGAACGACCGCTGATTACTCGTATCATACCACCCGGGCAGTGCATAGTTCTGAGCAGAATCCTGCCAGCACTCTTCCCAGGTTATCCGTTGACTTCTCTTCGAATGCATCTCCAGGAGGACAGTGTATACCATGCCGGACACGCCACGGATACTACAGGAACCAGACACAGTGTGAGCCACATATCACGAGTCAAACGTCGAGAATCTCAAACACACGGCACACGAGGGCAAGGGTCCTCGAGCGCAAATCCAATGGAAACGGTGTATGCCCTGTGGAGCGCTGGCCTTGCCGCTGACACAGCATGGACGCACGAGCCATGCCGCGGCTGGACAGGAAGGTTGCGCTCCTTCCTTTATCATGATTCATGACAAATATGGCAGCGAAGCAGCACAGGGAGAAGGACAGTAATCGGACACGGCACGATGCAACTTCCCATCTGGAAGATGCCAAAGGCGTGCTCAAGGCCAGAGCATGCGGATGTTCGTAATCAGCTGATGCGAACGTCCATTGCCTCCTTGCCGCATGTCCGTCTTAGGTGGCAGTGCATCATCCGGCTGGCCACAAGATCTCGCACTCACTCGTATGCAGAATTTATTGGCCAAGGTTAACTATCACATACTGGTGACAAGAAAGCATCGCAGATGTGTCATCACCAAACAATCCAATGTCGATGTGTAAGCAGTAGCAGTAGAGTTAGTCATTGGAGAGTGCCAAGACAATGGATCCAACTGTTCCCGACGTGGTGCAGCCGTTTGCAGGTCACATGCCAGATGCATAAATGAGTCCCGTAAACTTGATTTAGAGTCACAGCGCGCCTCCTTGCCTACTTAGACTCCGCCACCGCTTTGTGCTGTGCTGTGCAATCATAATCCAGTCTTCTGCCTTATCCTGTGCTGTCGGTCACTCGTCAGCCCCTTCAATTCAGTTCCAGACCTCATCGCTTGGTAATTGAACGAAAGCGAAACTGGTAGAACTGGGAAACCTCAAACAAACGGGCGCAAAGGCTGCCGCCTTGTCAGAGCGCTCTCTTAGCTCATCACTTCACACTCAGTTTCACACCCTTGACTCTTATCCTCTTCGCCCTTGCGTAACTTCACCCGTTCTCTCCTTCACATATACTGGTCATCCTCTCTTCCACGCTCACCTTACTTCGTCGTCGCCTCACAAATTCTGCTGTGATTGCGACTGAGACAAACAAACTCTGTTTGCCATTGACTCAATTGATTACAGTCTTACAGCATCCGCCAGACAGATCTAGCACACGCCCTTCACAACACCAAGGGCTTGTCTCTTCCAAGAAGCACTAATATGGCTGCACATTCCTCAGTCAATTACTCTACGCCACCACACCTTCGACGTCAAATACTGCCGTCGCCACCAACATCATCTACCTTGCACAAGGTCTCTCCAATGGCGGTGGATACTCTCTTGACGCCACCGCCCAGTCAAAGCATGCCACTCTACCACGACTTCGAGTCCGCCCATCGCGAGACTGAGGACTATCAGCAAGATGTACTATTCCCTCAGCAGACACAACACGCCTCTCCTCTACATCTCTTTGCTTCGACAGCCGCCACATCCTCGCCGATTCGCGAGATCAGGACATCCACTGGTGCATCTTCGATCACAGTACCAGAGCAATATGCCAATAGATCATCAACAAGATACACACCGAACTGGAGCGCAACAGAGTCGGCAGCAGAAAAATTCGCACGTGGAAACGGTCGCACTTGGCAAGATGTGAGCAGAAACGACAATGGCTTCGATACACACTACGACAAGCCCACGGACAGTGAA
>Ga0268246_10000596_pt1 | contig 14637 bp, 21 predicted proteins | sample AgamicOrSfe_FD_200242 | JGI IMG/M metagenome (GOLD analysis project Ga0268246, IMG submission 200242) | Agave microbial communities from Guanajuato, Mexico - Or.Sf.e (v2) (version 2) | ecosystem: Host-associated > Plants > Phyllosphere > Phylloplane/Leaf | place: Guanajuato, Mexico | collected...
CTACAGGTAGTCGCTATGTAAGAAGAGGAGAAGAGACTTGACCTTTACAACCACTGCGTGAGGTTATTATCACACACTTAGTGTTTCATGCTCTTCCGTGAGTGTCCTAGCAAATATTCGCACATCACAAGGCGCTCGGTAATACAGTAGCTGTCGCTCGCTTGTCATGCAAGATGAGTGATGATGGACGACAAGCGTGCTCGCTAACGCTCGCCCGCTGCGTTTATCGCTGCATGAGGCTTCTGGTCAGCTCAATCGCCAGGTCGTATATGCCATTTGTTTGAAATCAGACTTACACTTGCGCTCTTCTTTGCGTATTGGCAAAGACACGAGGCTCCGTAGATGCCGATAAGCTGCTTGATCACCACATACGACGCTGCTCACCATAGGAGAAACAGAAGACTAGAAACATCCTTATAGCCTGCCGTAGAGATCCTGCCCTCACTCTCGACATGTCGTGCATACTCCTACGCCTTGTCTTGCGCCACGCTTTCGACGTTCTCTGCCACGCTCTCCGCATTGAATCCTGACAACAGACTTCAGGGACATTGTTCGCTGCCGGGAGATCGCAAATCAATCTACTCTTAACCCTACTAATATCCTGCTCAGGTTCGACCCCCGCATCGGGCGCATGCCCGCTGCGCGGCCATGCTTCTGCTTTCTACTTTCAATCTTGTGTTTGAAGGGGATTTTCTCTTGCTGCCTCTTGATATGCTCAATCCGTGCTATTCTTCCTAGTCCTACACTCAACATGCTCTTACTTATCATTCCAGTGCCTTCGAGGATATCTATCTCCTGAAGCACACCTCCCTAATCTTCATTCCCCATCCTCATAATCCATCTGATCATGCTCTTCATCATCTTGATCTCCTCCCACTATCTCACTGCTATCAACATCACCAACACTTGTTCTTCTGTCTTCCTTTGGCACTGAAGGTGGCTCGCCATCCTCATTGAAACTGAGATGCTTCCAATCCTCAATCTCTTCGATAACACTGCGAAGCCTATCTCTTATACTCTCCACAGCATAGCCCCCGAGCAACAGCCTCAGAGGTGGATACGCACAATGTCCAAGTTGCCAGACCAGCTCAGCACTGCGTACAGAAGACGTCGGCTGGCGTGCATCGAGCCATTGAAAGACTCGCTTGGCATGTCCAGCAGGCGATGTAGCCGAGGAATACGCTGACGAAGAACCACCCTTGACATAGAAGTGACCGAATCGCTGTCGCCTGTCTGCACGACGATCAAGTGAGGTTGTCGACGTTGTGATGTGATCGGCATCTAAGTTCTGGTCACCTTTATGTGCATGAGCTGATGCTACAGCTAGACCCGGCAAGTCATTCTCATCATCATCCAGACGAAGATGTCCGGGCTCGACGAGAGTGGCTTTGATGTTGAAGACATCAGTCTCGTACAGCATGCTCTCGACAAGTCCTTCAACGGCATATTTTGTTGCGCAGTATGGTGCTAGCCCAGGAACTCCAAGTGCTCCAGCTGTCGAAGAGAATATGAGATATCTTCCTGGAATGCCATTCGTTCTGAAGTAGGTGAGGGATGCTTGTATGATGTGCAGCGTGCCGAGAAAGTTGGTGTTGAACTGATTCAGTACATCATCACTCGATTGATCTTCAGCCGCAGCCACTACTCCATAGCCTGTGCAACTGGTTTGCGCTGTTAGTCTTATTCATACCACAATTAATGGTTGGCCTGACTTCGCAATGACATCGATTCGCCCAAGCTGTTGCACAGTCTCCTGAATGACAGCTTCTACTGTAGCTCGTAGGCGCACATCACAAAGCTTTCCTATGCACTTAGGATGCCAATCCTGCATCTGCTCAATAGTGTTCTCATAGGTCCTGCCTACTGCTGCAACTCTGTCGCCATGATGAAGCACAGTCCTGACCAAAGAGCGACCAATATGTCCAGTAGCGCCGAAGATCTAGTTGTACGTCAGATGATCACTGCTGCCTCGCACTTCGTCGACGTGGCATCTCACCACCCAGACAAGCTCCTTCGGTGGATTGTTCTCCGACGGCGGCTCGCATGTTGCTGGTAGCTGGACTCGGGTAGCCTCGGAGGTCACATTAGCAGTGACGGTGGAAGTGCGCCGAGGGTTCATCGAGGCCTTCGCAGCATCGCGAGTACGGTGTGACTGTGATGGACGTAGAGATGTTGTTGTTGTGTCATAGGCCGGGGTAAGGGGTTGTCAACCGAAGGTCGGGATTGAAACTGCCCTGCAGATCGCCCTTATCCTACACCAACGGCTGAATCGTACACAACTAACCCTGCTTCACCAATGCGCTCTACAATGTGTAGAGGTCATATCATGTGCGAGTATTTATCGAATCAGCTTCAGTAGATGTCCTGTGAAAGGGGCATGGTAATGCAGAGAGGACAGCACCAGAAAGAAAACAATGGCCGTAAGAGTCGGAAGTATCCCCAGTGCAGAACGGAACCCTGATACAACGTATAGGCCACTCATGCGAGCAAAGGCGCCAAATATGTTGCAGACTTATACGAAGCTCGCGCCAATGGCAACTGGGCGGAAGTCCCTGAGCTCACGCGCAAAGTCGAGAAGCACGCACCAGAACGACGATGTGAGCGGCAGATTCTGGAATACATTCGCGGATGGCAATGAGACTGACTATCCGCAATCAAGGTCTGATACTCTCCTCGAAAGTCGGCGCGCGCTTGTCGCAATCACACAATGGATATGAAGCAGCAGAGAGGGAATTCGGGACCGCCCTGTCAACAGCCCTGGAGCAAGAGACGGGACGGCAAGATCTTCTGGATGGCCTGATTACAAGAGCGACGTTACTTTTCGGCAATGGCAAACACTACGAAGCACTTGTGGAGATTCCAGAAACACTGCACCGCAGCGCTTTTCCCAAAAACACAAATGCGGAAGCTGTCTGGACTGTTGTATCAGTCATTCAGGGAACATTGATCAAGGGCTTAGCACAAGAATCACTCGGAATGCCAGCAAAGGCGGCTGAGACCTATCGATCAATCATTGGATACGTCTCCCAGGTCGTCAGGCTTCGTGCACCACAGCTAGAACTTCACCGATGGACGGAAGAACTACTGTCCCATATTTGCTTGTTCTTCTCAACAGACACCCCATCAAGACCTGCTCAGCTAGGCGAAGCTATGGCCGCGTTTCACCTTCTGTCCAAATTTCTTGATGATCAGTCATGGCGCCCATTGGGAACTAGATCATCCCTGACCGGACATGCGCCTCGAGAAGTCTGGGGCGCTTTTTATGTTGCTTTGTCTCGGATAGTGAAAGAAGATCTTGTGTATCATCCGTCACCTGTGCACAGAGATCATGACACGACAGAACACCGGGGACTTCTTGAGGAAGAAGACTTCCTCGCTTCTCGAGTACAACAGCGGGCCGACCTTCGAAGAGTGGAGGCCAATTATGAGAGCTTACTCCTGAAAGATACAACGTTTCCACGAGCTGACGAAAGTAATGAAGAAATCAAAAGCTGGATAGAATTGGTAATGGGAAACTGGCGAGTCCTTTGTGGTCCTCATTGGACAGACGCTGAGCTTGGTGCCGGTGGTAAAGCAGCTGTTGGTCGCAGCACTTTGGATGTGTGTTCTCAGTATCTATTCAGACTATTGTTACTAACCTTTGGCATCAGATACTGTACCGCGCTGCTACCAAGACCTTTCACTCCACGCAGATATTACGACACTTATTTACTATGCATGCTTTTCTAGCAGAATTCGACTTGGCCTTCAAGGCTTTCGACACATATACCGAACTCATCTCGAGAGGTAAAGCTCGCGCTGAAAAGTCTGGGGAGGTGGATGCAGACCTGGATGACGATGATACTGCACTTCGTCTAGCTGCTGAGGCGATTCGAGTTACTTGTAGATATGGTGCCGATCAAGGGACTGAGAAGGCGTTGCAGATCAGCGAGACGCTGACAACCTGGCTCAGCAAGGTCTCCTCGAACGCCTTAATCAACAGTAATGGAGACGAAGCACATAACAACAGTGAGCACGTCGACACATATCCGAATACTCAGCTTTCGCCAGAGACAGCTGCTATAGCCTTTCGAGCTATCGCGATTGCGCAAGCACAGTACTCACACTACAATTACAGCCCGCAAATTAGGAGAGAAATGCAGCTAAGCGCAACACAGAACTTCACACGAGCGCTAGAGCAAGGAGTGCCCGACGCACAATGTACAGAAACGTTATACGGATTCGCGCTGCTCATGGCAGAAAGGCGAGACATACCTTCAGCTATCAAGCTTGCTAAGCGCGCTCTGGCAAATCCGGAAGAAACACAATCGCTTGCTGCACCAGATGGCGTACTCTCCGAAGACGAAGGAGCCGATCTTGATGACGAAGATGTCTCCTTCACTAGGCAAAGAAAACTGCTGCCAGTCTTCCATCTGCTAGCCTTACTCCTTTGTGCCAGAGAAGATTTCCAGCTCGCGTCAGCAACATGTCAGGCAGCATTCGACCAGTTTGGAGAAGCTATGACTATTCTTCTGACGCAAGGAGCGCAACCACAGAGTCGACGGCAATCTGCGATCGGCCGACGGCGACGCCCAAAGCCTGCAAGTACCGCCACGCTCGCTCATATGATGGATAGCTATGAAAAGCAGGCGATGCTCGAAATCAAAATGACCCAGCTTTCACTGACCGAGGTTCTGGAAGGACCCGAGGCGGCTGTCAATGCCACTTCAGGTCTTTTCGCATTATATGCTGCACTTTTTGGTAACATCAATGCTGAAGTTTCACATCTGAAGCCCTCCAAATCCGCCTATATCCTGCCACCACAAACACAGAAACATGGCGGCTCAACAGTGCGGAACATCATGTCGAGGTCGAAAGCCACGAAACTTGCATCTGAGAAAGAAGGCGGCTATACGACCTCGCTACCGAACACTAGTGCTGTATTTGCAACCAGATCTGGAAGCAATGCCCATGCGGACAGCTCGGCCAGAAAAGTGTCACACGAGAAACCAAAATTCAGCAGTGAGAAGACCCCAAGTCGGAACTCAAGTCTGCGACAAAAGGTTGGCAGTCTAAGAGGTCGCAGAGATGGTGCGCAACGATCAGTCGAGATCATACCTGAGAAAGAAGCAGTAGATTTTGCTCCTGTCAACCAAGACGTGGTCGCACCAGGAACTTCTCAAGCTATCTCGAACGGCACAGCACAGAATGGAGAGCCCTTGTCAGCTGGGCCTGACGAGCAGTTTTTCTCGGAAGACATGGGACTGCCAGTACCACCACCATCTGCGACAGCAAGTGCGACACCACAGTTTGTCAGTTCCCAGGCTAGGCGACTCAAGATGTCAATCTTGATTCAGGTCTGGCTCTTCGTGGCTACTTTATACATCAGTGCAGGCGTCTATGATGACGCCAATGATGCTGTTGAGGAGGCTAACAAGCTCAGTCAAGCTCTCGAGCTCGATGTCACTTCCGACGGATGCACTGTCAAGAACTTCCAGAATCGAGGATGGGCAAGTGGGCTCAGTGTGGAGGAGCTGTGGGCGAATGTGCATGCACAGGTAAGGATTTTGCGCTCTTGCCAACAACCATGACTAACTCTTGCCAGCGAGGCCATCTCCTAAAAGCACAGTCGCTTCCACACGACGCTTTGATGCACTACGAGCAAGCACTATCTCACGTCCCAGACCATCGCGACTCAATAGTCGAGCTAAGCTCCATCTTGCTGGACTACTACTGCCAGATCATTCCAGCAGAGAAGCCTGACCCAGCCGCCGAGATCTTTACCGCGCCATCCTCCAATGCACTAGGACTTAGCACCACATCGAACGTGCCAATAATCCCGAGCACAGCTCTGACGAATCAATCCACCTTAGGCGCCCCATTGCAAAGCACCACCTTACCCATTGGGGCAGCAGGAGAGCCCATGTCACCATTAGAGCTCTATCGCATCGCCGCCCGCGATCGTGCTTACAGTCTTCTGTCGTCACTCACACGTCTGGGGAGTGGTTGGGACTGCCCGAAAGCTTGGCTTGTGCTTGCGCGAGCGTATGAGGAGAGCAAACAGATTGAGAAAGCGAAAGAGGCCCTGTGGTGGACTGTTGAGCTGGAGGAGTCGACGCCGATTAGGGATTGGAATGTGGTGAATTTGGGTGGGTTTGTGCTGTGAGGTGGATTGGAAACACAGTGTGAGGTGGACGGTGATGAGGTGACGAGGGATGCGGCCACGGATGCCTGATATTGATGACGAAAAGGGTGGGAAGAGCGTGTAGAGCGAGTGCTCGGAGTAGATACCCAGATAACGATGCTTGGAATTCATTGAATGACTGGATGCACTGAAACACCGATGTAACCGTCCTGCCGACGTTTCAGATCTGTAAGCACATGGAGCACTCTAGACTTGGCGCTGGATCTGCTTGGGTAAGCTCTTGTCTTGAAGACTAGATCTTAACACTTGCACACGACGACCAAGCTCTGTCACTACACTCAGCTCTCGAACTTGTAATGGAGCAGCTTGTAGTACTATATATCGAGCTTGCCTCTTTGCTTCTCTTGATTTTACTCTACACCTTGTGCCGCACTATCGCCCACATTCGTTCTCCACACCAGGACACTCAGCCCTCACCATGATCACCTCACCGATTGACCATGAGCTGACTTCCATTGGTGGCTTTGAGACTGTCGTCTACTCACCTACCACGCCAAAGCAGCTCGCGTTCCAAGCTGAGCATGAGGACGAGCCCACGACACCAATCACCCCCTCCTTCAGCCCCGCCTGGCCCTCCTCTCCAACAAGCTCTCCCGAGCCATCGACGCCAAACAGCTCGCCTCACGCCTCCTTGCTCTCAATACCAGCAACCTCCTTCTCTTCAAGCACTTCCGACTCGCCCTCATCCGACGACAGACACAAGACAACCGCTACTCCGCCCTCACTATCGCAGTGGCCGGCTCCCACAACGACCGTACGCCCCTTCGCCTCAATCCTCGGCTACGAGCTCAGAGCACCTGCGCCGCTAACTCCCTCGCCTGCTCAAACCACCACACCCGGCCTCTTCGCCTCGATCAACGGGCACTCACCCCATCCCGACTCAGATACAATCGAGACCATCATACCCGGCCCCTGCCTCCAATGCTCTCTACTCAACCTTCCCTGCTCAGCCACCCATCCGACCTGCACGCGCTGCGCCCGCAACCACGAGCGAGACTTCGGCGGCTGGTACGGGATCCGCGACATCATTGAGCCGTGTCTAGCGCAGCGACGGCGTACGATGCAGGAGATCTTGGAAGGCAAGGAGATGGGACAGATGGAAATTTTGTGCAGGTTGGAGGATGATGGTGATGGGACATGGGAGCAGAAGCTGGAGATGGCTGCTGAGGTAAGTTTGAGATGAGATGAGATCAGGGGAGAGGGAGGAAATGGATCGAGAAGAGGGAGAAGAGTGCTAATTTGTCTTGTGTTTCTAGCTGTTGAGAAAGAAGATGGAGGTGGAGGAGAGAAATAATTGGGTGTTACCGATGCCGGAGGGCCGGGCGGCTGTCAGGAGGGAGGAGTTGAGGGGGTTGTGGTATAGTGTTAATGGTGAGAGGTGGGGATGAGCTGGAGAAGGAAAGTTTGTGCTGATCACGATGCGCGCTCGCTGTGCCAGTGATGAATGTCGGGGTCGTGGAAGGAAGGAGCTTGATTCGGATAGACTCTTGGCAGGAGCTCCCTGGAAATTGCACGGGGTGACTGTTGCGCAGTCTTGCAAAGACATCGAAGGCGTTGAATGGCTAGCAATCTCTGCTAGGAATTGATTCGAGTTCTTCCGCAAATCTGGAAAATGCATATTTCTGCGTCCGTTAGATTCTCGTTTTGATGTCTGATAGGGCTAGCTTCTAACTTCGAGTTAGATAGCCTTGAATTGGCTGCCTTCTGATGTACTCGACTTGTTCACCTGCCTGTCTCCAGATGAGATATTATCCCTAGCACCAAGCACCACCAATATCTTTTCAACCTTTCAATCTTTCACCGTTTCACAAGATATCGTCGCCGTCGGCCGCAGCAGCCTCAGTCGCCGCCGCTGCACCATCACCATTACCCTCCACCTCCATTGCCTCCACACTCGCCTCCGCCGGTCCTGGAAACACCTTCCCCGCCTCCCTCAACCTCGTCTCCTCAACCGCCAACCTTCTCGCCCACACTCTCCTCCACTTGACACCCCACTGCGTCGCCAACTCCACCTCTGCCTTGACATTGTCCCCACTCGACGTATCCGCATCCTCCAGCATGCCCTCGCCCGCTCCTTGCGCAATCCCCGCCAACGCATCGTCCACCTCCTCAAACAGCGCCCGCATACTCTTGACCTCATCCACGAGCGCCTTATCCAGCATAGTGACCTGCTCCGCCGAACTCCCCGGCTGCATGCGCGCCGCGACAATCTGACGCACGCGGCCCACAACCTTGTTGATCGTGCGCTCCACCATTTCATAGATCCACGTTTCAGCCAGCAGCCTGCCGCCAGCGATGCGTTGGGCATCGAGAGCCCAGGCGATGACGCTGCTGGGCGTGAGGATGGTGTAGTTGAGGAGCTTATCGACGATGTTGACTGCGACGCCGGCTTGGACGTCGCGCCAGAAGGCGACGACGGAGGTTATGATTTGGGCGCGGGCGGAGGGGGAGGAGTGGCCGATGGCGGTGAGGCGGTCTTTGGAGCGCTCGATGTAGGAGAGGACGTGGGAAAGGGATTTCGAGCCGATGTAGCAGAGGGAGGTGACGTAGGCGTCTGTGGAGGCGAGGATCGAGGAGTCAGCGGAGGCGGAGTCGATGGTGGCAAGGATGGAGTCGATGTCGGAGTCGGGGGCTTTGCGTTTGAAGAGGCTGATGAGCTCTTTCGCTTGGGCGGCGTGGGGTGTTGCTGGAGATGTTAGTTAAGTGGGTCAGCGGATGGGTGTTGAGATGAACATACATTCGTTGTTGTATTTGTAATCTGGAATCTCATTGTCTTTTGATGTAGAGATCAAGACGTGGTATTCCTCGGGAAGAGTGCCACGGACACGATTCGCGAAACTGAGGCGCATCTCTTTCTCGATCGATCCAAGGATGAAAGCTTTCTTGGGCTGTAAACTGCTAAGCTCGACATCACCAATCCTAACAGTTGTCAGTATGAGACATGAGCTACATTTCATAGCTATACTCACCACTCAGCCCACTTCCACCGGAAATCGAAGTTACTCAAATGATGTGAGAACCAGTCAACAAATCTCTGCAATAATTCAACATCCATGACCTCGAGGTTCTTGTAGAGAAATCGGATGGCACGTCCAAGACTAGGTGCGATTGAGCCAGGCGCAATCTTGCAAGTCTCGGTAATGATCGAGTGGTAGTAAATCAGCTTGTGCTCAGATGTGGGCAGGCGGAAGATCAAGGAGAAGACGGCATCAATGGCAAGATCCTCTGGCTTCCACGTAGACTTACCATCCTCTGCCAAGTCCTTGACTTTGTCGAATGGAGTTGCACGAGGTATGAAAGTCTTTGGCGTGAAGTAGCAGTCAAGGTCGATCAACAGCTTCGCGGCTGTGTAGCGGTTGAAGTGAAGAGCGTCAATGGTATCGACAAGTGCATCGCGGACTAGTGTTGCAGCAAGATTGGTTGTGGCAGGAACGGTCTCGAGGATGTCAGAAGGGATGGTCATGCAGGGATAAGGGAGACTCACCTCAATATCCTGATCCGCATATACGGAGAAGTAAACCTCAGGAAATGGAGGATTCATTCCAGGCTGAACAGTCTGCGGAATACTGATGTCAGGGAAGGTATGCTTCGCAGTCGACGCTGAACCATCGACATCCATGAGGTCAGGCGTCGGCTTGAACAATCTAGGAATGAAGACAAGTGGCCAGCCATTGTCAGCTTCTCCTTGAAGTTGCTTTTGCAGCATCGACATCAGGCCTTGTGCAATCGGCGCATCTTCTGTATTGCTCGAAGGTGTGTATGGCGCGACGAGGGCCTCGATCTCGAGTGGGGTGAGCGCGATGATCTCTGTCTTGCCAAGAAGCTCGCTTGCTTGTGTCTTTGTGTCTTCTGTAGATGTGATGAGCATGTAAGGGATTGTGAGCATGATGATCTTGACTAGCTCCAAGCCAAGTGCCTATGAATAGTCAGTAAGCTGTATCCGCTGTAGTACCTCCTGGACTTACATCATCGTTGGACTCGGTCTGGAGATCCGCAGCTTTGTTGAAGAGCTCATCTAAGAGTGGCATCGCACCGTCCGCTTCGAACAAGCCATGCATGGAAACGAGGAACCGCAGCAGCAGCTTGAAGCTCCTCCATTCTGATGCCTCCAGCGCCGCTTGTAGCCGGAGCCCTGTCCGCTCGATGATCACCTTCGCAATGTCTGCTTTCTGTTCGTTCGCGTAGAGAATGATGGCTGCAACATATGGAATCTTCAGAGGCTGTTCTGTTACGCTGTTCCTGTCATTACTTGGTCCAACACTCTCGCCGTAGCAGAACTCACAGTTGTACCACATTGTCCGTGATGATCTCCTTGAACTTCTCATCCTCCCAAGCTTCGCTGATATTCTTTGCGATAGCCGCACAATCTTCGATTGGGTCTCTCAGAGGCTGATACGCGTGTCAGGACAAGCTTCTTTCGCGTCACGACAGGGGAAAGCTTACCGATTGAGCAATCTCCAGGATCTGCTTGCGTACACGGACTGAGGGAGGGTCTTCGTAGCGGCGGCGTTGTGGTCGACGGTCGTCGTAGCGTGGTCGGTCGTACTCATCGTCATCTACGATGATGTTAGCTCCCTGCTACACGTTCCGTACGTGAAGCGCGCACCTCTGGCTCTTCTCTTGCGATCGTATCCACCACCTCCTCTTCCACCTCCGCCATTGTATCTCCTGTCATCACCATTCCTGCGCTCGACATCCGCCATCCTGTACAGTCTGTACTCTTCGTCTTGCCAATGTTGCTGATGTCGCTGCTTGTCTGCTTCAGCTCTTTCCAACTGCGCTCGTCTGGCTGCTACAGTTGCTGCAAGGTGTTCTTCTGGAGTCTTGTGTAGTAGTCGAGCTTTAAAGTCTCGATTTCAGTATATAGTCAAGCAGGTGACGATAGGTAGGTGGCTGCTGTATGCGCTTGTGCACGACTTACGTTTGCGACTTTTTGCAGTCAACACTCGCCGGCCGAATGAGGTAATAAACGGTGATCCCCCTTGCAGCATACTTCTTGGCGCTTTTGGTGTTCCTGCAGGAGGCCCATAGTCCAAATTCATTCCCTGGAATCTCCTCTCGACTGCATTGAACCACTCATCATCATGGCCATCATGAAAGTCGGACATGACCGAGTCAGCCATCCTGCTTGAGCGCCGGATGTAGAGTTGGACTCGGGCAATGAGTACAATGGTATGGGGGAGTAGTGAGCATATGGCAATGGTGATTGAGAGGATTGCACGAAGGGAGTGCCAAAGGCTTTGAAGCGTGGCAATTACACAAAGAAGAGCAGAGGTGGGACTGATGAATGCAGAAAGTTGCTAGGAAGAGATGGCGTAGCAGGTATTTATGGTGGTTATTTAGGCAGGCAGGGCCGTTTCATCACAGTAAGCTAGAGGCAGTATGTGAGATCTGAAGGAGAGAACCAGAGCGACAGACAGAAGGCAGAGCGCCACGCAAAGAGATCTGAAGGAGATCGTGAGAGAACAGAGAGCAGTACAACAACACGTCAAAGTGAGACCAGATCGAGTCCAGAAAAATAGCTTTGATTTGAATAAACACATTGAGTGAAGCATATCACACTGCATGCTTTTCAACAGCTTCGCCGAACCAATGCCACCGCTCTGTGCACCATATGGACTTGTATCAACATTCGGCGTAGACCTGCACAGTCCAGACAGCTTCCACACCGAACAAGGTTGACGTCAAGGTCCTGCATATTGTATGTCCAGGTGCTGATCGTGTTCGTGGCGCTCTAAGAGCCTCCTTGTTTGAGGAATGTTGGCAGGCATAAAGAGCTAAGATCCATTGGTCAAAGTCATGCTCGAATTGATCTTGTTACCTCGTTAAAGTCGTTAGACGTTGTATTGCTGTGCTGTAATATCAAGGGATCCAGGTCAGTCCAGCTTGGCCATCATTTGCTCTTTCGTCAATGGTTGAAAGTCGGGAGAGTCAATGTCCAGCCCTTGACTGACAAGGATCGGTCGAATGTGAGCAGGGATGATATCGTGGTTGAGTTCAGGCGCAATCGAAAGTTCTGTGCAATGTTAGAACAAGTGGCGACATCAGACGTACTGACTTCATACCATGATGCGTGAAGTTGAAAAGCTCAGGCAGCTCCTTTGTAGGACCATTTGCGTTGCGCGAATCGGGCAGCCTCGTGTTGGGATCACGGAGCTCGTTGAAGAAAGGGTGAACCATTGCATCAATGGCAGACAATCGTTGTGTGGGCGTGTATTCAAGAAGCTTCGAGATCAGATCAATAGCATTGGGCTCTGCCTTGCGGAAGACCTGGAGGAGAGTTCGTCAGCAACCTGAACGTCATTGGTCATTGACACAGTACGAACCTTGTTGAATGGGTGAGGCTTGATCTGCGGGAATCGGTGTTCCATATAGTTTGGGTTCATCGTACGGATTTGGTCGCGCGTTGGTGTTCCCAGGACCTTGATAATCTCAACAAGCTGGTCAATACCAGACTCTCCTGGGAAAAGTGGTTGACCGAGCATCAATTCTGCCATGACACATCCTGTTGACCAGACATCTAGTAACCTGTTAGTAGACTGTCTTGCGCAGGCGGAGCTCTGCCTGACGCACCAATCTTTGTTGTGTAGTTTGTCGCGCCAAAGATCAGCTCGGGCGCTCGGTAGTATCGCGAACAGATGTAGGACACGTTTGGCTCATGTTCGACAAGAATCTTAGCACTACCAAAATCGCAAAGCTTCAGAATCCCACTAGCTGGATCCAACAACAGGTTTTGTGGCTTGATATCTCTGTGGCAGATTCCTTGAGAGTGGATGTATGCAAGGGACCGGAAGAGTTGGTAGATGTACAGCTTGACCTCGAGCATTGGCATTGTTGTCTTCATCTTGTTGAAGTATCGTGATGCTCGGTAGATTGTCTCCGGGACGAATTCTAGAACTAGATTAAGATAGACCTCTTCTCTCTGATGAGGCATTAGCGACACTGTCATCGTATATAGTTCGGGTGCATGATTGACGTACTCGATCTCCGTTGGAATAGTAGAATGCCTTGAGTTGAACAACGTTGGGATGGCGCACGATGCGCATGATTTGCAGTTCACGGTTCTGTCCAGGTTAGCCCTGTTGTTGCTGCCTCGAAATATCGGACGAACCTTGAAGCGTTTGTCTTGTAACACTCGCTTGATTGCCGCGTCCTCGCCAGTTGGCGCAAGTTTCGTCTGGAACACAACACCGAACGAGCCATTGCCAACGATCTTGCATTGTGTATATTGCATATCCCGGGTTTCTCCTGTCAAACCATCTTGAACTCTTTCCCGGACGACCTCTGTAGACTTGTGAGCGAAGTGCGCTTTGTACCAAAGGAGTTGTAGAACATACCACCCATGCGGAGGCTCGAGAAGGCATTTGTGCGATTTGACGACGACATGTTTATATGACAGGTTTACTGCGTGTTATGGTACTGCGCGATGATCTTGTTGTGTTGAGCTTGGTGGAGGAATGAAAGCCGTGATGTATGGTTGTGCAAAGAACTGTTGTTAAGGTCGCGTTGCTTGATGATGTCGGAGAGGGGTCACGAGGCTTGTGCTGTTTTTCGCTCTACTCGTCGATGCGGGGTGCTCTTGAGTGAAGTTGCGGACTTTTCGAGGTATGATAGTGCGCAAACAAAGACTGGGCTGATAATTGGCGATCTCGCTAGATGTGAAGCTTGATGGCTTGGAGATGATGTCGATGAAGCAGTACGGTAGTCGCGAGTGTTGTGGGGTGCGGAGAAATCGAGAGCTGCCAATGGGTGGTGATCTCGTCAGCCTTGAACAAGGTATATGACCTTTCGTCTACAGAGATTGTACGCACATTTGGCTTGCTAAGGAAGTAGATGAAGCAATCTGAGAAGGACGAAGTGCATGAGCATGATCTAGGACAGAGACGAGAGAGGCACAAGACGATTATAAGAGATGGTGGGCGAGTAGCCGGGAAATCATCACAGACCACGAGACAGGTTCAAAGTCCCCACCCCCTCGACGCCAAGGTAGCAGCATGAACAGCGACCTCACCACACACACCACATAACACAGTAGACCTTCAGCTGGATGCACAACATCTGCCAGCCATGAACAGTAACATGACCATTTCCTCAACAAAATATACTACATCTACATAGTCGTGTCTGGCTTGTTTAGGCCCAAAACAGGCTCAGGAACCTCATGGTCGGAAGTATCCCGTTTCTCTGGCACATGACGCTGGCCTCCTCGTGACCTTATGATCGACCCACCACCAACCAAAATCACTCGCCCTGACCCGAACCTGATCTTGGGAAGCAAGCAAGCCGCCGGTTGGTACGCCAGATCTATCTATCTCTGAAGAGTGCCCTGGCACGAACAGGACAAACAGAGCCTGTTGCAACTATGTGCGATAGACTTTTTCCAGGCATATATGAGACGGAGTTTCAGCTTCATTGGCTGCAACCCCTGTAAAGGTCCAGTTTCAGAGTCAATT
>Ga0268246_10000597_pt1 | contig 14624 bp, 1 predicted proteins | sample AgamicOrSfe_FD_200242 | JGI IMG/M metagenome (GOLD analysis project Ga0268246, IMG submission 200242) | Agave microbial communities from Guanajuato, Mexico - Or.Sf.e (v2) (version 2) | ecosystem: Host-associated > Plants > Phyllosphere > Phylloplane/Leaf | place: Guanajuato, Mexico | collected...
TCATTGGCTGGCAAAAGTCAATAAATGGCACAATAGCCACAGAGAGAGATACGAGGACGGGAACAGCGGCTCAAGAGATCAACTTCTGGTTGGACAAAGAGGATGTCCTGCACGATGTCAAAGCAAATCTGCAACTTCCGGGTGTCAAGTTGACAGTGGCAGTCCTACGTCTGCTTGGACGCGCTGTTGTTGCTGCAAATCTCATGCAGGATACGTTGCTGAAAGAAACAATTGATTTGGTTCAGGCGTATAATCAGCTAATGCGAGGCTTCCCACTACAGGAGTTATTGGCAGCAGTGTCATTGGAAAGTGTCTGTGACGCCTTAAACTCAATCTTCGACCATGTCAATAGAATCTTTCCTCGCAATCCCTATCCATCGAAGCGCGCCATTGACTTGCTTGAGGCTGTTTCTAGTGATCTTGATGATCGTGTCCGCAGTCTACTAAAAGGTGGCCATCTTGTTCATATGGATGCTGATCAATTCGCCTCAATCATGACAACAACCAAGAGAATCTGGGACACTTGGGCAAAGGATGCTCGCCAGTTTGACGTAGCTGGTCGAGAACACCGCAATAAGTTCAAGAAGGATACCGGCTCATACTTTCGGATTGCACCTAGACATTCTGCCACGCGAGAACGCCTCGAATATGTCGCTACGTTCAGAAACAATCACACACAGTTGCACGCCACCGTTGGCAACGTTCTTGGAAGCCAGGCCTCGAGTGGCTTACCTCCTGCTGATGTAGTGAAATCACCTGGACAATTGACCAACTTCGACGCAGTGAAAGACGTAGAGAACGCCTACCTATCAATTGGCGAAATTGATGTTCTAGAAACCTCGTCAGAGGGTAACCGTCTGTGGCGAGAGGCAGAGGACCAGTACAACGAGCGGATCGCAAGAGTGGAAAATGCTATCATCTCGATTCTTCGTGATCGACTAGATGTTGCAAAGAGTGCCAATGAGATGTTCCAAGTCTGCTCGCGCTTCAATGCACTCTTCATTCGACCGAAAATCCGCGGTGCGATTGCAGAATACCAAACAAGACTTCTTGATCGTGTTCAGCATGACATTGCAGTATTGGAGAAGCGATACCAACAGCAATATGGGCACTCACAGTCTTACGTGATGGCACAATTGCGTGATCTCCCACCCGTCGCAGGCTCGATCATCTGGGCGAAAACCATTGAGCGCCAACTCGACTCGTACCTTCAGAAAGTTGAGGACGTGCTTGGGCCTGCATGGGAGCAGCACATGAGTGGTCGTGCGGTACTGGCTGAGACAAATCGACTGCGAACGCAACTGAACACATTGCCAATCTTCCGTGCTTGGGAGAAGGATGTTTCTCAGCGAGACCTGTCAGTTCGTGGTCGTTTGTTCAGTATTGGCAAGATTCGTGGATCCGAGGACGAACTGCAGATGACGGTCAACTTTGACTCCCGCATCATCACACTCTTCAAGGAAGTTCGCAACTTCCGGAGCCTAGGCTTCAACGTCCTCACACAGCTGAGCAAGGTCTCGAAGGACGCAAGAGAAGTCTACCCTTATGTGGTTACGCTAGTCGAGACACTTCGGATATACACGCAAGTCACAGCGATCATTGAGAGTGCACAGTCCTCGTCATTCCTCCTGGATGATCATCATGCCCTAGTCATTGGTCTCCTGCAAGAAGCTGTGCCTTTACGTTGGTCATCGTTTGCCAATGCAAGCGACTTTCGCAATAACACCAGTCAGAGCAGTCTGAAGCACGACAAAGTTATCCTGCGTCTTTCGGATGCTATCTTCACATTGCAGAAGAAGTCACGCATAGTCAAGTCGAGTCACGATATCATTCAAGACTCATTGGCTAGACTCCGCACATGTCCCTTCGACGCGAAATCATTCCAATCAGAACTAAATACCATGCAAGCATGTTTGAACACCATTGACGCCGAGCACTTCACAAGCTACAACGCTTTCGTGGTTAAACTGAACAGTGACATACATATCGCTCTTCTTGGACGTCTGCAGCAAGCCCTGGATGTCTGGACGATGTCCTTCAGCACAGGAATTCTGCCAGATGTGAATGACTTCTCGGATGCTCTAGCAACATTGCGGGATACCGACGCCGAGCAGCTCGGAAAGCGGCCGCCGAAACCGATGCTCCATGAAATCAGGATACAAAACCAACTCATCTACGTGGAGCCGCCCCTGCAGACTACGCGTGTCACATGGCTGGAGCATCTTCAGGAAGCGATCGCTATAGCTTGTGATACAAGCAGGCTGCAACCGTCGCAAGGCGATACCACGACACATGAGCCAAGCTCTGTACCACGAGACAAAACCTTCGCCTTTATACTGGACGATTGCACGACGCAGATGACGGCAATCTACAATGCTATCAATTCCAAAATGCTGGAGGTGAATAGCTATGTCACTACCTGGCTCCGTTTTCAATCATTATGGGACCTCCAAGTTGAGACTGTGTCTGCTTTCCTCGGGGATGATCTGGCAAAATGGCACCAACTCCTCATGGACATCAGGACTACACGTGCAGCTTTCGAGATTCGAGACTCTATCAAGCACTTTGGTCCGATCTCGATCAACTTTGAGCAAGTCCTGCAAAAGGTCAATGCTAGGTACGATGCACTACAGAACGAACTTCTCAAGATATTTGCTTCCAAAGTTGGCCTGCGGACTTCGGACGCGTTAGGTGCCATCGAGCAGACCCGCAAAGATCTTGAAGGAAACACACTCGAGATTGCCTCTACTTTGCGTGCTGTAAAGTTCATTACACTAGTGCAGACTGCAAAAGCTCGCGCACAAGCCTGGAAGGAGGAGGTCGAATTGCTGCACCAAGGACACACAATGTTAACACGACAAAGACTTCCAGTCAGCAAGGATTGGGTTCACATCGATCAGGTCGAACACGAATTCAATGCGCTCACCGAACTACTGGACCGCCAAACACATGCCATCAATAGTCAAAGTGACTCTCTACGTACCAAGATACAAGCCGAGGACGAAATCGTAAAACAGCGTACACAAGATTTGCTGGCACAGTGGTCAAGTGATAAGCCCATTTCTGGTGCGATCGATCCACAGCAGGCAACCTCAATACTGGCAACGTTCGAAGCGAGGACTCGTGCACTCTCCGCGGAGGCCGACTTGTTACGGAACGCGAAAGAGGCAGTCGCTCTTGCATCTAGCCTTGATAATCAACTAGGGGGATTGCTGACCGAGATCTCTGACCTGCAAGCTGTATGGGCTTCCTTGTCGTCTGTATGGTCTGGACTGAATGACCTCAGAGAGATGTCGTGGACCAGTGTACAGCCTAGAAAGTTGCGTCAAGCACTCGAAAAATTGCTACAGCTGGTTAAGGATATGCCCAGCAGGATGCGGCAGTACCAAGCTTTCGATTACTTGCAGAACCTGATCAACCAACTGCTCAAGGCTAATATTATTGTCACTGATCTGCGTGGTGATGCAGTTCGCGAGAGACACTGGTATGCGATATTCCGAACACTTAGACCTGGTCGCCCTCTGACGTTGAGGTCGATGACCTTGGCTGATGTCTGGGATCTTCAATTGATAGCTGGTGAGAAGACCGTCAGAGATGTCATCCTCCAGGCGCAGGGTGAAATGGGTCTCGAGGAGTTCTTGCGCGAGATCAAAGAGACGTGGCAGAGTTACTCACTGGACTTGGTGGTCTATCAGAACAAATGTCGACTCATTCGTGGCTGGGATGAGCTTTTGTCTAAATGTAGCGACAACGTCAATGCTCTCGTAGCGATGAAGCACTCACCCTACTACAAAGAGTTTGAAGAGGAAGCGGCTTCCTGGGAGGAGAGGCTCAGTCGTCTTCATTCAATGTTCGATGTATGGATCGAAGTCCAGCGTCATTGGGTGTATCTCGAGGCAGTCTTCAATGGTAACGCAGACATCAAACATCTCTTACCAGTTGAGAGTTCGCGCTTCCAAGGTGTGAATATCGAGTTCTTCGGCCTCATGAAGAAAGTTCAAAGATCGCCACTTGTCTTGGATGTCCTCAACATAGGAGGTGTACAGCAATCGCTGGAGCGTCTGTCAGACCTTCTTGCGAAGATTCAGAAAGCACTGGGAGACTATTTGGAGCGTGAGCGAGCTTCTTTTCCACGATTCTACTTCATTGGCGACGAAGATCTCCTGGAAATCATTGGTAACAGCAAAGATACTTCGCGAATCGCCAAGCATTTGGGGAAAATGTTTCCTGGCATTTCGGCTCTGTTGATAGGGGACGAGCAAACGATCAAAGGCATACGGTCACCTCAGGGTGAAGAGTTCCTACTCGCAACAGAAGTGTCACTAGCGGAAGGTACAAGGATCAACCAGTGGCTGAAGAACTTGGAAAGCAGCATGCGAGAAGCACTTGCAACACTGCTTGCAGATGCAGTTGCTGAGTTCAATTCACTCATGAGTCAAGAAGTGACTCAGGCAAGCAGTCTACATGACTATCTGTCCAAGTATCCTGCTCAGATTGCTGTGCTTGCAGGACAAGCTTGGTGGACAGCCGCTGTCGAAAGTGCCCTCAAGCAAACGGGGTCATCGTTGACCGATCTCCAATCGCAACATGCAAGTGTCCTGCGTCAGCTTGCGGAACTGTTGGCGGGTGATCTCAGTGTCCTCTCAAGGAAGAAGTGCGAGAACCTCATCACCGAGTTTGTCTATCAGATGGGTGTCATTGAGAAACTGATCAGATCCAATGTAATGACACCAGATCATCACTTATGGCTTCTGCAGATGCGCTACAACTATGCCCCCAAAGGCATGCCCGTCAATCGCCTGGAGATACATATAGCCAACGCAAGCTTTTCGTATGGGTTTGAGTATCTCGGTGTGGCTGACCGCTTGGTACGGACACCACTCACAGACGACTGCTTCCTGGCTTTGACGCAAGCTCTGTCACAACGACTTGGTGGCTCTCCATATGGGCCAGCCGGTACAGGCAAAACTGAAACAGTGAAAGCGTTAGGTCTACAACTTGGTCGGTTTGTCATTGTGTTCAACTGTGATGATACTTTCGATTTCCAGGCCATAGGTCGTATCTTCCTTGGCATCTGTCAAGTTGGTGCTTGGGGCTGTTTTGATGAGTTCAACCGGCTACAGGAGTCAATACTTTCCGCAGTATCGCAACAGATCCAAAATATACAGCTTGGTCTGAAGCAAACAACACAGAATCCTCAAACACAGATTGAGTTGGCTGGATGGCAGGTTAGCATCAATACGAACATAGGTCTCTTCATCACAATGAACCCTGGATATGCTGGACGCTCAAACCTTCCCAACAATCTCAAGAAACTCTTCCGCAGTGTGGCAATGTCCACGCCAGACAAAGAACTCATCGCGGAAGTCACACTGTACTCCCAAGGATTCAATCAAGCTCGAAGCCTGTCAAAGCAGATTGTGCCATTCTTCGATGCCTGCTCGAAACATATGTCTAATCAAGCTCATTACGACTTCGGGCTCCGTGCTCTGAAGAGCGTGTTGGTGAGCTCTGGTGTGCTGAGACGCAAAGCCGTATCCTCGTCGGCAGAGGTAGAAGCACAGCTCATGTTGCGAAGCTTGCACGAAACAATTTGCCCGAAGCTCGTTGGGGAGGACGTGAGCCAGCTGGATGTCATTGAGAGGGACTCATTCCCTGATGTGGCGTACGTCCCAGCACAGCTCGAAGAACTCAAGAAAGCATTGAAAGACGTCGCTTCCGAGCAAAATCTCACCGCCGGCAATGTATGGGTGGACAAAGCTATTCAGCTCTACCAGATCCAGCAAGTCAGCCACGGAATCATGGTTGTTGGCGGATCAGGTTGCGGCAAGTCATGCATCTGGCGCTCTTTGCTTCAAGCTCTTCGGCTCGTCGATGGAGTCGAGGGCGTTTACCATATCATTGAGCCAAAAGTCATGTCGAAAGATGCTTTGTACGGCACTATAGATTCGACGACACGAGAATGGACTGATGGCTTATTTACAAGCATACTCCGCAAGATTCTTGACAACCTGCGCGGGGAGAGCATGAAGCGACATTGGATCGTGTTCGATGGCGATGTTGACCCTGAGTGGATAGAGAATTTGAACAGTGTTCTTGACGACAACAAACTCTTGACGTTACCAAATGGCGAGCGGCTTGTATTACCAGAGAACGTCAGACTGATCTTCGAAGTCGAAAACCTGCAATATGCCACCCCTGCCACAGTCAGTCGATGTGGTATGGTATGGTTCGATGATCAGCTCGTCACAACGGAGATGCTCATCAAACATCATGTCAGCCAGCTTCGTTCCGTCACTTTCGACGACATTGACGATGACTCCGGATATGAGTCTGCCGAGCTGGGTGGAAGGCTCGATGTACAGTCAAGTGTTGCAGATGTTGTCATGAGTAAGAGTGATCTCATCGCCGCTGCACTGACCATGGCAATGAGTCTCAAGCACATCATGACATTTACCACACAACGCGCGATCAATTCCTTGTTTGGCCTGCTCATAAAGACCTCGAGGGATATCTCGCAGTACCGCTCACAAAATCCCGACTTTCCACTACTACCGACTCAGCTAGAGTCAATCGCCATCAAGAGACTATTACTTGCGATGGCATGGTCGTTCGCTGGTGATTGCCCTTTAGTGCAACGCCAGAAACTTGCTCAGAGACTTGCAGATGCTGCTGCTTTGAATCTGCCGCCAATGGATGCAGAAGGCTCAATCATGGACTTCGACGTGGCGTTGCCTGATGGCAATTGGACTGCATGGTCAGCTAAGGTGCCTTCTGTCGACATTGACACGCAAGCTATCACTCAGACCGACATCGTCATTCCCACTTTGGACACAGTGCGTCACGAAGATCTTCTATACTCATGGCTCGCTGAGCACAAGCCGCTAATCCTCTGTGGTCCGCCGGGTTCGGGCAAGACTATGACCTTGTTCAGTGCACTTCGTAAGCTGCCAAACATGGAAGTCGTCGGGCTCAACTTCTCGAGCGCAACATCACCAGATCTGCTCCTCAAGTCCTTCGAGCAACATTGCGAATACCGGAAGACACTCAATGGCATCGTCATGTCACCACGACAACTTGGCCAATGGCTTGTGGTTTTCTGCGACGAGATCAATCTGCCCAAGCCTGACAAATATGGCACTCAGCACGTCATTGCCTTCTTGCGGCAGATCATCGAGCACAATGGTTTCTGGAGAACATCAGATAAGTCCTGGATCACACTGGAACACATCCAGTTTGTTGGTGCTTGTAACCCGCCCACAGATGCAGGTCGGCACCCGTTGAGTTTGAGATTCATGAGACATGCACCTATTGTTATGGTCGGCTATCCCAGTAGAGTCTCATTGCGCCAGATCTACAGCACTTTCAACACTGCAGCACTGAGAGCCGTACCGGCAGTGCGAGGGTATGCAAGCGCGATTACCGAGGCCATGATCGACCTTTACCTCGAATCGCAAAGTCGCTTTACTGCTGACATACAGCCTCATTACATATATTCTCCTCGTGAGCTAACCAGATGGGTCAAAGGAGTCTACGAGACAATCAAAGCGCTTGAGCATCTCGATTTAGACGGCCTTGTGAGAATCTGGGCTCATGAAGCTCTTCGTTTGTTCCAGGACAGGCTGATCATGGAAGAGGAACGAATGTGGACGACGGCAGCTATCAAACGCATAGCAGGAACTCACTTCCCCATTACCGATACAGATAAGAGCCTGGGCGGAACTTTGCTCTTTTCAAATTGGCTGTCCCGACACTACATCCCGGTTGATCGAGATCAGCTACGAGAATTTGTAAAGGCACGTCTTAGGACATTCTGTGAGGAAGAGGTCGATGTGCCATTGATCCTTTACGATGACAGTCTTGATCACATCTTGCGTATCGATCGCGTCTTCCGACAGCCACAAGGTCACGTCATTCTGATTGGCATGAGCGGTAGTGGGAAGACGACACTATCGCGCTTTGTTGCATGGATGAACGGGCTGAAGACATTCCAAGTCAAGGTGCATCGCAAATACACTGCTGCTATGTTTGACGAGGACTTGCGAAGTGTACTCCGTCGTTGCGGCACCAAAGACGAGAAGATCTGCTTCATCATGGATGAGTCAAATGTGCTGGATTCTGCTTTCCTCGAGAGGATGAACACACTCCTGGCAAATGCCGAGGTGCCCGGGCTCTTCGAGGGCGATGAGTATGCAACGCTGCTCACAGCATGCCGCGAAGGCGCACAACGCCAAGGACTACTACTTGATACTCAGGAGGAATTGTACAAATGGTTTACTCAACAGATTGTTAAGAATCTGCATGTTGTGTTCACGATGAACCCTCCGGAAGGTGGACTTGCAAGTCGAGCAGCAACCAGCCCGGCCCTTTTCAACCGATGTGTACTGAATTGGTTCGGCGACTGGACCGACAAATCCTTGTTTCAGGTTGGCACTGAGTTGACTAACTCTATGGATCTGGATCGCAATGATTATGTTCCGCCTGATTTCTTGCCCATCGCATTCCAAGAGCTCAATATACCTCCAACACACCGAGAAGTGGTCGTGAACGCGATGGTATATGTCCATCTATCAATGCATAAGGTGGTTCGCAAATTACTTGCTCAACAAGGTCGCCTCACATATGTTACACCAAGACACTTTCTCGACTTTGTGGCACAATACATCAAGCTGTATGACCAGAAGCGTGAAGAGCTCGAGGAAGAGCAGAGACATCTCAATGTAGGACTCGACAAGCTGAAAGAAACTGTTGACGAAGTGCGCGACCTCCGGAGAAGTTTGTCTACCAGCAAAGTACAGCTCGAAGCGAAGGATGCCCAGGCAAACGACAAGCTACAGAAGATGATCGTCGACCAACGTCGTGCGGAACAAACGAAGTCAACAGCACTCGAGATCGCACGCGCGCTAGCAAAGCAGGATGCGGAGATCGAAGAGAGAGTCCGAGTCGTGCAAGCCGATCTAGCTCGTGCCGAGCCTGCTGTCCTTGAAGCACAAAAGAGCGTGCAGAACATTAAGAGACAGCACCTGACCGAGCTGCGTTCCATGCCAACGCCCCCTGGCCCTGTGAAGCTCGCTCTCGAGGCTGTATGCACCCTTTTGGGTCACAAGGTTGACAACTGGAAGGCAATCCAGGCTATCGTCCGAAGAGATGACTTCATCGCCAGCATCGTCATGTATGACAACGAAGCACGGATGACACCTTCGCATCGTGCTAGAATGAGGAATGACTACCTATCTCTGGACGACTTCACATACGAACGTGTCAATCGTGCAAGTAAAGCATGTGGACCGCTTGTGCAGTGGGTTCAGGCACAAGTGGAGTACTCTGAGATCCTGACTAGTGTCGAGCCGCTGCGTGCTGAGGTCGCTCAGCTCGAGGATCAGAAGCTGGACACAGAAGCGCAGAACATTGCGATTGGTCGCAAAGTAGCTGAATTGGAACAAAGCATCACCGCCTACAAGAACGAGTATGCCATACTCATCAGCGAGACACAGAACATCAAAGGGGACATGACCAGACTACAGCATAAGGTGGATCGAAGTCTACAGCTGCTCGAAAGTTTGAGCTCCGAAAGAAGACGTTGGGAAGAGGGAAGTAAAGGATTCGAGACACAAATCGAGACTGTGGTCGGGGATACTCTGATCGCAGCTGCTTTCTTAGCCTATGCCGGACTATATGACCAACAGTATCGAACAGCTATGCTAGATGACTGGACACAACACCTTGCCGCTGCAGGTATCAAGCACAAAGCATACACAGCTATCACAGAGTATCTATCCTCTGCCGATGAAAGACTACAATGGCAGCAGAATAGTCTTCCTGTTGATGATCTTTGTACTGAAAACGCGATCATGCTGAAGGATTACAACCGATACCCACTCATCATCGATCCTACAGGCCGCATCGTAGACTTCTTGCAGCAACAATACCGTGGTCGTCGCTTGATCGTTACCAGCTTTCTTGATGACAACTTCACAAAGCAATTGGAAAGTGCATTGCGGTTTGGTGGAGTCATACTCATACAAGATGCCGAGAACCTAGATCCTGTCATCAACCCAGTGCTCAATCGAGAATACCAGAAGACTGGCGGTCGGATCCTCATTCAGCTCGGAAAGCAGGATATTGACTTTTCCTCCAAGTTTGAGCTATTCTTGACCACCAGGGATCCGTCGGCCCGCTTCTCCCCTGACATCTGCAGTCGAACGACCTTTGTCAACTTCACAGTCACCCAGAGCAGTCTGCAGTCACAATCTCTCGACACGACGCTGAAGTCTGAGCGACCTGACGTGTATGAGCGGCGCAGCAATCTAGTCAAGATACAAGGTGACTTTGCAGTACAGGTTCGCCACCTCGAGAAGAGCCTTCTCGACGCTCTGAATGCCTCTCAGGGTAACATATTGGACGACGATGCCCTCATCGACACACTTGAGAATGTCAAGAAGGAAGTTGGCAATATCAGTGTCAAAGTTGCTGAAACTGAAGGTGTTATGGCTGAGGTTGAGCAAATCATGCTTCAGTATAAGATCATCGCGAAGTCTTGCTCAGCAATCTTCGCTGTCCTGGAACACCTGCGACACGTCAACCACTTCTACCAGTTCTCTTTGCAATACTTCATTGGCATTTTCGAGGAGGTTCTACTCAATGTTGGGAAGACAGTAAGCAAGGCGGACTACACTGCAAGAGTCGACCATATCGTCAAGGCATTGTTTGTGGCTACTTTCCAGCGCACAGCTTTCAGTATGGTCCAGGACGACAAGATGACGTTGGCCCTGCTACTTGCTCAGGCTGCTCCCTATGAGCTTGATAGGCGCCTGTTTGACGAATTGCTGGACGATGCACAATCACTTGGAGACGGAAGAATACTTGACGATGAGTCGAGACTGATTGTGATGCAGAACGTATTGTCACGACCAGCAATCAGGGATGGACAAGGTGACAGATCTGCTGACAGCATTATCACTGAGTTGACGACCACCCCCGCGAACAGCACGAGTGACCTTGTGACAAAGAAGCAAGAACAAGCACAGAAGACTCCTTCAGAAGCATTATGGTCAGCAGTCGTCGTCAAGTCCTTACAAGCAGACAGACTTGTGCCATCCGTCAAGAACTTTGTCACGAGCTTGTTCTCCAAAGACTTCTTCAATACAATCCAGGATCTAGATAACCTCGTCACGTCCATCTCGCCAAACACACCGATCGCTCTTGTCTGCACTCCTGACTTCGACGCCTCTTTCCGAGTCGATGCGCTAGTCAGCCTCCGCTCGGCCCGCTGCATTCCAATTGCTCTCGGATCGCCCGAAGCACTTGTCTCCGCCGACAAGGCCATCACCGACGCCTCGCTTTCAGGATCCTGGATCTACCTCAAAAACGTGCATCTCGCCCTCGACTGGCTCCAAGGTCTTGAGAAGCGCCTGCTGGGTCTCCGTCCTCATCCTGACTTCCGTCTCTGGCTCAGCATGGAAGCAATATCTACCGTCCCAGTCAACCTGCTCCGCGTCTCTGCAATCGTCATGTGCGAGCAACCCGCCGGCATCCGCGCCAGCATGCGCGACTCCCTCGTCACAGCGTCCTCAAATGCTAAACTCCCACCTGTCGAGCGCGCACGTCTGTACCTCCTCCTCGCACTCACGCATGCCATCATCGCTGAGCGTCTGCGCTACGTGCCTTCACTTGGCTGGGCCAAACGTTGGGAATTCAGCGACGCGGATTTTGTGTTCGCAGCGCATGTCGTGGATATATGGGTCGGACGCACCGCCAAGGGCCGCACGAACGTCGATCCTGCTGCACTGCCGTGGGAAATGATTAGAGCATTGGTTGTGAATGCATATGCAGGCAAGATTGACGATGAACGGGATGCGCAGAGATTGAAGAGGCTGGTGGAAGCGATTGTGAGGGTCGAGACGTATGAGGATGACTTTGATGTTGTGGGCGCTGTCGCGGGTGTCGATGCTGGAGCTGGCACTGGCGCGGAAGGGACACAATCAGCCACAAGGATGCTGCTGCCGTCGAGTCCGGGGTTCGTGGAGCATAGAGCTTGGGTGGAGGGGTTGCCGGAGAGGGAGAGTCCGGAATGTTTGGGATTGCCCAGGGATGCGGAGAGGGTGCTGCTGATTGAGGCGGGGAGGAGGATGCTGCAGAATGTGAAGGTTGTGGTTGATAAGCTGGAGGAGGGGGAGATGCTGAATGTTTGAATGAAGGGAAGGGGGAAGATTTGATCTTTAGTATGGCGTTGCATGGGTGGCATGGATAGATACTGGGCTGTAGAGCTTCATTTCATCAAATCAGATTGCTATTGTACTGCTATGTGAAGATCCTTGAATTCCAGTACCATCGTCATTTTCCCCGCGCCCTCGCAATCAGAAGAAGATCTACGCTCAGGTGACGTAAACTCAAAGGAATTGTGATACTGTACTAGATCAGAAGTCCGGAAGCTTCCTGGGAAGAGTGCCGTAAGGACTCTGCTCAGACTTATGCTCTGTGACGATACTATATCCAGGTAAAGCATGTTTCTACGCCAGCATACTCGCATGATATCATCCCAAATTGCAACATGCTGACACTAACCATGATCCTTCCACCTGCGAAATGAATCGGCATCCCAGGCCCGATATGCCGCTTCTAGCATCAACGTCGTCCGAGTCAACCATCCTCACTCATCGACGAGCTCGTACTCGTCGTCATCAGCCACTCCATCATCAGCGCTTGCTCCTGCAGCACCACCACCAATGACAGCATCAGCTACAGCCTTCATTGGCGCATCCAGCGTCGAGAAGTCGACTGGCAAGTCGCCAAGGATCTCCTGGATATCGTCGTCCTTGAAGTAGAGTGCAACGAGCAGCTGCTGCAACTTGTCAACAGACAATTGGGACTGTGTATGCTCAACGAGGAGGCTGATGACGCAGCGCCAGACACACTTGTGGACGTCAGGCTTCAGGATGTAGGGAAGATCGTCGGGCTTGTCGGCAAGGAATTCCGCGATCGTCTTTGCGGCGGTGCCAAACTTGTTTGCATCGTCACTCGGGGCTGGAGATGGTGAGCCGTCGCTGCGCTGGGGAGAGTCGGCCCTATTATAGAAAGCCTTGGACTTCTCGATCTCGGCCTCGAAGATCGCCTCCAGTGAGATTTCGGCGTTGTTGTCGATGCTCTTGTCCTTTGCTGCAAGAGCGACCTTCTTTGGGGTCGAAGGCTGAGCGGCGGTTGGAGGAGATGCAGCACGTCTCTTCGATGCTGGCTTTGACGCTGGCGCTCCCACCAAGTGTTTCACAGTCGCAGCGAAACCTTTCTGCTCATATTTGAGCGTGTTGATTTGTCTGGTGATCTGTTCTTGTTTCTCTGTAAGAGCCGTGACTTGTTTAGCAATCCGTTCTTGTTGCTGCTGAATAGCCTTGAGCGCCGTCGGGGTCACTGTCTTGGGCGGCATGCTGTCGTGTCAAGGTTTTGGAGCGTTGTGGTATTGAGTGTAGACAATGAGTGGGAATTGTTGACGAAAGTGTGCGAGCTGAGTTCGTGATCCTTGATATTTTAGTTATGGGGAATGAAATGCGCAAGAGAAAGGCGCAGAGAGACACTATATAAGCAAGGAAAAGCAAACAAGATCTTGTCAAGTCACTCTCGTTCATTGGAAGCAAGATCTTGTCGACTAGCTCTTGATCTCGTACATCGTAGAGCGAGGCAGTGCAAGATCACAGCACGACAATCGAGATCGTAGAACGTAGAGTGAAGAGCCTTCCAAAGGGCGCGTTGCGAGCTGGAGTCCTAATACCAGCGAGGCTGGAAGGTCTACTTGCGCTTCCAGCCATGAACAACTGTCAACGACAGCGGCCTTAATGACCTTTCTTTCACCCCACGGCACTCCACAAGGCCACTTTCAGAGGGTGGGAAAGCGAAGAATATCGGCATTAACAGTATCAACAGTAATAAACATGTCTATGCTAGCAGCAGAGCGCGACAGTAGTCATCGACCCGTATAGATCGTGAAGGGTACCGCATGGAAACAACATAGCATCTTCGTAAGATCAAAACACGTTGAAATATTGTCTTCAAGAGATAGCCTACGACTGTTTTTGCTACGGCACTCTTCAGTGTGATTTCGATAGTAAAAGATTCAAAACAGGATTTATCATTTTAAGATACGAAATCAGGATAGAAGGGTCGGAAGTTCTCTACGGCACTCTTCAGAGTATTCCTGATGAACAGAAAGTAGAGACAGAGCTTAATATTTCAAAATATGAACCAAGGTAGAAGGGTCGAAAGTTCTCTGCGGCACTCTTCATGGTAGCTCGTAGATTGACGAAGCGCGAAAACATGCGAAGCTGAAAGCTGATATGTTTCGTGGTCGCCGAAAAATCATCACGACGTGCCTAACTGGGTATGCAATGATGCTTTACCTACCTGGTGCAAAAAGTCACCAAGTCTCAATCTACATGCACTTCAAAAGACCAATGTCTCGTGAGGCAGATACGAGAAGCGGTACAGAGAATCACCTCGATGTGATCTGATTCCATGTTGTACAATACTTTACAAGGCCTGATATAAATGTTACATTCTTTCCCAACCGTGACCATGTCCCAAGGAAATTGCGAACACTTTACTCTCAATAACGGATTGCGATATATCCAAGCACA
>Ga0268246_10000598_pt1 | contig 14604 bp, 9 predicted proteins | sample AgamicOrSfe_FD_200242 | JGI IMG/M metagenome (GOLD analysis project Ga0268246, IMG submission 200242) | Agave microbial communities from Guanajuato, Mexico - Or.Sf.e (v2) (version 2) | ecosystem: Host-associated > Plants > Phyllosphere > Phylloplane/Leaf | place: Guanajuato, Mexico | collected...
CTTGATACAGTACAGGACTCGTCCGGTCTGCTAGCGGTCGATCCAAATCAAGCTTTCAACGTTTCTTGGCAGAGCCCCTCCTCCTCCGTCATTGTAACAATCCAAGGCACACGGTACCAACTTGGCACAGGACGACGACTTTTGCGCTGGGCATCAGACATGTAGCTGTAATCACCGCTGTCAAACTCAGAAAGCCCCTGTTTTCCTGACTTCCCTTTCTCAGCAAGTCTCGCTTGATCATGTCAGACGACGTAGACACCTCCAGACGAGACTACCGCGGTCCGTACAACAGAAGACACCAGATCCCGACTGTGCAGAAATACCGGCAATTCAAGCACGACCAGCAAGAGAATGTTGGAGACCAAGGCGGTCAAGTCACTGGCGATACCTATGCGAGCTCATCATCGGACTCTGAGGACGACGCGTACCAAGCCGGCAACAATGTTGGCAGTAACCCAAACAGCGGCCAGCAGGTCCAGACGGACACAACGCAGTCTTCGAACCCACGAAACCCTAAAGAACACCAGCAACAACTGAAAGAAAGACAAGGTGATCGTGCAGAACGGCAGGTCACGGATCCTGTTACTCATCTACCAGTCACGATCCGGGATTACACCGACGACGATTTCAAGGATGCAGATGATAATGAGGAGGGAGACCGCAAGAACGTAGCACAGTCGTTATCCGCGGCGGGGAGCTCTGGCTCAGCGCCGGATCGCCGCTATGAAAAGCAACAGTCAGAGCATGATGGCCTGGAAGAGATGTTCCCACCTCCAGCTTACGATGCGGCACGGAAGGATCTCGAGAGGGTGTGGAAGAAAGCCATGGCATTTGCGATTGCCAGCATCGTTGGGGTCTGCCTTATCTCGCTTGCTATTTCAGCTACATTCGTCGGCCGCATCGGGGCTATGGTCTTCCTTTCGACGGTCGGCACTGCTGCCTGCGTAGGGCTCACGCTGGGTCTACAAGAATGGATCGAGAAGAAGGTGCGATCGGTCTGGGAAGACGAGGTCTGGCAAGCGCAGCGAGTACAATCGCACAAACAGATGCATTCGGAGCACCCCGAGAGTACGAGGTGGTTCAACAAACTGCTCAGCTCGATATGGCCCTTGATCAATCCGGATTTGTTCGCAAGTCTGGGTGATATGCTGGAGGATGTCATGCAAGCGTCTCTACCTAGCATGGTCAGAATGGTGAGCATTGAAGATCTCGGCCAGGGTAGTGACTCAGTCCGTATCCTCGGTGTCAAATGGCTACCGCCTGGTGCCGCAGGAAAGACTGTGTCTGCGGATGGAAAGCTCGAGGGAAAGTCAAAGCAGTCGAGTCAGAAGCAGGACGAGGAGAAGACGGGAAAAACTGATGAGCAGGAACAAGGGCAAACAGATGCGTCCACCGACATGAACCAGAGATCTGCCCAGTCCCAGGATGAGCAAAGTGGTGGCGCTGGACAGGGCAGTGCTATTGCAGGAGGTATGGAGGCGGAGGATGGCGATTTCATGAATCTGGAGATTGCCTTTGCATATCGGAGCACGCATTCGAGGAGGAAGTTTGCAGATCGTGCAAAGCATGCGCATTTATACATGGCTTTTTACTTGCCTGGAAACATCAAGCTTCGTGAGTTGATCCTCTTCAGGACTACCCCGACTACAACTCGCTGATACAATATAGCTGTCTGGGTGGAACTACAAGGTTTCGTTGGTTCTTTGAGAATGAGAATGCAGCTTACTCCAGACCCACCCTTCGTCGGCCTAGCCACTATGACCTTCTTAGGCCAGCCTAAAGTTGAACTCAGTTGTACGCCGCTCTTTAGGCGGATGCCTAACTTGATGGACCTGCCACTCATCTCCAATTTCGTTCAGAGTGCGGTTGATGCTGCCATGGCTGAGTATGTAGCGCCGAAGTCGTTGACATTAGACTTGAAAGCTATGCTAGCCGGTAAATATTTGAGCACATGTAATCCTACTGCACGACTAATGTGCATTCAGGTGATGATTTTAAGAAAGACACATCTGCCAGGGGTGTTGTAGTCGTGAAGATCATACGTGCATTCGACTTCAAGGCTGCTGACATGTCTATACCACTAATCCGCAAAGGCTCCTCCGATCCATACGTCTCAGTAGGCTGGGCAAAGTTCGGCAAGCCACTCTTCAGTACTAGAGTCCTTGTCGACGAAATGCACCCTTGGTGGCAAGAAGAAGCAGTATTACTGGTTGGACCACAAGAATTAGATGCAGAGGAGAATCTGAGGATACAACTGTGGGATTCTGATAAATCGACAGCAGACGACGATCTTGGCAGGATAGAGATACCCATCAAGGCACTGATGAAGAATGAGAAGTCGAACGGCAAGATGTGGGAGAGAACAGATAGTTTTCAGGCGATGAAGGTGAGCTTCGGAGTCATGTTGAGGTCATCAACGAGGACAAAGCTGACTTCGTTAACCAGGCCGGGGACAGCATGCCTGGCAGATTGGAGTGGAGTGTAGGGTACTTTACGAAAACACGTCTTATGGACTATCAAGTTAAAAACGCCAGTGGTGACCACAAACTCAGCACGGTAGCGGAACTCAAGGAGAAATCCTATGCCAACAGCCACGCAAAGCTGCGCGAAGCAGCACATTCCGAAGAGACCGAGCTAGAGCAGCTGAAAAAGCAAGACTTTGAGGAGACATCTATCGATATGATCTCACAATCACCGCCAACAGAAGACTATCCCAGCGGTATCGTCTCCATCCAGGTACATCAGATAACCAACCTCGAACTCGAAAGCACAAACCGCGACCGTGACTCCGACGCCGGCGAACCAGAAGACACCGACGTGGAGCAAGGCGACGACCTACCCAACAGCTACTGCACCATCATCATGAACCACAAAGAAGTCTTCCGCACCCGCACCAAGCCCAAGAACGCAAAGCCCTTCTTCAACGCCGGCACCGAGCGCTACGTCCGCGACTGGCGAACCGCTGAAGTCATGCTCGCCGTCCGCGACTCCCGCGTCCACGAAGAGGACGCTCTCCTAGGGATTGTGTACCTCCCCCTTGCCAAGATCTTCCGCGAACGCGAGACCAGCCAGTTTAACGAATTCTGGCCACTCACCGGCGGTATCGGCTACGGGCGCGTGCGGATCAGCGTGGTGTTCCGCAGCATACAGATCCAACTGCCTCCAGAGCGGTTGGGCTGGGACTTTGGCACCGTGGAAATCGCGCCGGAAATATGCGCGGTCGGGAATATACGGCAGGATCTGGTCAGCGACCGCTTGAAGCTCAGAACTAACATGTCACGCGGGAAGATGCACAGCTCAGGTCATCACCACCACCACCGGGGGCAGAACCAGGACGGCGCGGTCTGGAAAACAAAGAATGACCGCCATATTCGCCTCCCCGTGCGGAACCGCTACCGCCAACCCCTGATAATCGAATTCCGCACACACAGCGCCCTCAAGGACAAGACACCCGCTTTCTGCGTCTTCTGGTTGCACTCCGTCCCCGACAACGAGGAGCAAGAGCTGGAACTCCCCGTGTGGAAAGGCGATCTTGCCGTCGCAAGTGTGAACTGCCTACCCACGGACCAGATGGGCGAACAGGTCGGGACTATACGCCTGAAATTGACGTTTTGGCGCGGAATAGGCAAGTATCACGCTAGATATGCGAGCAAGCAGAGTGAGCAGATGCAAAATGTGATTGATGTGCTCTTCTGCGCCAAGGATCAGGGCCTCATCGATTGTCTCGTTGGGGACAATGAGTGGCTGCGGAAGCGACATGAGGGGAGAGTGCCGATGGGACATGATGCGTTTGATGTTGATGATAGTGATGATGACAGCGATGAGTCTGAGAGGGAGGATCTGAGAGCTGATCTGAGTGGAGGCGAGGGAATGGGGAGCGATGAGGAGATTGCGGAGGGAGAGAGGAGGGTCAAGAGGAGGGAGACGGAGAATGAGGGAGGAATTCTGAATGAGGTGAAGAGCTATGTTAGTAATCGGCATGCGTTGCATAGGAAACATAGGGGGGTTATGCAGTTTAAGGTATGTGCAGCGAGTGGTGGCGATCCGTGCTTGGGGTCGTTGGATGAGGGAACTATGGCTAACTTGGACTTTGCAGGTACCACGGACGCTCAAGTGGGCTGAAGGCAAGATCGAGCGCGCAGCGCATAAGATCGAGGATAAATTCACGCATCATGAGCGTGAACCGGGCGTCGAGACGGAGACCTGAGAGTTTCAGGCACAACACTCCACCGGCAAGGACGGACTGCATGGTGGACAGGCGGGTCAGGGTATCACGACTCGCAGTTATTGAATGAAATTTGAATGAAATGTGACTCCTGCCAGCAGAATGACGACCGAGGAGGGGAAACACGTACGCCGAGAGCATTCACTACTGTCTCGGGACCCGTCAAAGCTGTGGGCGTCGCGGCATGACGATGCGCCTAGGTGATGGCAAGCATGGGCAGACGGCGGGTGAGATCTGCGGCAGACGATATTCGTATGATGGTCTTGTAGATATCGAACTACTTGGCAGTAGAAGATAGAGCACTGGATGGAACATTCACGACCGACCGACCGCTTGCCAACGAGTAACGAGACAGCATAAGAGTGATAGCATAGCAATATGAACGAATATCAAAAAGTGACTAGTACTCGGTGAGCTAAAAGCAGTAAGACACCATCGTCCTCCACATCCACCTTCACCTGCACCTCAGCTCTCTCATCGCTTGACTGGACAGCCTCAAAACAACTTATGCTCCAACGTCATATCATTCTCCGGCTCCAACCCAACACACGCCCTAAAGATGTTAATCATGGCATTCCTCTGCTTCGCCAACGCATTGACCACTGGTGTCCCCGGCGGCGTCAATGGCGCCTTAAGCATGAAGCTGAGAATCGACAACACGCTATGGAAGCCCTTGAACTCCGACTCAGGAGCACCACCGACCTTCCACTTGATACGCGTCATCATCTCGGCGACGAGCACAAGATCGATGATCAGCGGGGAGGCGAGCAGAGAGTCTTCGCACACGTTGAAGATACTGATGGTTTGATGTCCGCCCATGAAGATCTCGCCGTAGTACTCGTCGAGTGCGCGTTTGTTGTCGCCGACGGCAGGCATGTACTTGATGACGACGCAGTGGTCCGGGTGTTCGCCGGATTCTTTGTCATACAGCACCGTATTCGCCGCGACCATGTCATCCACAACATTTGATTTCGAAATCTCCTTGCTGCGGAACTGGCGGTGCGAGCTCAGGTTCTTGCCGTCGTTGTTGCCGAGGTGGTTGTAGGACGCGATGCTGGTGAGCTTGATACCAGCGGAGATCAGAAAATCGACGAGGGCGGACTTCATCTTGGTTTGGCCGGACTTGAAGTCGTCGCCGCCGATGAAGGCGGAGTGGCGGGTGGCGAGGTCGATGCAGCCGGGGACGAAGGTGTTTTGGGGAGAGCCGTTGATGAAGGGGACGCCTTCGAGGATGGAGGCGACGGCGAAGACGGTGGAGGGGGAGACTTCTTCGTGGCCGGCTTCGATGGCCTTGAGGAGGTTGTCGGCGGTGTCGTTGATGCCGGGGACGAGGTCGGCGAAGCGCTCGGTGTTGGCGGTCCAGAGGACGATGACGCTGTCGAGGCTGTTGGAGGACTTGAAGTCGCGGATGTCTTTGCGGAGCTGCTCGACGTGGGCGGTGCTGGCTTTGGAACCGGGGAGAAGGTTGTCGGCGCGGTCTTCCTGGTTGGCGGCGATGAAGTCGGGGTAGTAGATAGATGGGAGAGGGTGCATCTCGGTCATTTCTTTGCGGACGAGCTGCTTGACGCCAGGCTCGAGGACCTGGGCACGGTCCATGGCGGCGGCAATGTTCATCTTGCTGATATCCCAACCACCAATGACGAGGTCGTCGGGGTGGACCATGGGAAGGAGCTCATTGAAGGGGATGTGGATTTCATCGCCATTGGTGCTATCGTTGCCGAGCTTGATGGTGGAGCCCATGACTACGGATCCGTAGTAGTTGGCTTTCTGCTCGCCCTCCTTGGTGTCCCAAACGAGCTTGCGGCGGTTGGCCAGAATACCTGCGGTGACGGTGGAACCATTGTTACCACCCCATCCGACAAGCATCATACCGACTTTGCCAACCTTGCGGTCGACCTTGAAGTCGTAAGCAGTCTCCTTGGGTGTAGCGGTGAGCTGTCCATTGGCACCCTTGGAAACGGCAGTGCTGCGGTAGGTGTACTTGCTACGGATCTCATTGTCCGTGTAGGTCACATTGGGCGAGATGACCTTGAGCAGGTCACGCCCCTCGGCAGCAGTAATGCTTTGGTGACCGCTAGCATAGTCGCGGGTGTCTTCGGCGTGAGGAGCCATTGTAAAAGTGGTAGTTCGGGGGTGTGGAGGATTGTTTACTTGGTTTCAAAAGCTACCGACGATGCGCCTGAAGCAGACGTATGGCCGCCGGCGTAAGCGTTATGCGACCTGGAAGGGGAGTGCATGTTAGAAGGGTGTTCTTGTAGCGTGCTCTGATGCCTCGAGACTCTGCTGGCTCTCACGACTGTGGCGTGAATGATCCATCCCAGCTCATCATCTTCACGGAACAAGGAGGGACTTACGAGAGGAGGAGATTGGAGAACGTCTTGACGGTAAGGGCACGAAAGACCCTTGGTGACAATGATGTTCAGGTTGTGTTTGGTGGTTGAAGAAGAAGGAAGAGAAGTCAAGATGAGGCGAGACGAAGTGGTTGAGAGATTAGCTTGCGGAATAAACATAGGCCCGCTGCAGACGCGTTGGCGACGCCGGATAAAGCTTGATAAGCATCGTTTCCTCTGTAAAGCTTTGTCTTGACATCACCAGCTTCATTTGCCTGAGGACTGAAGTCACCGGGAAAGGATACAATGGAGGATGTCTGCCACGATTCGAACGGTGACCTTCATAAGGTACCGATGCCAAAGAGGTCGATCTGCAGCCTCCCGCGATTTGCGGGGCAGGGATTCCGTGTTTCAAAGTTTTTCCGGTTACCTCTAAATCGAAGATACTGGGCTCTGAGGCTCAACGTATATCGTCCAAACACTCTTATATATATGCACAATGAATAATCGCTCGGGCATCGGTAAGTACTGCTATTTCCCCTTCAAAGTCATGCGTAGGTACGAAGAGAAGAGAGAACAAGTCGATTCATCTAATCAGCTGTGCCGCTGCCTTTCACCTTGCAATAGGATGGCATCCTGGCTAATATTTGTGACTATGATGCCTGATCTGGGTAGAAACCACGGCAGTCACGCTTAGCAGTGTAACGTCCGGTACTCTCCCTAGATAGCGACTATATACAACATCTGACGAAGAAGCTTACTACATGGCGCCAACAGAATGCTTCATGCCCTTCTCGCCATACCCACTACCGCTTTCCTTCGTTGTCATGCCAATCTCCTCTACCATTCCCTGTCTCCCAGGCTCCCTCCCGAGCACTGCGCCGGATCCGTTCCAATCCGAGTCTGCCATCTCCTCCCACTGCAGGCCCATCTCCCTGATCTTCCTTTGGTTTCCTGTCGGCCACACTAGGCAAATGGCATAGTATACCACGAAACTGACGACGAATGACATCATCCACCCCAAATCACTTGCGCAAATGTCAGTGGTGGAATGCTTGAGGACATTAAAGACTAACCCGAGTCTCTGGGCCGATGCAGACACGGTTGCGCCGAGTGTGCCTGCAAATCCAGGAAATGGAAGGGCCACACCACACAGATAGGCAATCAGGGCTTGGACGTTCCAGCCGCGGTGATAATAGTAGTGTGGATTGCGCGAGGTGGGGTCGTAGGCCGAGGCGAGGAAGACGTTACCCCGAGTAAGGAGGTAGTAGTCTGCTTGCATTATCTGCACAGGAAATCAGTATGTGCAATAGTATTGGTGGGAGAAACCGTGACTCACCGCGACCGCCGAAGCAAGGAATAAGCCGTATCCGGCCAGGAACGTGGTGAACACGGAAGCTGAGGCAAGGATTTTCCACGGACAGATGGCGAAGCCAAGACAGAGCACAAGAGCCTGCCCGCGCGGGATTGTGAGATAGCGTGGTAGCAGGAGCGTACAATCGTTGCCAAATGGAATCATGTTTGCAGCAATATTAGTGCCCAAGATGGAAACACTCCAGCCAAAGGCGACGAGGAAGACAGCAAACCGTGTGGTACCGGACCAATACCGCGTCATGATGGCGTCGAGCAGATCCCACTGGTTCCAGAGCTCGAGCCCCCAAGCGTTGTTGATGGCTGCAGTTGCCAGGATGCCTAGCGAGGCAGATAAGGTAACAGCAATCGGGTTTGTTAAGAGCTGCGAGTAGAGTGCGCCGCGTTTGGTCGTGCTCCACCTAGACATGTCGGCAGAGTTTGTGATAAGCGTAGCTGTATTGCTGATTATGCGTGAGTTGATAGCGCCTCAGATACAACGCATTTACACAACATACCCCATTCCCGTATTGATTGCGTGGACGAAGAACCAGCCTAGTCCAGTGGAGGCACCAACCCCAGACTTTTGCTCGAGCGTATGAAGACCGATCCGGCCATGCTAGAATAGTGTAAGCGATGGTCGGATAGTAAGATACGTGGGATTTCGTATACTGACTGTATTGGCGAGGCAAAAGATGAACAATCCAAAGACACAAGGAATCATAATGGCCACTTTCACCCAGAAGAACCATCTGTCGAGTCGTCAGTTGGCGACGTCCATGCACGAAAGTTCAGGAAGAGGCCGGAGAAGTACACCTCTGCTTACCGCAAGTGATATGGTCTCAAGAACGCAAATGGCACGTGCGCCAACCAGAAGAGAAAGAAAGCCAGCATGCCTCCGGTTGTTATACCGACACTCATTGGGATATGATTCGGAATGTCTGTGTAGTGATGCCCAAACACGGCCCGCAACATGTTTGCCACAAGCGACGCGCCAGAAAAAGCCTATTTGAAGATGTTACCTTCGTTGATGCTTCGTGACAGGTAGCCAATCATGAAAATGTTCTCGTACCTGGACTCCGAACCAAATGATAGCCAGGGCCGCACGAGCGCCACAGAAGTATAGGGCACCCCACATGCCAAAGACACTGCGTGCCACCACCGGGAAACCAATATGGTAGACACTTCCGACTCGTGCAGCAGCAAATTGGGCCATCGAGCTGATGAGCTGAGAGAGGAAGATGACGATGATGGCTTGATACCAGTTCAATCCGATGCCTATCATAGAACTTCCAATAGTCCAATTGCCGACTTCCAGCATATCAATTAGCCTTGTAGAAGATATTGACGGTCTGTATCGTTTCAAATTTGATCACGATGTCTTTCTGCACTCATACACCCCTCCAATACCATTAACGCAGTGGATTTCACCAATAGAGTCACGATCACGCACAAGCATTCGGTGGACTTACAAGATAAAGCCCAATAGAACACAACATAGTTATACCACCTAAGACGCAGAAGGTTAGCATGATGACGGAGTTGGTTTCTGCTAGGGGTAGTAGTATCACCTCCAGTTCCTTTTCTCAGGCGGCGTAGGGTCAAGGTCCTCATTCGACCAACGCTTCGCACCGTGCACATCCAACGAAGTCTCGGGAACTTGCACCCACTGCTTGAACGCCGCCCAGCTGGTCAACGCATGCTTTGCATTCGAGACCTTATCAGACGCGAGATATTGCACATCGTCGAGCTTGTCTTTGATTGCCATTTTGAGACAAAGGACGATTCTGGCCCGGATCAGACGAGACTTCACGGATCACGAAGATGTACACCACGAAGATGACAAGAAGGGTGAGGAGCAGGAAGATCTGTCGTGTGCCGACCTGTTACAGCTTATCAGGTCATCATGCAGGTACCAAAGATACACACAAAGTGCTGAAAATGATTAGCCGTGGGCCGTTGCGGGGAAATGCTTCAGGGCCCACAAATCCTCTTCATGCTGAAACAACCTGGAAGACGACATCAGACGGACGATCAGATGGAAAAGGAAGAGAAATTCTTGTCGTGATATTACTTCTTGTCTAATGCATATTGCGTATTCGCACATCATGCGTCAATCGTGCGTTAGCAGTTCATTCATCTTCCCGTTTCGTCCATTTCATCCAATGCCAACATATTCGTACAAGAAGGACGAGTCGCATCCCAGTAGATGTGACCGTCTTGTCTCCAATTCACATTCCATGTAACCCTCATCATGCAACCCTCATCCCAGACCGCAGCAACCCTTACTCCACAGTCACACTTTTGGCCAAGTTTCTCGGGAAGTCAACATTGACACCCTCGGCGACAGCCAGCCAGTATGCCATAAGCTGGAGCGGCACCACGTTGAGCAGGCCTTGTAGTGCATCAACAGTCTTCGGCACCTCAATTTTGTCGGTGATTTCCGTCGGGAACTCAGGATCGTTTTCGTTGCAGATGACGATTGGACGACCCTTTCGTGCGATGACTTGCTGGTAGGCGTTTAGTGATTTGGCGAAGAGACCATCACGAGTCAGAATCATGACAATTGGCAGATCCTCGTCCACGAGCGCCAGGACACCGTGCTTGAGCTCGCCAGACATGACTGCTTCGCAATGCATGTATGAGATCTCCTTGATCTTGAGGGCGCCTGGGTAATGATGTTAGTTCTTGATTCGAAAGGACACTCAAAAATATGCTTACCCTCCAGAGCTGTTGCGTGCTGCGCACCACGACCTAGTAGAAGCAAACTCTTCTGATCCTTGAACTTCTTACACAGCTCCTTGATAGGCTTGTCCATGTCTAGACATTGCTTGATCTGCTGCGAAATCTTGCCAAGGCCTTCCATGATCTCCTCTCTTCTTTGCAATTTCGATGCACGATCCTCACTGAGTGACAATGCGAACATGACCATGCAGACGAACTGTGCTGTGTACGCCTTTGTGGAAGCAACACCAATCTCAGGACCAGCATTGATGTGCACACCACAGTGCGTAAGCATGGAGATGGATGAACCGACAACATTGACAATTCCAACAGTGAGTGCCCCACGTTCTAGACAGAAGCGCAGTGCGAGAAGAGAGTCGGCAGTTTCGCCAGATTGCGAGACGAAAACGCAGACATCGTCACGGAAGACAGGCGCTTGACGATCGAGGAAGTCAGACGCCAGCTCCACTGATATTGGAATCTCTGTCAACTCTTCAAAGATACCACGAACAGCCATGCAAGAGTGGTAACTCGTGCCACATGCAATGAAGATCAGGCGACGGCAACGACGGATGGTGCTGATATATTGACGAAGACCACCGAGAATGATCTGCTTGTTGTGAAGGTCGAGGCGACCACGCATAGCGTTGATGACTGATTCAGGCTGCTCGAAAATCTCCTTCTGCATGAAGTGCTCGAAAGAGCCCTTCATGATCTCTTGCAGCTGGATCTCCAATGTCTGAATCGCACGAACATTGGATGTTCCATCCTCTTTCCGGAGACGGTGGATGTTGAGGGAACCCTCATGAATGTGGGCAATGTCGTCGTCTTCAAGGTAGAGGACTTTCTTGGTGTGTTCGATGATTGCGGATGGGTCTGAAGAAAGGAAGAATTCTGTCGGCATGGGCGCGCCATCATCGGACAGGAATGCGCGGGATACTGAGCGGTGGAGAAGCGACTTGTCGGAAGGGGCAAGCATGGAGTTCGGCGAGAGGAAGTTGTTGGACTTAATGGCAACGTTCTGTGACGCACGCTCCGCAGATAGTACTTTTCCCTCCTCGCCGAACTCAACATCCACAAAGTCAACCTTCATCTTCCTTTGTGTCTTGACTCCGATGACGAGAGGAGATCCCTTGCGTGCAGCAATGCACTCATCAGGGTAGTGAACTGACTTAAGAAGTAGACCGAAGGCGCCTTGTAGCTCTTTGATGATGGCTTTCGCAAGTTGTGTAAAATCAATGTCTGGGTGCTGGTCGTAGATGTACTTGGCGAGCTTGGCGATGGCTTCCGTGTCTGTTTCGGTCTCGAAGACGAAGCCTTTCGACTCCAGCAATGTCTTGAGCTCTTTGTAGTTGGTGATAATACCGTTGTGAACGACTGCGAACTCCCAGTTGGGGTCGGATCTGCTTATGTTAGACCTCACTCTCGTTGTTTGCTTTTCCATGATCATACCGGTGGGGATGGCAGTTGACGCGAGAAGGCGGACCGTGTGTAGCCCATCTGGTGTGCGCAATGCCGACGTGAGAGTCGAATTCGAATGTTGGGTCTGGCTTCGCCTCCTCAATGAGCTGCTTCAGCTTCTCCACTTTGCCCACCTCCTTGAATGCGTAGACCTCGTTCTTCTTGTCACCATCGATTGCAATGCCAGCGGAGTCATAACCACGATACTCTAATCTTGATAGACCTAAGGTCATGGGTCAGCGTTTGTGGTTCTGAGTAGCATAAACAAACAGGGGACTCACCATTGAGGAGTGTGTCTAGAATGAATTTCCTGTCCTTCTCGACGAGGTAATTGACGTAGCCAAAGATGCCACTGCGATTGTATCAGTTTTTGGTGCAGAGCATCGTTCGTAGTACTCACCACATGATGCTGAAAGCTTGGGTGTGGTATTCGTCAAGGGGAACTGCTCAAATGATGGAGCTGAAGGAGCGATACCTGACGATATAGATTGGGGGAACGACGGATACTGTGACTTCTGCTATGACGGCACACCCTTATAAGCAAAGACAGTATGGCAGTGTGGTGGCTCAGTGAGTGAATGCTTTTGAAACTCAAAAGGCTGTCATCCCCCTTTGTACACTGGATGAAACAACAAACACGTGAGTGTGGATCACCAGCGCAACGGGCGTTGTGCACGGCCTCGCGGCCAGCACTAAATATACATCAAAGGCGCAACCACCTATAGACATCGTCGAAATAGTATGCGAGCGCGTCTCCATAATGACAAAGAGGAGTACGTTGCCTGGTCATGCATCAAGTACAACAAGACCACTTGGCAAACAGTCAGTGCGATATGTCTCATACAGAGCTATGAGAGGGTGGTCTGGCGGAATCTGAAAAATTGGAACCAGACTGGACGTGCTCAGCGGAGACAGAATCAATCACATCTTCGTATTTGGATATATCTAGAAAGCACGGCCTCTTAAACGCCACGCTAGAGTACCACTATCACTGCTGCCCAGTATGAACCACTAACGCCATCGCTCATAATAGCATAAATGCCAGGAACCCATCTTCGACTTCAGCTCGATAGTGAATGCCGAGCCAGCAACAGGCAGAACCTTTCGCGACAACAGCTGCCTCTATCAGACCAGATCAACAATCCATATCAACGTCTCCTTCCGTCCGAGTGATGCGGATGGTGTGAATGATGTCCTGCAGAAGATTGCATCTGCCTCTTCCTATGACACTCGCCGCACAAGTCTGCTCGGACGTTGCGATTCTGAACGCTGGACCCGCGACAGATGTGGCCTGCTGCCTTGGCTGAACAAGCTCTGAAGGAGGTGACGATGCTTTGACCGTGTCGTCCACAGCCTGGACAGGTCTTGACATCGCGGTGGGTGACACACCTGCATGGACTCTTGTTAGCTTGCGGCATCGTTCGGTCGTCAAGTATAGAGGCTCACATGATAGGAGTAGCAAGGGTCTGTGTCCGAGATAGTGATGAACGTTTGTTGACTGCAGTAGCCCTTTGTGGACAGCGAGAGGGTTCGTCGACTGCAGTCGAGTGTTGGTACTGTGCTCTTTTACGCGCGATCAGGTATTGACTGTAGAGATGCAGCAGCAGAATCTATGATCATGATCTATACGTTCTTACGTCTGGGACAAGCCAGATAGATATATGGAAAAGAGAGCTCTAGCTATTATGTACCTATGTAGAATGCTTACTTCCACCCACCTGCCGGCGCCCCGGAAGCTGTCAGCAGATCTGCCCCGCGCAGCCCGTCGAGGCTGTACACCACCACGATAGCATACACTGAGGCATTGCCTGCAGATCCCCTTCTCCCGTTACCTGGTATGAACGTGTACTTGGTGATTTGCGAAGGCTTTGCTGCTGAGCTGTGGCGTCCATAGGTAGCAGTCAATCCCATGTAGATGGTTAGGAGCTAGCATGTCATGTTTCCAGAGGCACCAAAAGCTTCTTCGAAAGGGAATATAGGCTCGTTATCCACCATCTCAGCATGATCACATTGAAAAGTGCTCTCCAGTTTCAGAGCAACAACAGCTCAGTATTGAGGCTGAGACGACACCAATAGCCTAAAGAGAGCCGACTCGACTGGTGGAGGCTAAGATATTTCGTGCATCTCAGCCCTGAAGCGGAGGTCTTGATGCTGTAGCTTGGGGGCCGGTCCGGTACAAGTCACAGAGCTGTGCCCGCGTGTCTTTCGTGAAGCTTCTTGTGTCTGGATCAGTCTGAAGTCCTTCTCCTGACTCGCCATCCAAGCAACTCAACTCACCCCGAACAAGCAACTCAACCGAGCAACACGTGACCCCGAAAATCCTACATCAATCTCCAATTTCGATCCTGGTCCTCTTCTCTTCTCTTTTCTTCCCTATCAAAAAAGCATCTCTCCAGCCACGTCTACCGCATCGATTCAACAGCGGTTATGATGCCTTTTGCTCTTTTCAGAGCGAATCGGAGAGTAGATAGGATATCCTGGACTATAGGAAGCTGGCCCGATCGTTGGGTCTCT
>Ga0268246_10000601_pt1 | contig 14552 bp, 15 predicted proteins | sample AgamicOrSfe_FD_200242 | JGI IMG/M metagenome (GOLD analysis project Ga0268246, IMG submission 200242) | Agave microbial communities from Guanajuato, Mexico - Or.Sf.e (v2) (version 2) | ecosystem: Host-associated > Plants > Phyllosphere > Phylloplane/Leaf | place: Guanajuato, Mexico | collected...
CCCTTCTTCGTTGCAACACTCGCTGGCATAATCACCCTCCCTCTGACATACTCCGCATTCAGACCGAGCAAAGGTTAGCCGCCTTACGTTCACAATGATCAGCAGTAGCTCATGATTCTACAGAAGCCGCAAATACAGCACCAAGGATACAGTCCGACTTTCGACCAAATGAAGCAGACATCATTGACAAGCAAAGGCGGAAGCAGAAGAGGTCGGAGCGCAAGCTCAAGAGGATGATCGCATCTGCATTAGGATGGGCAACGATAGCTTGGATGATATACCTGATGCTCACGACGTCAAGAACGGCAGCGAACGTGTGGGACCCGTATGAGGTTCTCGGGTTGAGTCACGTAAGTTGTATTGATCCAGTACAAGACCTTCAGCTAATGTCCAGCCAGTCAGCAGATGAAAAGCAGATCAAGTCGCATTACCGCAAACTCTCCATCACACAACATCCAGACAAACGACGACCGGATCCAATAAAGAACGAAACAGCTCAAGAAATCAATGACCACTGGGTAGAGCTCACAAAAGCATTCAAGACCTTGACAGACGAGGACATTCGGAAAAACTACGAACTATATGGTCACCCTGATGGAAAGCAGAGCTTCAGCATTGGAATCGCATTACCTCACTTTTTGGTCACAGATGGGAATGGAAAGTTCGTTCTCCTCTTCTACGGATCTCTCCTCGGCGTCCTACTGCCGTATCTCCTTGGCAGCTGGTGGTACGGAACACAACGCATGACCAAGGAGAACATATTACTTTCGAGCGCAGGCAAGCTTTTCAAGGAATACAAGGAAGATTTTAGTGCTACATCGGTCGTCAGCGCTATCAGCAGTGGAGATGAGTTTGCTGAGGCACGTGGTGGAAGTAATGCGACATCAGGCTTATCAACGATTGAGAAGAATGTACTTGCAGATGATGTTACGCTAAAGCTGTCCAAGGAGGACCGAAGAAAACTGCAAGATCTTGACGACGAGACGAGACGAAAGACATTGGCTTTGTTGTGGGCACATCTGGGTCGCATTGACCTGGATGATTCCACATTGAATGCAGGTGTGTTTATTCATCAGTTGCAGAAAGATCAGCTCGTGCTAACTTTACGCAGAGAAATTTGAGGCTGCTGCAATTGCGCAAGCGCTGAACGAAGCCTACCTGACCATGCTGCCAACATGGGGAAATGCCAAACCTCTTCTTTCAGCCTACGACACGACAAAGGCTCTCATCCAAGCCGTAACCCCAGGCGGCTCACCACTTCTGCAACTGCCATACTTCACACCAGCGATTGTACGCACAATCGAGGAAGCTCAATCGAAGAAGAACCTCACAATCCAAGCATTCATGGACATTCCCGACGCCGAGCGACGACGACTCGTTGTTGGGCCTAGTCTCCTGACGGAAGAGCAGTACAAACTCGCAACCTCCACAGCATCCAAACTCCCTTTTGCCAAGATCGAAACCGCCTTTTTCAAGGTTGTCGGCGAAAAACACGTCACCCCTGGCAGTCTCATCCAGCTTGTCGTCAAGCTCCGCGTCATACCGCCCGGCACAACCAGCATCCCACCCATCAACGATGCCGACCTCAAAGACATCGATCCCCGCGAAGGCGACCTCGACGCTCTTCATGGCCGCAAAGACGCGGACACCACCGTCCAGCCCCCACTCGCACATGCACCGTACTTTCCCCGCGATCACCCGCCCTCATGGCGCGTCTTCCTCTCCGAGCCTCGCTCCGGCAAGATTGCAGTACCTCCATTCAAGTTCCAGACATTTGACAAGCCCATCTTCGAAGCCGACGGCGTCACGCCCACCTTCAACGTCGTCACGCTAAAAGCGCAGTTTCAGGCACCACCACAAGCGGCAGAGTACCCCTTCCGCATGCACTTCGTCAGCGACAGCTATTTAGGTTTCGACGAGGCGAGGGACATTATCATGAAAGTGGAGGATGTGAGCAAGGCGGAGGAGATTGAGGATGAGGGTGAGATTAGCGAGCCGGAGGAGGATTCGTTGGCGGGGCAGATGAATGCGTTGAGGGGCGTGGCTGGGGGTGAGGGGAAGCCGAAGCAGAAGAGACTGAGGCAGGAGGTCGTGGAGGAGGAGGATGATGAGAGTGGGACGGATGAGGAGGAGGATGAGGATGATGATTCGGATACGGACACGGATACTGATGAGGAGTGAGTACGGAGGAGAGGGTGCTGCTGACTGGATGGTTGCTGAAAATGGTAGCTAGCTAGCGATCTGGAGTATGTCAATATCCTGTATTGCTACGTCGCTTCTATATCGCTGAATGCCCCTCCATCGCTGGACATTTCAGGAATGTCAGTCTTGAGGAATGTCTTCACGGTACTCTCGCCAACGACGTTTAAGGACTTTTTCTGCTCCTATGAGTGAAAGTGCATGATCACTCTCAAGCAACTTAGCCGCCAAAGGTAAGGAAGGTGTCGTAGGCAGCACATGAAGGTTGACAATAATTTCTTGTACATTACATCCCAAATCTTCCCTAGACTCACTTATCCCCCGGTGAATATAAACCTAAGGATCGAGACGATACAGCATGGTACGACTGATTTCCGGCAAAGGTTGAAGTGAAGTAAAAGCATAAGAACACTCACGCTCTCGCAGCGATATCGTGGAAATCCTGTCATTCATACTCGCATATGCGCATACATACATACATATATCGACAATCACCCAATATCGACATTTCCATGATTCCCCGTCGTCATATATCCCGGTCCATACACAGTCCTCTCCTCACTACTGCTCTTGGTTTTTGACTTCTACATCACGATGGGAATGTTCTCAACAGCCCGTGAAGCTAATAACGATGCACTTGCCGCCCGAGTATTCCTTGCAGCACCAGCCTGGGTGAACGGTGCGGGGCTCGACCTCGTCGATATCGGTGTCGGGTACGGTTTTGACCCAGCGAAAGGGCTCGGGACTTCTTTTGGCGACCTCGATGTTGTCTGGTACGGTTTTGACCCAGCGAAAGGGGTCGGGGCTTCTTTCTTCGACGTCGATGTTGGTGTCTGGTACGGTCTTAACCCAGCGGAAAGGCTCGGGGCTTCTTTCCTCGATGTTGGAATCTGAATCGGGGCTGGGGATACCACTGTTAGATTGAGGGTTCAGGATACTGGACAAGGTGGTAGGTTATCGTGGCGGGGTGGCTTGGCGGTGAGAGGTGGTAGTGATGGTGATGTGATGATGATGGTGATGTGATGGTGATGGTGATGGGATGGAGAGTAAGGCAAGGCGTTGCGCGAAGTCGGGGGCGTCGACACGCGCGTGATGAGTGAAGACTTACATTGCTGCAATTCGTGCAGTTGGTGCAGCAAAGGCACTGCTAGCGCCTAGGGCGAGGAGGATAATGCTGGTAGATTTCATTGACGAGATTTGGATATTGTGGGTGGTGAGATGAGAAGAAAGGGTGATTTGAGAGTGTTCCTGGTGTTTCGGGTGCGGATCTGGAGGCCTTCAATGGATGCCCTTTCATTCCAAGGCGAGAATGGAGTCAGCTTTTATATTGCTTTGGCATGGTAACATAAGCGTGTTTGGCGGTCCTCCATTACTGTCAGTTGACCATGAGTGTGTCAGCTGAGATATGTGCTGAACAGGTCACTGTCTGTACGTTCTGTGGCCGACCAGTCGGAGGTGTGGCAGCTGTTAGTCGCCTCCAGTACCTCTCAGCTACAAGCTTAGATGGTGACGTGTGGACACTGGACAAGCTACAGCCAATCAGCCACAAGAAACCAGCTGTCAGTACCTAGCAGTATCATGTATCTTCTCAGTGTCCTGCACTGCTTCAGACAGGCGAAAAATGGGTGGACATGGTTAGTGGAGCTTGTCAGCTTACGTGCAGAAGCTGAAAGACTCGAAGCGGTGTCGTTCGGGAGCTAGCCGTTCAAAGCATACCTTGCCGAAATATTCATGCATGCTTCAGCGCTTGCGAAAAGTCAAATGTCAATATGCTTGAAATTGTGCTTGGTAGTATCGCTTGGCAGTGCTTGTGAGAGAGCTTCTTTAACTTTGTTTGCGCGGATAAGCCGTATGGGAATGATGATGATACAAGATGGGATTCAGCTGGAGACGGCTTTCTGTTTCGGACATATGGACCGCGAAACCTTGAGGTACTGTACTAGGACATTGGTCTGAGCAGAACCCTTACGGCACTCTCCTCGGTATCCTCTCAGACTTCTGTCCTGTAACTGTAACGAAACCTTCATCGCCGCAAAATCTAGTACGTATCAATGAGCGGAGATGGATGATTCGGACCCAGATAGGCTCTCCAGAACATTCCTTCGTCAGATCATGCATGCACGCTTCAGCGGTCGCGCACGGTCGAGATTGATGGACTTGCTAAGATAGACTGCATGATTGGCATCTTGGCATTGGAACACGATGTGTGATTTGTTCAGCTTTTCGAAACGAAGAGGTCCTCTCGGTGAATTAGGAAGGTGTATGCGAAAGCAGGTAACAGTGGCGAGTCTTGATACATTGTTTCCAGATGGTGCCGAGACTCTAAGAAAGTTAGAGTGACATCTTGACAAAGTTGGAGCCCGAGGAGAGTGAGTTGAGCTTGATGAACTCGACCATCTCGCTGGCCTCACGTGACCTGCTGGCAAGGGATTTGCTCCCTGCCTTGCTAATCACCGATGAAGAGCGGTCGAGATGAGTACATAGTATGTCTACTTTACTGTTCCGCAGTATACATTTTCATCCTTATCCCTGTCATGCATGTCCCGGTCATGTACGCCAACGGACCATCGCATTGCAGCACAATGTCCAGATGCTCGTGTAATTCATACGAGAACGGAAACTCCAATAGAGTATACCCTATGTATATTCATGTACCATGCGACTTGACGTCGGTCTGGCTCCTGCATCCAAGCTCTTCACCAGTGTGCTCTTCCTCCGCACTAGCCGATCGTGTCAACTGAGCCCCCAGCTTGCTCACTCACCTACCAACTCCCAGTACCAGTGCGAGTACTTCCCCAGCTCTGCGACTCTGAGCAGCATGGGGGATCAACACTAGGATGGTGCTCTACGCGCCAGGCCAGCCCGACCCCAGAGCGTCCGACCCCTCCTCGCCCGCCCAATCATGTTTGTGCAGAGAGTGTTGATTTAAGCTCTCGGCATGAAAGCTGTCTATGTGTTTGCGTTCCGAAGAGGCAGGCGAGAACGATCAAGGATCTTATCTCCCAGGCTTACCACCGATCGTAATGAGAGGCGGGGCTCGACTCGGCATGATCCCCAGTCGTGAGACATTGCTGGTGGCCCTGGTGGCGGGTTGGTTTGGTGACTTGTGTGACGCTCAATAGAGTGTGCTGCATCTCCACGGGATCGCACAACATGTCGTCGTTTCATTCCCACGGAGATAAATCTCGGGCCGTCGTTGTTTCCCCCACTGCATGTTCTGTGAGCAGTGCGTGCGGAGTCTGGTAAGAAGTGACGGTGCCTTGGACACGCGACGATGCAAGACATCAGCATCCAGATTGGTTCATGCACGCGCCGTGTCAGTTTTTGGCGTCTTCGTCTGGATGTATAGTTCATGTCCATGCTTCCTCGTCTACAGGACCCCTGATCACAGTTACAGAACTGCGCACATTGATCCACATATCGTCCTTGCCGACCTCTTCCGCTGTGCCCACCTCAGGAGAGGTAGCTTTGGAGTCATTCTCGTCACTATCTTCCCCTTCCTCCGCTATTGTCTCCACGGGCGTCTTCAAGGTCTCTAGCGATCTGGACGCTCGTCGATCAAGTCGTCCATTTGTGACGACAGCCATCGAAGTCACACTCAACCCCCCATCGAACATCATGGAGTCCGAGTCCAGGCGTGGGCGGCTGTATAGTCGGCTTTGACTTCTGTATGTAGATTGGCCAGCCTTTCCTTTGAGTGAGGATTTGCGGCGAAGGTGGAAGAACTTGCGAATGCGGGCTTCGAGATGGAAGTGGGCGGCGAAGGGCTTGAGTGCAGGGATCGAAGAGCAGATCAAGCCGCAAGCGACTTCTAGCATGGCGAGGAGCCAGGTCCACTACTAAGGTGTTAGTTTGGGGAGTTTAATAATGACCGGAGGTCTACAATAGCGCGACTTACGTAGAGCCAGTAGATATAGTCGTGGTTGCCGTGGTAGTATGCCTTCCACATGATGAATGCACGGACGAAACCAAGGGCGCTGGTGCCTAGACTGAGGGAGAACAGGAACCAGATCCCGATTTTGGTGCGCAGTGGCACGGATAATCTCCATATCAGCACGACGGGAAGCAGGGCAAGGACGAGATCCTCTACAGCTGAGATGCTGGAACCTGTGGTGATGTTGAGACCATTATTGGTGTGGCAGACGTAGGGGTGGGAAGTCCGCCATGCAGGATCGGCTTTCTGCCATATAGCTTGTAATGGAAAGCAGGACGTGCATAGCATGATTATATAGATGAACTTGTAGGCAATGACTTCCGCCATCTGAAGGTTTCGAGATTAGTGGATGATTCCTAATACACGACACTCGACATACCACTAAATAAAGTGTCCATCTGAATGCACGACCGACGCTGGCGGGCGCCAGGCGGTGATAGAAGAGCAGAATAGCTATCTTGATCATGCCTGAAAGGATCATATAGACTACCTCTGCAAGGAAGAGGATCTGTGATTGGGCATCAGATTACCGACTTCACGTAGTCATTCAAGAATTGGACATACCCAGCCCGCTCGTACGAGTTGCGAGACCGTCAACTCCCATGTGTGTTTATCATAATGAAAGAGGCAGATCGCTGGTCCCAAGTCAGCTTGATGACCGAAGAAATGGGACTTCCTCCCACGTACCGAGAGCCACACCAACTAGTGCCCCTGTCGTTGCAATCTGTAATGTCACGAGTGTCAGCCCCCAGCTTGAGAGGGATTCACCATATCCATCATGGGCAAGGTCGCTCGGTCACAGCTCATCCTCAGGTGTTAAGAAACCCATCATTCCTTGCACTGGTCGCTCAAGCCATAGACCAAGGCGTGTCTCTCTACTTTCACAGCCATTGGAATTGCCAGAACTTACCATCGCCAAGAAGATCAGTATGTCCTCTGCCCCATGGGTTTTCTGGAGCACTCGTCTCGACCAGAGTCTCGCTAGCACTATCGGTAGTATAACCGCAGCCAGTAGGGTGTTCAGGGCAATGGCGCCTGCCGCCCGCGACGAAAGATGCATATTGAATGGATGAAGATGTCGACGGCGTGAGGTTCAAAGCTCCAGCAGATTAAAGCCCCAGACCAGAGGATTGAAGCTGTAATGCAAAACACCTTTTGGGAAGGGGACCGTGCAGATCTCAGCTCATCAAAGCATACTGCTGAAAAGTGGGAGACCCCACACATCTTAAGCAGATCTGGGATTCAGCTGGATTGTAAGGTTTCGTGTTCGCTTGTCGAGAGCAAAGAGGGCCGATACTGCGATACGCACGATCTGTGGGAAGAAGCGAGCGGAGCTGAACCGACAGACAAGCTTTCGACATTCCTTGTGCTCGTGAAGCTAAATGCCACGAGGTCGTATTCAAGGCGTGCTCGATCGAGGGTGCACGGCCGAACATCCGGAGACTATGAAGGAGACCTTCCGCGTCGCTTAGTGACGGAATACATGGGGGAAGCATCTGGTGCCGTGATCAAATACGGAGGCGACAATCCGAAATGGCAAGGTGGTGAAGGTGGTGTATGAGGGGTTTTGTCGACCATGCTGCCGTTGTGGTCGTCGCTGTCGGAGAAGAACCGAAACACGAGAAACACAAGCGGCCATTCCTTCTCATGGCAGCGCGTGCTCGTACTCTGTGACGGCCTTGACGGATCAGGACGAGTTTCTTGTTGGCGTAGCCATTGCAGCCTGGCGTGGACAGGTTGAGTACGAAGGTGAACAAGGCCGGGTGTAAAAGAGTAATAGAGTTTATCTGCTAACACTAGGCTCACCATCTCGACTTCTACGTTTGGCTAATATGCTTCCCCCTCAGATGCGAGTCCTTCTACATTGACCTTACCGTGCCTTCCCAAAGAGTGTCGTACCGTCATATCATCATCTCAGTGTGCTATCTATCTCATATGTTCCTTGGCACCTGCCGTATCAAGTTGACTTCTCCGACTTATCTGCGACATCATGATTGGGGTCCGTCGAGGGGTGTGATGCTGGACATGACGGAGTTGCTGGTTGTACTGTGCTAGGGGCAACTATAGCTGGTTCAGCGTCTGCTGCACCTGAGAGGTCGGTAACACCCTTGTCTTGTTTCATGTCCTTATTCTTAGCTTGTTGCTCTTGTTGTCCAGCCTGCGTAGCGCTTTTGTCGGTATCGTCACTTTGTGGCTTCTTTGAGCTGTTCGAATCGTCCAACCTAGTCTTGTCGTCGGCCGTGCCATTAACAGATGCTCCTTTGCCAGCGGCGTCTGCTGTACCATTCACAAGTGCCGTACTATCAGCAGACTTTGGCGGTTTTGCTTTCCTCGGAGGAGCACTTGCAGGGCTTGAGTCTGGATCTGAGTCTGTCGTGGGAGTCGCTGCTACGACTGGCGCTGCTGCCGGCGTCTGAGCTGGGGCATCCTCTACCTTTTTCGGAGGGGCACTCGCAGGGCTCTGGTCTGCTTTCGAGTCTGTTGTAGGTGTAGCCGCCACGACTGGTGTTGCTACTGGCGCCTGCACTGCAGCGTCGTCTGCTTTCTTTGGAGGGGCACTCGCAGGGCTCGAGTCAGGATTCGAGTCCGTAACAGGTGTCGCTGCCACTACCGGCGCTGTTGTCGACGTTGGAGCTGCATCAGTGCTGACCTGAGTTTGCGCGGGCGTTGGTGCAGATACTTGCAACTTCGCTCTACCCACGCCGGCCGCCACAGCATCAGAACCTGGGCCTGCAACATACGTGTCAGGGTTGTTCCTTGTGTTGTTCTCCACTGCACGGTCGTACAGTCTCGTCAGCCGCGCAACCTCACTTCTGACAGTCACGTCGTACTCTTCGATAACATCATCGTAGCCCGAAATGCCCATCGAAATGCCTAGAAACATGACTTCTGCATTCTCGATCTCGTCGACTACGCGCTCGAGATCCTCGCGGTACATTCGTGCCCGCATCGGTTGGCCTCGACTCTTCAGGTACGCCACGAGTCCGGCGATGACCGTGTTGAGTGCCCCGATAATGGTTATCAGGAGGTGGGAACTGGCGCTGGCACCGAGGGCAGTCACAGCTGCGCCAAGTACTACTTGGCTGAGCAGCATGGTATTGTTCAGCGAGGCGGTGAAGTTGTATGTCATGGATTGATAGGAAAGCTGACGTGTGGCACGACCGTATAGAGAGCTTCTTGGCCATTGCCGGTTTGTGTTGGGCTTATTGGACGCAGGAACGCCAACAAGGGCGCAGAAGTCTGCGTGGACATCTGGTCTTGGGGGTGGCGCTTTTGGTGCTCTGTTGATGTTTGTCTTCGGGGCCGACCAGAGCAATGGTGTAGTTTCAGAGGACATATCTGAAGCGTCGCTGACTTTACGGTACTCGACAGACTCCATTTGCTGTGCTTAAGTCATGGAGACATCGGCTTAATCTTACTGCAAGTTCAAGACTTTGATTACAGCCTTGCTTACGTGATTGGAGTCAAGTCTCACTCATAGCCTCGCTGATGCGATGCATGTCTTGTGCACAGATAAGATCACTCACTGCGTGTCTACAGCATAAGTACGAAAAGCAACGGCAGGGTAAGCAGTAAGCAACAAGAAAGCCACGCTAGGCACGTCAACTGAAGCCACTTTTCAGAATAGGTCGGATCCGAAGCTAAGGTAGTCTAAGATAGGAAAGTGAGACGTCAGTCGTCGTGACAGCGCCCTCCAGCTTATCCTGTTCGAGATTCAACAAAGAATGCAAATTCTGCTCACCAGCCACGTAAGCATCAGCCCAGGCTTATCCGACAGTCGTATGGTGAAACAGCCAAGTCTCGCTCGTTTGAGGACTGGAGCATAAGTTACATAACTTTCTGGCGGCTTATCCGAGCCACGTTACTGTATCAAACTGTATCAAGTGGACAGCGCCGACTTCGCACCTTGGCGTCATGATACTTGCTCGGGGCTTTGTCGGGAGGAATGCGCTGCTGTGAGTTTTTCCGGCTCGGGTTCAGAAGTATCTGCTCATGCGGTGTACTCTAGGGAGGACACCCACGAATGGATTTATAAAGCTTGAGTTTAAGAGGACCAGATACGATACGTTGTAGTACTGTGCTTTCGAAAGAGAAGTGGGAAAAACTCGGCGCAGAGTCTGAAACATCGGAGGAAAGGAGACCTCCGAGATATTTGGGCCAAGGCTCCGCCCGGCCCGTTTGATCCGATTGGGTGATGTCGATGCGTAGGCAGCAACCTTGATTCGAGGCGCAGCACACCCTCAACATCATCCCATCTTCAGCTTCATCTGGTCTTCATCCTGAATATTGTCAATAAGACACCCGCTTCATCTCCCTCATATACACACACCATCCACGGCTGCTATATACACTCGCTCAACTAGACGCCATCTCCTTCATTCTCGCCTCCTAGCCGCCTCCTAGCTGATTCCGACGAGCCGCCCCCCTTCACCGCTCACGTCTATCACCACACACTCCTCATCATGGCTTTCACGCCTTTCGACACCGAGTTCGAGAACTTCATCGACTTCGATAATGGCTTCCACTCTCCATCCGGCCTTCAGTCGCCATCCACATTCTCATTAGATCCATCACAATCAATGTTCAGTGCAGACAGCTTTGAAAACCGACAAACTTTCCCCGGTCCCAGCCACGAGTACTCCAGATATAGGCAGCTTACTGGGTTGCCCACTGGTGCAATGACGGCGATCCCTTTGGACGCTGAGATCAAGATGGAGGACTTCAGCATGATGCCGTCAGCACAATCAATGCCATTCATGGACTTCAATAACAGCACATTCAACTTTGACACTGAGTTCGATCCGATGCAGCAAGACTCAACTTACTTCTTCAACGGGAACATGAACAGTTTTGCCGATACATCAGCTATCGCCACACAGCCTCCCATACAAATGCCTATCCTTCCTGCTCAGCCGCAGCGACTCTACCCAGGAATGCACACACAACAAGCTCAACAAGCCCAAGCAGAAGCTGCTGCGAGACAACAGAGACAGCAGCAGATGGGTCGTCAGATCATGCAGCAACAACAGCTACCACAATCACATCGTCCTTCGATTGGTGGATCTACTGCATCGATGCCAGCTACTCGTGCAAACTCGGTAGTCAGTGTGGCAGATACCGGTGTGGACAACAAGATCTCCAGACTGCTCGATCAGATGCGCACTAGCAACAACATGGACATCATCGATGAGGAACCTGGTTCACCATCCGACGAGCCTTCACGATCGGGCAGATCGAAAAAGGAGGAGGAAGATATGGATGAAGATGAAAGACTGCTTGCAAGTGAAGAGGGAAAGAAGCTTTCCAGCAAGGAACGTCGGCAACTTCGAAACAAAGTATCCGCTCGCGCTTTCAGATCCAGACGGAAAGGTATGAAGTTTTGTGCCAGGTTGAGTAACGCCATACTAACTCAATATAGAATACATTGGACAATTGGAAGGAGAAGTCGCTGCCAAAGTGGCAGAATGCGATGAGCTCAAGAGGCGCAACAGACATCAAGCTGAGCAGATTGCCCAGCTTACACAGCTCACTCGCTCACTTTTGAGTCATCCGGCATTCGCAACATTCGCAGAGGACTTGAGCAATGACCCAACCATTCTCGCACAGCCTACAACCACTTCGGCTACTACTTCGACATCATCCTCCTCAACAGTGAAACCATCCAAGCAAAAGACGCAAAACAAGGAGCAACAACAACAGCAGAGTGCCACCGAGAGTGATTCTCAGCAGCGACAGCAACAGCAACAGCAATCACATCAGTCAAGCACAACATCAAGAAATAGCCTCGACTTCTCGATGCTGAACCTTGGCTCGAGTCACTGGAATGCCTCGGGTACTGGTTACAGCTTTCAGCAGCCTACTGTCATGGCAGTCTATGATGTACCCTGCCCTGAGGTACTTCCTGAGCGAACATTGTCCGGAAAGAATGATGTCTTGACTCAGATCCTGTCGCCCGTCAAGACTCTCCCGTGTACAGCCACGCCGAAGTCTGAACATCCTCGTCTCAGCCAAGCAGGCGATGTACAAGATGACACGTTCGTCCCGCTGCTAGTCAACTCTGCGGAATCTATGACATGCACGAATGCTAAGGAGACGGATTGCATGATTGACGAGATCAATGCCGCGTTTGATCAGTTCGACTTGCAACTGCATTCTCTGAGCCTGATGCTGGGTGGTTCATCATTTTGCGATCAGTGCCAATGATGGGCAACTCGATAAGGGCGGAATTTGGACTGCTCGAGGGTGGGGGAAACAAGACGCGAGTTTTTGATTGTACGATATAGTTATGACCGTCAACGAGATTATGACCTTTAGAATTATTCATGCTTGCCTTCGACAAGTAATGCCTTCCATCTTGATATCTCAGGTACTCTCCCCTGTCCCGTCCAATGTCTTGGAAGTTGAACAAATGATGCATTTGCGCATGTGACACTCCTGTCCCGACCTCAGATCACTCACACTCTTGCGCTCGCGCTCGCAACCACTTCCTTCCAACCACTTCTCTCCCCAAACACCGCAACTATGCGCCGCACATTCCCACGCATGGCCGGTGGCCATGGTCACGTCGAAGGTATCGTCTTTCCCCGCTCCCTCGGTGCAGAATGACGAGGACGAAGTGCAGCAGAGGCAGCGTACGAGTACATAACTAATGCGATCTATCGTAACAGCACTCCAGCTCGACCCGGCGCTTGTCAAATATAACCGTATGTCTACCTTTGTCGTAACCATTGATGCTCTGTTCTGCGACGCTGGAGTACATCTGGAGGAACTGGTGGTGCGTGGGAACGGGGGAGAGGCAGGAAAGTCGGTATTAGGCTGGGCTGAGATGGAGAACTTGGCGGTGAGAGGACAAGATGAGTATGGGCAGCGGCGCGGAAGACGGCAAGACAGCAAGAGCAAGAGGAAGAAGATGGGGAAAGATAGGCCTGTCGAGGGCTGCGCGCGCTGAACAGCCGATGCTTGGACGATCACAATCACGACGACTTCATGCCCGAGAGCTCCCAGACCACCACCGTCTCACCCCGCCTCTCGCACCCTCCAATATCGCAATCACAGACTCCCTCAGATCGACACATCCCAACAGTCCCGCATCCCTCATCTATAAAACCACACACCTGCCCTCAGCCACACTCGTACACCACCAGCCAGTTATTCACCTCAATGTAATGCAATAAACAGAGAAAGGAAACCAAGGAAATGGAGAAACAAGAAGAAATAAATACTAACACACCTCTCCCACTCCTTAGAAATGGCCGTAGACCGATACAAGCACTTCCGATGGACGCCGCGCACAGCCTGGATTACAGTGGCATATGTCTGCATCGTGCCGAGCATTATGGGATATTTTGCGTATACGACTGATGTGAGTTGAATGGGTTTACTTTTCTTTTGATTCGGGAATGGATTGGATGCGAGTGAAGAAGTTGAGACGGGACGGTGGGCAAACAGAGGAGATGGGGACCATGGGTATGAGGATTGAGGTGGGTGAGGGAAGGATGGGAGGGGAGTGGCCAGGGAGGGAGTGCGAGGGTGGGTGGCGTCCGAGCTGGAAGGAGTGGATATCCTGATGAATGATGGCGCCGGAACAGCACACCCCGCCCGTCTGACACACAGCATCAGTAACCGTGGCGGCGGTGCGCTCTGGAAGCCATGTCCCAGTCTCAAGCGCATTCCATCTCACACAATCCCAGCCAGATACGCAAGCAGGACGAGACGTTCCATCGGAATGAATGACGCGCTAATACGTATACTCTACCTAGGGCAAATGGGAAATGCGCGGCAAGCTCCGCGGCGACACCATCTCGGAGTTTTGATTTGAGTGAGCTTGTTGTTGTTGTTGGCCGGGGGCTATGCTGGCATTAGGAGGGGGCGATGAGTCCGAGGAATGAGTATGAGGGTGAGGCTTCGGAGATGGGAACTCCGAAGTGGAGAGAGGGAGAGGTGGAATGGACGTATGAATGCCCGTGGAGGCCGATGCAGGGAATGATGTACAGAGCTCGACATCGGCTGGGTTCGCTCGGGTATGGGCAAGACGGGCACGGGCATGGTTGTACCTGGCTTGATCCGACTTAAGATAGTTAGCCCTAACATCGAGCGATCCAAGCAGCGATGATCAACGACTTCTGATTCCAATACCCACACACCACTTCTCTTCTTTTCTCCTCCTCTCTTTTCATTGCGTTGTGTCGTTGTGTTGAAGAATTCCAATGTTGTTGGACATCAGCATGAGCATCAGCATGAGCATCAGCATCAGCATGAGTCTAAGATGGCACCGCACGGCCGAGACAACCTGCACAGCCCCTACAGCCCCCATGTAACTATGTAGCGCAACTACGTTGGCGACTGTCCTCTCAAGAGGTCGATATACGTGGGGATTTTGCGACTTTGCGGCACGGGCACTCATACTCCCGACGTCCGC
>Ga0268246_10000604_pt1 | contig 14542 bp, 9 predicted proteins | sample AgamicOrSfe_FD_200242 | JGI IMG/M metagenome (GOLD analysis project Ga0268246, IMG submission 200242) | Agave microbial communities from Guanajuato, Mexico - Or.Sf.e (v2) (version 2) | ecosystem: Host-associated > Plants > Phyllosphere > Phylloplane/Leaf | place: Guanajuato, Mexico | collected...
ACAACGATGTAAATGCCCCCACATCTCTCACTTAGATTTCCTAGATCTCGCGCCAGCATCACTACTGCCAGATGGCAGGTAGCTGAACTGGAGATTAGGCGTCGATACCGCGGGAAATACGCCAGCCACCTGGTCGGCTGCATCAAACCGCTGTGGTCACCAAGTCTATCTGAGGGGAGGGCTGGGCTTCTTGTACACGCTACCACCCGTTGGCGCGCTTCGGCCCATCACCTAACACCGTTACAGTATCCCGCTCGTCCTCGTCGAGTATCAAGTAGCTGGGAAGCCCTAACCCGGACTGTCCTGGCCACCCAGGGCTCCAGACAGGCTTCCCGTCAGATCGTGCCTCGCGCCCACATGGCTGTTCTCCGAAAGGCGATGCATGACTAAAAAGTTACTCAACTTCCTAACCGATATACATCATATCGCACCCTCCCCCCTCCTCTTTGTTCTCCATACTCCTGACCCTCACAACGTCCTCGATCCAAGTATCACATCACTATCGTCTCTGTCACTCGTTCCTGTCACCGACTCTCTTTTGAACTGTCCATCGAGTGTGAAAGGTGTCGCAGCAGGACATTGTCTGAAAAACCTTATCAGGGTTTTCCCTCGGCTTGGGACTTTCGGCAGGTAGCCGCGGTGTCGGGACTTGCTGGTATCCTCTGAAATATGTCTTCTTCCTCCAGCTATGGCTCGGAACCTCACCTGTCTTCAACTGGCATGAATGTAAGGCCGTCTTGAAGGTCGCCGCGCATTGATGTATATATCCTGACCAATATGTCCAGGGTGTGGTATGGTTCGAGACTGTCATTGCCACGTTATTTGTCATTGCAAGGACATGGACCAGAATTTGGCTGAAAGGTCACCTCGAATGGTAGATAGTCGCATCACTCGAGGCATACTCACATCTACTAATGTGTATCTTTAGGGATGATTACTTTGTCTTCGTTGCGTGGTTGGCATTGTTTCTCATGAGCTGCCTGTATACCGCAGCTATCCCAGTATGTGGCCAGTATACACGTTTTCGACAAGCTCTTGACTGACATGCTTCGTTCCAGCAAATATTCCTTGTCTATGCAGTCGGTGCTGGCGCAGTCCCACCACCAGCAGACTTCGTGGCAATGGTGTCTACGTTTCTGAAACTCCAATTTGCGATCATCATTCTCTTTTGGACGAATGTTTGGGCCGTAAAGGCCTCTTTCCTGGCAGTCTATAAAGGCATCATCGACAAGCGACTCAATCCTTGGAAAACTCGTGCATGGTGGGCTATCACGATTTTCACGGCTCTGAGTTACATAGGCTGCTGGATTACACAGTTCCTCAGCTGTCAGCCATTTCACACATACTTTGAACTTGGTCAGTAGCGAGCTGAGCAGCGCGATGCTGTGATTGTTGTCGTATTCCACAAACTGATCGCACGTTTAGGTGCTTGTGAATCGGCACGCGATTTGTACATTTCCAACATGAGTCTCTTCTATGCGTCGGGCGTGGATATTGCCTCGGACATCCTGAGTAAGTCGACTCGTCGAATGCGCATGGGAACGCAGCTAACAACTCGAAGTCATGGCCTTGCCACTGAGCATTTTGTACAACCTGTCACTCGACACCAAGAAACGTCTCGGACTTGCAGCACTCTTTAGCGCAGGTGGTCTCATCATTGCGTTTGCGGTCATTCGTCTGATCAAGACCGCGCCGTCATATGGGCATGTCGATGCTAAATGGCTGTGTATTATGTCAATCACGGAATGCGCTGTTGCCGTCATCGTCAGCTGCACGCCCGTCTTCCGAGGCTTCTTCGTCAAGCGAGGTCAGAACTCGCATCACTCGCAGTCAAATACTGGCAACACAAGCAGTGGACGCGATTCTAAGATGATGAGGAAGAGCCAGGTCATCGACGCATCGTGGGAAATGAACCCCATGTCTGAAGAGCCGGGTGCTCAGCGCATGAGCACGGAAAGTGACGAAGACCGCATCACGCCAGAGCCGCGATCACTGCAAAATGAAGGATATGCTCATCACAAGAGTTTCTGGGATGATAATGTTTGAATGACTTGAAGAGCGCAATGAGCTCATGTATGAATAGATTTGGATTAGAAAAGAGCCCAATTTGACGAATCTACTTGTCCATGCAACTGGACGATACCCATAAGACCAGCTTCACTTCGAGCCTACAATGGCCCAGATTCGATAGCACTGAGTATGGTATAGAGGCGAGAAAGAAGTGCTTTGTTGACATGCGTTAGACGCTAAACCCCTTTCGCTCAGATATAAAGCCCCATAGCAACAGCAACAGCCCTATATCTCCGCAGCACGAGCTGATCGTCCTAGCTTCGTGAGTCCTCGGCACGTCAACATTTCAGTAATCTTCATTGCGCCATAAGCATACTTCTTAAGGACGTGGTCAAGAGGTCAGACGTCGAAGAAGGCTATATTGACCACACAGTCATCATATTGCAGTCGACTACGCAATGGCTACGCCTCGTCGTCGCAGCTCCAGGCTACGCGGTCAAACACCTCAGGTAAGCAATGCACGAAAGAGGTCTGAGGCGTCGTGTGCTGACTTGTGCGCAGTCCGAGGCTGCTACGTACGCCTCGCCTCTCAAGCTCACGGCCGTCGATGAGGGTGACGAGCTTGGCGAAGAACCCAACACACCAGCAACCACCACACGTCCAAGTCCTCAAGACATGCATCCAGCTAGATATCAAAGTACTGTCAAGAAGCAACCTACCGAGCAGTGCTTCGGCACGGTAGTCGCTGCAGACTTCCCAGCCATTCCCACCACCATCGTCGCCGGAGCTATGCTACCACCTTCTTCGCCAGTAGCAAAGCTCACAGCAAAGCGCCAGTCTTTTGCAGCACCAGACTTTGAGTTCAAATTCCGCCAATCCACCGATATGAGCAGTGAAGCACAACGCATGATGGACGAAGTGAGAGAGCAGGCTGCTAAGATCAAGGGTGACCTGGCTATCCATCGCGAAGTACAGGAACGCAAGGACGATGAGATTGACGCTCATTACGGACGGAAGATTGCTACACCAAAGGCCAAGTCGAGTCGGTACAGTGGTGTACACAAGGACGAGTTTCAAAAGATGAACTCCATCGCAAATCATTCGTCCACATTTCGTGCTAGTGTCGCACAGCCTGCAGCACCACCGGCAATGTCACCAGCGAAAACAACCAAAGTACCACTCAGGCCAGAAGCAGCAGCAGTTGTTCCACCGGCCAAGCTGCCTGGTAGCACTTTAAAGAGGACGGCATCCAGCAAGTCTCTGAATGGCAAAGAAGATGACATGACGAGCCCTGCAAAGAGACGTCGAACAGGTGTTGCTGGTCTCGTTGGCAGGTTTGAGCACGCTCCTCAGCAAGATTCTGCAAGGGTAGTAACCAATTCACGTCCTGGAACACCATCTGCAACGTCTTCCACATCTGGTGCTACTCGCATCATTCCAGGCAGCGCAACAACGACCAAACCAGCACTAGGACGCTTTGAAACAGTGAAGAACCAGAACAGTACCACATCAACTCTTAGTACCGTTGCACCCTCTCCAGCAGTCCCCAAACCATTCAGCACTCCTGCTGCAACACGAATCGCTGCTCCATTGACATCAGGAAAGAAGGCTAGGACATCATTCGTGCAACGCTTGGCAAACATGAGCCCGGTCAAGTCTATTCTTCGTCGACCTCAGCCCAACTACTCTAACGACCCACACAAGCTGGCCGCAGGGACACATATTTCCACGCCCAAGTCCACCACCAAGACTGTAACGGACAACAACATCTCCTCTCTTCTGCCAGACCTCCAAGGAACTCCTCCACCCCGACCAAGCAATCGCAAGGAGAAGCACGTCGCGTTCCCCACTGTCAAGGACGAACAACGTGCTACACAATTAACACCGAGCCCAGCGAAACCCACTAACACCATTGTCTATCCCATGCTAAACCTCGAGCAATCCACCCCATCAGCAGTCCAGCCCAGTCCAACCCGCCTCCTCGTCCCCCACATGAACAGCGCCAAAGCCCGTGCCTCCGTGGCTGGCACAGCAGACTTCACCTTCCGCTCCGCCCAACGCCTCGACTTCTCCCCCGAACGCAGCAAAGCCGCCCTTCTCAACGCCAACACTGCACGCACCTCGACCCCCACAATCCGCCACGTCCGCGCCAGCGACGTAACGCCCTACCTCCTCAACGGCACCGCCTCCGCTTCAGCCAAGAAGCTCGCCGATCTCCCCACTGTGCCGCATGGCTTGAGCAACAAGAAACGCAAGCGCACGCGCAGCTCGCTTGAGAAGGACAAGCTTGTCTTTGGCAATGCTGGCGATGTTGCGGTGAACCCTACCAGTAGCAACGGCGGCAGCGACAAGGAGAATACCGAGGTCGTGGGGGCTGCTGCGGTGCAAGAGGGCAGTCCGACGAAACGCATGAAGATGAGCATTCCGCGACCGGCGAGCGCGGGTGGGCCGGTGGCGGGAGGAGCAAGTGGTAGTGTTGGTGCATCGGCGGCGAGGGCGAGATTGCTGGCTGCGAGTGGAAGAGGTGGTGCTGCGAGTGGAAGAGGTGGTGCTGCGAGTAAGATTCCCAAGCGCAATGGCGCGGGTGCTGCTGCAAAGGGGCGGAGTGTGCTGAGTTTGAGTCGGTTGCAGGCGTTGTCGAAGCCGAAGGAGAGGACGTAGTGGTGAAAGAAACCACCGATGAGATGGCACGACATCGAGCGCTGAGTCCAGGATAATGGACAGGATGTTCAAGACACGATTACGATTGATGACACGCAAGTGAGCATGCAGCAACAGCCCACTTGAAAGAGCTGCGAGCTGCACATATACCACGAAACATGGCAGGTCAAGCAAGGAAATGCACAGGACAATGGGCAAGCGGCTGGCAATGGCGTTGTTTGATTCCCTTTCTTCTTGCTTCGTACACTTTTTGGCTGTGTAGCAGTCTGATAGTACATAGCTTGTCTTTTTGTAGATGTACATTATGATGAATTGGATGAATTGTCTCTCTGCTGTGATTTCCCGCTCTCTGCAGACTCTCTTCTCCCCAGGCAGCCCTCAAGCTTCTACTTTTCGAGAAGGCTCGCATCAGACTGGTATCACTAGCTATATATCCTATCAATAAAGACACTCACGCGTCATCAGTCGCGCATTACGCACCACTCCCAAATCCCTCCCCTCCTCCCAGACCTCACAAAAACCTCGGCGAACTTCCCACCTGCCCCGACCCTCTCTCATCCCCAATCTCCCGCCATCCTCTACTCAACCTCTTTCCCAAGAAGTCGTCCATCATAACCTGGCCCTTCGTAGGACTTGGCCTCGCATTCTCATCTCCTCCAAGTTTCATGCCTTTCATGAGCCCGCCAATACCTGTGCCTTTCCTCCTCGACAACAGGTCCAGCGAATCGACACTGCTCGTTTTGCCAGGAGATGACGAAGTGTCTTGAGCATACGGACCTCTTTGTAGGCGTGCCAACCATCCTTCTTCGAGGATAGAGGAACTGGGCGTTGGCTGGGGCTGAGGCCGACTTGCTTCGCGAGAGTGCTCTTCAGCTAGGAGAAGTGCGAGTGAGGGCTGTTCCTGAAGTTGAGCTTTGCGTCTCGACTTGCCTCGTGCTTTTCGCTCTTCCCTAGTCCGTTCGGGTGATCGTGGTGGTATGGCTGGTGTGTCCATATCAGAAGTGGCCATGACGTGCAGAGCGAGGTTCGACCTCTTCCTGGCGATTGGTGCATGGTCCACTTCGAGTGCATCAGTACTGGACCGATCCTCAGCCGGAGGTGAGCTTCTTGGTTCTCTCTGGAACGATGCCTTTGTCGAAGATGTCTTTCGCGACGAAGCTGGACTCGGTCTCTTCGGCTTTTGAGATAGTGGCAGCATAGGAAAGCGGTCATTCATCGAGTCCGATTGTGTACCAAGTAGTTTTGGACGCCTGAGCGGTATCTCTTCTTCATCTCTAGTAACGACGCTGCTTACTACTCGCGTACTGGACGATGCCGCTCGTGCTGAATCGCGTCCTTGTGCAATATCCGAGATGATGCCACTTCTTTTGTGCTTGATTGTTGTCATAGGTCCCGACACGGCAGCTTCGAGGTCCGCGAGTTCGTCTGCCGCCCATGAGCGCCATTCTCCAGAAGTGCTTATCACAGGCGTCGTGGATGAAGCATTGCCAGTGTTGCCAACCAATGACCATTTACTGACCTGATGTGCTTCAGTGACATAAGCAGTTCCAGGCGGGGTAGCAGTGCGAGTGGGCAGGGAGATGGCGCTGTCAAGTGGCGACTTCATTCCTCCTCGTACACCAGACCGGACAGAGTATATACTGGGCGAGATCATTGTGTCTCGAGCTATTGGCGATGGTGGTTGATTTGCCGCATCGTCGCAGTTGGCAGCCTCATAAGCGCACTCCGGCACAGCGAAGTCTCTGATGCTGGCTAGCATTTCAACATCTTCGCCTGCACGCACGGCTTCGTTCTGCGGACCTCCACTAGGCACTCGATCGGATGAGTTCCATGTCCGTTGTGTAGACTTGGATGCAGTTCGGTCCCCACTGCTGCGTTGTTGGCGTCTTCGATCTACTGCCATATGCGTACGTAGTGCCGAGAGCAGGTTCTTACTGTCGAGCTTGGGTTGACCTTCCACGGCTGCTGCCAGATCATCCTCCTCATCTAATTCGGGGAGCACATCAGGGAACATCTCGTGACTGCTTCGCATCGTGCGCCCACTGTGTAAAGAAGCGGCTTGTGACACATTGCGTGAAGGACTTTCCAATATGCTTGGTAGAGCAGGCTCAAGCTCACGAAGCCTGGTAGTGTGATCTTTACTTGAGTCCGACATCCAACTTGTGACCCGCGACTTTGTGTAGTAGTGGTCCGCTGATGATGTAGATACCACTCTTTGTGCTGAGATGTCCAGGGCGTCTGGCATTCGAAGCACTGGTGTCAGACTGCGTGAGGATTGGCGGTCGAGGTCTCCGTCAATGGCAGTAAAAGACGTCGACCCAGACAGATGTCGAGAGGCACTTGTCGAGTCACTCCCATAATGTGGTCGATGTGCCTGAACTTGCTGGGGTGGTATCTCAGGCACAGTCGTAGGTACTTGGCGACTAAATGCGCGCTTGATTGTGTTTGTGAAATTCATTGATATCCTTCTGGATTTGAACATGGACAAGGCAGCTGAACCTGCCCTGGCATTCTCTTTCTTCTGAGTGCCGCCCTGAACATTGGTATGGTCCTCTTGGGGATCGTCTTTGGCGTACTGTGTTTGTCGTGACAATGTCGCAACAGAAGGGCTTTGGCGGACAATCAGATAATCGTTAGCCACAGGTTGTGGACTCGTCACTGACAGATGATTCCCGGCTTCGCTTTCCGATCGTGATAGAGCTGTCGCACGCCCTTTGAGCATGTGGTAAGAGTCCTTCTTCCTCAACTTGTTACCAGATGCTGTTGTCGACACTGTCGGACTTTCAGCTGAACGTTGTTCACTCCTGGACTTGTCATTGCGTGCTCGGAGATGGGTTCCAGGTCCCGCAGCAGTGTTCGTTGTCGGTGTGGACTGGACCACGGGGTGCACTGTCGACATAGCTGAAGGTGTCGAAGCCAATCGTTCTGCAGTGGCTGACCGAGATGGGGTCGGTCTTTTAGGCTTCTTCTTGGAGCTCGCATTTGAGAGGTGTCGAGCTATGTGAGATCCTTGACGCTCCAAGGATGGACGAGCGGATGAGGTTGGCATGTCTTCTTCGAGTGATGATCGTGAAAGGCCGTAGGCTATCTCATGCGCGCGTACAGCGGCTACCACTGCTTGTTCGTGAAGTACAGCTGGATCGGTGAGGGTGAAGCGTCTGTCCCGCTTTGGCGGTGAGGGTGCTGCTTTAGCTTGTCGCACTCGTTTCGCGGCGTCACTGTTACCTCTTTGAAGCATAACGACAGTGAAGATGTATAAGGGAAGGAGCAAGAAAGATCTTCTTGACAGCAAACCCTGGATGAAATAAGGGTAAGAAGCTGTATGTTAATTTGATAGGACGAGCTCTCTCTTCTGATGCAGTTCAGGGTGTCAGATGTCTGGCACCGCAAGGTTGAAAGTTGTCAATGTTCGGAAGCGAAGGCAAGTGCGCAGTAAATCGCGCCTGCCATTCTCACATTTCGACGATATTACTTGGCAAATGCTACCAGGTCGCGATACACAAGTGCGCATTCGGCAAGTTGGTCACAAATACAAATGGAGCACATACTGAATGACATGTTCGAATGTTTCATGATCGAGTCGTCGCTCATCTGCTACTGAGGGCTGTACTAGAGCTAATTCCACCATCTTTGGGTTTGCTCCAGAAGTCCAAGCTGGCGATCACATCGTTACCCATTTCATCCTCGTAAGCGTAAAGAATCTGTATCACCGGTCAGCTCCTGAGACGTTCAACTTTGAGGTGGTGGATTATTACCTCTCTCGTTGAGGAATGTAACATCCGCACATTCTTTGCCGTCAATATATACACCAGAAGGCCCGTATCCAGATGCCGCATCTCAATGAAGCTGGGCTCAAACGCCAATATGTAAGGTTGAAATACAGCGAAACTCTGAGGAGTGCCCTCCCAAGTGATCTTCCAATCGGGGAAGGATCGCCAGCCGTGGCGATCAATGAAGAAAGAGAAATCGCTATAACAAAGAAGGAAATCAAGACCGATGCGTTCAACGTGGAGTGGTTTGAGATTTTCTCCTCTCTGCGCCACAAAATCAAATGAGGTATCGGCCTGGTCGAGCAGAGGTTGTGTCTGGAGTGTGTCGTATGTGACAATCTCAAATCCCCGGGCACAGCCAACACAGAGCGTGGAGCGCAGAAAGTGGATGGAGAATGTTTCACTGGGTACATAAAATTCCTGCATAGTGTTAGCTTGTGGTACAAGGACGAGGATGTTGCGTCTTCTACCTTGTGGGGTTTTAGTACTTCCTGCCCTCCAGCCAACATCTTGGCAAGGCCGGACTTCTTCTTGTTGTTCGGCATCGAATCTGGCATATAGACCTTGATGTCGCTAGAATTGTTGAGTGACGTCGGCTTGACACAGCAGACCAGATGTTGGCCCTCAAACACGCCGACCTTGAAGAGACTGGCGTGTGAAATCTTCCTTCCTCGTTTCGACGGCGCATTGTGGCCTTCTTCTGGGTTCAGAGCGTCGATTGAGTAGGAGTACAATGTCTTGTCACAAAGGACGAGTAGGATGGAATGTTGTTCTAGGACGTCGAGTTGTGCGACATTCTTGATGTCCAGAACTCGCCTTGGCTTGATCGAGGCATCTTTGACCTTGCGCTCGGTTATATACACTCCAAAGTCAGTTCCAACGACAAGCTTTCTGCCACCGTCAATAGGCACGCAACAGTTGATGCGTGTGCCACCACTGTTAAAGAAGCCTTCATTGAGTATGGTCTTTGTGAAGATGTTGCTGCGCTCGCGTAGAATGCTCTGTTGTGCATCGACATGCTCGTACCACTTTTGTCGCTGAATCTGAGATGTGCAGTACAGGGTCTGTTCAAATCCACCTTTACCCAAGTGCTTGAAGATGATAGGATAACCACCTGCTTTGTTGGTCTCGGTGCGCGACACCATACTCGTCGTCGATCTAGTGCTGGCAATACTTGGTGCTGACTTAGTGCTCATCAAACTCGATGATGGTCGTTTCGCCAGACCTAATCTCTGAGTAAAGTCGTCTGGAGAGGACATGACTAACAGACCTAGCGGTATTGGCCTCTTGTAAACCTTGAGAGTTTCCCGCTTGTTGTTCACTTTTGTCCGCGCAAACAGCAGTGCATGGTCGAACAAATATGCTGTGACCTCTCCAGTCGCATCAGTTGGTGTCTTGCGCATTGGTCCTTTGAAGATCAGTTGGCGAGTTTCCTCTGTAAGCTTGAGGTCAACATATTCGCCGGGCTGCCATACCAGCTGTTCATTGAGCTGCATGAGGTTGAACCTGTTCTCTGACTTCCCAGACTCGATGTTGACCTGAGACAAGATCGCCTTGACTTTGGCTATCGCCTCAGGGATTGCAGTGTAGTCTGGATTATCTTCTGCAGTGTACTTCAAGATATTCTCTAGGAGGAGAGGGTATCTGGCAAGGCGAGTCGTTGGTTTGGTAAGATAGCCATTTAGCTCGAGCTTGCGTGATTCCTTCAGACGTTCAGTTTCGTCTGCGAACCTCGCAAACGCTGGGTTCAAGCTTCGCTCACGCTCATACCCATGCTTACCAAACATCTGATTGGCACCATACCTGACGAACGGACCGAATTCTGGGATGAAGCTCAGGAAGAGGTCTCCCACATTGCGCACCACAGGATTCTGTCGTTGGCGTCTTGAGAGTTCGCCTGAAAATCGCTCGTTGACATTGAGAATGTCCAAGCAATTGTGAAATACAGTCTGTATAAACCTCTCTCTTCTTGCCTCTGGAATAGGTGATTGTCTTGTACTGCTTGAATATTGCAAAGGCGTGATCCAGTAGTTTTTCAGATACTGCAAATCGGTACAGAAGTCTCTTTCAGTGTAGCACAGTTCCGAGATGACTTCTTGGCGTTTCTTTTCTCTGTCATCAACACTGTTTGCCACTTCCTTCGAGACGGTATTGATCCAAAGCTTCTGCTCGGTTGTACGGTCCTCATGCAAACTGGTTCGCGATGCCTCCCTTTTAAGCCCTGGTTGTGGCCTCATGTTGAGACGCTTCATCTGTTCTGAGCGGTTCGGGCAAGCGATAGAGTAGCATAGCCGATCCTTAGTGCATGTGGGAGAATAACATTCCGTCACTATCGTAAATACTCCATGCACGTCTGCTCGGTCGTAGAATTGATACAACTCATCGTCAACATCACGTAGTCTGTTCGCGTAGGTAACTTCATGAAAGAGCTTCTGAGTGCTTGCATCGAGTGCACGTCCAAGTAGAAGTGCCAGGTTCCTGTCTCGACTATGCATGATGTAGCACAACAAGTCAACGGCTTCAGTACCCGTGAATGCATTTGGATAGACCAGGCCATTCTTTTCTTTCTCCGTCACTGCCATCTGCTCCTTGAAAGCTTCCGAGACTTTGGACAGAAGTGCTGTATTGACAGGTGGTGCTCTTCTGCGAGCCGTCGACTGTGAAGACGATCCGTTAGCCTGGGACGTCATCGACGGTCTGTGGGTCATGGAATGCGTTCGATCTGAAGGGGTGATAGACGGAGCGATTGTGGAAGCCATGGACATGGTTCTGATAGATTGCGCATCATTGCTGAGAGTCCTAGTCTTGCTTCCTGGAAGTGATGGTTGAGGAGAACTATAATTCTGAGGACTGGCATAGCCATCTGCTGATGAATGTGCCTCTTCCTCATGCACAACAGGTTCTCGTTGACGGCTCGGGATCACTCTCCCATTCATCGTCTGGAGACGATCCTGATCCCTGTTCAGTGACGACATGGACATTGATCTCTCGTCAATGCGCTCCGGGACGACACGACCTTGCGCCGTGGTATGCGCCGATCGATTTACGTAGGGTTGTTGACGAAACGCAGATGCCGAGGACACATTGTAGCTGTTTGCAGGGTTGTAGACCGGACGGGCCGTGCTCGCCATTGACTGTGCTCGGTACGCATTCGAGCTCATAGCTGGAGGGACTGGAATCGGAGGATAACCTCGTTGTGGACCATTTGCGGGATATTGTCCGGGAATGATGGATGATTGTGCCTCAACACGCTGCGGAGGATACTGTCTACGTTCAGGATGTACAGGTTGTGGTAGATACTGCGGTTGTGGTTGTTGCTGATGTGATGTGCTTACGCCGTTTGCCGATTGATAGACATCTGGCGCCTGGCTGAAGTAACCTTGTGGTGGTGGTGGTGGTGGTCGACTCTGCGGTGCTCGCGACACAGGTTCTGGTGCTTGAGAAGACATGGAAGACATCGTCTGCGTTCTGCCGTTCGGCGAGGGCGATTGAGAAGTCATGGTCCTACTCCGACCAGCTGGAGGTGCAGCGCCGAAGATTGAGGAAAATGCTGCATCTCGTTGATGAGGCAAAGCTTGCTGGCCATAATTTTGCGGTCTGCCAGGGTTGCGTCCTTGTTGCGATCCGTAATCCGCCATGGGTCATTAGTGCGCATAGATGGAGCGTGACGTGAGCTCGGGCATGAATAGCTAAAGAAAGACTGCTACAGCGAGCAAGAAGGGCTCAGCATGCAGCCGGTAGGTTCAATGCCGTGGAGTGAAGTCGATCTATTGTAGCACAAGGTCTACAATGAAAAGCAAATGCGTCCAGCGCAGTCGTACTGTACAGAATAAGTTAAGTAAGGTGAACGGAGACAGTTTGTGTTGCAGTGAACGGCCTGGACATCGGATGGCACATGCATGATTGCAGATTAGGGTCTATCACCACTTCCACCTCGCCTTGACATCAGCGTTCTTCTCGCCACTACTCCCCCCATTGACTCGATCTTAAGTCGTACTTCCGCAATCGCATCGAGAGATTAATCAACACGCGAATTGTCACATACTAGAGTCAGGATGTCTGAGGCTGAGCTCACACCAAAGTTTGCGCCCTTCTTGGGCATGGTAAGTTCTGGAGATCCGCTAAGATAACAAAGGGCCGCATGCTAACTGTGCTGTAGGCAGGTATCGCGTCTGCAGTAAGTCGCCCGTTGAGTTGTTGTCAAGCTACGACTGACTGACATCTGCCATTCAGATGATATTTGGATGTGAGCAAAGGAAATGCGGAGAATCAAGCAAAAGCTAGGCTAAAACACCTCAGGCATTGGAGCAGCATATGGCACAGCGAAATCTGGCATCGGTATTGCGGGTGTAGGAACTTTCAGGCCGGACCTCATCATGAAGGTATGAGATCTGAATAGGCATGAAGGCTGCAAGATGTTGCGAATGAGGAACTAGCCTGACAATCGATTCACAGTCTTTGATCCCAGTCGTCATGTCTGGTATCATCGCCGTCTACGCTCTTGTCATAGCCGTCCTCATCGCTGGTGATATGGCACCTCCTCCTGGTCAAAACTATGCTCTTTTCAACGGTTTCATGCATTTGGCATGTGGGCTATCAGTCGGACTCTCTGGTGTTGCTGCAGGATATGCTATCGGTGTAGTGGGAGACATGGTATTGCGAAGAATCGACTGTCACTGTGGTACATTCGCTAATTCAGCCAGGGTGTACGATCATATATGCAACAGTCACGCATCTTTGTCGGCATGGTATTGATTCTCATTTTCGGCGAAGTTCTCGGTCTTTACGGGTATGTTATGTGCAGGGTTGGCATAGAAGGCATGGCTGACTCTCCTAGGCTTATTGTTGGTCTTATCTTGAACACCAGAGCGTCTGGATGAGAAATGAACAGAGAACGAAAGTTGTAATATATAAAGTCCGGGATATGAAATGCATGGAAACTTGAAAGCTTCTCTGCGCAACCACTTCCCTGAGTTCACCTAGGTGGCGCTCTTGATGCTGATGAAGCGCTGGCAATGAGTGCGGAGGGAACTTCTCAAAATCTCCTGTTGGGTAGGGACAGACCTGCTGTAAGAAGGCAGCAAAACGCAGACATCTACGTGACCAATACCTGGCAACAAACGAGCAGTATGGAGAGCAACGACTGTGTTAGGAGTGATTGTGTATATTGAGTACTTTACACATAGCTCTATTCGAGTCGTCAGTACTGTCACTGTCAAGAGGCCGAGCACATTACTAGAGAGAGTGAACGAGTCTGCTCAGATTGATGTCGACACTGTTTACTCTACCTTCGACTACTGCCACATGAGGCAGATCACCTTGCTGTAGGTGCTACCAGGTACTTACGTATAATAGAGCCTTCGAAGTACTTCTCGGCCTAACAGATGCCGAGGCCATCTCGAACAAGCCTTTTCACTCCATCGCAGTGCAGATCTCCAGCGTATGATACTCCGTACTAATTAAGATAGCTCAGCTGAGGCTGACCTGCTGTACGAACTACTCTGCCTTGATCATTACCATTCAGTCTCTATAAATTGCTTGTAACACAATCGTTGAGTCTATGCATGTAAGCCTTTCTGACCTCACCTGTCTCGGCCCGCTCTTCGGAAGTCGCGACCAACCCCGCCGCTTGGACCTGACATCTCACCCGCGGGTGCGTCATCGCCGCGCGAGTCGAGCCACTCTTTGAAGATAGACGCAGCGAACATCATATTGAAGCACACACTCAAAAGCTTGTCCAGCAATAGCGGCGCCTAGCAGGCCCATGATATATACTCGAACGACAATGTGCGCATAGCTGCTTCTCCACCATCACCAACATTCACAATGGCCACGGCCGCCAAGAACCTCTTCTCGAGCATCCACCACCATCATTCCAACCGCAGCTCGACCAATTCCAGTCGCAAGCCGGAGAAGCGCGAAAGCGCGGACGATTACAAGAAGGGCAAAGAAGACGAGAAACACTTTATCGCATCATGGGAAGCTGGCAGCCAAAAGACTGTATTGAGCCCGGTAGAGGTCGCCAAAGACCCGTCACTGAAGCAGGTCGGCTCCTCGACGAAGCACTTGCAGGTCAATGACTTCAAGTTCCTCAAGACTTT
>Ga0268246_10000605_pt1 | contig 14529 bp, 16 predicted proteins | sample AgamicOrSfe_FD_200242 | JGI IMG/M metagenome (GOLD analysis project Ga0268246, IMG submission 200242) | Agave microbial communities from Guanajuato, Mexico - Or.Sf.e (v2) (version 2) | ecosystem: Host-associated > Plants > Phyllosphere > Phylloplane/Leaf | place: Guanajuato, Mexico | collected...
GGCGGGGATGGGGTGGGTGGAGGTGCGGGTGTAGGTGATACGGTTGAGACGGTGGAGTGCCCGCTGTGCGCCCCGGCGAATGCGACGGTTAGGGCGATAAGGAGGGCGCAGGGAGAGAGTCGGGAGAGACATGATATGTTTCAGGAACAGTTGGCGAGGAGTAAGGATGGGTTTAAGACTGTGGCGGAGTGGTTCGGACGGGGGGTATTAAGTGGTGGTGGGGAGTGAGGAGTGAGAATCAGAGATTGCTTGTTGCTGTAATTACTGATCTGACCTTGCACGGAGATCGCAATCGTGATATTTCGCGCCCTCGTCGGCAGTCGTGTCCTGTTGGAGGGAAAGAGCGTCTGCCTCTTCGTCCTTTCCTTGTTGTCGCAGGAAACACAGCAGATCGCCAAAGGTTTCAAGAGTGTGAGGGTGTCCGGCGCCGAATACTCTATTACGGCATTCAAGTGTGGTTCGCCATAAGTCCTCTGCTTCTTCGTTCTTCTGTTGTTCTGCCAAAACAGATGCAAGATCGTGCATAGTACTGAGAGTGTTAAGATTCCCCCTTCCTAGGGTTCTTTTACGACCCTCAAGCGTGACTCGCCATAGATCTTCTGCTTCTTGGTATTTCTGTAGGTCTGCCATAGCAGCTGCAAGATTGTGCATAGTTCGGAGCGTGTCAGGATGCTCCTGGCCTAGAACTCTTTGGCGGCCTTCAAGTGTGAGTCGCCATAGGTCCTCTGCTTTCTGGTATTTCTGTTGTTTTGCCATAGCAGCTGCAAGATTGTCCATCGTCCTGAGAGTGTCAGGGTGTTCCTTTCCTAGGACTCTTATGTAACCTTCGATCGTGGGTTGCCACAAGTCCTCTGCTTCTTGGTATTTGTGTTGTTCTATCAAACTATATGCAAGATAATGTATAGTCTCGAGAGTCTGAGGATGCTCTCCTCCTAGGATTTTCTTTCGTGCAACGAGCGTTTCTTGAAGTAAAGTCTCTGATTCGTGATATCTCTGTTGCTCTACCAAGATACGCGCAAGATTGTGCATAGAAATGAGAGTCGTAGGAGACTCTCTGCCAAGGACTCGTTCACAGCCACAGAGCGTTTCTCGGTATAAGGTTCCTGCTTCTTCATACTTCTCTTGACTGGCAAGTATATCTGCAAGACCGGCTAAAGCTCCGAGAGTCACGCGATGCTCTTTTCCCAAGACTTTCTCGCAAGCAGAAAGTGCCTTTTGAAATACAGCCTCGGCTTCCCCATACTTCCGCTGACCTGCTAGTGAATGTGCGAGGCCTATCATTGTAATGAGAGTCTCGGGGTGCTCTGTTCCTAGTGTTTTCTTTTGCCCCTCGAGTCCTTGTCGATTTAACTCCTCCGCCTCGGCATAATTCCCTTGTCCTCCTAAAGCTATTGCGAGCGCATACATAGTAGCATATGTAGCTGCATGCTCTGTCCCATTTACTACTTTGGATGCTTCGAGTCCTCGTCGAAGAAGTACCTCTGCCTCTTGGTCCTCCCCTTGTTGGCTCAGTGTCCTGGCGAGACCACGCATGACGACGAGCGTTTCAGGGTCGGAACCTCCTTGAATCTCCTGCCGTATCTTCAATTCCTGCCTTTTCAAGAATGCGGCTTTTGCGTAGTGTCCTTCATTGAAGTAGAAGGATGAAATCCGCGAAGCATCATCGCAGTCTTCGATACTGGTCATAAACTTGTATTCCTGTCTAGCGTATCTTTCATCGTTCTCGAGACACGCTTCAATGTGCGATAACAGTAAGGCCCGTTGATCTGGGTTGCTCTGCTCACTGTGAGAGGTATCGACGCAGGCGATAACAACAGAAATTGCATCTTTTGTGAACATTTCCTGAAGCGTGGGCTTTTCTCGAAGCTGTAACCAATCTCGTATGAGCGGATGAAGCAGGAAGCTAGCTCCACGTTTGTCGTCCTGCGGTGGTTGAACATCGTGGATCAATGATAGAGAGGCCGCTCTTTCGATCACATCCCAGAGTTTATCAGAATCCCATTGAACCTCCTGAATGGTCTGTTCGTCATCATGGCTATCAGATCCCTTGTCGCGCCCATGATCCGAGGCACTTCTATTGTCGTCGATCTCACAGTCGTCGTTGGTCGTGGAATCATCGTCGTCGTCATCGTCATCATCTGTTGCTGTGCAGAAGAGTCGCCCGATCTGCTCTCGAGCTTTCGAGCTTTCCCACCATTGCTGTAACATGTATTCTTCGATCTTCACTGGACCAAAGAAGCCCATCAAGGTCAGGAAGTATTCGACATCCTTCTTATACGATCCGCTTGCAGAACTTAGCTGCTCAAATGACATGTTCCAGGTTGTAAATGCGCTGATAGCTTTCTTTTGATCTTCCTGTCCATCGATCTGTGTAGAGTTGTAATCCCAGACGTGTTTCGGAACGTACTGAAGGACCTTTCGTCGCTCCTCTTCATATGTAGCGAGAAAACCTTTTAGCTGTGATGGTTTCAGCCGCTTGTACTTGATGTATGCTGCAGCCTGGTCGATTGCCAATGCTAGGCCACCGAAACGTTCAATGATCTGTTCAGCATCCGCTCTATACACTTCGACGTCTTCTTCGGGATACCCATGTAGGAGAATCTCAACGCCCTGCCTCGCCGGCATAGGAGGTATCTCCATGAGCTCGGTGCCAAGCCTGTCAAGATCTCTAACCCGGGTCGTGAAGAGAACATCGACGTGGCCGCCTACCCCAAGTCAGCATCGTTTTGCGCGAAATTATCAAGCACCATGCAGCAGAGTTATACCTTGAGGAATGAAGTCCTGTACGTTTTGATACTCATCCGGTTTGTCGTAATTATCGAAGACTAACAAGCACCGTTCTTTCCAGCTTGTCAATATATTCTTGACTTGAGCCACATCCGGGCTCACTTTGAGCTCTCTTGCGATAGCGTCGAAGGCCTGTGAGGTCAGACTCTTCGAACTTGCTGAAATCCAGAAAATGCCACGATAGATTTGCTTGGAACGTTGACAATACTCTAACGCTATCTGGCTCTTTCCTTGCCCGCCCAAAGCATGTAAGATGAGGATGTGAGCCTGCGTGGTCTTGATTTTCTGATGTCTGAGGAAGAAGCTTGCAATTCCTTCGAGTTGTTCTTGTCGACCCACGAAGTTCGTGACTCGATGCCGTGACAATAGCGAGTATGTCTGTACTTCTGAAACAGTTCCTTTTGCTGCAGACTCATCAGAAACGTGTGATCTCCGGAAGACGAAAGCATCTGTCTGTACTGACCTCGATTCCGGCTTTTGAAGACTGCTGACGCTTGCCGAATGATACGTGTTAGATTGGACGAGACTACTACATAGTTACCGTCATGTTCGCCGCCGAAGAACTTATTCAACTTGAAATGATCAGAATCCAGAACGACTCGGTGAAGGCCAGGAAGCACTGCAGATTGCTCATTAACCACCTATAACTGGTTAGATAGATCAAATAATTCATCTATCTGAGTACCTTACCATCGATGAAGAGTTGATACCCAGCAATCCGCCCATGCCATACCTTGCGAGGTAGTTCGTGGGAAGGTTTTCATAGAAACATACAGCCGCGTGGGTTTCCGCTAATCGAGTCACAGTCATAATTTGCATAAAGACATGCTGCATATCAAAAGTCTTGAAAGAACCCTTCGCAACATCTTCCAGCATAGTACTCTCACCCATCTCAATCATGTCAGCCAATCGAGCCAATAGTGAGCCCCATTTTTGCATATCGGAACCTTGATGCGGTGTGCCTAGCAGGATGATACCTCCAATCATGTCGACAAGAGGCTCGTAGAGACTTCCAGTTAGTCGAGCCGTGACGACTGCTTGTTCGATGACTATTCCCCCGAATGAATGACCAATGAATATGATCGGCCTGCCCGCGTCCAGATCGTCCTTGCCACAACGTATGAGCACAGACGGTGAATCATTTGAGTTGACGCCTGCATGACTTACCTTCAGTCTCGCGTGGTAGAGTTCATCGAGGAGTCTTTCTGCCACATTCTCCAATCTGTTCTTGCTCAGGCAAGATCCCAGCCAAGCTGATTGATAGTTGAAGCAGAAGATTCGTGGGAGGATCCTCGGCTCCTCTGCTCTTAGTGTTTCTGGCAGCAGGTCTACCAGCCATCGCACATCTGCTTTGATGTTCTTCGCCTCATCTCGATGTCGAACCCAAGCGTGCTCGGGGTTTGCCCCAAGGCCATGTACGGCTATGATGCTAGATACACACATCTGAGCAAATGAAACGATATGACAAGTCCACCGTACATACTCAACCGCAATATCATTTCCTTGCTGTTGCTCTGTGTGGTCGAGTATGCATCGAAGACCCCACTCCTGATCGATAGATAAGCTTTGCGTCTCAGGGAGAAGCTTGTCATGAGATTGCGTACCATCGTTAGAGCATTCGAGCAGCTTGACCAAATTGTAAGGAAGCTCCCCAGGCTACGGATATTGTCGATAATGAATACTGTATTTGAGCATCGAGCTTGTGATTAGCAATGTATATTCTGTAAGCGAAGTCGCATTCATATGTTGCTTTAAACCTTAACAGCTGCGACAGCAGTGAGCAACACCGGTAATAGCACGAGCAAGAGCAGCGGGGGTGATTTTGGACAGGCTCTGTACTTTCTGTCAGCGGAGTCCTGAAGCAAGGTAGGGAGGGGTTGGAGCATCACGTGATTCACCTGGAAGGGCAGTTACGACTGACATGTACATCCGGATGTATCTCTCTTCTCGAGTACCTTGATGTAGTCTAGCCTTTAATGCTGCGTTCAGCTCTGCTATTTCCAGCTATGCTTCCTCCCGCTTGCGGCCTACTCTGCTATACGATACATTTTCTTGGTCAAATCAATCTCGTACCTTCCAACCTGGTGAAAAAGCGCCATAGCGACTACAAGAGGACATCACGTTGCAAAAAGAGTGCCAATCCTATAGAAGGTAAAAATATGTATTGCGTGAGACGATACCCTTCACCAAGACAGAGTCGGCACAATATCAAGTCCGGGATAACAATATGCCAACCTCTCCGTTTCCAGCCCATCAAGCCTTCATCTGGCCCGTAAGCTCGCCGGTGTACACAAAAGGCCTGCGTTTCAATCAAGACAAGTCAGCAAACCGTCCCTAAACACCACCAACAAACCTCAACGTCTGCCTTGCCGGTCCCGTTCCGTTCGCACCACTCTATTCCAAATCCAACATCCTGGGTCCAAAACGCCCTTCTTCTCCCCTAGATGAAGGAAAGACTTACTGCTTAGTGCTAAAATTCGGAATATCCCCAAACACCTCCTTCGCATGCTCTCCTCCACTCGCGGCCTTCCACTTCTCTCCGTCCTCGAAGGTGAGAACGCACTGTGTGGCGTAGGGCCAGTCCTCTTTGCCGGAGGCGTCGGTGCCCGGGAGGGAGCTGACACGCCAGTCGAGGAGACCGGATGACTGCCAGCATTTTTGTACTTAGGAGAGGTTAGAATGCGTTGAGGCAGGGCGGTCTGGGGGAGCAATAGGAGAGCACTTTTAGAAAGGTTGGAAAAGCGATAGAGGCGGGAAGGGGTAGAGGAGGATGTGAAGGGGGAAGAGGAGGTGAGGCTTTTTTGGACTCGACGCGCGTGCGGTTCAGGCCTTTGAAAGGGGATAGGGAAGAGCCCATATGAGGGAAAAGAGGCAAAAGAAAGGGCACGAGCGGGTTGGACATACCCAGGGGCATGTGGCTGGAGATGTAGTAGTCCATGTTGAAGTCAGATCCCTGTATACAGAGTCAATATCTGGGTAAGAGGACTGTCGTTTGAGCTTCCAAACGCCTATGAGAGCCAGTATTACCTTGGGATAGAGCAGAGTGATAGTAATAGTCATTGTTGCGGTCACAGGATATTCTTTGCAAACTTGCAGGAGGAGACTCAAGGAAGAAATGTATAGAAGGAGAGGAGGAGGAGGGGGATGGAGGTGATGTTCAAGTTAAGTGGGGCTCGACGTCGATGCCGTCTTTACTCTCTTTGATACCCCGCTCCACCCCTCCCGAGGTCCTATCTTTCTCTAACCTCCAGCTCCTCTGGCTTCGCCAGTCATTCTCTTCAAGGTAGCTTCAGCTTTCCTGGCTGTGCTTCCGTGCCCTCATCTTCATGGCCCAAATCTTCATTTGATTCAGGTTCACCAGCTTCAGATCCCCTTTAACGAAATACCATCTTCGAGTCTGCGAAGAAGAAGACCCATCCGGGTTTTCCAGGGTGAAGGAAGACCAGTGAATAGTACGGCATCCCAAGGATTGAAGAACGAGCTTATCAAGCTTCCTAGTTTCGAAACAGAGGACGAGTCGAACTCGAACGAGTCGACTGCACGTTCTACAGCAGACTCGTTCACCGCAGTGATGTTAGACCTTCAGCATAAGACCAGGAGTGTCCTGTGATTATCCGCAGAAAGGCTGGCGTTACGCTGGCATCATGTTGATAGTGCGATGATCAACCTAGCTGCAGACGTTGTTAGCATGAGGTTAAAGCACAAGATGTTGTTCAGATCGAAGCACAGTCAGCTGACCTCATCGAACCGTCGTACAATCAATCCGTACAATGTCGGATAAGATTACGTCTGGTTCTTTTGGCTATGTAGAACTTGTAGAGCTTGTAGAGCTGCTGCAAAACGTACAATTGCCTGTTCTATTCGCTCCATCCACCGTGCACATTACAACCTTAGCCCCCATCATACATCATACCTATCATACCCATAAGCCACCACCTACTATCCATTACCTCCCTTCCCTTCCCTAGCCGTTCCCTCACATCCTCACACAATCTCCAACGTCCCCGTCAATCTCACATCGCTCACACTCGCCCCCACGTAAACCTCATACTCACCCCTCTGTAACACCCACCCCTGACTTTCCGCATCCCACATACTCAAATCCCTCCTCGTGAGATCAAATTCCATCGTCACGCTTTCCCCAGCGGACATAGCCTGCTTACTGAACCCTCGCAGCACCTTCTCTGGCCCATTCGGAATGCCAATGTACAGCTGGGCGACTTCGGCTGCGGCGACAGGATAGGTGCCCGTGTTGGTCACGGTGCATTCCACGGTCACGAGGACGTCGAAGAGAGTTGGATTGCCGCCTTGGAGGGTGGCGGCCGGAGGTGGAAGGAGGGTGGTGGAGACGTTTGGGAGGAGGGTGGTGAGGAGGTTGGAGTAGGTGAAGGTGGTGTAGGAGAGCCCGTAGCCGAACTGGAATGGCATGTTAGTGCTTGATGAAGAGGGAGGAGTGGATGGGGAAGATGGTACTTCGTATCTTGGTGTTATGTTTGCCGCGATGAAGGCTTTGTAGTCGATGTAGAGACCCTCGGTGAAGTTGCCTATATGCTGTCAGAAAGAAGAATCATTCTCTCGGGCTCGAGCATGCATACTTTGCGTGTAATAGTCGGTTGTGTTGGTGGGTACATCAGGGCCAAGGAGCGAGCCGTAATCTACAATGTCGCTGTCAGCCCGGTGTTGAGGGAGCATGATCGAGGAACACTGACCTGATGCCTGCTTGGCCACAGTATAGGGCAATTTGCCAGATGGAGACTGATATCCGTAGAGGACTTCAATCAAGGCGCGACCTGGAGAGGGTAATGAGCGCAGGTCTGACACTGTACAGCTGTACCTCTTCTTACCGGAGTCCTGGCCAGGCTAAGAAAGGAGTCAGTATGAGCCATCTATACCACACTGCATTCAAAAAGGAGAGCTTACGAGGTGAGCGTAAACAACGGCTGTGATATTGGGATGGTCGATCCTAATGACTTCGTCAGTGATTCGATAGTCTTCTTCCTTCGAAACTACATACCAAGCATCAACCAGTCTTATCCCAGCGTTGTGGATGACCACTAGAAATGTCAGTCTGACACTCTCCGAGCCTCTTATCTGGCTGCTTACCAATAGTGTTGGAACAGTTTGCAGCAACATTCTGAATCAACAGGTCCGAATACTGGTCATTTTTCAGCTCCAAGCATGCCATTTTGAGTGTGAAACTTACTGGATCAGCAAGACCAGGACGATCCTCGCCTTCCGTTGCAAACTCATTAACCATGACCACACACGCTGCACTGGCGTCTTCTACGACTGGGTCCTGGTTGCTAACATTCAGTTGCTGGCACAAAGACTAAGCAGTACAGCACTAACCTGGTTGATGAAGTCCCAAACAAGCCAACTTCCATCCTGGTAGGCTTGCTGCTGGAAAGCATCGTAAGGTGCATTGATATATGCTGGCGTCGTTGCGCCTGAACCTCCACCGCTGATAATCGTGCCGTTGAGTGCAGACTCAGGACGATCATTAAACTGATAGAAGGCCGGTTCGGTGAAGACAGTCAAGACATCTGTATCGTTGGCATTGACGCTTTCCCAGCCATTGGTCCATTTTCCGCTAGACGATATCAGCATTCACATTCCCGACTTTGCAAGATCATAGAGTTGAGCTTACTATCCTGACGGCGGCCAATCGTTCTGCAGAGGCGCAACTGCGTCGTACCCGAATAAGGAGAGTACCTTGCCGGTCATGTTGAGAGGCAATGCATTGTTTACGTTCTTTACGAGAACGTGCCCTTCAACAGCACCCTGAAAGATGGTGGATCTGGCTGCAGGGTCGCGAGCATCCACGAACTCGTGAGGAGTGAGGAGGTTGACGGGTATACCAAAGCCTGGGTTCTCAATCGGGGCGTATTTGTAGAATGCTGCTATGATCCTGTAGTCGAGTTAATGATATGTGTTTGAAGTCGTTTGCATTTAACATACCTAGTAGCCATGTCGTCAAGTCTCTCCTGAGAAAGTGTGCCATTGGCAACAGCAGTGGTGAGGTTGTTGTTTGACCAGAATCTGCTATATATCAGCTTGCTTCTGCTTCGTGCAAAGTGTGCTATACTGACGGACTGTTCGGCATGGCGAGATCCAAGCCAGCGTTGGCAGAGGCAATCCCAGTTTGCTGTCCCTGCCAGTCGGAAACGACAGCACTTTACTTCGTCAGCTGAACGCAAAGCTACGTGGAACACAAGTGATGCATACCCCTGGAAGCCCAACTCTCCCTTGAGAAGTCCGTTGAGAGCCTTACTGTTTTGGCTCATGACTGATCCATTAATAGCATTGTAACTAGACATCACGGCACCAGCACCTGCTTTTATTAGCCACATGGACTATCGAATACTGATTTTTATTACTGACCTGCATGCAAAGCATCCTGGAAAGGCCACAAGTACAACTCATGCATCGTCCTATCGTCCAGGTTCGAGCTGACCGAGGCATTCATGCCGATGACCTGCCTGTTGGTTTCCTGTTCGTACGCAACAAAGTGCTTCACGCATGCGATGGTGGACTCCTGCATGCCGCGGATTGTTTCGAACACGAGCTGCCCGTCAAGATAAGGGTCGTTTGTGAAGCCTTCCCAATTGCTTGATGTGTCAGAGGGGTAGTATGTTGTTGGTGTGGATGTGGGAATACTTACCGGCCACCTTCTGCAACACGGCCGAGTGGTCCGACGACGGGACCGAGTGCCATGTTGACGCCCTTACGACCGAACTCCGCGCCCTGTGCGATGCGTCAGTATGGGTGCACCGATTTTCGAAGGATACTCACCATGAATTGTCCACGATTGTATGCCAAATTCCTGTCCCATGCAGCCCCTAGTCGAATCAGCGATAGCTATTCGATGATTATCAACCAGCACTTTGCATACCGACGTGAATACCGCTTGGATAACCATTCGTCCCATCGGTGCCTCTCAGTCCATTCCCAGCGTCATTCAAACAAAGCCCCGGGAAGCCGAGACGCGGGATACCACCAGAGTTGCCTTCACTTGGTTAATTACAGTATGAATATGGTCGGGAGAGCATGATGACACGAGTCTGGTACACACCTGAACACCCATTGCTCGCTCCGTAGTAGCCAATGGATACATTCTGCTTCTCCTCGTTGGTAGCTTGTGCCACTATAGCACGAGCTTGTGCGTAAGCAGCAGCCCAGTCGCCGGTCCCGGCACCGATTGCTATGATGAAGTCAGTATTATAGGCATAACAAAATCGCGACCAAATACTGTGCGTACGGCTAGGATAGACAGGAGGACTCCGTCCATACGCCCAGAAATCCTCTAAGTTCTGGTCTAGCTGACCGAGGGCAAGACCTTGGAAAGTAGCAAGGGCTAGCAGGAGCTGGGAAGCACCAAGAGAGACTTTAGAGAGGCACATCGTGGCACTCAGGATGATGCTCTTGCAGAGAGAAGAAGAAGGAGAGAGAGGGGTAGGGATGGGTTCACGCAGGTCATGGCTTCTTCTATATACTGTTTGCAGTATGGTACAAGTTGGGACTAGGGAAGACGTGCATATCGGCCACTCGAGCTCCGCTGAGGGGTATGCTCCAATGTGACCCGCTCAGCATGATGCCAGCAAGTATACTGACGACACGGTCATGTGAAATCCGGTCCCAAAAGCGGATGGTGGTTGTCACTTCCAGGATCGTCGTTGTCGACCCCGCACGATGTTGTGTGAGCCTCACTGCATTGAGCCGGCATCGGAACGACACTTATATCGTGGATCTGTTTCATGTTTCGATGTTTATTCTATGAGCTTCACTGATTGTACAGCAGTATTGGTGTGTTTATATCAAAGTGTCGAAAGCTGAGCGAGGAGATAGTGGTGGCGGAGCTCTGGGAGAAAGACGAAGTCCTGCACCCCTTTTCCAGAACGGTCACCTCCTGTTCACGTGACCTTCTCTCTTCACCTTCTCCTCCTCCCTGATACTTACAACCTACGCGACGACCTTTCAGGGTCGACATCACAAATCAATATGCGAGCAGGACGTATGTCAGTCATGGCTTCCACGCCCAAGAAGTGGACGCCATCGCGACACCGTCCTGCCAGTTGGGGTGGCGCGCCTGACATCCATCCCGAACCTCCTACAATAGCAGACGATGACACCCTTCCGGACGTGATGGAGAAGCTCGCACGGTGATTCACGCGTCTGTTGCATCTGCCATGCCGTGACTGATACCTGCTCACCAGCTACCTGATCAAGATCATTGACATTCCCCACACCTTCGACGAGCTCCGCTCCTCAGTCTTCGGCCACGCACTCTCGCCACTGATATCCTACCTCTCTAGTGACGTGCATCATCAAGCCATTCTGCCGGCATTATTGGCACTACGAGGCCATTTCAGAGAGCTTGATGAAGACGATGATCGTCATCTCAGCTTGACTCGAGCTTATGCATGTGAGATCGTGGCGTGGCGGTTTACGACCTATCTCTCAGAACAGGAAGCAATCGAGTATCTCCTGTACGAACTTCCTGATCCGAGCAAGGATACGAAAGTGCACAGCGACATTGAAGAGAGCCCGCAGAGCAGATGTACGACGAATGGACAGGACAGTGAAGTATCGTCCGAACGATCCCGTCTGCTTGGACCGAAACGTGATTCGTCGCGGTCGCCAGCCATTTCAGCTAGCGTCTTTGGCACTTTGAACGAGGAGAACGAGTTTGCGTTGACTGCTGTGTCCTATGCAGGTCTCAATGCTCTCGAGATTGCAACTGTGTGCGATGCGAAGAAGTTTCTAAGTCAAAGAGCTGTCCAGAGGATTATTCACGAAATGTGGCGAGGTGATATAATCTTTTGGGAGACTGTTAGCGTGGAGTCGAAGCGGAAACCGAGAAAGTATAACAAGAAGTGCGTATCATCCTCTCCTCTATAATGAATGCCTCATACTGATGAATTATATTGTAGTCGAGCGGACCCATACTGTCGTCTGCGTGTGCCAAAGTACCTGAAGGTCTATGAGCTTTTCTTTCTGGCAGTCTTTCTGGGGTTATACTATGCCGTTCTCGTCAAACGCGACATGTATCGCGTCACTCCGGAGGAAATATTGCTGATGTTATGGCTGGCTGCTTTCGCGTATGATGAGTTGGGACAGTACATAGATGCTGGATTGACGCTCTATACTACCGGTCCGTATAATCACACATCTCGCACGCGAAGTTCATAGCGCTGACCCTGCATCAGATTTCTGGTCAATATGGGACTTCGGCATCGTCGCCATCGGCCTCGCATTCATCATTCTACGAATCGTCGGCCTCGCAAAGCACGACTACAAGACCGTCGACACCGCCTTCGACATTCTCGCTCTCGAAGGTCTTCTGCTATTACCACGAATAGCCTCACTTCTGAGTCTTGTCCCTTTCTTCGGCGTGCTTATTCCCTGCCTGAAGGAAATGGCTCGCTTCTCAACGCAATTTCTCGGTCTCGTCCTAATCATCTACGCCGGCTTCGCCACAACCTTCACCCTCCTCGCCCGCGACAAATACACACCAACAACAATGTCCTACATGCTCCTCAAGATCTTCTTCGGCTCCTCCTATCTCGGCTTCGATAACGCCCACGACATCTCGCCCTTACTCGGTCTACCACTGATGCTGATATTCGTCTGGCTGACCAACATCCTGCTGATAACATGTCTGATCTCCCTCATCTCGAATAAAATGAGCGAAATCATGCAGAACGCGAGAGAGGAATACCTGTTTCAGTACTCTGTCTACGTGCTGGAAGCGAGCACCTCGAATCGATTGACGTACTACCTCCCGCCGCTGAATCTCATCTCCCTCCTCTTCCGGCCGCTACGCCTGTGTGTTCCTGCACCGACACTGAGGGCTATGCGCATCATCGTGCTGAAGATCACGCATGCGCCGCACGTTGCGCTAATTCAGGCGTTTGAGCGTCTTAGTGCTGCAGCTACGTCAGCTACATCACATCACCCCTCGTGGGTCAGCATGCTCAGTGGACCTGGAGACTCGCATTCTCGGTCAACGAGCGGACATGGTCTGCCGGGCAGACATTCGCGCTCGCGGTCGGCGCTGTCGATGAGGATGAGCATGAAGTCGCCGCCAGTGGGACGGCCGCCATCGAAGTTGAGGTTTTCGCGGGGGTTGGAAGGAATGGGGATGGGGATTGGCGTGGCGAGCCCAAGTCCAGCGCCGGGTCAGGGGAGTGTGGCGTCGAAGTATAGAAGGCAGCGAGATAGGGAGAGGACGTATGAGCGGTTGGTGGAGCGTGAGAACGAGGATGGTAGTGGTGACGATGATGATAACGAGCGTGATGGTTATGGCAATGGAGGGAAGGACAAAGAGAATGTGGATTTGAGAGTAAGGCAGAGACGGGGTAAGGGTGTGGATGGAACTGGGATTAGAAGCGGAGATGCGGCAGACGAGAAAGACGACCGCATCGCGACACTGATGGAACAAGTGGAGAGATTGACTGAGAAAGTCGAAGATCTGGTTGGCATTGTGGCGGGCGTGATGGAGAGGGCGAGTCTTGGGGAGGAGGTCGAAGATGATGACGAGGGCAGAGCAGATGATTCATGATTAGAAGTGACTATGGTAACGACCACGATACGAACGACACCCACGAAAATATGTCACTGAGGATGTATGATATCAACAACGAAGACGCTGGAATATAGAGATGAAAAGTACAAGATGTGAATATCAACAGATCATCCACCTTACGGTATTCACCACGGTTTTTGGCATCTGACCTTTTCTTGCAAAGATGTTGCGATCTTAGGCCGATATTAAGGTAGACAGAACGAGGTATCGAGATGTAGATGGTAAGCAGAATATCGACGGCACTCTCCACGAGTTTCAGCCTTTGACCTTTTTTATAAAGGTACTTCTTTCTTATCACGACTATGAACCAAGATGCTAAAACTATCTATACCTAGATCCAAGTAGAAACCTCGACGGCACTCGCCACGAATTTTAACCTTCGAGAGCTTCTCGTAAGCCTACGTTGATCTCGTAAAGACATTACGCTAGAGACAACAAATTCCTCAGTTATGAATCGAGATAGATTACTTAGGGCACTCTTCACAAGTTTTGACCTTTGACCCTTTCTTCTTTAAAGTACTTTCATTTCGGTGAGATATTGAGAAGGCGAGAATAGTGTATTAAAGCTGTAGATCGTAGTAGATATATACGCTACTCTCCAGGAAATTGGCTCCTTGACCTTTTCCCATGGAGTACTTCCTCGATCGAATCTTCAGTAGATGAAGCGTACAGGGCGCGCCCGATCATTGCGGCAGATCTGAGGAATTGAGGGGATGCTCGAGTTTGAGAATGAAATGAACCTGCGCATGACCTAGCAGCCAAATGTTGGCCACCGACAAGCACAGTATCAGCCGTCTACAACATCACCATGATCATTTCATCATCTCCTCTCCTCCATGCCTTCCCCGTTCAACCCCTCCCTCTCCACCTCCTCAACACCCTCCCTCGCCCTCTCAAACCAGCTTCTCCACACCCCACTACCCACATCGACCCCCGCGACTCTCAACAGCCTCACAACCCCCTTCGCCACATCCCCCCTCATCTCCACCCTCGGGCTCTCCCTCACCATCTCCGGAACACACGTCTCCAGCGTTTGTAGCGCCACGGCTTGGCTCTCAATGTCCGCGATCCCGTTGAAGAGGACGGCGTACATGATTGCTGGGCGGGGGAGGAGCAGGCGCGGAAGAGAGCGCCAGGAGGCCCAGATGGAGGGGGGA
>Ga0268246_10000606_pt1 | contig 14519 bp, 16 predicted proteins | sample AgamicOrSfe_FD_200242 | JGI IMG/M metagenome (GOLD analysis project Ga0268246, IMG submission 200242) | Agave microbial communities from Guanajuato, Mexico - Or.Sf.e (v2) (version 2) | ecosystem: Host-associated > Plants > Phyllosphere > Phylloplane/Leaf | place: Guanajuato, Mexico | collected...
CAATAGTACTGCACATCGTCACGGCACCATTCACGGCTTGGTCGGCAGCCGTCCTGTTGATATCTCATTCGTCTTGCGCATGACTGATACAGTATCGTCCATCACACGCATATACAACTTACATAGCTCGTGAAGTTCTGGATTTGGACCTCTTTCGTCCGCACTCGTGGTAGCCAATGACACTTGCTGATGCTCGCCCTGTGTGATGCGTGATGCAGCCAATCAACGCTGCGTACAGATTTCGGAGATGGGGCTCGGCGTTTGTGCTTTTGCTTCGTAGCTTGTTCTCGGCGGTACTGCTTCTGAGATCGGAGAAAGCGATGAGATTTTGACGCGAGTAAAATTACTCTGGTCGATAGCAGTCGTGGTGATGGTGTTTAGCGATTAAAGTGAGTGTTTGATTACAATGGGTAGCAAGCATGAAGATGTCACGTGCAGAACTATTTGGAATCATCAGCCCACTCCCACCTCATTGACCGCGCCTCACCTCCTACATAACGTGGTGTATGGTAACAGATCGTGTTGTGGCGTGTCTTATGCTTTGCGACACCGACCCTGGCCCTCAGTGTCGTTTTGAGAGGGAAGCAATGAGTACAGCGTCTTTTAAGCAGAAAATATGCAATTCAATCCTTCGACCACAGTGCACTTCCTATAAAGGCAGGCACGTTAAGCAGTAGCCCAGGTTTTGCTACTGGCGCAGCAACAGAGCAGACATGATATAACTACAGCTATATCCCATGGCAGCGTAATAGCAGCGCTGCTTCCACACTCTTGAACCCTTCATCTCCTTGGACTTCCTCAACCACTTATCCGTTTCTTCTCTTTAGCATGTCTCCTACTCGTCTCCTCACCAGAAAACAATGGTCCACCTCACCAAAGGCGAGTACAGCCAAGCTCAGGTCCACTCCACTGTCGCCTACGACCTATCCTACGCCTCCTTTCCCTTCTCAATCCACTCCTGTCCCTTCTCAATCCACTTCGCCTCCATCGCTGCCCTAACCCCAGGCCTCTTAGACTTCGGGACCGCCCTCTCACCCCTCGACCCTAATGGCCCTCTGCACTTCCACACGCTCCCTGGTCCTGACATGAGTACGACGTTGTTCGCCCCCTCCAATATTCCCCTCACCACGATCCCGCCGGGCACGCGCGGCACCACCACTTCCTGGCGGCGGATCGTCAGCTACACACGCTGGGTGCTGCTCCGAGTGGACCTGAGTGGATGGTGTTGGTGGAGGGAGCCCTGGACGTGATCAAAGAAGTGAAGCCGGATCTTGTGCTGATGGATCCACTGTTTCATCCTTGGAATCGACGCGTGCAAGCTGTTTGGGCAACGATTCATCGAGTTGGTCCCAATTGTCCCGGGCCTTGCATTGCGTTCAACGAGCCGTTGGGAGAGGGGACGTTCGCTGCATAAGTCGTTAAGAGGTACGGAAACTACGATGGACGACCCGTGGTGGCAAGATTGGCATCAACTCGTTAGGCTAGCAACGACTTTCTAGGTCGATGCATAGATACTCGGGGACGACTAGTATTTAGCTCCTTGATTGCTTCTGTACCTAGAAAGGTCGCTGTCAAAGATACATCATCTCGATGTGAATTTACGTATCACTCTTGGTACGCGATATTTCCATCACCATCATCATATCATGTTTCTCGTCCCTTCAGTCCGTGGGTGTGAGAGGGTGGTGGCGGACGAGGATGGTGCCGGCGAGGCGGAGGATTCTGTATTCGCGGAAGACAGGCTTGTGCTTGAGCTCGGTGACATGTATCTCATCGCTCCATTCCGACACACCCTCACCCCCTCTTCAAATATCATTGTACCCCAGAAACCTCTTCGGCAACCCTTTATCCACCACCGCCCAAGCCCAGCTTCTCCCAGCCTCTCCCGTCCACAAAGCAGCGGGCTCATCACTCCTCTCCATCATGCCATCCTTATCCATCGCCCCAATCTCGCTTCTCGTCGTATAGCTCAAAAAATGCTCGACCGAATCATCTCTCCCCAGCGCAAGCGCATTCCCACTGATCCCATGACACAAACACGGCTCCTTCGTCAGCAATCCCTTGTCCCATATCAGCTTCCTCGCCCTTTGCAGACTCGTCTCGATTCTCTGTCGTAAGTTCGGAAAGTAGTGCTTGATACTGTCCAAACTCGTCACGACACCCGTCGCGCCATGACAGAAATGTATCTTCGGCACAGAAGTCGGCGGGATACTTGACGGCCAGTTTCCATCTTCAGCTTGATATGACAGCAGCGCGCCTAGTTCGGCCTCCAGCTGCGGCGCGTACTTTGGCGCTGTCAGTACCACTTGCGTGATTATCCCGATGATGCCATGCGCCGCGCCCGCGTATGCTTTCCCCCTCCACTTGAACGGCCGCGGACTTGTTAGTATCGCATCGATGACATCTTCTTCCGTGTCTTGTATCAACCCCTTGATCTCCTCGTCGTCCTCGAAGCTCGCCCTCACCAGCCTTAAAAGATATAAGTACCCGGCCCTTCCGTACAACCACTCATTACTAGCATCATCCTCACATACGGTATCCACATAGTCGCACAAGTCACGGGCCATATCGCGATCCTTGCTGCTCGCGGCGCCGAGAGCAAGCAGTGTGAGGATGTCATTGCCGATGCCGCAGTTATAGGGCGAAGGGGCTGGGTAGCTGCGGATGGCATCTTGGGCTGTTTTGAGGTAGACGGCACACCAAGTTCCCATGGGGATGCGCTCGGTGGTGAGGGTGAGGTCGGAGTAGAATTCTTGGAGGGTGAAGAAGAGGTAGGCGATGGAGATTGGGCCTGGGAGGGGATGTTAGCCGGGAGTGGGACGGGGGGAAGCTGGAGGCGCACCGTGATAGAGACCGCCTAGATGTGCGTTAGCGCGGCACGATGCGGTGGTGGAATGCGAGGTGCGACATACCTCCTGGCCGGATGGAGTCGGGTGGATATGCTGAGACAAGGTGTTCGAGTGATGAGATGAGCTGTTTTCTGGGGTCGCGACTGGATAATGGAGCGTCGTTGGCGAAGTAGCGCGGTAGCTGCCCTGGTGGAGGTGGGTGCGGCGCCATGATGGTGAGCTGATGTGGTAGGTGGGATGAGCTTCAAGATCTTGGGCAGCTGAAGCTGAAACAGCCGTGAATAGTATCGGCTGGTGGGCGCGATGCGACTATGTCTCAATTCGTGCTAGGATGTGATGAGCAACAGCGACAATGATAGCGGAGGATGTAAGGCAAATGTGATTGTATATGTCTGGGATGAGGGAAAGGTGTTGAGGATCAAGGTCACACAAGGGGAGGTTGGTACTGTGAGCGCTAGCGTTTCAGGTTTGCGGTGACAACATCTTAACGTAAATACATAAAGTCATTACTGTATCATGATAAAAGCACATCTCTTGCCACACTTCACGACGCCCTCCCGCCATCGGCTCTCCTCCTACTACCCATCATCCACCGAATGAAAGGCGACGGCATCCATCGTCCGAGTACCTCATACACCAAGCTGCCACTGCCGACCCGCCAAACCGCCCTAGGCCTCCCCTGCGTCAAAGCGTCGAAAACGGCGTTGTGCAGCTCCCTCACATTGCTTCCCTTCATCACTTTGCCGGTCCCAGTATCTTTCTGTTGCTGTCGTTGCTGCATATACCGCTGTGCATACGCCTCCCTGGCCGCTGGCTCCCACGCCATGACTTGACCTTCACCAGCACTTGCGTCCAACCTCGATCCTCCACCCTCGTTCGATGCATCTAAGTCCATATTGCCAACTCTGATCTGCACAATGCTCGTTCCTGGCGCGGCCATGTCGATCTCTGATCGCAAACTCCCTACCCACCCGTCCAATCCAGCCACAACCGCCGCTTCTACTCCATTGAATGGAAGCATCAAACTTGAGGCGATTGTCGGCATCACCACGATGATTCGAGATCCAGAAGCAGTGATAGTGCGAAGAAAGGCGTTAGCTGTAGCAATTGGCGCGACAAGCTTTGTATTGAGGTTGGATGACCAGACATCGGAAGAAAGAGTTTCGAGAGGGCCAGTAGGATAGGAAAACGAGGGGATCAGGAGAAGACCACTGAATTTGAGCAGGTTTCCAGTTGCAGGTGCCGATGGAATTGCTGCTGTTGACATTGGCGGTGTGCTGAAGAGGTTGTTGAAGCGCGTCATGATGTCTCTCACGTCGCGAGGCTATGAGAAGTATCAGCGACATATTCGGCCACAAGTGCTCAGTGCTAGAGGACAAAAGCCTGGATCAAGCGGATAACGCAGTGAGAGTTCTCTCGATCGGGCTCTTATCCAGTAGCTTTAGCAATAGCAAGACTCACATCTGTCACATTCATCTTCAATGGCAGTATATCAGCCTTCGCTTCACTCTTGACGATATCCGCTTCCTCCACACTGCCCACTATCACATATACGATGAAACCTCTGCTCTCCAGATCCAACACCACCGATCTCGTCACAGGCGAGTGCATTGCGCCAGCAACAATCACAACCTCTTTGCGACTACCTCCCGGACCTCTCCCCGCCCGTCTCTTTCGCATGTAAGACCGCCGTTGTGACCAGTATAAATATCCTCCCGTGCCGAAGAAGGCCACTGTAGCTGCGGTGATTGCGCGATTTCGGTTCAGACATTGAAGTACCCATTCAGCATAGCCGAAGACGCCGTCTTGTTCGACAGGAAAGAACATGGTCTGTGGAGGGGGAGGCGGGCGAATGGGACGAATCGAGTCTGGGAGCCATGATGCATGGTAGAGGTATTCGCGTGTGGATATTGCAACGGAGTCGAAGTGGCGTTCGAGGGATTCAGTCACGTCGAGGGAGTAGTGGAGGATGTGATTGGGAATGGAGGAGAGCTGTGATTGTTAGTGATGGCACACGAGGAGCGGAGGATCTGTGAGGTGGGATCACACGTACGACATCAAGAAAATGCTGGTCGTCACTCGACATGGTGGAAAGCAGTCAGCTCGCTTGGAGAGTTGATGTTGCTCTGCTATGTTATGTCATGGGTGCAAGCAAGAGCAGAAGGTAGCTGTATACAGCAACATGTGACATATCAGTCAGACTATTTGTCATCATTCTGTCTATGACAGATTCCTAGCTACCAGTCATCCTCTGTGGAACGCGGTGCTGCCATACCAGCAAACGAACGACCACCTCCCATCCCAAAGTCTCCTTGATCGCCCATACCAAAACCAGCTGTCTGCGTTTCCTCACCTGTTGATTCATCTTGGCTTTGCTCTTCACTCGGAGGAGTTTCAGCTCGCGATGGCGGTTCATCCTGCTCCATCGCTTGATCTCGCCCTGATCTCTCGTCGCCATTCTCTACTCCCTTCTTCAGATCCTCGCCAGCAACCTGCCCACTCGACTCGCCCCTCAATTTCTCATACCTCTCACCCGCCTCCTTCAGGAGGACCTTAATTCGTCCTTCTTCCTCAATCATCTCCACTCTCTCCCTCGCCACTCGCTCAAGCCGGCGCTTACTCTCCTCAACCTCGGCCTCTTTCGCCTTGACCATCTCCCAGAACCGCCCCACCACAACCTTCAGCTCCGGTATCTGCCGGACACGCGGCTGTATCTCGAATCTCCGTCGTGTCCGTTCTTCCAGTGCACGTTCTCGTTGCAATGAGCTGCCAGTGCTATACGTACCTGCACGCGTCTGCGCAGCTTCGTACGCAGCATTTCGCTGGAGCTCTTCTTGGTCGGGCGCGTTGTCATCATCGCCTCCCTCATCATTGTCGGAGTCGTCGGACACTCCGGCTGTGTAGCCATAGCCATGTTGCGCCGAGCGTATCTGATCTGCAATGTCCTTCCGACGCTGCTTGTCCTGCTCTTTTGCTGCCCGTCGACCCAATGCCACTTTCCCACTGTCTTCCGTGAAGTTCTCGAAACTCTCGTACATGTCTTCATCGTCGGGTATCAGTCGCGTGTCTGTATCGTACTTTGACTTCACGTCTGCAGCAGGAATGATGAGCGATGATCGAGGACGGAACTCATCGTCAGAGAGAGAGCCATCGGACGCATTTGTCGGAGTATCGCCAGATTCATTGAGGGCGATGAAGTCTTGTTCTTTCGCAAGTCGTTGTCGCCGCTCTTTCTTCTCGCGGATCTCGGCAGCGCTTGGGATGATCGAAGGAGAGTCGTCGTAGTGTATTGTAGTGAGCGCGTCGGCCCCAAACTTGGAGGCTATGTCAATTACGCCGCGTGATGTGATCGATGCCTCATGTTCTTCAGTGTGAGAGTGACTGGCGGGTGTGTTCGGGGTAGAGCTTTTCAATTCGGCGAGGTAGTCTGCATTGTAGCTAGGTCGGCTGTCACTTTCACCAGCGCGCAATGGTATCGCAACACGGTCTCGTAGAGTCTCGGCGACGCGATCTCGAGAGGTCTTGCTTGAAGTCTTCGGTCGTCGTATCTCTGCGCCTGGCACATCTGTATCTTCTTCGTCAAAAGCAAGGGATGTTCTTAGAGATGATGATGTTCTTGGCTTTGTGGAATCGCGTGAAGGATTTATAGGTCGCTTGACTGCAGAGGCTAAAGTGGGCTGATCTAAAAAGACATGATTGAAGTATCAGCCATGTGTAGCTTCACAAACAGCATTAGATTGCGGTGCTGATGAGATGTGGACGGGAGTGCTTACCGTGATTTATTGATTGGGAGGTAGAGTTGTCGCCATCGCCGTCTTCATCACCGCCAATCTTTCTAGGTACGCGACGGACTTTCTTCATAATTCAGAGCCGGGGTTTGTAACGAAGTCGACGGAAGAAAAACAAATGAAGTGACAAAGAGCTCAAAGGATCGCCGAGGCTAAATCTTATCTATAGCCGAGCCGAGGACTCGGACATCGAAACGTGACTGTTTGATGCTGACTAACATATGCCTAGTTTGAGTCAATTATCTCATTAGAGTCCCTGATCGTCCAGCCGTGGTGTTCAGCTGTGATCCAGTCTGCGGTGTAACAATCATACACCCTAGCAGCCCATCTGTATCCGCTAATACCTATCGCAAATACACCATGGCTGCGCCACCATTTACCGCCGAGACCGCTCACGCGAAAGTGAAGAAGGCTCAGAACCTATGGAATACAAAGTAGCCGTGCCTGTTTCCTCTATCACCACCTTGCACATTAGGCAGTCCGCTGACATACTCCCACAATTCCTCTCTCCTTCATTTAAAACCACTACCTCCCACCTCGTCCTTCACTGCTAATCTCATAATTCAGAGACCCCGCCACAATAGCCCTGGCATACACTCCCGACAGTGTCTGGCGGAATCGCTCAACCTTCTTACGCGGTCACTCGGCCATAGAATCCTTCCTAGCCTCAAAATGGAAGCGCGAAGTCAATTATCGGCTTCGTAAAGAGCTCTTTGCTTTTGGGGGCGATAGAATCGCTGTTCAGTTTTGGTACGAACGCTTCAGCTCCCAATGAACCCATGTCTTACCATGACATGCAGCAGCTTGTGGAACGCCCGTCCACGTCGTGCTTTGCCCTAACCTGCTAACGCCTACTACCATCCACATCAGGTACGAATTCCAAGACACGACCGACGGCATGAAATGGAAGCGTTGCTACGGCCTAGAGGACTGGTCATTCGCCAGTGACGGCAGGATGGCGAAGCGGCAGATGAGTGGCAATGAGATTGAGATTGGGGTGGAAGAAAGGTGGTTTGTGGATGGAGTTGATGTGGACGATGAGACCGTGACGGCAAAAATGACGGAAGAGCATTGGTAAGAACATCTTTCTAGTAGTGTTGCTGCGCATATCAGTGCACGCCCCTCGCCTCAAATGGGTTAAGACCCGAAGCCTTCTCAGATGGTCAACCGTCTCCGAAATGACTGCCAAGCACACGACCTCTCATCCTCACATGCCTCAATATCCATCCCATGCCCCATGTCCAAACTGCGGCTGATCCTCGTCGTGATTGCCTCCCACTGTCCATCCGGTGCCGGTCCGCCCAAGAGCTCTTGCATGCCGAGATTTGGCACCTCGTCCATAAGCCGTGCCCTGACTGTTTCTAGCTGCCCACCCAGCGTGGCCTTCTCCTGCTTGAAGAGCTTCACGGCGATCGCCTGCTGAGTTCCTGGCCAAGCTACCTGACGATGAATTTCTGCTTGCTGCTCCTGAGCTCGTTCTTGTTCTTGGACCCACTGCTGTGTCTGGATCTCTTCCTGAATCTGATCCTGGATGCATCGTTCTGGCCCCCAGAGCCATTGCTCTGCCTGGACCCACTGCATCACGCGGGCATGCCGTATGTCCTTGGTATCGTGCCATTCCAGTGCTGCTTGTTGTTGCTGCCATTCGAGCCAGGCTTTCTCCGCTTGCAGTGCTTGCTGATCGGACGCGGCTGGCTGCTGGTGCGGGTGCTGGTGCTGGATGGACTGGTGGTTCCAGACGGGCTGCTGAATACAAGCGGGCTGCGGAGCCCAATCGAGCTGCTGAATCCATACGGGCTGCTGGATGCAAGTCTGTTGCTGATCCCAAGCCTGTTGCGGCGATCCGGCTTGCATCTGATCCACGATTTGCTCCTCCCACGCTCGCTCGTCTTGCCATGGACGCAGCGATGACCAGAATCTCGAACCTTGTGGCTGTTTCGAGACTTGTTGGTGGGTCCCATAGGCCTGCTGTTCTCTCAGAGCTTGCTGCTGTCTCTGGACTTGCTGGACCTGCTGCTGCTGCCAGGCGTGTTGGTATCCACAGGCCTGCTGCTGTCGCAGGGCTTGCCGCTGTTCCCAGACTGGTTTCGGCTGCCTGGCGTACTGCTGGATGTAGGCTTGCTGAGGCAGGAAGGAAGGGTACTGCTGGTTGTAGGCGTATTGCTTGGTGCTGTACTCCTGCTGTTCGATGGCCTGCTGCTGTTTCAGGTCTTGTTGCTGAACCCAAGCCTGCGTTGGTGGCTGAACTTACTGCTGGACTGGGTCTTACTGCGATATTCGGACTTGCTGCTGGTACGGGAGCATGTTGCGGAAAGGCAAGTGCCGGCGCTCGACCCCGGAATGACGAGCGTGTGGTAATTCTGTATGCTGATGGCGGTTGCCCCCAGTCGTAGGATTGCAATTTAAAAGGCATTTGTTCTATACCAGCGTCATCCAGTTCCTGATATAGTGCTGAACCCTTGTGAACGTAACGCGCCCAACTCTTGAACTTCACCCAGATTCCAGCCCGTCTGCATGTCTCGCACGGTAATTCACGCGCTGGTCCCGTTCCAAGTACCCTTGGTTCTGGTGTTTGGCAAGCCATACTCATAGATCTCGACAGCGCCTCATTGCAAAGCTCAATAAGGGGCTCATCCCATACGTAATGGTCACAAAAATATAATGCTTCTTTGTGCACGATCCGACACATGATGAGAATTCTTTCGTGGCCTTCAGTCGTATAGATATAATGGAACCGAGGACTTATCGTAGGCTAGCTGGTCAGTGACAAGACACTACGCCCAGTCGTCGATCCTGTTGCTTTAGAAGCACTTACAATGAGGTACCAATTGTGCTGGCCTTGCGAGAATCTAGCAGAAGTGTTGCCGTTGTGATCGTCTTGCTCCAGCCTGGTGGGCACGGTGTAGTCGATGTTGTAAAGATAGCCTGACCACGAGAATGAAGGTAATCGCCGCGGATAACACCCAAGAATGATTGATGTCTCCCACTAGCGCTAGAGTTGAGTTTAGCCGTACTAACGGGCAGCTCGGAGATGTCCTGATAGTGATATTCTGTCCGAATGTGGGAATGAGCGTAATGTTGATCAATGCTGGGACGGAGTGTCGTGTGGTGAACAAGCAAGGAGAAAGCCAAGTTGGGGTTGGTTAGATAGCAAGTCTGTTGCTCCTTCCCTATGATAGTTTCGATAACTCCAGTGATCGTGCACTTTCTGTTACCAGAATGGCAAGCGCATCTGCTGCCCGAAAAATCACGGCATCGAGCAGTATCACATCGCTTGCGACCTCAGGGCTTCACACTAGCCTTGCTCGCTTTTGCTGCCACCACAGGTGCATGCTCTGCATCCGCAGCTTTCATCCGCAGTTTGTATTCCCTCGGCGTTTCCACAATCGAACCCTTACTCTTCTTCGCAGCCTTCTCCGCACCGAACCACCGCCACGGCATCAGCACATTACTCCACTCACCAACGCCCGCAGCCTTTTTCAATCCCAACACCCCATCACCCTGCTTCAAATCCACCCAAATCCCCAACCTCTCCGCCTTTGCCCTCTTCTCCGCCTCTCTATACACAGCTTCCATGCCCTTACTTCCCCACTCCACGCCAATCTTCCCTTCGTACACTGTCGCCCAGCCCCGCCGTACCATTTCCAAGCCGACATTGACATGCCAGACTGGTCCCAGCAACCCGCTTCGTCTCTCATCGCCCCATCGCCATCCCCCAAACGTGCGTCGAAACACACCGTCTTCTTTCAGCGTCAGGAGTCTCCGCCGCACAAACGCAGTACCAACGACTCGCTCATACTGATCACGACGAAGCGGGAACACGCGCACCCAGCCTTTCCCGCGATCTGCGATGATGTATTGGAGATGTTTCAGCGCTTCCTCGGCGTGCGGTTGTGCGGGTTTGCCGAAGTGCGCGAGTTCAGGGGCATCGATGCCTGCGAGACGGACGGACAGAGTTTGGCCTTTCAGATCGGAACGAGCAGAGGGAATAGGGCGGAGGGAGGTTGACCAGAGAGCGAGACGGCCGAGGGGAGCGTGGTAGAAGCGGAAATTGTCCGGGTCAGCGATTTGAGAGACTGTCGTGTAGCCGTAAAGAGATTGGCGGCGAAATCGAGGGATCAGGGATGGTGCTGCTGTGCTGTTAAGAGAGGAGTGGTCGAGCAAAGACGGAGGCAAGGAAGCATTGTTAGGTATCCGGCGGAGATGGTATCGGTAGAGTGAGCGGACTAGCAGGATTCCAGAGGTGAGGACGGCGGTGGACAGGACATTCTCGGGCGTCAGTAGAGATGTAGCTGAAATGGCAGGAGAAGATGTGCTGTCTGTCTCGAAATCGGGAGCAACTAGGGTGGCCGAACGTGCAGGGAGCTGCGTGGCACCTTTCTCCTGCCAAAACCAACCCATTGGTCTCAAGTGCGGTTATTAAAAGCACTCCGAAGACATTTTGTAGTGTGTTGTTGACAGCGTGATGTCAGTCCCCGGAATTGTTCTGAGATGAAATAAATGTGGGGAAGGGGTCTCTGTGATCAGAAGTAGCATTGGCCATTGGTGTGACATAAACAACCTCTGTCATTCATTGCGACACTCTAGAGGCCTTTGCTGGCGGAGGGATACCTAGTAGGCTGAATGCCCACAGTGCATGGCGAGAGCTCGACGGCAAGCTCTATTGAGGCTGGTGTGTCCAAGCTATTTTACCCTCCGTAACGTGTTCATGCTGACTCTCTTTCAGACGACTATGACCCGATAGCACACCTAAATACCATCTTCTCCCATACTAGCACTCTTTCGCGCGCGCCAGCCGTTCGCGCTATCATTCGATCCTCCCAGGATGACCTTTCCGTGTCTATCAATAGGCTCGAGGCTGCTCAGGCGGAAGTCAATGCCTCTCACCTGTCCTCTATCCAAGCAACACAGAATGAGCTCGCCACACTCTTCACCAAGATCGATGGCGTTCGGGAACGAGCGTTGCAGACTCAGCGCGCCATAACAGAGATGACAGCAGACATAAAGCGTCTAGACAACACCAAGCGCAACCTCACGCTTTCTATGACAGCTCTGAAGCGGCTGCAGATGCTCACGACAGCCTACGAGCAACTTCGCGGACTGGGTAAAGCCCGGCAATATAATGAGTGCGCACAGCTTCTGCAAGCAGTAATGCAACTTATGGCGCACTTCAAGAGCTATAGGTCAATTGACCAGATTGCAACATTGAGCAGAAATGTCGCAGATCTTCAACGAGAACTGCTGGAGCAAGTTTGTGAAGATTTCGAAAATGCCTTCGCGAAGAATGAAGTCGCGCAGAAAAGAGGAATGCTCAATGAGGCTTGCGGAGTCATGGATGCACTTGGTAGCAATGCCCGCGCAAGACTGGTGACGTGGTACTGTAACTCGAGTTTGAGGGAATACAGGACAATCTTCCGGGGCACCGACGAGGTTAGTGTTCTTGTGTAAACATGGATATGTACAAAGACTGATCATTCACAAGGCCGGGTCGCTGGACAATATCTCTCGGCGATACGCATGGTTCAACCGCCTGCTGAAGACTTATGATGTTGAGCACGTTCAGGTCTTTCCAGCATCCTGGAAAGTCAATGAGCAGCTTGCGAACGCTTTCTGTGAAAGCACCAGAGACGATTTCAAGGGCATATTACACCGGACAGCTCGACAGGGAGATGGGCGGAATATGGATGTGGATTTACTACTATCATCATTACAGGAGACCTTGGACTTCGAACACGGGCTCGAGAAGAGATTCATGCCAGGAGTGAGTCATGTTGTAGTACTACAGCCGAGCTACACTAATATATTCCAGTCTCGAACATCATTAGATAGTATGATGTCTGGAGATGAGAGGCCTCACGTCTTTGAGCAAGCCATATCGGAAGCCTTCGGACCATATCTGAGCCTATGGGTTGAGGCCCAAGATCGGTTAGATTTTCTTCCTGCCCTCCATGGCCCTCTTGAAACTGACTTCTATCTAGTCACCTGGCCTTGCTCATTGCCAAGTTCAAGATCCAACAGCTACGAAACCCGGATGAGGAATTTTCATCCCAGTCTGTCATCACATCCTCACCTGAACTCTTCCAGTTCTATCGCCTGACTCTGGCTCAATGTGCGAAACTCTCTACTGGGAGACAGCTACTGGAACTCTCGCAGACATTTGCGAAATACCTCGACCAGTACAGCCAACAAGTGCTTCTGTATTCGCTCGATACTCGTTTTGGACCACAAGGACCAGCGATAGAGGACATCGTCATAATATTGAACACAGCCGACTACTGTTTTACTACATGTTCACAGCTAGAAGAGAAGATCAAGTCACGAATCGACGCTGACTTGAAAGCTCGTGTTGACTTACAGAGCCAAGCAGACGCTTTCATGGGTCTTGCCTCGGCTGCTATACGAGTCCTCGTCCGCAAGGTCGAGATCGAGTGCGAGCCGAGTTGGCGCGAAATGCGTAACACTGCTTGGTCGCAAATGGAGAACGTTGGTGATCAGAGTGCTTATGTTGCTGAAGTACTCAAAGCCATACGAACACCATCCGCCACAATCCTTAAATACCTTTACAAGCCGCAATACGCCCGCGCTTTTTGCGATAATCTTGTCGAGTCTCTTACGAATACCTACATTACAAGTATATCTCAATGTCGGCCTATATCAGAAGTTGGCGCGGAACAGATGCTGCTCGACTCATACGTCCTCAAGAGAGCTCTGACAGACCTTCCTAATATCAATCATGCTCCATCGTCCGGCAATAGTAACGAGAAGCCTCCACCGATGCCCGCAGCTAATCCTGCCTATGCCAGGCGGGTGGCACAAACGACTGCAAAGATTGATCCATTGCTCAAGACGCTGCAAGTCCGAGCTCTCCCACCAGAAGCACTTGTGCAGGCATACCTTATACACATTGCGGACACGAATGAAAACAACTTCAGACGTATTTTGGACATCAAGGGGATACAGCGTCGCGATCAGACACAGCTCGTCGAGATCTTCCATGCTCACCGTGCCCGAGAAAGTCAACAGCAGCAGCAAGATGATGCTACCGGTCTCAAAGAGGAAGTCTCAAATGGTGGTACGCCCACTCGACGTCTCGTAGCCAACTCAGCTGTCCTAGCACCTCTCCAGATCCCAGTGGCAGGTAGTCCTACCAGTGGTTCCGGCGGTGCGGCGAATAGTCCTCATCCTTTTAGCACTATTTCGGCCTCGACACCAAACCTCCCCGGTCTACTCAGCTATGGGGTCGCGAGCGGGTCAGCTCTGCTGAACGCACCTCGTGATCTAGTCGACCGCTTCGGCGCTGCGACACCTGCTTTGTCAGAGACGGGTACAGTTGCTGGCATGGCTGCCAGCAGCGTACCTAGTCGCGTTGGCACTCCCGGTATTGACGGGCAAGGGCATGCTGTAGTGATTGGCGAGAACTTGAGGAACATTGGCAAGTTCTTCCGCCGCGATCTAGGTGGTTTGGGAAGGTTTGGATCAAGTAGAGGGACTAGTATAGGTGGTGGAAGTGAAGCGTAAATAGTGCATAGATTATGACATCACGTGTAAGGTGATTCTCCAGGGTGAGAAGCGCGTACCACGGTGTTTCAAGTAACTTTTGACGCGATCTCGTTTGGCGCACTATCAATATCATCACTTTCACAGACAGCAATATCTTCATCACTCAAGATCTGACGTGGAGGCAGAGTAGTGCTATCGCCACGATGGCTGTGAATAGCAATCTAGGTTATCTGCTACAGCAAGGTTCGAAAGGCAATCCAGCAAACGGCCTTGACCAGCTTCGCTATGCTGTGCTCGCAGATGGAATCCCAAGCAACAATGAGGGCATGGTACAGAGGACCTGCATCCTGGGCGAGCTCATGACTAACAAGCTCGATAGTCT
>Ga0268246_10000607_pt1 | contig 14498 bp, 16 predicted proteins | sample AgamicOrSfe_FD_200242 | JGI IMG/M metagenome (GOLD analysis project Ga0268246, IMG submission 200242) | Agave microbial communities from Guanajuato, Mexico - Or.Sf.e (v2) (version 2) | ecosystem: Host-associated > Plants > Phyllosphere > Phylloplane/Leaf | place: Guanajuato, Mexico | collected...
TTGTGTTCTTTGCATCTAGCATGAGAGTGTCGTCCTTGGTCTCCATACCAATGCCAAAGCCAACGTGCTTCAAAAAGTGGCTTTCAAGTTCAGGCTTCTTTGCTTTCACCACGGAAACAGCCTTTTCGTAAAGGCTCTTGGCTGTGACTCCGTCCTTGATTTCCTTGATGACCGCGTCATGCACAGCGAGGAGGATCTTGTAATTGGTTTCTTGTGACTTTACCGGGTCCACCAGATAGGTTCGCGCGACAAGTGAGGAATAGAATTGATATCTGAATCCCATGCTGGCAATGATGGTACCTGGATGCAGAGGTTCGCCATTCGAACTTACACTCGGCCGCAGAGATAGATCGTAAGTACCGCCACTCTGCACGGTCGGAGGAAAAGCCCAATCCAATTGATTGGCATCAAAGCTGCTGGGCACATTCAACTCCTTCTGGAAGTACTTGGTGTCATCAATCTTCTTGTCGGTCCTTCCCGCTAGTGCTTGGTTTGAGATGCTCTTGTCTTCGTCGAAAGTGTTGGCCATATCCTCAACGAAGTACTTCCGCAGAAGGCCACTGGTTGTACGCGCTGCTTCTCTTGTTGCACGCTAATACGTATCAGTGTTATGACCTCGACCTTAAAGTCTGATGACTCACCAATTCTGACTCGTCTTTGATAGCCAATGCTGACACAGAGAGTGCCGTCGAAATGTCCACTTCCTCGACATCCTTCGAAATTGTCTCGTACTTGCCCTTCCATTCATCTCCGAAAGGTCCGATCAGCTTTACTTTTTTGAGGATACCGAGCTTATTCCCTGCGCTCTTGATCGCCTCGAGAATCTTGTCCCAGATCTTGTTGTTCTCGTCTGCATCTTTTCCACGAACGAGGATCTCAAGCTGAACTTTGCCGCCCTTCAGAGACTCGAGGTATTCCGCTAGTTTCATGTCAGTTCGAGCTTTGTAGTCAAATCAATTTGTTCATACCCTTCTTCTTGGTCGTAACGAAGTAGACAGTCTCCGAAGTTATGAGGATGAGTGTTGCAGGAAATTCGTAGCCTAGTGTCCAGAACTGTTGTCATCAGCAGTCTATCCACGTCTTGACATCAGCCACAATGGACTTACGTGAAACGCGTTGTTCTTCTGATACCCGGAGCTCTCATCTGGCTTGCCCATCGCGATCGCGATAGAAGTTGCGCCATTGAACAGCCCCTCGCCGGATCTCTTGTCATTCTTCCAGGCGGCGATGAAGCCAGAGAGGCGGTCGTGAAAGAGGTTCTTGTCGATCTTCACTGAATCGTCCGCCATCTTGGGTTAGTCGGCGAGATGGCGCAAGTTGATGTCGAGAGGAAAGGAAAGGAAAGGAGGAGGACAAGAAAGTGAGGAGAAAGAGCGAGAGAGCTTGGTGAGTCGCGACGAGCGTGTTGGAAATAATGGCACGTGACGCGCGATCAAGAGATCTCTTGGCATCAATTAACAATTCAGTTCAGGCTGTCGTTACTTGGCGACAAGCATCTGCGACAGCCTCTCAGACATCCTCCAGCTCTTTGCCATGGCATCACCCACTGTCCTACTTCCCGGGGACGTCATCGACCCCTCATCTCTATCACTCAACCAGAACACCTCCAAAGCATTAACCCTCGGTCCTGGTCTGCGCTACACACCACCCACCACCCTGCACGCCACGAGCGCAGGCACACTACATACAGATTCCCGCAAGAACGTGGTCTGGCTCGAAACGTCCGCACAAGATTCTCGCTATGTGCCGATACCAGGCGACCTCGTCATCGCGACCGTGCACCACTCCAGCGTTGATGTGTTTCAGTGCTCGCTCTCACCGTACACCGCGCACGCCACGCTTCCACAACTAGCTTTCGAGGGAGCCACGAAGAAGACGCGGCCAATGTTGCAAGCTGGTAGCGTGGTGTACGCTCGCGTGACACTAGCGGAACGTCATATGGATCCTGAGATTGAGTGCGTGCACTCCACCACTGGAAAGTCTGAGGGCCTGGGCGAGCTCAAGGGCGGAACGGTGTTCGATATCAGTCTGGGAATGGCGCGACGGCTGATGATGGCGAAGACGCGGGAGGAGGGACGGGTAGCGGTGTTGGAGGAGGCGGCTGAGAAGCATGGTGCAAGGTTTGAGATCGCGGTGGGCAGGAATGGGAGGATATGGATCCGCGGTGAGACGATCAAGATGACGGCGGTGCTGGGGAGGCTAGTCAAGGAGACGGATGAGAAGAGCTTGACCGTGGAGGAACAGGTCAAGCTTGTGAAGAGCATGATGAAGACTGTGTAGACTTCCGTTCTTCTAATCTCTACGTCGAAGGACCTAGACTCAAGAATGACTACGCACAGTCTGTCATGGAAAATATGGGCATCACTCAAGCTTGCGGCACTGACACCTCTGCGATCCCGATTTCCGAGAAGACATTCGCGACGTGCTGAATGGCAGAAGTCACAGAAAGAGATCATCGCGGATTCCCCAGCCGGCTCGCCAGAGCGGAGGGCTTTGATTTAAGGCTTGAGGGTGCCAATTTGGAATTCCGCAAATGTCGCACAACCATGATGAGCAAGAGCGGAATGAAGACGTCGTCGGCTTCCAGCGCGCACGACCATTTGGCACGCCGCACTGGTCAGTAGTCTTCCGAACCTCTTGTCACGCGATCCTTCCGCCAAGAAAAGATCCATCGCGAGTCAAAGTGAAGAGGTGGATCAAGCAGGAGACTCCCTACTATTTACGTTTCCCTTGGAAGTGTAGAGCGAAGTTGAACAAGAGATGGCGCAGCAAAAAGGCATAGACATGAGCCGCCATATCACCACCCTGGGGCTAGCATTCGGCCTTGGCGGCCTACCTCTCTATGAACAGGGTCTGGTATAGAGTCCAGGACGAGGCATTGATGTAATCAGTTATCTGATGTGTATATTGAAAGTGGTCACGTCTATACTGTAGTAAGCCCAACGGCACGAGGCTGCCTTATCTACGCTACTTTTCATGTACAACATGTCCATCACGTTACTTCATAACTATCATTCTCAATAGACCTTACTGATATGCAGCGACCGCCAAATCGATGTCTCTCCCACTGACCATTTTCTGCCCTCGACCCGTATCGCCCCCCAAACACACAATACGCGCTCCGAGTCCCCTTGTCGAGCCCCGCCAACATCTACCCTATTTCGCCACAACATCCTTCAACTCCGTGTACGGCTGAATATACGGCTGCACCTTATTCCTCGTCTGCGTCCTCTGCTCATACGCATACGCATACCCAATCAGCTCAAACTCGGACCACTTTGCGCCCAAGAAGCTAAGTCCAAACGGCAAGTTCGGCGGGGTGGCCACCAGATCGCCAAACGAGTTGGGTGTCTCAGGAGTGCCCTGAGGATAAAAGCCCATCGGTACGCTAATCACAGGCGTTCCGACAATAGCGGCATATGTGAATGAGAACTGGGAGGGAAGGAGTACCGCATCGAGCTTGTCGCGGGAGAGCGCACCAATGATACCGTCGGGGCCGCCAAGCTGGAGATCAGCTTCGTAGACGGGCCAGAAACGAGGATCAGTGTTGTTCCAACCCAGATCAAGCGATTCGTTGAAGACAGCTACATCGCGGCTCGTGGGCGACCAGTCCTCGAGGGGGTACTGCTCTGTGAAGTCGCGTAGCTCTTCGAGGTCTGTGATATTGTGCGGGTTGTACGTGAGCGCATCGAGGTACGTCTTCAGGTTCACGGGAAAGTCGGCATCGAGGACGATTTCTTCGTTTACGCCATCGTTGAGGGTGAGGTTGGTGGGGACGATGATGCCACCGGCGGCTTTGATGAGGGCGAGGGAGGCGTTAAAGGCGGTTAGGACGGGGGCGACGAGGGGGTCGGTTGGGTCGCCATTGGCGTAGTTCTCGACGACGTTCCAGGGGACACCGAAGCGCTTGCCTTTGAGTTGGGAGGTGTTATTGCAAGCGAGGGCGTAGTTGACGGTGATGTTGCCGTTGGGGTTGGCGGAGGTGTCTGGGATGACTGTTAGCATTGCTCAAGTATGTAAGATGGGAAGCTTACAGTTGTCATGAGCGTCAAACCCAGCGATGGCAGACAAGAGGTAAGCGGCGTCCTTCACGGTGCGAGCGATGGAGCCAACAGAATCCTGATGTTCACTGATCGGAATGACAAGGTATCTTGAGGTTAAACCAAGAGTGGGCTTCATGCCAACCACGTTGTTGACATCAGAGGGACCAATGATGGAGCCATCTGTCTCGGTACCAAGTGCTGCCCAGATAGCGCCCACAGATGTGGCAACACCACTGCCTGAAGAGGAGCCTTGTGGGTCTTGGTCAGGATAATATGCTGTCGATCCAAAGGTGTTAGAGCATGGCACGATAGCGTTGATAAACGAGACTCACCACCATGAGTCTGACCGCCATAAGCACTCCAGCCGTTGCTGCAGTTGTAGCATCTTTTTGATTGTAAGTGGTCATCTTTCATTCAAATCATGCGAAAGGCTTACCTGAAGTACGCCCACTGGCTCAGGTTAGACTTTCCTAAGATAATGGCACCGGCCTGGGAAGGATTAGCAGTAGCAAGCCAGCAAGCAGATGAGGGCACTAACCTTGCGAAGGCGAGCAACAACCCCACTGTCCTCTGGGACTTTCGCACCAAGAAGGGCGTAAGACCCAGCAGTGTTGTTCATCTTGTCAAAGGTTGCGATGTTGTTCTTAACGACAATCGGAACTCCATGTAGCGGTCCAAGCACATTACCAGCTGCCCTCATAGCATCATACTGGGCAGCAATGGTCAGAGCGTCGGGGTTGACCTCAGTCACGATCGTCAAGTTACCCTGGACCTCTGCGATACGCTTCTCATAGGTGTTGACCAGATCAACGGAGGTGAAAAGCTCTGAATATTGTTAGCTGTCGATTAGACTTCATGAGCGCCCAGGAGTAGCTCACTTGCGGCCAAGCCTGCTGACAACTCATCGAGAGTGGCGTTGATCATGTGGGGAAATGGCACTCCCTTGAGACATTGGTAGGTAGCGGTATCAGTACAGCTTGCCGTAGAGCTGGAACTGCTAGTAGAGGTTTTCGTGACGGTGGTGCTCGATGAGTGTGTGGAAGTCGAGGTGGAAGAATGACTGGAACTCGAGCTCAAGCTTGCAGTAGAGTATGATGACGCTGCTGGAGGAGGAGGAGCAGGCGGTGGAGGACCGCCAGCTGGAGGTGGAGGAGGTGAGGCGAGTGCTCCGCTGGCAAGGCCAAGCAGGCCGAAGGCGAATGTGACACGCATATTGACAGTGATAGTGAAGCAAAAGATCTGGATTGGCTGCTGTATTCAAAGCTGAAATAGAGACGCTGTGGGTTCTTATACTATGCTATTCTTTTAGTCCTCCGTAGGCCCGATGCTTGCAGGTCTCTAGCCTGTCGCGTCGCCATGGACGCTGAGGACCCTGCACAGCTGTAGGCAGGCGTCGTTTCAAGGCCCATTTCGCCACTAGCAATGGTGCGAAGCAGTAGTAGGGTTCGAATGACTGCAAGCTCTAACGTGGTACACTTATCGACGCGCGACATGCAGTACTGTGTTGCCTAAACGGGTTAGTAGCAAAGAGTAGCTTTAGCTTGGCGTGCCACTTGCAGACTGCCTTCTTCAACCTCGTATATTGCCCAATCAGCATCCACGTGCAGCATTCAGGAGCCCCTCCTTGGAGGTGCACTGTTTCCGAGAGCCATTGGACCTCGGTGGATTCAAGCGCGATGCACTTGTGTAGATACACCTCCACGATTTCGTATCACTACTCCTATCCTTCTCCTGCTTGTTCTGGAGTGTACGAGCATTGGACAGTAGTCATGCATGATCAAGCCTTTGAAACCTGTTGTATCGATGACCGACTTGAACCTCTTGTCGTTTTGTCCATCAATCTCTGGTCATAGCGCTTGGCCAGCGCGTCCCCTTGTGTGAGATGGGGCGGTCTTCAGTTGCAAACAGTAGTTTCTTCAGTCAGATCGTACTCTTGTTCTCGGTGATGGTGTTCAGATTCATGTCAAGTCCGAACCTACTTGTGGTATCTGACACCAGTCGACTCCATTTCCTGATCGATGCCAATTCTGCGATCCAGCTCATGTCCAGGTCGTCCCGGTTGGCGTTACCAGTACTACCTCCGCCCTCGTCTACACTCTCTGGTAGAACATTATGACCATTTTGCAGCTCTTCAGCAAGGCCTCTGCCGAGTCTGGTGCCCATATCCTGCATCAGATGTGTTACAGAAAGCTCTTCCTCAGCTTCCTGGACGACCTTCTTTTCCAGCAACCCATGTCTACACAATTCCGATATCGTGCCCAGTATATTGCCAGCTCGCATACCAAGTAACACCCCGATAGGATAGCCTTGATCAAACCCTGCTTGTGCAACAACAGGGTCTTCCTTCCCAGCCGATAGTCCGGCGCGATAGCCGTCGATAGTATGAAGTCGTCGCACATTAGGCAGGTCGGAAAGTGTCGGGTCGAACGAAGTTGAGGTCGTCGATGACGGTGAGGATGGATAAAGGGGCGAGGAGGAAGGTGGTGACAGTGGTGGTGAAGGCTGTCGCGAGGGCGATGTTGTGCCGGACATTACTTCTTTTTGTAGCACGACCTAGAAAGGGTGCAGCTTTTTACGATGTTGTACAACCCAGACGATACTGACTATCGCTGCAACTACCAGTCGATCCTGTTTTGCAGCGTATCGGAACGACAACCACAGTCAAATGTCTGGTTACAAGCAGGTCTGAGATTTTCAGGTGTAAGCCTTTACCAGTCTCTGACCTGCCAAGAAAGAAGGTTCCACAGTCGAGCTGATCGTTAGGTGTGGCGGAGTGATCTTGTCCTACCTGCAGACGAACCCTTGCCTTTCCAATCCCAGAGCTCGAGCGAGTGAATGGCAGTAGACAGGCGGAGGATCCTTCTCGCCAGGCGGGAGTGAAAAAATTTTCCTGCTTACGGGGATCACAGGTTCCGCAGCGATACAAACGCTTCGCTGTATAGTCTGATGGTCTCTGGCTACAATATGGCTCTTAATCGTAATTGATCACAATACCACCTCAAAGGTCGCACAAGGTAGGTGGACTGTAATCCTTGTCGAGATCACGCGAGCTACGTCCTGAGGATTCGTTCCTGTATGATCAGGCCCTGATGTGTTGTCTGCTTGCGCTGGCAGTAAAAGGTACTCCTGGTACTCCTGTGCTTGTAATCAGGAAAGTGTCGAGTGGTGGCTGCGAGTTGAAATGGGCGAAGATTCATGATCACAATTACACCAGGTGAGAAGGTCACGAGAAGATACAAGGCTACTTGCATGAATCATGACATTTTGTGTATACAACAACATTAGAATCTGCCCTCAGCTTTCGCGCCCACTTGATTCTCTACCAACGCTGCACTCTTTTGGCTTTTTGACTTGTCTTGTCTGCCTCAGCGCTGAGAACTGCCGCTCTTTCAGCATCTTGTCTTCCCAAGCGTGAGGTCCACTTTTTTCCCCAGGCGAAAAGTGACGTCCCCGTCCGATAATCTCTCCTGTCGTCTGGTCTGATACGGATCTCAGCAAACACTTGTGCTCGCTCGTCCCTCCCTCTGTCGATACGTTGATTGTGCAGGCCAGAGTTGCATTGGCGTGCCAGGTAGCACCGCAGTTCCCCACTCTCTACTACAAAGCCTCAGCTTTGCTCCGGCCTTGATTAGCGACACAAAACATACTAGTCCTGCTCGATCAGATAATAAGAAGGCATTGATTCGTGCTCCTGTTTCGTAGGGACGTTGGGGAGTCGTCACAAATTATCTACCAATTCAGTTCAGGACGAAGTTCGCCTTGACCTTCTGAGGGAACACCGGATTGAAGTCGAATTGTATACACCGATAGTGACACGGGAGTGCCGCTTTTGCTTCCGTCTTCTCCCACAACAGCGATAATATGTCGACATCAGCGGAGAACCAACCTTTACAATCACGAGAAGACATTTCATCCAACACAAAGCCGCGGAAATTCGCAGTGGAACCGATTGAAACATCAACCCGCAGCTCGAAAGATACCACACAACCGTCGGAGCAAGATTCAAAACCACACAGACGGTTCGCACCTACACCCACTGAGACTTCCACCAGGAGTTCGAAAGATGTACCACAAGCCGACGCCCCAGTAGCACCTCGTCGAAGGTTTGCGCCGCAGCCGATGGAGACAACAACACGAAGCTCAAAAGATACAACACAACCAGAAGAACCTTTTAAACCTCGGCGGAGATTTGCTCCGGAGCCAGTCGAGACCACAACGAGAAGCTCTAAAGATGCGCAACAAGCTGCAGAATCAAGTACACCACGTCGAAGATTCGCACCAGATCCAATAGAGACCACATCAAGAAGTTCCAGAGGTGCACCAGCACACTCAGCTGCCACCTCGAAGCCAAGACGCTGGGCTACTCCTGCACCAATTGATTTTGATGACTATAGCATGATCGGCGCAGATTCCAACCGCGACTCCATACGGCCAATAATTGATTTTAGTATGATCGGCGCAGACTCGAATCGCGACGCTATACGACCCATTGTCTCCAAGCCGACTGCACCAGCGACACCCATGAGAAGAAAGTTTGCACCAGAGCCAGTCGAGACAACAAGATTCAGCAATCGCAGCTCGCCTACCAGTGCGACTCCATCCAGCTCCGGCACGTCAATGAGTATGGAGAGCGCTCCCCTGTTACCGCATGAAAGGGCGCTTTTCGGTCGTGCTCCTGCAGCCCCTCCTGCTCTACCTCCTCGTCGCAAATTTGCACCGCAGCTCATCGAAACAGCCAGAAGGTCTAGGCGGTCAAACAGTCTTCCGACACTATCCGAGAATGACAAGACAGATACTTCTCCCAGGGCGTCTTCCACCGTACGCCGTCCCGAAGAAAAGTTGTTGTCAAATCAGAACAATGCTATGCCAACTCTTCTGTCGACCGCGCAGAGGCAAATGGCGTCGCAGCAAGAAGGTTCTTCCATTGGAAGATCCCGCTCAACTACCAGGAAACACTCATACAGGATACCACGATTGGAATCTATCGAGTCTTCAGAGTCCGACGAATCACCTCCACCTCCTTCATTGTTCCGCTCAGGCTCGACTCGTGGAAGTGGTCATACTCGCGGGTCTGACACTTCGGAGGAATTGCTGAAGCAAGCAGGACAAGGCAGAGAGGAAAAGTCGCCTTACATGCTCGCACTCGAAGCTGAGTTGGCGGAGCAACAGCTACTGGAGCAGGCATCTGCAGCATACCCCAATGCTGATCGACACGAACCTGTGGCACATTACGTCGACGATAGTGGAGACGAGGTGGAAGACGATACCCAGCCTTCCAAGCCCTTCAGACCTGATCCTACGCGTAGAGATTCTGGCGATGACAAGCTTGCATATCAAGAGATGAGATTGCTTGGAGAGAAGCGTATGGGCATCACTCCGCAGGCTCAGACCAAGCCAAAAGATCTATGGCAAAGCAATCTTACCCCTATGCAAGCCGCGTTACAGCAATACGATTTGAGTCACGACATGAGACGTATGCTAGAAGCATCTCGACCGCCTATGCTTGGTGATGACATCCGCTTCATTCGCTGTGCTTCCCCTGAGCATGCGCGGTTTGATGTCACACAAGGTGCCGACTTCTTGAAGCAACAGATGTGTTATCTGTCTCAGGAGCAGCCAACGCACACTGTCGACGAACATGGTCTCTGGGCTAAGCGGTCTTCCGTCGAACAGGAGACCAGCAGTGTGCAAGCCGTGAAAATGATAAGCGGGCTTTGGGGACAGGCAAACAAATCCAAGGACGACAGTGCCGCAGGCGGTCTATGGGGCGGCAGCGGCATACACACCGCGAGAGTGAATACTCCTGGCCTACAGACGCCGATGCGTACACCGCTAGCTACGCCTGCGATCGAGCGGGACGACCCATTCGCTTCAGTCGTGCCTGTATCTCCTAACCCGAGCTTGTCCGTCAACAATACTAACGCAAATGCGCCATCATTGCCCGGACAACGCACACTCGGCAACACCTTGAAAGTCTACAGCGGTCAATGGAGTCCTCAAAGCAAAACCAATTCTGCGTCTGCCTCACCGAAGCTTGCCACTTTCAGTTCGAGTCCTGCTTCCACTACACCATTCCTGAATCAGAGGCTTGAGCTCGAGGCTCGACTGGATACTGAGTTTAACGACTCCTTCATCACCCAGGTCTACAATTATCTTTCCCTCGGCTATCCCGCATTAGCCTGGAAATTCGATGAGGAGCTCAGCCGCGTCACGCGTGTTCCTGTGGACGAGCTACGTATGGACGACAACCTTGCTGGACCGCATGGACATATCAGACTCGAAGACGATGAAGTTGACGTCTTTGTCAAGGCGAGAGGACAAGAAGAGACGAAAGCGGGCGACGCTGTACAGTCCAAGAGAACGGCCAAGTACCAGGCAAAGGAAGAGGGCGTGGTCGAAGAGACAATGTGCAGGAGGTGGAGAGCTCTGAGGAAATATGTTAGAGAATGGGGAAGACAGATGCTGAAGAATGGCGACGACAAGGCGCCCGTGGATATTCATGAGGTATGGGGATCCATGCCAGGATCTATGATGCCGAGGAGAGGCAGTTGGGGTATTTGAGGAAACACCTGGGAGTCTTGGGTGAGGTACATACAGCACGACGACTTATGACTTGATGACACGAACGCACGACTTGCATAGTAGGGCGCTCTGGTATAGATTATCGAACAGCCTATCCAAGGATGGTGTGTATATAACAGACAGGTAGTATCTAGCAAGGAAGGTATTGGCTTGTTGTTCTCTATCCCTTGATCCTCTGCGTTGTCATTGCCATGAGTCAAAGCTAACATCAACACCACCACCATGACAAATAGATCATGATGCCACGAACTTTATATTCACGTTACACACCAGAACGATACTTTGATCTTTAATGCTTACATGCAGCATTATGCATATCATCGTAACACCTATTTAGCCGGCTGCTGTATCGCCGTGCACGAGGCTGTCGGGGCCAGATGCACCTTCCCTTATAGTACCAAAGTACCAGCCCCAACCTACAAGCTCACTTCTCGCGTGCCGAATGGCTTGTGACTCTTCACTCTTTCTCTTTGCTCCGCCACCTTCCATATCACTCACTGCCTCACTCACTCACGATCACACAATCGCTCGTTCCTGACACTACGTTCCTCGCAGCCTTGTTGGCTTTGCTGTCCTCGCATGCCCCGCGTCATCTAAGCTTACTGGCCTATCTACCGTGGATCGGAAGTGAACACCGCGCCTGACCGCGCCTATCGATCGTCATACGCCCTATTCAGGGCAAGACGCCTCCGGCGCAGCCAACGACATGAGTGGTCGTGAGATTGGCATCTGTCAGTGATCAGAGCCACCAGACATTGAAGACAAACTAGTGCTAATCATATCCTACACAGCGGTTGTGACAAGCGTTGAAGCGATTGTATCAGCTCTGAATGACGGCGCCAGCCTGGTCGCGGATTGTCAGAAAAAGTGGTCGCAACCACAGGATGCGCAGCAGAGCAAGCAACAGCAGCAAGATGAGCAGAAGATTGTCACATTACAGAGGACGTTAAGCTCGGGCAGTACTCACATTAAAGAATGCTATGACCTATACTATCGTGGGAGGGGACTGTCTTTCGCGGATGGCGATAGTAAGAGCTCTTGAACAGCCGTCTGACCACGTGATATACAACTGACGAGTGAATAGTGCTGGCGTCGAGTAAGCTCCAAGCAATCGAAAACCGAATACTCAGGGATATCATCATAGAAATCAGAAGAGACAAGACAGACTTCACATCCTTTGAGCACGTTGCCAAGACTAGTAGCGAGCAGACCATTGCTTGTTTATCAGAACTATATCAAAGACTGCTAAGAGAAGAACCTTTACCACAGACCTCAGAGTGGCAACAGGAGGATGCGCAGCATAGTGCCTCCAGTGCTGTGGGATCCGTCACCGAGATCGGCGGGAGCATAGATGCTGGAACAGTTAGGATTGGTGCTGAAACAGCAGGCGTGACTTCAGCTCCTGATCACTGGAGAAGTCCACCTACTTCTCCGAAGGGGAAGACCTCGATATTAGATACAGACGTGACGCATAACCCCTGGCAAGATGAAGAGTCAAGCATACCGCGTGACACAAAGGGCACCCCAATCCCGTTGCCCGGACCTGCCCAATCACCACCAGCCAGGACACGTGAGAGCGGCTTCGAACATCACTATGGGAGAGGTTCTCTTTCCCAGATCAGGAGCAATGGACAGAATCGGGATTCGCAATCTAGTTCAGCTCCAAGTACTCAGTCCGGCAGGCCAAGCTCAAGCATGACGAGCGATAGTAGTCCCGAACGCCAAAGACAAAGTCTTCTTACCCAGATTAAAAGCAATGATCACGCCCCAGTCACACAGCCAATATCGATCTCCGCCTCTCAAGGTACTCGACCATCACCGAATACGACGAGCAATAGCAGCTTCGAACGTCAGCGTACGAACTCGCTCTCCCAAGTCAACAGCAACGAGATCACCCCAGTCTCCTCAAGCCCTTTCTCTGTCCCAAGTCCGCCGGGAAAAGCCGACTCGTCTCGTCGGTCCTCCTCCTTCTTTGACCGCTTTAGAAGAGGTTCAAGGTCAACACCAGCAACAGGTAACGGCCGTGACTATCTGCCCGCAGAATCGAACAACTACCTCGGTCTCTGCAAGTCCGCTTGGCGCATGCAAGTCGGCCAAGACGTGAGCGCAGTCACCACCGGACAAAGACCAACCGGCGGCCTCTACCAATCAATCAGATATATCGTCTGCTCCCAGTCCGGCTGCCGCTTCGAAGGCCGAGCCGTACGAGGCTCCCATGCTCACGACGCCATCGACAGGACAGTGATACGTTTCTCCGACCAAGTCCACTTCCGCTGGAAATTCCTCATGAGAAACCACGTCCAAACAAAAAGCAAAGACGCGGTCAGTTTCGGCTGCGTGCTATGCTCATCACCACTTATCGCAGCTGCATCTGGCATGCTGCCAATCTTCGACGGCGAACGTGCCTTCCTCGAACACATCCAAGAAGCACATGTGGGAGAAGGTCAGTGGCCAGAAGGGCATGCAAAGTATCGCGCTGGCTGTGTCGTCAGTAAAGGCTATCCCGATGACGATACCTGGGATCTGCTACTGCTAGAGTGGGATGGCATTGCATCACCAAAGGGAGTACGCCCGCGAGGCCGTAATGACTCGGGGCTCGAGGTGCTGGCGGAGCTGGATGGGAGGGATATGAATGAGAGGGAGGAGTTGTTTGTGCATGAACTGGACGGGGTGGGAAGGATGGAGATTGGGGATATCAATGGGATAGGGACTTGAGGTATTGTTGCGATGCTTCGAGTAGTCTATGGACGTTCGACAGAGCGCGCTGCTGTGACGAGATCACGATCTCGACCGAGCGCCACCTGATTGCAAAACGAGAGTCTGCGAGCCTGGACAATCCGCCTGCAAGCATACTGGAGTTCTGAAACAGTGTCCAGGCTGACGCGTCTGGCTGCTGTTGCGACTACGACGGCAGCCTTCCTGTCAGCGAACCTGTCTTGCTGTCGCAGCGCAGCGAGTCACCCTCCACCAGATCGAGCCACATCTTGGAATCCCGATCCCGATGCTGGGACTATGGTCCCACGACGCTTCGTAAAGCGCCGGCCTTGCCATGTGCAGCGTCCCACTGCGTACACAAACTGCGTCAAATGGAGGTCGCCTCGCTGGCGAGCCTATGTGAAACACCGAAACCTTAAGGCACGACACGACATGACACGATATATAACGACGATAGGATACGAAGCTATGAATTGAAGATATGCGGGTGATGGGAATGTACATGAAAAGCTATCAAAATCAGACTGGACGATTTCGGTACCACGCTTCCTACCAGTCTCGAACCTTCTTGCGTCGTCTGCTACCTTGACCTCGATCATGTGTACATTACATCGTCTTCCACTGCACTGCACTGCGCTGCACATACTCTCAAGGTCGACTGTACTTTGTGAATCCGGTTGAAAATTTACAATTGCTCGAGCTAGATGCCGGAGCTAGTGAGTACTGACTATGTAGTATGTACGAGTATGCACGTTTGATGCTGCTCCTGTGCGCCAGAATCCCAGCTTCACTTATGTCGCCCAAGCGGGCCAGACCAGACCAGACCATATCTACAATATCCTGAAACGCCGCGCTGTAATGAAACGAAGCGAAACAATTGGCCAGTTTTCGCCTCCTCTTACTCTTACTGATTCCGCTTCCTGAACCAAGACCTTTTGACCTCTCTGTCTTTTGAGTCGTGCTCCGTAGTGGTTATGTTATAGCTCGTCTTGAATGTCCATGATGTCGATGCTATGATCCAAAGTTCTTGCACTCCTCCAACGTTAGTCTGTGAAACACGCTCCCACACTACCCACTAGCCACTAGCCGCTAGCCCTCCTAACCAGCCCACCCCTGGGCATCCCAGCACCAGCACCACCAGCACCACCACCACCGCCC
>Ga0268246_10000609_pt1 | contig 14459 bp, 9 predicted proteins | sample AgamicOrSfe_FD_200242 | JGI IMG/M metagenome (GOLD analysis project Ga0268246, IMG submission 200242) | Agave microbial communities from Guanajuato, Mexico - Or.Sf.e (v2) (version 2) | ecosystem: Host-associated > Plants > Phyllosphere > Phylloplane/Leaf | place: Guanajuato, Mexico | collected...
AGGCAGCTGATGAGAAGGACATGGCGAGACTTGGGCTTAGAGAGTACAAGGCTTCGGAGGATGTCTTTGCTCTGCTGTCGGAAATGTCTGAGCATATGGAGCGAGATATGCTTGATGAACAGGACAGAATTCGGGACAGTCTTGACAGACTTGAGCATTTGGAAGCGACTTTGGCGAGGTTCTCGGCAGAGCTGTATAGGAGAACGCGTGGCAATGGGAACGCGCCGAGGCGGAGGAGTTGAGGTAGTTGGTGGTCAAAGTCTCGTTGTTATGAGGATAGAAGTCTGCTTGAAATGCTAGATCATACTTATTTCACTGCTAATATTGGAATGAGCGTGATACATGCACTCGTGAAACCGCGTCCTGAACAGCATTCCAGCATTCCACAATCCCAGCACCCCTACTGCTGATCGCGCGTATGCAGCATCGTGAATCGTCCAATAGAGCAGTACATGATGATCTTGTCCCAATGCTTAAATTTGAAGTTGATTCTGATTGCATCAGGCAGCATTTTCCTCTCATGTTTCATCATGCGCGGGTGCTCTGTCTCGCCGGGTCTATGTCTCTTCTTCTGTATCTTGCGTCGATGAGCGACCTTCAACATCCACTTTCAAAACCGCTCCCCTGAGCCTTCGATGACCTCACGCCCTGTGTACACCTCAATCAAGCATCGCAGCATTCAATCACTCTGCTATCGTCTCTCGACCGCGTCCACAATCATGCCAAAAGAAGCACAGAAGAGGACGAGCTCTCAGGCTAGATCAGTCTGGCATCAGCAATGACACAAGTCTCTCAAGATTCACAAGATCGCATTGCTGGCAATCTGGCAGTGAGCTCAAAGACAGTTTTGAAGGAGACATATCACGTCCTTACTGACACTAAGTTGCTGGCAGACACGGAAGAGGAGGAAGAGAGAGATACTTGCATACTACAGTGTCTAGTATATCTTGTGAAGAGTCATCCCATTGTTACGTGCTGAAGCAACGTCCTCGTCTCCCATCTCGTCCATCGACCACACCTATTCTGCCAACAGTCGCAACACCTCCAGCACCATGGCCTCATCCCACAGCCTATACCCTTCTCCATTCAGATGTACATGATCGTCCAGCTGTTTCGTCTTGTCAATCGTCGTTGGCGCCGGCATGAAGAATACCCTCTTTTCTCCTGCTTCCCTCATCCTTGCGACCAGCTTCTCGAGCTTCCCATTGCTTGCCGTTACGGTCGCTTCTTCGACATCTGTTCGGAAGAAGAGACCATTGCACAACACTTTGCAGTCCCGTCCACCAAGCTCCAGCAACGCCTTCACGACAAGTTCGTACAGCGCCATCTCCTTCGGCCGAAGACCACCTCTTGGTGTTCGGAGGTTGTTGGTGCCAATCTGGAGCACCCACAGCTTGATATTCTGTCCTCGCTGTCTGCGACCTTCAAACAAATCCCAGAGAGGAGTGTCAAGAGACTTGCCGGGTTGGTCTGATCCAGCAATGCGGAAGAGGAGATTCTCAATCTTATCACCTCCGACCCCGAGATTCATGCTTCTTGGCAGCTTGTCACTCGTGCCTGGCATGGCAGACTTGTTGAGCTGTGTCGTAGTGCCTGAGGTCTTGAGTCGCTCCATCATGGAGTCGCCGATGAAGGTCACGGACGATGACACTGCAGACTTGTTTATTGCCGTTTCCGTGCCCGTCGTTTTGAACCTCTCTATTGATGAGCTGCCAACGAGAACCACTGGTGGAAGATCGTTGGTGTCGTTGCTGGCATCAACGCCATCTGCTCCGGACAACATGTCAGCTGCTATGCTCTCCTGCCTCACCGCCCCAACCGTTATGACTTGCTCCAGAGCAGATTGCTGACGATCAACGACTGTCGCTGTGACTGTGCACATACCTTGGAAGAGTAACGCGTGAGTGTTGCGGTGTGTCTCCTCAGAGCGCACCTTCCACTTGCCAGCTGCGCGCACTTCTGAGAGGACAGATGTCATGTTGTTGTGCATTGGGCTTGTGATGACCTTTGCTTCGCAATACTCAAGTATTGTCGACGTACAGCTAGGATGTGGAGCTTGTGCTGCTGTAAGACAATCGTGTGAGTGGATGTGAAGTGTATGTGAGCTGGATGTGCAGTGTTGTCCTGAAATTGTTGCAGGCTTGCAGTGCTTTATTAGTCCTTTGGAATTGACTTCTAGTCTGAGCGTTGCTCGCTGCAGCCAAAGGTACAGAGTAAACTTTTGCTTCTGAGCGTGACCATCGTGCCTTCCCTCCAATGACCACAGCAAACTATCTGACTTCCAGAATTTCCACCATGATGAGGAGAATATGAGTCATTTTTCGCGTCGCAAAACAGTCATTGTCAGTTCTGGAAGCGCAATAAATAACTACAAAACCGAGCCTCAAAAGTCAATTGTGAGACCATGGAAATACTGGAGTGGAACAGCTGATCGAAGCGTGCGGGACTTTGCAAACTCGAGTACGGCGCTAACTTGCCATTGCGTCGACTGCAGCAAGACACTTGCATTATTCATGACTGCACAGCACAGCATCCGGAAGAGTTCAGCTTTAGTATTTCCCTGTCAATACCAGCCATGTCGTCCCTGTCATCGCCCGCACTGCCAATATCTGAGCTTGATCCCGCGAGAGTCCCATCTACAGTTCAGCTGTCAATGATCCTATCACCAACGCCATGAATGCGTTGAATGCCAGACCAGACCAGCAGCTTTATCCATTCACACTGCGACATTGGCACCAGGGTACACAACTCAGTACTACCACAACGCAGAGGAAGTATGCAACGACCTTTTCATGAGCTGGACGTCTTTGGTTGGCGAATCTAGTCCAGCCCACCTGCTTCGCTCTCTCCCTACCTTCTACACCCTTAAAAGCTCCAAAACTTACTGACGCAGACCAGCCAGAAGTCTAGAACAATGCCAGGGCAGTATCCCAGGGATTCTCGGGTAGTGTCCCAGACATGCTGCTCGGATTCTGACTAGTATTTTAGCAAAATTTTCTACGGTGTTGCTGTCGCCTTTCTCGATCTTCTTTGTTTCGACATTCACCTTCTCCCACGAGTCGTCCATCCCACGGCGATTACAAACACAATACATACCCTTCGTTTCGTTCGCGAGTCTGTTGAGACTGGATTGCGCGGCATAGCCCTTAGAAGATTATACTGCAATTGTGACATCCTTGGGGCTATCTCACCACTACATCACGACAGAGAACTCCTGCATCGCGCAGGTAACGTGCCGGACCTCTTGATTGCAGTTGCGAATCTACTCCAGTCCATCTGCTTCACTCCCTTCCTCATTCCTTCCTCAACAAAAACTTCAGCACTTATTGACACAGACTAATGGTTTCGACCAGTGCCAGGCAGAATGCTGTAGGATCCTGTCTAGAGACACAGTCGATGAAGCTGAAGTGCCTGCTACCGACGAGGAGATCCTTGAAGAGGTTGGGGCCAAGCTTGGCGATGCTGATGGCAAGACCGAAGACGCTAGCGAGTTATGTTCTCGCACGTTACTGCACGTTGGTATATTTCCAAAATTCTTAGAGCCCTTCTCGTCAGACTGCCCGTCTTTCTCGGTCGTCCGTACTCCGACCTCCACCTTCTTCCGTGAGCCTTTCTCCATCACAATGATATTTCTAGGACATCATCAACAAACTTCGCTTTGTTTGCAGGCTCTTTACCATGGACTCTTTGTGGCGATTTCGCCGTCTTTCTCGGTCTGCATTGTCTCAATCTTCCCCCTTGGTCCTCGAGTCTGCCACTCTCTCCGTCACCGCAGAGACTCCCGAAGCATGATCAAAACATTCCGCTTTGTTCGCAAGCCCTCGAAGTCTACAACTCTTTGTGGCAGTCTGCGCTCCCTTCTCGGTCTTGTTTGTCTGGACTTTCACCTTTTCTCATGGAAGATCCTTCAGACAAAGTCTTGGCTTCATTGTGGACTGCACCTCTCTGTCAAGGATGTTCGAGAGAGGAATGAGTGGAATATTTTGTCTTTTTGTGCCATAGTTCAGGATGTTGTAGGGCTCGAGAAACCTTTATTAAGCATCCTTCGAGGCAAATTCCACAGTCACGACTGCTACATTGTTCGCTTCCTGGTCTTTGTTCTCTGGATCTTCACCTTCTGTTCAAGGTTCAGAGATCCCCTTGTTGTGAATCACACCTCTTTGTCAAAAATATCTACAAAGAGCGATAATACAAGCACGCGAGAAACATGCTTTGTCCTTCTTCACCAAGGCTCGAAACCCTTACAGCAGCAGCCTCAAAGAAAAACTGACAACTACGACTGGTTCATTCTTCGTGACAGGGACACTGTTCGGAGCCATTCTCACAAGTTGTTTCATACTCTATGTAGTATGAGACACGTTTCAACTTCGGGATATGAACGAATGTGTCTATATAAATTGCGCTGCTGCCTCACCTCACCCGGTCCTGTTCTTTTTCTGCACCTTCTTCTCAATTCTCTTGTACAGACATATCGCTTCTGACGCCTTTCTCCAACATCATCTCTTCCACTTACTCACCTTCAACACTTCATCAATCAAGAATGCCTTCCGCTAAGAACAAGAAGCAAATGGCCAAGCAGACCGCCAAGAAGGCCTCCAAGCAGAGTGTCAAGCTTGCCGTCAAGCAGGGTGTCAAGCAGAGTGACAAGCAGACTGCTAAGCACACTGACAAGCACGTTGCCGAGCAGGACTCCAAGCTTCAGACTATCGCTGCCGAATGTGCTCAGCTCCGTGCTGACACCAACATTCAAGCCGAGCATCTGCGTCTCCGCGGCGAGGCAGTCATCAGGCAGGCACGTGAGATTGCAGTCCTCAAGGCCGCTCTTTCCAAAGAGAAAGACTTCAGTTCAGCCCTTTACACCCGTCTGATCAAGCAAGCCGAGGTCTTGGTCCAGAAGGACGAGGAGATCGCTGCTCTCGAGGTTGACGTCGAGTACTGGCTTGATGAGGCTATTATCGGTCTCGAGATGTTCTACAGCGCCGAGTCCGAGGTCGTCGAGTTCACGTCGTACATTCGTTCCGACCCAGTCACAATGGCGGTACTTGATGGCACTTGTGAGGACAAGCAGGTCGAGGAGACAATCGTGAAGCGTTTGTTCGCGGCCCAGGACGAGGGTGAGACCTGGTACAATGTCCAGATGCAGGGTATGAAGCTCGAGTAGGTGCAAGAGAATGGAAGGAAGTGTCACGAAGGTAAGTGGATGAGGTGATGGCAAAGGCAATCGGCGCAGGCGTCGAGTGTCTGGGTGAGGCTATGGTGTGGGTGTGGGAATCAGGCTGGATCCTGTCGCTGGCGTTTTAGGTAGCATCATGGTCAATTGTCTTTCTTCCCCATTATGATTTCACGTGTCTGCTGTGAATGTGAGCTTGCTGGGTATGCTTTACTCATCCCTAATACACTGTACATTGTCTTGCAAGATCTCCCACTCCGATGGAGGAAAAGCAATTCATGATCGTATGCTTCTCGCATAATCAGGACAACATACATTGCATGGTAAAATCGTGATGAATCTGTGAGAATCTATGGGGATAGTATGATTGCATGGGGTGCTGAAACTGTCACAGGCAATTCATCCACTGTTGCAAAGCTGGACGCCACCACTCTATGCAAGAGAGCCTGTATGTCATTTCACGAACGACTCTTTCGTTCAGAAGCATGACTGCAATTCAGCTTGACTGTCAGTGCCTCTTACAAGTGCACAAGAGGGAACAAGGACATCGGACTTTCATATTTGAACACCCATGAACTGAATCAATCATTTCATCATCTCCATCAATTCGCATCATTGCCTTTCCCAACGCGTCTTCTGTTCCTGCACAAACATCCTGCTACACAAAATGTGGCTCCAGTTGCACCATCCTGCTGACCTCCCAGCTTTCAGTCGCATTGTCCTTCATCTTCAATCAACATCTCAAACGCGGCCTTCTCCTCTTGCTGAGTTGTGGAGCATTCCTCGAGTCTGCCATCATTGCCTTAGCCAATGTCTTCCGTCTTGCTACGTCGATATCTGTCGTGCTTGATCTCAGCTCAGATTTCACTTCAAGTTTCCCTACGACAACATTCATTGCCAGCCGATGCTCATCGCCACTCATCGCCATGAATTCGTCAAACCAGTGTCCTCTTGATAATCTGCAATCGCCCTTCCGAATCTCGAAGCACCTCATTTCCCGATTTGCACATCTTCACAAATTGCTTGACACCGCATGTGCGTGCTCATTTCAACTGGATGCCAGATCTTGACCAGGTTCTCGCAAGCCGCAGCTCGAGCAATTTCGAAAGCAGCAGATGTATTATCGGCACTTGTCTTGACCTTCGTGTCGAGGGACAGCATGGCGTCGAAGGTGGTGGCTGTCAAGGTTGCGTATGGCACTTCATGGGCTGTATGTGGGAAAGCAGCCGACGTCGAGGTGGATGTGTTGTGTTGTAGAAATCCTGTGCTGGTGGCATCTCCGTACAGAAAGAGCTTGACGAAGAAGAGGAAGCCGACAAGACTCGTGACATTGCGGAAGCCGCGGAGAAGTGTGAGCGGATGAGGGTTTGAGTAGTATCTGGACCAGCCACGGAACGGATTCGGGTATGCATCGTTGGCCTGCGCCCTCGGCCGATGTGCTTCGACCTGTTCCTCTTCGTCATCGACCTCTTGCTGAAGCTGCTGAAGTTGTTGCGACTGCTGCCGGGTTGAAGGCCTTCGAGAAGTTGTAGTGGTCTTGGGCTGTCGACCAGGACTTGCTGAAGATGCGGTAGTACTCGTCTTCGTCCTCCTCACAGAATGTGCTGCATCTTCGTCTTCTTCCACATCTTGCACTGGTTGCTTGCGAGGTGGCATCGGCTTGAGGATACGGAACGATGGTGAGAATCAGTGAGAATCAGGGGTGATATCGCTGCCGTCGCGCAGGGTGGCGCTGCTCGAGGAGATGGAGGGCGCTGGGTCTTGTGGACGACAACATTGTGGACAAAGCAATGAGGAATGTTGATTGACAAACACAAAGGACGAGGAGGATTGTAAACATTCGCAGTCTAGCCTACAAGCACGTGCCTGGGGATGGCCACACTAACCACTCAATATTCGTATGCATCCTTCACAACCATCACTCATCAATCATCAATCAATAATCAATCATTTTGAGTCTCCGCTGTCTCGTGTGATTACGTGAGAACATGAGTGTGCGAAAGGGTGAGGCAGTCATTGCGTGGTGCGTGAGTAAGTGAGGCAGTATCTTCGTTCCTTCAAGGTATTTTCATGCTGGTGATGAGGATACATGGGCATCCTCGATGTAAAAAGATGTGATGTCTGGCGAAAGTGACAGAGCAAATGGGAGCAAATGGGATGGCGCGAGAAAGAGGCTGTGAACCGAGAACGTGACAAGCTCTTGAAGCAGCTCTGACTTCAAGAAGCATTCAGCTCACTACGTTGGTGTGTCGAGCTGTTGTGTGCCCCAAGGTGTTTGTGGACAGCTGTCGCTTGCTTTATGATCTTGATGAATGTCGTATGCTCTTCTTCGTCGTGCGCTGCCTGTATTTGAGGCGAACTGCAAGAGAGAGACTGTGATGAGTGATCACTGCCCGAAACCTGAATCGAATGTGCTGCGTACTATATTTGTCGTCTCTTTGCAAGATGATGTAGATGATGTACTACGTGATGACAGTGGCAAAGGACACTAGAACACTAGGCATGGTCTGAAAGAATATGTCGCTTCTTGGTTCATGCGAGCCCTGTGAGTTTGTCAAACAATTCTCAAGATGCGTTGTTACAATCTTCTTTGCCGTGTCATTCCATTGTTTGTCTATCGATCTCGCCTCCTTCCTTGCATCATGGTCAATTCACATTGACTACAAGAAGCCTCTTCGAGCCCGTCATCGTTTCATTCCATCTTCCAACTCTACCTCGAACACCTCTAAACTCTCACACTGTCAGCGCACTCATACTGTCCCTTCGTCAGAGGAGACATCAGCACTAGCTCACATCCATCAAGTCTGGTCCGCATCCACGATCCAGCTCAGAGATGCAAGCCACCACCCTTCCCGAAAACACCACCCTTCCCGACGACACCACCCTTCCCGACAATACCACCCTTCCTGACGACACCATCCTTCCCAACGACACCACCCTTCCCAACGACACCACCCTTCCCATCGACACCACCCTTCCCGACGACACCATCCTCCCCATCGACACCACCCTTCCCGACGACACCATCCTTCCCATCGACACCATCCTTGACAACGACACCTTCCTTGACAATGACACCACCCTTGACAATGACACCACCCTTGAGAACGATACCACCCCTTCCGACGATACGATCGTTCCTCAAGGCACCAGCCCTACCGAACCCACCCCTCTTCCCAAGCAGCCAGTCGTCATCGGCATCTACGGGATTTCTGGCTGGTGGCAAAACATTTCTCCTCAACAACATCAAGGACTATTGCGGACCCGAACAGTTCGGCTCTCAAGTCATTGCGGCCGTGACTGATGGTGGTCTGAAGGCCTTCCAAGCAATGCCTGAACACGACAAGATACATCATCGCGAACTGGCAATCTCACAAATCCAGGCGACAGCCGCCGACACTGGCAAGGCTGCGATCATTGCTGGACACCTCATGTTCTGGCCAAAGAAGGAAGAAGATGCGACAGCAGTGTATACTGAGCAAGACATGGAGACTTACACGCACATTATCTACCTGGATACTCCCGCCAAAGTCATTGCACAGAGACGTCTCGACGACAAGAACAGAGCTCGAGATGCTGCATCAGTGTCACACCTCGAGAAATGGCAACACTGTGAGAAAGAATCCCTCCGCAAGCTTTGTCGTGACCGCGGTATCTTGTTTCTGTCGATCAGCTCAGAACTGACATCTGTCGTCAAAATTGTGACACTGCTTCATGACTTCTCATATCACGACGAACGACACAATCTCCAACAAGCTATCAGTCTTCTGGACGATGCTGTTGCGGATACCAAGCAATCTCAAAACTACCTCCACACAATGTTGGTGCTGGACGGCGACAAGACATTGGCAGCAGAAGATACCGGCGAACTTTTCTGGGGCAACCTTGTCAAGCCAGGCCAGCTCAAAGATGATCAAGATCCCTTGAAGACTCTATTCAGCAGCAGCTTGGGCTATTCCTACAATGCATTCCGTCAAGCCACCATGCTGTATGAAGAGGCCTGTGACGATCAGCAATTCGAAGCTTGGTGCAAAGATGTGGCCTCAGCTGTGACAATGCATCCAGAGTTCTTTTCTCTTCTGTATCAGGCTGTCAAGAAAGGTAGTGGTGTTGGCGCCATCATCGTCACCTGTGGCTTGCGTCGTGTTTGGGAGCATATCCTGGACAAGGAAGGTCTTTCGAGCTCAGTCAAAGTCATTGGTGGCGGCCGAATCGCAGATGGGCTTGTTGTCACGCCTTCAGTCAAAGCTGCTGTCGTCGACCATTTGCAGAAGGTTCACCACATCTACGTTTGGGCCTTCGGAGACAGTCCGCTTGACATCGACATGCTGAAGAAGGCAGACAAAAGCATTGTGGTGGTTGGAGACGAACAAACCAGAAGCAAGACCATGGACATGGCATTGAAAAGGGCGATTGAGTCAGGCGAACTCCAAGCGCACCAGGCACTTCATCCTTACAACGAACTGCCCCGTCTGAATGTGGCTATGCTGCCGATTGTCGATTTCACCGAACCAGAGCTGGCTGACTCCATCTTCCTCCGCAATGTCACTCATACCACCGATAAGCCTGCCGCAAAGCTACTGTCGACATCAATCCGTGACGCCACCCGTGCTGGCCGAGTTCTTCAAGAAGCTCACCGCTGTGCAAGTTGGTATCTGGCTACAGAATGCTTGTCAGCAATGGTCGGCGTCGAGGAGTTCTCAATGCAGCACGTTCAAGGAAATACCACCAAGGGCTTTCGGGTAGCCAACGAACGGCAGACCTTGATCATCGCCTTGATGCGTGGTGGAGAGCCCATGGCTTTCGGAGTCCACGATGCAATGCCTCTCGCCATGTTCATGCACGCCAAACTCGTTGCTGAAGTCAAACCTCACCACTTGAAAGGACTGCGCACTGTCGTCCTTGTGGACTCTGTCATCAACAGCGGAAAGTCAATCGCGGATTTCGTGGAGCACATCCGTGAGCTGGAAAGTGACGTTCGTGTTGTTGTCGTTGCCGGCGTCGTTCATATCGACGCTATTCGCACTGGAGTCTTTGCCAACATGCTGCGCAATGACGGCAAACTAGCCCTGATTGCATTGCGTCTTTCTGACAACAAATACACCGGCACCAAGGGCATCGACACAGGCAACCGCTTGTTCAACACCACTCACCTTGAGTAGTCCGTCACAGTTCTTCTGTATTGGTCGCTGGGACCTTGGCAGCGGGGACATTTTCGCGAAGGGTTGGGGAACACATATTTGCTTGTGCGAACGAACATTCATCTACATCAATACTGTCCGTTTCGACAGCTTCATCTCACATGCCCAATCTGCCTGCTGAGTTTGCTCGGTCAACGCTTCTTTGCTGAGGGCGGTTGAGCCATGAGGTACTCACGATATTGAACGTCGGTAGCAGTCTGACGAATGCGAAGGAAAGCTGCATACCGACTGAAAGTATCAGTCTGGCCAAAGAATGATTGCGCAATTGGGTCACTTGTGCGGGACTTGAGATGTCCTATCAGTCTGATCATACAGGACGACATAGATTATGACGATTAAATATATAGCAAACATGCTATCATCCTGAGTAGATTTATATAACCCTTGTGTTTCACGTAGCTCCCCTCGCAACGTGTTGTAACCTGTCAAGCATTGTAGCTCTTTTATTATTGTTATTATCGTCGTCGTCATCTTCTTTATCTTTCAAGTACCCTAAATCCTGGTTTCTCTACGTACTCATAATCTTCTCAATAACCTATATTGAGTAGTAGAGAAAGACACGCTCCAATATAAAAAGGGTAAAGATTATAGCCCGGTTTATACTAGAGCTTTATAGATAGTTTTGGTAGTAGTACGAGATAATAACTATCTAGTAGACATGTAAGGTCTTATGTAGTATAGCTTAAAGTTTTAGAATATTATTTTAACTTTACTTCTAGGATTAATCTAGTCTTTAGGCTACTATTTACTATTCCTATATTATCTCTTGAAAGATTTCTATTTATGTTTCTGTTAAGATTTTTCCTCTAGCGCAGAGTCCTTATATAAGAATTAATTCTATAGAATAGCTATCATAATAAATTATAAATTATAGGATTACCTAATTTCTATCAGTCTCAAACCTCCCGCCCATTAAATAAATTATTATAAGTAGTAAGCTATAGTCTACTCTCCTCCTTAGTAATTAGTATCTAAGCTAGTTAATATATATTATCACTACTCCCTAATATTATTCCGTAGTCTCACAGTAAGAGCTAAAGAAGTAATAAATAAAGACTAAGGAATTAATAGTAAAGAGTAAAGTTTAGAGAAGAAAGAGTAGGAAAGAAGAGTAAAAGGTATAGTATAAAAACTTAGAAAGTAAAGAGCAAAGTATAAAAGATAAAGAGTAGAACAATCAATCCTAGAGCCTTGAAAATAATAACTAAGATTAGAACATATAAGATTGTAGATAAGGAATATAGTATAGAAAGTAAAAAATAAAGCATAGAAGGTTTAGAGTAAAGAGCTAAGTATAAAGTATTAAGATTAGAGAGTAGAGAGTAGAGTATAGAAGTAGAGGATAAAAGAAAAGACTAAGTAACAAAATAAATGTAATAGAGAATAAGAATAAGTAAAGTCCGCTTACGGCCGGGCCGTTCTCTACCTTAAGTTCTAGTTTATCAGAACTCTTTACTCTAAGAATGTTAATAACATAGGAACAGGTTCATATATCTTTACGCGCGTATATTACTTTATATTAAGAGATCTAGTAAGCTACGTTATAGCGTATACTTGCTTTACTACATCTATATTTTTACTAGGCGTATATTCTATAATCAAATAACGTATATATATAAGTACTAAAAAGCGTGTAAGTCATAGCGCTAGCTAGTATCGAGAGATATACTAAGTTAGCTAGTTCCTACCTATACTAGCTATTAATCTGATATGATTAAAAGTTTCTCTATAATTAATATATACGTGTAGAAATGATAATCGATATACCTGAAAGAATTACATTCAGTACTATAATAGGTCTAAAATTAAGCCACTATATGTATAGTCTAGAAAAGATACTAGAAAGGCTATATAGAAGTTTTAAGTTAGTCTGTCAAGTAATTAGTAAGTTATAGTTTATTTACCTATTCTTTCTATAGAGAATAGACTTCTTTATTAGTTTACTACCTACTACTAGCATAGCGGCCCCGTAGAACGCCGCTATAGATAAGAACTACTTCTAGGTACTCTCTTTACCTATTCCTTATCTACATAGGTTATATAGTCTCTAACAAGTAGCTAAGAGGCTAGGTTTAGGTTTAAAGCTAGTCCGGGTACTAGAAAGTAATAGATAGTAGATTCACCTACTTTTTCTAGATAGAAATAGACTTTTTCTGCTACCTATCTTAATACTTAATATTTATTAAACGGAAAGAAGCCTTATGGGAGAAGCCTTATAGGGGATAGTAGTAGGTAAGAATAATTCTTTTTAGATTTTTAGATATCTATCTAATAAATAGGTTTTGAGAGTTAGATACCGTATAGGAAGCCTTTAAAGTATAGTTAAAAGACTATATAAAGGTTTAGAATTAATCTATATACTCTTTCAAGTAAAACAAACTATCTTAAATTAGTTTTAAACCTATCTATAGAGTAGATAGCGGCTCTATAGACTGTATATTAAAATAAATTAAAAGTACTTCTTTTAGCTACTATAAACCTAGTATATTACTAGGTCTAGAGTATAAAGAGTATAGACTTAGAGTATAAAAGATAAGAGAGAAAAGATAAGAGGTAAGAGATAAGAGATGAGAGATGAGAGATGAGAGATGAGAGATAGGAGATAAGAGATAAGAGATAAGAGATAAGAGATAAGAGATAAGAGACAAGAGATAAGAGATAAGAGATAAGAGATAAGAGATAAGAGATAAGAGATAAGAGATAAGAGATAAGAGATAAGAGATGAGAGATAAGAGATAAGAGATAAGAGATAGGAGATAAGAGATAAGAGAAAGTACTTTAGAAATCTCTAATGAGTTATTAAATAGCTAAATTATTAATTTACTACTAAGTACTATTAGCTTAAATAATGTTATAAAAATATCTTATAATTACTAGAAACACGTAGAAGTACATATAATACGTTAGAGAAGAAGAAAGGTATATATTATGCCGCTCTAGCTTACTAGTTTCTAGTATCTCTATATATATAATCTAGAAGCTACCGTAGAGGAAGTAAATAACCTAGATTTAGAGAGTAAGGCTTTTTAAAGAACTAATATTTTTTATACTATTAATATAATAATCTAATTACAAAGAACTTAGAGGAAGAGGAGGTAGTTGTAATTCTAGAGATAATAGAGGAGATTTCTATAGGTTAGAATAGTAAGAAGAAGAAGAGAAGGAGGAGGAAAGAATATAGCTATCTACCCCTAACTCTAATTAGAAATTACCTAACTATAATTAGTTAATACTACTTATCCTTAAACTCTATATTATATTATAGTTTAGATAGCCTGAAAGAACTCTTTGTAGTAGAGAATATATTATTAGACTACGCTAACAATGTTAGCTCTCTTTAATAACAAGAAATTCTAACTACTTCTACTTAATATATCTGTACATAGAAGTAGCGAATTAGCGTAGTAGGGAAGAAGTAATAAAACTAGTAGCCTATAAATACGGCTGAATTGATTGTCTAGCGTAGTATATATATGTATATATATATAGATATAGCTTTGAAAGATACCGCTTAAGTAGAGCTATTAGTTATAGCTACTAGCGGTGGATTTACATAATTTTTAGCTTTCCCACTACGTACCTAGTACTAAGGTCTCTACTAAGAAGATCATAGTGCATCCGCGTAGGATTAAGTAAATATATATATACTATAAAAAAAGCTAATAATAGAAGAACTTAGAATCTTATAGTTATTCTAGCGCGAAGACTTCTACTTATTTATTCTAAAGTTATCTTTTAGTAGCTATTATAAACTACCTAACACTTAAGCACTAAGATATTTAGTTAAGGTTTAGTAGTATACTCACTATAGTTAATCAAAAAAGAACGAATTAGAAGTAAGGGAAAGCTAATTGTTTTAGATAATAAAAAGTAGACCATATAGAGAGTAGATATAGATAAGAAATCCTAAAAGTAAAGAAAATAATATCAACTTAATATCATTTTATAAATATAGGAACGTTAGAGAATACCCACGCTTTTATCGGGGACAGCAGCTACCCACACTCAGGTGGTCTTCTGACAGCCCCCTAGACGAAAGCCCGGGTGCGATCTCCCTTACGTAGGCTTAATGAAGGTTAGTCCGATCC
>Ga0268246_10000610_pt1 | contig 14428 bp, 7 predicted proteins | sample AgamicOrSfe_FD_200242 | JGI IMG/M metagenome (GOLD analysis project Ga0268246, IMG submission 200242) | Agave microbial communities from Guanajuato, Mexico - Or.Sf.e (v2) (version 2) | ecosystem: Host-associated > Plants > Phyllosphere > Phylloplane/Leaf | place: Guanajuato, Mexico | collected...
AGAATTAGAGGAAGTAGGACGGATTGCCTGCCTATCTCTTTAATGGCTTCGCCTGCCTTTCACGTCACCAACATCACCAATTTTCTTCGTGTCACTCTTGATCTCACTAACTATCTTATTTGGAAGAGTTCAAAATGTTCTTCGCTAACGGGTCATATTGATGTTCTTTCTATCTGCCTACCTGACTTTCTTACGGGTAAACTCTCTCTCCTAATCCTGCCTATTCTCTCAGGCGTCAACTTTACACCCTTGTCATCTCTTGGATGAATTCTACCATTTCTTTTGAGCAGCAAGCCAAAGGGAGTGAAGGGCCCTAAGATTCGTATTAGCTTGCCAGACCTAATTCCAAGGACAACTAAGAGATGGCCTCTCTTTAAGATCTTGAGCGAGGAGATGATTTGGAAGTGAATTCCCCATTCGCTAAAAGCCCCCAAGCCCTTCGCACTTCTCCACAGTGAAATCTTGGCATGGTAAAGCCTTATAATTCTCAATTATGTCATGTGGAAGGAAAACATTGCCTATCTTATCTCTCAAAATCAGCAAGAGATCTATTTTCTTCTTGAAAAGGAATGGGACCATAGAGGATGGAACGAAGAGATCCCGGCCCAATCCAGTTGTCATACCAAACAAAGAGAGTGAGACTCTTTCTAAGCGTTGAGTCCAGAGAACCCCCGAGGACGAAAACTAAGAAAATATTGGCAACTAGAAAGCCAAAGCAGCTTTATCAACTTCCCCTCTCTTAAACTATATTCTCATCCCCCGAAGGCTTACTTATCCTGCATTACAATAAGAAGAAATCCTAGTCTGATGGACTATCAGTCTCAGGAAGACAAGGAGTGGACCTGGCTTGGTCACTTGCTGACCAAGGCCTCTTAGATGTATAAAATAAGATGATCAAACTTCTTGTTTAAAGTCGAAAGATTGGAACTCGATGTAAGCCAACAGCGGCTCAATCTGCAGGGAAAGAGATTCCAATTTTGACTGCTAGCAGAACTGCAACAAGCTCGGCTGCACCGAAAAAGAGGCAACTCCTCTTTCTTGCAACAAGGGTAATTGGCTCCAACTCCATCGAATCACTCGGCTGAATCAAAAAAGATGGAAGGCCAACGGATTGAAACTATAACTTTATTATCCACTGTAAAGTGCAGTAGCACTCAAGGACCCCTAAGAAAAAGAAATGTATCTCTTACTAGCCCTACCCAGGAAAGAATAGGAACTATGCTAAGAAGGGGTCTTCTTTTGGTCATATCCAGCTTTCGCACTAGCTTTCTCTTAGAAGGACTTCTCACTCGAAATGCGCAGGAGATTTGTTGATAACTGCTTTGTATGAAGCATTCAGTTAAGGTCATAGCAGATTCAAAGCTGGTGATCAGCCAAGTTCTGGGTGAATAGAAGACTAAGGACCCACGTATTATTTAAAGAAATGAAATCGAGCGCTCATCAAGCAATTCAAAAAGGTCAACAAATTGAAGCTTTAGCTTCACTCAAACGCTTTAGAGCTGCACTCCCTTTGGTGGAGTGTAATCGAGGTTTTTTCAAGTATAGAATCAGAAAAGAAGCAGCTAATGAATCCGCATATGTTGAAGTAATGTATGAAATAAGAATGTCGTATGTAGCGTATCAGTCTCGGCCAATGCTAGCGATGTAGCTGTTCTGCCTCACTTCCTGCTTTAAGAGAATAGCCCTCTTAACGGAGAGTTCCTACAAGTGACGCCGCCGCCATCAAATCAAGTTCCGTAAGTGAACCCGCTTTCAAGCTTCCGTTTTCAAGTAAAGAATCTTGGCTCTCCTAGCTACACATTCATCGTATAGAATAGTAAGACTGTACTTTCAACGCCCTTACTATTGGCTTAGTGCCTTTACTGTAATGTAAGCGTCGGTATGCAGGATCGCTTGCAACGCTTTCACATGAATGTGAATCAAGAGATTGGCTTGAAAAGGCTTTCCAACTAGCCAAGGAAAGTAGTCCAACTCAATGTCTTACGCATCAGTGGCATTTGAATGAAAGCAGTAAGTCAGTGGCCAAGAATTATCGATTTTGGAGTTACCAGCTCATGGGAATTTCTTTAAGTAAGAACGATCCATTGATTTTGGGGTCATCCTCTTCGTCTTCTCGAAAGGAAGCGAGTACGAGTTCGTGACCTAATAGAATAGTGTTTTGTGATCCCGGGGAAAGCTATCATACGTGATTCCACGTCAGAAGAAAGTAAATGAAACAAACCGGAAGGAAAGGGAAGGCGGCTAGCTGGTACTTAGTGCCTATCAATGAGAGCTAACAGTAGTAAGCCTAACTCATGGATAGCGGTGTCGACTGTGGATAACAGGCATAAAACTAATACCGTGCCTAACAAGACAACCCCATATGGAACCTAAACGAATATGCTTTCTTTACGGGCAAGTGAAGGCGGGAGTCTTTCTCTTTCTAAAAAGATCCAATTGAATGTCCATCTGCAATCAGTGCCATATCATGGTTCATCTGTAGCCTATATATTAGTAGCACATTCTTCCTTTAATATCGAGCTACCAGGGGCCCATCCGTTCTACAGAGGAATAGCGGGGTAAAGGTCTTCAGTTTCACCAATCCTATAAGCAGTGAGCAATCCTTTGCGTGAAGCCAGTTCCTTGCCAGGATTGAATAATGCAATCTCTGAATCTGTTACAGCCAGGCCATCTCATGGAGTATAAGTGCCTTTTACCTGTGAGTAATTTGGATAGGCTCAGTCCTCTTATGAGCAGTCCCCTTATGCTTTTCTTAAAAAGGAAAATGCCCCCGTAATAAATTCCTTGATGAGCCTATTTGTTTATAACTGACGCTAACTTCTTCTTCTTTTTCTGTTTAGCCGGACATGCATTTCTTGACACTTTCTTATTTGCAGTTTGGTGTAATGCCTAGATGTTTCCTGAAACTCCTGATTACCAGTTAGTTATGGCCGAGATAGAAAGATTTCTCAGTCAGATGCGGATCCGTCTTGCTTCGATCAGATTTAACAAGCCATTTGTTAGAACATAGGTACACTATGATTTGCCAGCAGGATGTTAGTTCACTGTAATAATTCATATTAGGGAAGATTAAAGGAGAGAGGTTCAATTGACATCATTCACGGATCAGATAGCCTGAAGCTTTTTCATGCGCGATTAGAAAGAGGCTCATAAGGTAGTCAGCTCATTCATTCTCCAATTCAACATATCATTTTGTGCGACTCATACAAACTCTGCTTACCTACCCGGTGTAGCTTCTATTCCTATCGGTCTCGAGGTCGGAACCCCAACAATCGATTTCTCTCTCCTTTGATGAATATGTTCGGTAGCCGTTATCAAAAGATTGGATTGCCACATGCGGTACAGCTTAGTCAGGGTCTGCTTGGAGTTCCGGTTGTTAGATTCTTAGGATACCAGTCGGTCATGAAAGCATTGATTCGAGGATTCCTCAGATCAATAATTGGATTCTCTGCTTTTTTGAAGGAAGGGATTCTGCCAGTGAATAGAGAGTCAATCAAATCAGTCGAGATAGGCATAGGTGAGAGGTCTTCGTCCTAGGTAGCAGTTGAGGCATTACTGGCAGGAGGAAACACATCTCTGGGCATTCCTTACTAGCAAGTGGGATAGGAAGCTCATCTTGGATCTGTATCTGCTGATCTCCAGAAAGTGATTGAGTTAGAGATCTTTGGCGGGAAGCCCAGTTAGCTTGTATGAAGTTCAGAGTCGTTTTCTTGAACATCTACCGGTCATGTTGTCTTCTTGCATAGGTTGACTTGCCTGCTTTCTCAAGTGAGAAAGGTCAGAAGCGTGTTCTTTCTTCATCTTGTTTTTGGCTGTCTCATGGCCTAGTGAATTGTGATTGCTAGCAGTGACTTGCAGGATCTTTCTCTTTCTTGGCTAGCGTTACCGAAAGCCAAGTGTTCCGATTGTCCCGAGGGATCTCGTTTCGGAGGTAGGTACTTATGTCCCTTTCCAAGTAAGATGTAGCTTTCTCTCTTGCTGTCTTATCTTATCTGGTTGCAAACTTGACTCGCATGTGTGAAGCATATGACTAATAGGTCTTCTTTCAAAACAACTATAGCTTCTACTTGTCTAACCTGGAACATAGCAACTGACGCTATCGATGGTAAGACGCATAGCTTACAGTTTGGCTTCTTCTAAACCGATAGCAGCAGGCAAGATGGAGAAGAGAGCTTCTTTCTGTTACTGCTTTCAGAGACAGGCCAAGTATACCTGCTATCTGGGAAGCAGGCTCTTTCTCTTACTTGTTGATCTGTCTGTTCTATGGGATCTTTGGCTGGGATAGCTTGCAGAAAGGTTACTCTCTCGATGAGAAGATAGAGCTAGTCTACCTGCCATGGGCTGCCAATCTCTTCCTTAGACTGGCAGATTGGAGTCCAATTCTGAGTATGGGGATGAGTTAGAAGTTCAGGAAGTCTAAAGAGGTCGATCGGTCGGCATGGGAAACGAGTCGACGAACGTCAACCTTCGACTAGCTGCTTGGTAGGGGATTGCGACCTTCATACTGAATAGGCAGACGGTGTTCTGAAATTCAAAGTAGGCCTTTTCCTATCCGGTCTCTGAACTTCGTCCAGCCTTTTCTATTTCTACTTAATACTTATACTTATACTTAATATACTTAATAGAATACAGTTTTGCTTTTGGCTTCCATAAGAGAAGCAAGAAGTTGAGACATCCAGCAGGCAAGGATTTCCCCTATAGCACCCAATCACTCTGGTGATCCCAGTACTTCTTTTTTTCCAGGTACTTTTGCTTTCTCCCATGCGAATGACTTGGGCTTAACTGTAGCACAGCTTTTGAGTTCTGTTCTCCCTTCTCTATTTCTTCTTTTGGTTCTGAGTCGGCGTAGGTGCCGATCTTCTGTCCCATTCAGTCGGGACGTTCTTTCTTACATCATTCTATGTCATTTCCATTTCATGTTCACAGCGGGTAGAAAGTTTCTCTTTCTATTATGGCAGGGGGAGATGACATGAGCTTAGAGGAGTCGAATTGCCCTAGCCTATACCTCTATTCGATGCAGGGGACTTATCTCGTCAGCCTAAAGAGGACTATACTATTACGAAATTTCCTATCTAAATAGCCAAGAAGAAGGACTTCGCCTTCGCGGATCTAACGGCAAGGGAATCATAAGAGTGAATAGCACTTTCCTTGAGTTTTGGCTAGTTATTAGTCTTCCCGCCTTGGAAGCTTTCCAGTCCGTCTATCCCCCTGTGGACCCTAAGGGAATCAATCGTAAGCATTCCATGACGTCTCTTAGCTCTCAAAAGTGAGTTTATGTCTTTCCGGTTGTGGAAGCATTCCCGTAGCCTTTATCTTATTATCTTATTTGATAAGGGGGCAATCCCTTCCTCCTTGCTTCAGTCGAAGTCTTCATTGAATCATTTGCTTTCGGATTCGCTCAAAGCCTTTCAATCGGCCCAAGCTTTCCATTCTTCCAAGTGATGAAGCCTCCCCCCCGGGAAAGGAACTCAGATGGAGTAAGTGGGGAAGAGCGAGGGTATCTTTTTACTGGTGTAGAACCATCCCCCCTACCTTTATCTTATTGGTCCTCTTCTTTTTGAGACTCTTTACCCGGCCAAATCTATTTTGTTTTTTCTTCACGGAACACTTTTTATCTATCTCTCCTTCCAAGGGTTCCCTAAAGTCAAGGGGAAAGGACCATCACCTCAAGGACGAATCCCAGACACAGAAGGAGAGGCCGGGTCTATGACACGAGCATGAACTGAAGAACGAATCGAAGGATTGGGCTTAAAGCCAAGGATGATAGGCTTATTCGATGACTGGCATTGCGCCGTACTCACACCAATGGAAGGCTCGGACAGCTGCCAAACGGCTTCCCTTAGGGGGCCTATTATACCAAGAAGGAGGTTTTACATCACTCGTGACACAAGAAGGTCAGCTCACCAAAGGTGGGAAGAAAAGTCAGCACTTGAGACGGTTGCTTCGGTAGGAGTCAAAAAGGCTCCAGAAGGAACTGCACTCGAAGAATGGAAAGGCAGGCTGCGAAGGCGCTGACTCGCCGATACAATTACCTCAAGGATAGAAGTCTTATGGGGGGTAGGGATATTATACCAACTAACTTCACCTGAGGAATGAATGCAAGACTAGCGGAATAAAGGCTTAGATTCATAGTAGCAGTGGGACTTCTTACTTTACTTGAAGCGGGTTTGGAAGACGGACTACTAGATAGTCGGGGATGAAGATGAGAGCAAGGAAGGTTAGTTAACGGCCGGCTCCCAACTATAGAAAGGGCTATAGTCGTAGAAGCAAGGGATTCTGATTCAGAATAGGCGGCTAGGCTACTTGTTGCTCCAACCGGTGATTTTCTTTCCGGGTATGAGTTCCGATCAGTTGAAGCCCTTCCTTACTCCCTTTGAGGGCCGCTTTCCGCCAAGTAGGTAGAATAGCCGGAAGCCAAGTGCAGGGTAAGAAGCTTCCTCAGGCGGGGGAGTGACTCTAGGGGATGTCTGCCCATGCAAGCAATTCAGTCAAGTCCGGTAAGCAAGCCACCGCTCGGACTGACTGGAATGAAGATCTCCTTCGTTTTCGTTAGAAGGCAGAAAAAACGTTATGCCTTTATCACTAGAAATGCAGGGGCTTGCCTTAGGACAGAAACTGCTGATATCCGAATGGCGTACGGAGCTGCTTACCCTAAGACTTCAACTCCATCTTACATCGAAGTAAGTTCGGCTGGATCGACAGCGGGGGGGGACTCCAATATCCACTGCAACTCCAAGATAGTTGGAAAGAACTGGCTCTGGCTTTGTTGCTCAGGGGGAGTCTGGACTAGTTTTTCGTCTGAAGATGGTTTGAAGCAATCTCCTCTAAATGGTTTGGTAGATTCAGTGAGGTGATTCTTTATTTTTGTCTTGGAGTTGACCACTCTGTTTTCTATCGCCATTCTACAGCTGGTCAAAGATTTTTTTGTATGTGGATGACATTGTAATCTCAGGAAATGATAGTGATGGACAAATTGTTCCTGCAGAGTAAGTTCCAAACTAAAGATTTGGGACAATTGAAGTACTGTTTTTGGTATTGAGGTAGCCAGATCTCAATCAGGCATTTACCTATCTAAGAGAAAGTATGTTCTTTACCTGCTTAATGAGATCCAAGCCAGTCGATACACCTATTGATCAACATACTAAACTGATAGCTGATCAGGATGAGTTGTTAGCAGATCCGGGAGGTTGGTTGAACTATTGAACTGTTCCCTGACAGGAAAGAATCGTTGGGACATTAGTTCCCAATACAGACCCCAGATCATTTGTCTTCTGGAAACGATCATGAAAGCTTCTTAAGTGGAGAGAATAAGATGGAGACTCCGGTATGAAAGGGCTCTTGTTATTGAACCAATTGGGTTGTCGGGTGGTATGTCCTCTGGCGGGCTAGCCTAAATATTGATATAAGTGAAGCATCACAGAACTTTGTGGATGGATGTGCAAATTCATCAAGGGAACGATCCGTCCGTTTGGTAACCCAGATGACAGATAAAGGGGTATTTTCCTTGCCTGAACCCAACCTTAAAAGGAAAATTAGGAACCGCTGGCCCCTGAGTCACTCTGATCCCGAATCAATCAATAGCTTACGGGCGAAACTCTGAATCTATAAATAGAACGTCCTCCCTCCTCTAAACTATTTTGTAGGATCCTACGTTGATTCCTGACCGTGCCTGTGGGACTGCTTCCTAAAGGAGATCTAGTTATCGAACCGGGTGAAGAGAAGACTCAGATGAGTATGCCTCGTATGTCTTGAAAAAAGTAAAGTTTCGTTCATTTCGTGTCTGATATGAGTAGAAAGGGCTCCCCCCCTAGAATACATCATCTCCCGGGCTATGCTGAACCAATATGCATCCTCTTTTGCTTCCGTGATGTAATCTAGGTGAAGGTATAGAAGGCGCTTCCTTCCTTCGGTCGCCTCGGGTCGGAGTAAAGCTAGAGGGTAGTGGGAAGGTGAGGGTCTTTGCCATTGCAAATCCTCTGTTTCAGGCCTTAGTCCGACCTTTACATGATTGGGTGATGGATGTGCTTCGTCGTCTTCCGATTGACGGGACATATAACCAAACCGCGCCCCTTGCTCGGTCAAAGTCATTTTTTTTCCTTCGATCTCAAAGCTCGACTCTTTGCCGGTAGATGGAAGTGGAGGTGTCTTCTTTCATTTGTTTGGCCGTCAATTAGCCAAGTCATGAATTTCTAGTCTATGTGCTTTTGGATGTCTTTGACCCTCTCTATTTCAAGCTCAGGAGAGAGAGTGAGTGCCCGAGGGCTGTAGCACCCGGAGTCTCCTTTCGAAAGACCTCCACTCCAGTACGTATCGCAGATGTTGCAGACCACGTCTTGCTGTAGACAGGGATAGAATCTGACTACACAACCAAGAAAGAAAATAATAACAAAAGGGTCGCCTCATTCACGACTCTAATGAATGCCGCCGGGGCATTGCAGAAAAGGTTAATACCATCCCTAAGTCCTTGCCGCGCCGTCTCCCAGATGACGACTATACTAAAAAGATACTAAAAAAGGGGCCACCAACTAGGTCATTCCATCGGGGCTTAGTCGACCTAAATGAGTTTCACTCGAACTTAGAAGAGCGAAAAGAAAAGAGGATTAGCAATCATTCGACAGTTGGGATTGGGATGCCGCTTTCACTAGTAGAAGATATCCATGCAATGGAAAGATCAGCTTAATCAAAAAAGAAAGTTTGGTCTTATATTTCGTTGTTATGATCTCATCAGAGAGCGAGCGGCTCCGATACCTATAGGTAGGTAGTCCGCAATAATGTTTGTTGCCGGTATGAATGGAGCCTTGTTTATTAGGCGTTATCGATGTATATTTCAATGCTCTAATCCTCGGGGCACCATACGGCATATCCTCTGTATAAAGAAGGTGGAACTAGCACACTTCAAATGGCTTAGTGCTTTCTGGCAACTGCGCATTTGAGAATAGTCTTGACTATTGGGATCACTTTCATCTTTTTATCCTTTTCCAAAGAGTAGGAATGGTAGCCATCGCCCTAGTTAGTCATTCAGAGTGAACCTGAAGAGGAAGAGGTTTTGGAATAGTGAAATTACGTTTAACAAGAAGCACCCTGCTTGAAGGTATATGCCATTCCGGCTCAGAAGAATTGGCTTCGACTCCCATAGCCCCGATGCGTCGAAAAATTCCTTTTCTAGGCAAAGGAACAATTAGGTACTAAAAAATGCGTAGACATAGAATTTTATACTTTATGCTTTTAAGCTTACTTGGGGCTTCTATTTATTGGAAAGAATTTCTAAGAAACGTAAATTTCTATTTGTTTTACTAAAGGTACTGCAAGCCAAAGGGTTTTATCTTGAGAATCTTTATTTTATTGAGGAGTGAGTGGTAAGCGACTTCCCCCACTTCGAGGAGACCGTCCAGTCCTGGATGGTTCGGGGTTCAGGCGCATCGAGCTCAACCCCTAAACCTCGGTGGGACATTGAGCTCAATGCGCCCCCACGGCCACGGGAAGAACCCTTCAGGAGGCTTCGGAACCCGAGCGGGATGCGTACCGGGGAAGGGACTGCGCCTGCATTAAAGAAATCCTTAATGCACAGGCTGAGGCGCGGAAAGCCAAAAGCATTGGTGAAATGAGCGACGAGATACGTTCTATTGTGGAACGCCTGGTCGAAGGCGAAATCTCGCACCGGGGACTGGATCGCTCCTATTTTTATTTTCGGAGCCTGGGCCCATTTATTGAGGACCGCGTAATATAGCGGTATGCCCAGAAGTTTGATCCAGGGGATGTACATAAGAAGCATTCGTCCTATTCTTACCTGTTAACCCAGCTTAGAAAGGATGGGAGCTCGGTAAACTATCAGGTAAAGGGGGAGATTGAAAAAAGTATCTTTTATTTCATTCTTAAGGAATGAATCTACTAGCGGGATGGGTTTTCCGGTATGCCGCGGAGCGAGCAAGGAGCGAGAGAACCAAGTGGGCTGTGGTGATGTCAGAATTTGCACCTATTTGTATCTATTTAGTTAGTTGTTCGCTAGTTTCTTTGATCCTACTCGGTCTTCCTTTTCCATTTGCTTCCAATAGTTCGACCTATCCAGAAAAACAAAGCTTATAACCTCGGTCTGGTCGAGGGGGAATATCCTGAGATAGATTATGAAAGAGTTGGTTTTCCGGAAACTCCGGTTCAACGTTTCACTTTATATAGAATATATAAGAGATCCGCATCCTTGCGCTGATTCGAGAACAATCGCTTATTTCACTGTAGTGGTGCTCTCTGTAACTTAAACTAGTTTCAAACTGGATTCCGGAAGCGAAGACTAATGAATGGCGTTCACTGCTCACAAAAAGAGATCGATCCCGCGTTTAGGTCTTTCTTTCCCCTAGGATTTCTTCCGTGAACACTTCTATACCAAACATACATTGGTCCGTATTCAGCAGCAGCCTGAGCAGCTACAATTGCTTCAGCGAGAGCTGAATCCTTCGGACCCTGTACGACTCGAATCATCAATCCTGACTGCACCTTAGCCGAGTGAAGTCACCAGGATGAATGCAACTAACATCTGCGGTGTCGATGGCGAAACCTGTCAAGAACAAGAAGGAAGGCGGATTGGATTTAACAAAAGCGTAGAGAAGGAGTGAACCTTTCGTCTTTATAGACGGTCTGCAATCATAGGACATTGATCATAGAAGAGTCATAGAAGAGACGTTGGACCTTTTCTTCAGAGATCACTGAACCTTTCTCACGCTGGTACATTAAATGCTCTCAAACTTCAGGGCTATACTTGCTGCTTCTGGCTTGCCTTTAGGGCAATGAACGAAGAAATCCTAGGGGAAAGTAAACCTCAACCCTTACCGTTGGCTCTATACTCCACTTTTGATTGAGCACAAAAAAGAAGAGTTTCGACTTGTTCATCCAAGTACCACTACGAAGCGAATTCTTTCCAAGCGATCCAATCTTGTTGGAACCACCGGATTCAATAACGGAACTGCCTGAACCGGCCTTTGGAGGAGTAGAATCAAATCTTTGACTTCATAAGGAGAAAGCTTTTGTCGTAGTATTTTCAATAAGAAAGAAGAAGGGAAAGGAGCGAGAAAGATGATTTATGTAGTTCTTTTTTCATCTAAATTCTTTGTTCTTCTCCCACGGGCGCTGACGACTTTCTATTTTAGAATAATAAGGAATCCTCTTTCTATGCAGGCGCATCACCTGAGCCCTATAATGAGAAAAGTCAAGACAAAAAAAGTAGGGAGTCCCACTTAGTCATATCTCTTTCACTTCCTGTGGTGAGGGTCTGGGTTAAAGGGATCAGGAAAACATTGCGTGACGGCGCGTGAGCTTGTAAGCCGCAGGTTTTCTTGAAAGACCGTATCTGCTTTTATTTTCCTCTTTACCGGAGCCTTCCTTCGCTTCAAGCCTAAGCCCAGATCTTTCTTTTTTCAAAAAAGACTCAATACGAACCGTCATTGAAAAATCCGAATCAAGGTGGTCAGTGTCTATGTGGCCAATGGTCTTGATCCTTATTGGATTGGCAGGGATGTCTCGGTCAGGTGCGAAAGACGAGGCTATGTAAGAGAGCTCGTCACTCTGGTATTGAAAATCGCTCAGTAATCTGAGGGCTCATAAACTCACTTATATGAAGTCTCGTTCGTAAATAAGGAAAAAAGTGTCTTTCGGTTAGAAAGATCCTTGCTTTGGTCCGTAAGACCATCAATCAAGTCAGCGAGCACTTCAGTCCCATCGAAAGCCACAAGAAAAGTCAACCTGCATGGGAAAATTCACATCAACATAGGAACTTCCCCCCCTGTCTGCCAGCAGAAATATCGATCGCCATGGGAATGGCCCAGTCAGTAAGTCTTTCATGCCCTCAATCCCAAACCGCCTATCCTTCCAGTGAAGAAAGTCTTCCATAGCCTTCGGTTACCACGCTTGGTAAACGAGACTTTCTCTAATGTCTCGATCATATATATTATAGAAATCTCTTTTTAAGGGGGAATGCAGCCTTCGATACCGAGAGCAAGCCCTCTGCTCCCTCGTTTGCTCACTAGTCTCCATAGTTTCGGCTCACTCACTATTCTTTGTTCTATAGTAATAGTCGTCATTGGCTCAAAACTGGATTTGGTACACGTTGATTGGCATTTTTTCAATACTTCAGCCTTGAAGGAATGGTTTCCGAGGGCGCGATGGGCACCCCAGATGAAAGAAAGATCTAGTAAAAAGCATCTCAAACTGCCTTGAATGAGATAGCAAGATGTTTATAGAACCTTTGGGAACCGCTCATCTCAAGCTGCTCTCCGCTAAGGATTTTCTTCCACTTAGGGACTTAGCTAAGTTGCTTCCTTAATTATTCAAGTAAAAGTAGAGGTTTTTCCCGCGAAAAAAGAATAAAGTCAAAGCTTCTATTCGATCTGATTCAGCCCCTTCAACCGTGGTTGGCATGGATAATTTAAAGAAGGCTGCACCTTTTTTTGGCTCGCCCACTCTATCTCTATTATTAGAGGGAGTGTGATCTTATATACGATACCACCAGACGCGCCCCAGCTTAAAGCGAGCTCACCCTATGGATCTTGCTGAACGTCATTCCCTGCTAGCGAGAGCGGCTGTTAAAGAGAAAGGAGCACAAAGAAGGGTTCTTTGAAAATGAACAGATAAGGCACTACTGATTTTCTGCCTACTAGCAATGCCTGAGAAATACTCAAACTGAACTAGTTTATCTATCTTCCTTGCTTGTAAAAAGTAAAAAAAGAGATTAATCGCCGACGCCTATACGAAAGAATTTTCTTTAAGAAAACAATAATTGCGTAGGATTCCCAATTCATGGTTACTTTGGGCCTTTTGTTCAAGTCAAGATCGAGGTTTAAGCCAATTCTTCTATGAGTCTTAAGACTTATTCATTTAGTCTTCCTTGAGACAGACTTCATGATTAGCTTTTTTCTTCCATACTTTCTATTTAGAGCTCAATTACATCGAGCCTCGCATCGGGTCTAATGCTAGCATAAATAGCAGAAAATAACCAAGATTGGGAAGAGGAAATCCCCTTCATTCTCGCATGGATCTCCTTCTCCGTCTTTCGTAATCGATCAAATAACAAAATATTAAGGCTTTTGAATAGTCTTAGTCTTGTTATTGTACGGATGTGAATAATGGTACTCTATAGACGAGTAAAACCATGGCAGACGCGAACCATGCGTCAGTATTGATTTAGCCCCGGAAATTCTTCATTCAATAACTTAATGCATACACATTTGCAATGTATAGCTTTCAGCTATTTGTAATAAGTTCCCATAATGCTCCTCAGCACAGCCATACTGAATAAACTCTTTCCTTTCCATATACCATCGGCATGAAGAGCTTTTTTTTGAATTTACACGTTCGATTGAATATGGAAACTTACGGAATTTGGCAAATTAATATTTTTTTAGTAAGCCTTAATCTATTCTTGAAAATTAGCAACTCTCCCTCTTGCTCTTGACCTAATACCTAAGCCTTTCTATTTTGACCCGTAGGCCTCGAGCAAGACTTTCGAACTTGCCAGACAGGGATTCTAGCTATAATAACCAGTGAACCGAGCTACAGGATGAACCGACCTTCGGCCTGAGACCTTATATCTTTCGACGGTGGAGCACATCTTCTATTTCTTATTTCTAGAATATATAATTTCTAATTATTGGTAATATAATATTCTTATAATATTCTTTGGCGACTAAAACACATATCCTCGGCGGGGTACGAGATCTATCGGTTCAGGAACTACAAAAGCTTATTAAAAAGCCCTTCTTCTGAAGGTGCCCCAGCCGCTCCTTCTTACGCATAGGAAAACGGACCTTGCAACGGTTGGAGTTCATCAAGCGATGTTCCCACACCTCCCACATGTATAGGGCTAATTTCTTTACCATAAAGAATAAAGGTAAAGGGCTGACACAGGTCTTTTTGCCGAGATAGCTGCAAGGCCAAAAGCAAAGCTTTGTCTAAAGCTGGTGCTATTCCCACTAGCCTACCTTCTCCCAGACATTGGAAAGATAGGCTTCCACTCACATTCTGTGGAACTACCCGTTCACTCTACGACTACCACCTGACATTTTCGGATCAAGCTCAAAGAAAGAGAAGAAAGGATGGCCTACCTACTGTTACAAAATTTTTATTCCTTGTCACCAATTCACCCATACTACTTGAACAATCACCTGGCTTATCTCATGTTCTCATTACATTCGAAACCTTTTTCACCAGAGAAAAAAGAGACAGGCTAAAAGGTGTCTTAACTTGAACTTGAAGAGTGGCTCTTTAGCTTTAGCCTATTTTGCCTTAGTAAGAGTGTAAGAGTAAGAAGGATTGGGGAACAGATCTTGCCAATTATCTAATCTAAGCTTAGTAATCCACTTAATTAAGGGCCTCTGAAAGGGCTTTTTCGTTGATCACTAACCTTGGCATTCCCCTTTCTCTTTGATTTGTTGACCATGGACTC